>Ga0315541_1001049_pt1 | contig 26928 bp, 25 predicted proteins | sample SalMarSW160190MG_FD_203095 | JGI IMG/M metagenome (GOLD analysis project Ga0315541, IMG submission 203095) | Salt marsh sediment microbial communities from the Plum Island Ecosystem LTER, Massachusetts, United States - Salt Marsh Sediment SW1601-190 ...
GCAGGGGGCTCCGTACCAGCGCGGCGTCCATGACCTCGTCCATGGACCTCACCAGCACGAAGCGCACCTGGTCCCGCACCTCCTGGGGGAGGAGCTCCAGGTCGGAGCTGTTGGACGCGGGGAGGATGACCGTGCGCATCCCACCCCGGAGCGCCGCCACCGCCTTCTCCTTCACCCCCCCCACGCCCAGGACCCGTCCCCGGAGGGTGATCTCCCCGGTCATGGCCACGTCTGCCCGAGTGGGGGTGTCGGTGAGCGCCGAAATGAGGGCCACGGCGATGGTGATCCCCGCCGACGGGCCGTCCTTGGGCGTGGCGCCCTCGGGGATGTGGATGTGGACGTCGATCCTCTCGTGGAACTGGGGCGTGAGCCCCAGGAGCTCGGAGCGCGAGCGGGCGTAGGTGACGGCGGCGTGGGCCGACTCCTTCATGACGTCGCCCAGCGTGCCGGTGAGGCGCAGGTCCCCGGTTCCGGGGAGCACGGCCACCTCCACGTCCAGGACCTCGCCTCCCGCCGCGGTCCACGCCAGCCCGTTGGCGATGCCGACGCGCTCCGACTCCTGGTCCCGGTCGGGTGGCGCGTAGGGTGGGGGGCCCAGGAGCTCCTTCAGGTCTCCGGGGGTCACGCGGCTGTCCGCGGCGGCGCCGTCGGCGATGGCCCGTGCCTTCTTTCGCGCGACCCGGGAGAGACGCCGGTCCAGCTCGCGCACGCCCGCTTCCCGCGTGTAGCGCCCGATGACCTCGTGGACCGTCTCGGAAGGGAGCGTCACGCGGCTCGGATCCAGGCCGTGGCGCGCAGCCTGCCGGGGCCAGAGGAAGCGGTGCGCGATCTCCCGCTTCTCCGTGTCGAGGTACCCGGGGAGGCGGATGACCTCCATGCGGTCCCGGAGCGGCTCCGGGATCCCCTGGAGGGTGTTGGCCGTGGCGATGAAGAGCACGTCCGAGAGGTCGTACTCCATCTCCAGGTAGTGGTCGGTGAACGTCTTGTTCTGCTCCGGGTCCAGGACCTCCAGGAGCGCTGCTCCCGGGTCGCCGTGGAAGTCGTGGGCCAGCTTGTCCACCTCGTCCAGGAGGAAGACCGGGTTGGTGGTGCCGCTCCGCCGCATGCCCTGGATCACTCTCCCGGGCAGCGCGCCCACGTAGGTGCGCCGGTGCCCCCGGATCTCCGCCTCGTCGCGCACCCCGCCGAGACTGACCCGGACGAACTCCCGCCCCAGGGCGTCGGCGATGCTCCGGCCCAGGGAGGTCTTCCCCACGCCGGGAGGGCCGACCAGGCAGAGGATGGGACCGCGCATCTCCCCTACGAGGGAGAGAACGGCCACGTGGTCCACGATGCGCTCCTTCACCTCGGACAGGCCGAAGTGCTGGGACTCGAGCACCGCCACCGCGTGGCGCACGTCCAGGTTGTCCTTGGAGCGCCCGGCCCACGGGAGGGTGAGGATCCAGTCCAGGTAGGTGCGGATCACCGCGGCCTCGGGCGCCACCGGGTTCAGGCGCTTCAGCCTCCCCAGCTCCTTCTCCGCCCGGTCCCGGGCATGGGGCGGGAGCGGGATCGTGCCCAGCGTGGACTCCAGCTCGGCCCACTCCTCCGCCTCGGGCGGGGGCGCCTCCTTGTGGAGCAGCTTGAGGCCAGGGCCGAAGTCGGGGCGGGACTCCCCGGAGAGCTGCATCTGGATCTGACTCTCCAGCTTGGCCTCGATGCGCAGCAGCTCCACCTCCCGCTGGAGCGCCTCCTTGAGGAGCGCCAGTTGGGCCGCCGGCTCCAGTGTCTCGAGGAGCTCCTGCTTCTCCTCGCACGGGAGGATGAGGTGCCCGGACACCAGGTGCGCCAGCCGCACCCGGTCACGGGTCTGGGCCAGGATGCCCGGGAGTTCGTCGGGGATGCGCTCGTGGAGGCGGGCGTACTCGGCGTAGAGGCGCACCACGCGGTCGGCGAGCTCCCTGAGCCCTTCGCCCGCCCCCTCGGCCTCGGTCTCCCTGGGCACGGCGAGGGACGCCGTGGCCCGGAGCGCCTCGGTGGTGGTGTTCAGGCGGCGGATGCGCGCCCTCCCCAGTCCCTCCAGCACCACCCGGGCCGTGCCGTCGGGGAGCACGGAGACCTGGACCACCCGGGCCACCGTGCCGAGGCGGAAGAGGTCGTCCCCACCCGGGTCGTCGGTGGACGGATCCCTCTGGGTCACCAGGAGCACCAGGCCGTCTCCCTGCTGGGCCTCCTTCAGGGCCGACACCGACCGGGCGCGACCGATGAGAAGGGGCAGCACCATGTAGGGGAAGAAGACCAGATCCCTCAGCGCGATGACCGGAAGCCGGTCGGGGATCTCGATCTGGTCTTCAGCCCGCTGGAGGATGGCCATCCTGGAGGGGATCCGGGGAGTAGGGAGGGAAACGCGAGGTCAGGCCTCCAGCTTCCGCTCCTCGGCGTGGAGCACGAGGAGGGGTGGCACGCCACGATCCACGCTCTCCGGCGTCACCACCACCTCGCGCACGTCTTTGCGGGATGGGACCTCGAACATGACGTCGCGCATGATGCCCTCGATGATGGAGCGCAGCCCCCGCGCTCCCGTGCCCCGTTCCAGCGTCTTCTTGGCGATGGAGCGGATGGCCTCGCGGTCGAACGTGAGTCCGATCCCCTCCAGCTCGAACATCTTCCTGTACTGCTTGACCAGGGCGTTCTTGGGCTCCTCGAGGATCCGCGCCAGCGCTTCCTCGTCGAGCTGGTCCAGGTGCACCACCACCGGGAGGCGCCCCACCAGCTCGGGGATGAGCCCGAAGCGCTGCAGGTCCTCCGGCTCGGTGTGGCGCAGCACGTTGCCGTCGGCGCCCAGGGAGGCCCCTTCGCCGGCGAAGCCGATGCGTCGCTTCCCGATGCGGGACTCGACGATCTTCTCGAGCCCGTCGAAGGCGCCTCCGCAGATGAACAGGATGTTCCGGGTGTTGACCTGGATGTACTCCTGCTGCGGATGCTTGCGGCCGCCCTGAGGGGGCACGCTCGCGACGGTGCCCTCCAGGATCTTCAGCAGGGCCTGCTGCACGCCCTCGCCCGACACATCACGGGTGATGGACGGGTTCTCCGACTTGCGGGCGATCTTGTCGAGCTCGTCGATGTAGACGATGCCGCGCTCGCACTCGGCGATGTTGAAGTCGGCGGCCTGGAGCAGCCGGACCAGGATGTTCTCCACGTCCTCGCCCACGTACCCGGCCTCGGTGAGGGTGGTGGCGTCGGCGATGGTGAAGGGAACGTGGAGCGTGCGGGCGAGTGTCTGGGCCAGGAGCGTCTTGCCCACCCCGGTGGGGCCCATCAGGAGGATGTTGGCCTTGTCGATCTCGACTTCGTCGAGGACGCCCTGGTGGTTGACGCGCTTGTAGTGGTTGTAGACCGCCACGGACAACGCGCGCTTGGCCGCCTCCTGGCCGATGACGTACTGGTCGAGGATGTCCTTGATCTCCTCGGGAGTGGGGCTGGGGACGACGGCCTCCTGCTGCTCCCGCTCCTCCTCTTCGGCGAGGATCTCGTTGCAGAGCGAGATGCACTCGTTGCAGATGTACACGTTGGGCCCGGAGATGAACTTCTTGACGCTCTCCTTGGACTTCCCGCAGAAGCTGCAGCGGAGATGCTTGTCACTGGTCATGGGCCGATCCTCGCTCGTTCACACGCCGGCCCCGCGACCTGCGGGCCCCGATACAATCTTCGCTCCCCCGGCGGACGGAATCAAATGTTCTCAAGCGGTGTCCGAGTCCTTGGGCTTGCCGCGAAGGGGCGCGGGGCCTTGGAGGACGCTGTCGATGAGCCCGTACTCCACCGCTTCTTCCGGGCTGAGGAACCGATCCCGGTCCACATCCTCTGCGATGCGCTCCACGCTCTGGCCGGTGTGCTTGGCCAGGATCTCGTTGAGCCTTCCCCGGATGTGCAGGATCTCCTTGGCGGCGATCTCGATGTCCGCCGCCGAGCCCTGGGAGCCGCCCGAGGGCTGGTGGATCATGATGCGGGAGTTGGGGAGCGCGCTGCGCTTGCCCTTCTCCCCCGCCGCCAGCAGCACGGCGCCCATGGAGGCGCACATGCCCACAGAGAACGTGGACACCGGCGCCCGCAGGTGCTGCATGGTATCGTAGATGGCCAGCCCCGCGTACACACTCCCGCCCGGGGAGTTGATGTACATGAAGATGTCGCGCTCCGGGTCCTCCGCCTCGAGGAAGAGGAGCTGGGCGACGATGATGTTGGCCACGTTGTCATCGATGCCGCTACCCAGGAACACGATCCGGTCCATGAGGAGGCGGCTGAAGATGTCGTAGCTGCGCTCGCCTCGGCTGGTCCGCTCGATGACGTAGGGAGGATAGATGGTCATGGGTGGGGCTTCTCTCGGGCTCGGGCCTGGCCGGGGCGCCCTCAGGCGACCGGCGCGTCGGTGATCGTGGACTGCTTCTTGAGGAAGTCGAACACCTTCCGCTCGGTGATCTCCCGCTCCAACGCCTCGAGGCGACCGGCCTTCTGGAAGCTGGCATACACCTTCTCCGGTGTGCTGCCGCCCCGCTTCGCGATCTCCTGGATGCGGAGGTCGAGCTCGGCCTCGGTGGCGTGCAGCCCCTGGGTCTCGGCGACCCGCTCGATGAGCAGGAGCCGCTTCACCGACCGCTCCGCCTCCGGGCGCAGGTTCTCCTTGATCTCCGCCACCCGCTCCTTCGGAATCCCCGGCTGCTCGCCGAGGATGGTGTCGGTGTAGCGCTCCACCATGGATCCGGGCACATCGAAGGGGTTGGCCTCGATCAGGAGGTCGAGGATGCGCCCGCGCACCACCGCCTCCGCCTGCTCGCCGGCATCCCTCTCCAGGTCCTCCCGGATGCGCTCCTTGAGGGCGTCCAGGGTCTCGAAGTCACCCGCCTGGCGCGCCAGGACATCGTCGAGGGCCGGAAGCTCGAGGACCTTGCGGCCCCGCAGGGTGATCTCCACCCGCTCCGTCTCGCCGCGACGCGCCTCATCGGGGAAGTCCTCGGGGAAGGCGACGGTGAACTCGCCCGTCTGGCCGGGGTCGAGGCTCTTCACCGCCGCCTCGATCTCGGGGATCGCCTGCCCCTCCCCCAGGGCGAACTCGTAGTCCTTGCCCTCGGAGGGAGCGTCGCCGTCCAGCTTCCGGATGTGCACGGACACGAGGTCCCCGTCCACCGCTCTCCCCTCGTCCGCAGGCTTCCAGGCGCCGTTCTGGCGCTGGATGTTCCCCAGCACCTCGCCGGCGTGCTCGTCGGTGACCGCGGCTCGAGGGCGCTCGACGGCGAAGCCGCCCAGACGGCCCAACTCGATCTGGGGCTGCACGTCGAAGGTGATGGCGAAGCGCAAGTCCTCCTGGGGCTCGTAGTGGATGTCTTCCAGCTTCCCCTCGCTGATGGGGCGGAGGTCCTCCGCTGCCAGCGCCTGGCGGTAGGCGTCGTTGATGAGGCGGTCCAGGGCCTCCTGGCGCAGGGTGCCGCTGAAGCGGCTCGCCACCATGCTCTGGGGGACGCGTCCCTTCCGGAATCCCTTCAGGTTGACGCGGGACGCCAGCTTCTGTGCCGCCTTCTGTTCTTCCTCGGCGACCATGGCTGCGGGAACGGTCACGCTGAGGCGCCTGCTCCAGCGCTCCTGCTCCTCCACGGACACCTTGAGACGGGAACCGTCGATGCTCATGCCCTCGGGCTGCTCTTGTCGGAAAGGTGAGGGGATTCGGGTGCGTCGTCGGGCCCCGAATGCGAAAGGGGGGAATCGAACCCCCACGGCACGCGGCCACGAGATCCTAAATCTCGCGCGTCTACCATTCCGCCACTTTCGCAGGGTTCACGTCCCGCGAAAGATAAACCCCGTGCCGGACGGGGTACAACGCCGCGTTCCGGAAATGTCCGGAAAGGACCGGGGGGCGCAGGCGGCGCTCCGCCTGAGCCCCCCGGCGCTCGAGGCGGCGCTACTCGGGCATCCGCACGTTGAAGATCCGGGCGTCGCCTTCGGGTCCCCGGAGGTGGAGAGAGACGATCTCGCCCCCCTTCACCTCGGCCAGGGCACGGCGGACGTCGTCCGCCGTGGAAATCTTCGTGTCGTTGACCTGCTCCAGCTTGTAGGTCCGGTAGGGCGACATCCCCCGCCGAGCCGCCGGGCTGGTGCGCTGCACGTCGCTTATGACGACGCCGCCGGCCTGTTCGTAGCCGAGCTGCCTGGCCAGCTCCGTGGTGAGGGGCTCCACGTTGATCCCGAGCCGCTCCTCGGCCATCACCTCCCGCTCGGCCGTGCTCACCGGCCGCTCGTTGATGGGAGCCTCGTCCAGACGGACGGTAACCTCCGTGGACTTCCTGTCCCGGTAGATCTTGAGCTTCACCTGATCGCCCGGGTGATGCTCGGCGATCTTCGCCTGGAGCTCGGCCACGTACCCCACCGGTTCCCCGTCCAGGGCAACGATGACGTCCTCAGGCTGGAGCTTGCCCACAGACGGCCCGTCGCGGCGGACCTCCTGGACCAGGACCCCGGACACCGTCGGGAGGCCGTACTGCTCTGCGTCCTCGGCGGCCACGTCCACGATGGTCACGCCGATGAGCGGGCGCCGGACCGACCCGAACTCGATGAGGTCCTGCATGATGCGCCGGGCCAGGTTGATGGGGATGGCGAAACCGTACCCGGTGTAGTAGCCCGTGGGCGACGCGATGGCCGAGTTGATCCCCACCACCTGGCCCTTCAGGTTGACCATGGGTCCGCCCGAGTTCCCCGGGTTGATGACCGCGTCGGTCTGGATGAAGTCCTCGATGGCGAAGCCGGACTGGTCGGGCCCGTACCGCGGGTCCTGCTGGAGGTCGCGGTTCAGGAGGCCGAGCCCGCGCCCCCGGGCGCTCACGATCCCCGCGGTGACGGTGTAGTCGAGCTGGGTCGAGGAACCGATGCCCGGGTTGCCCACTGCCAGGATCCACTCACCCACCTTCACCTCGTCCGAGTCGCCGAAGCTCATGGCGGGGAGGGGCTGTCCCGCGTTGATCTTGATGACCGCCACGTCGGTGAACGGGTCGTTCCCGATCAGCTCGGCGTCGAAGTAGCGCCGATCCGAAAGGAAGACCCGGATCTGGTCGGAGCCCTCCACCACGTGGTTGTTGGTGAGGATGTAGCCGTCGGGCGAGACGAGGAATCCGCTTCCCCCCTGGAGTTCGCTCCGGGACTCGGGCTCCCGGCTCTCGGGGATGTCGAAGAAGCGGCGGAACGCATCCGGGATCTCCTGTCGCGCCATGGCGCGTACCGGGACCCGCGACTCGATGCGAACCACGGCGGGCGTGACCGCCCCCGACAGGTTCACGAACGCGTCGCTCAGGTCGATGGCCGGCTGGACCGACGCCTCCGAGACCTGCGGCGCGTCGTTGATGGCGGGCATGGCGTGGGAGGTGCTCGTCCAACCCATGCCGCTGGCCAGCCCGATGCCGAAGAGGAACGCCACGGCCGTGTAGAGGACGATCCTGGCCTTGGCACGAAGCGGGTCGTACATCATGGCTCCTCGCAGTTCCTGCTTGAACGTTGGCGGGCAGGGGCGCCCACGCCGGTTGTCTCCATGCTACCCACCCCGCCGGGGGGGGATCCGGGGTCCGGACACGCTCTCTTGGATCCCGGCCCCCCCGGTGGGGTGGCCCCACGCTACTTGTTGTCGTCCACGATCTCGTAGTCGGCCTCCACCACCCCCTCGTCCGCCGCCTTTCCGGCGGCGTCCTCGGGCGGGGCCTGCCCCGCTTGGGGCTCGGAGTGGGCCTCGGGCTCGGGCTGGCTCTGCTCGGCGGCGGTCTGGTACATCTCCTGTCCGGCCGCGCTGAAGGCCTGCATGAGCTCGTCCCTGGCCGAGCTGATGGTGCCCAGATCGTTCCCCTTGAGCGCCTCCTTGGCTTTCTCCAGCGCCCCGGCGAGGCGGCCCCGGGTACCCTCGGAGACCTTGTCGCCCCACTCGCCCGTGTCCTTCTCCACCTGGTAGACCAGGGAGTCCAGCTGGTTGCGGGCTTCCACCTTCGCCCGCTTGTCCTCGTCGTCCTTGGCGTGGCTCTCGGCCTCCTTCACCATGCGGTTGATCTCGGCGTCGGAGAGCCCGCTGGAGGCCTCGATGCGGATCTTCTGCTCCTTGCCCGTGGCCCGGTCCTTGGCCGAGACGTGCAGGATGCCGTTGGCGTCGATGTCGAAGGTGACCTCGATCTGGGGCATCCCCCGAGGTGCCGGCGGGATCCCCGTGAGCTGGAACTTGCCGATGGTCTTGTTGTCCATCGCCATCTTCCGCTCGCCCTGGAGCACGTGGATCTCCACCGTGGTCTGGCTGTCCTCCGCCGTGGAGAACACCTCCGCCTTCTTGGTGGGAATCGTCGTGTTGCGCTGGATGAGCGTGGTCATGACGCCGCCCAACGTCTCGATGCCCAGTGACAGGGGCGTCACGTCGAGGAGCAGGACGTCGGTGACGTCCCCGGCCAGCACGCCGCCCTGGATGGCGGCGCCCACGCCCACGACTTCGTCAGGGTTCACGCCCTTGTGGGGGTCCTTGCCGAAGAACTCCTTCACCACCCCCTGGACCTTGGGGATCCGGGTGGAGCCCCCGACCAGGATGACCTCGTCCACCTCGGAGGGCTTGAGCCCCGCGTCCGCGAGCGCCTTCTCCATGGGCGGGATCGTGCGTTTGATCAGGTCGTCCACGAGCTGCTCGAACTTGGCCCGCGACAGGCTGTAGTTCAGGTGCTTGGGCCCTTCCTGGGTGGCCGTGATGAAGGGCAGGTTGATGTCCGTGGTCAGCGTGGAGGACAACTCCATCTTGGCCTTCTCGGCGGCTTCCTTGAGCCGCTGTAGCGCCATGGCATCCTTGGAGAGGTCGATGCCCTGGTCCTTCTTGAACTCGTCGACCAGCCAGTTGATCACACGCTGGTCGAAGTCGTCTCCGCCCAGGTGCGTGTCGCCGTTCGTGGACTTCACCTCGAAGACGCCGTCGCCGAGCTCCAGGACCGAGATGTCGTACGTCCCGCCTCCCAGGTCGAACACCGCGATCTTCTCGTCCTTCTTCTTGTCGAGGCCGTACGCCAGCGCGGCGGCCGTCGGCTCATTGATGATGCGGAGCACCTCGAGGCCGGCGATCCGGCCGGCGTCCTTCGTGGCCTGCCGCTGCGCGTCGTTGAAGTAGGCGGGAACCGTGATCACCGCCTTGGTGACCTTCTGGCCCAGGTAGTCCTCGGCCGTCTGGCGCATCTTCTGCAGGATGATCGCGGAGATCTCCGGCGGGTTGAACGTCTTCTGCTCGGCGTTGGGGATGTGCACCTGCACACGTCCGGAAGCGTCGTGCCCCACCTTGTAGGGGACGATCTTCTCTTCCGACTGCACCTCCTCGTGCTTGCGGCCCATGAACCGCTTGATCGAGAAGACCGTGTTCGTCGGGTTGGTGATCGCCTGGCGGCGCGCCACCTGGCCCACCAGGCGCTCGCCGTCCTTGGTGAACGCGACGACCGACGGGGTGGTCCGGCCGCCCTCGGAATTGGGGATGACGACGGGCTCACCGCCCTCCATGACGGCCACCACCGAGTTGGTGGTGCCCAGATCGATGCCGATGACTTTGCTCATGTCCGCTCCTCGAGCGCGGGGAGATACAAGGGTCGCGACGGGCGACCGCTACGGCATGGACCGTGCAATCCGCATGCCGGGGACAGGGGTGGAAAGTGCGCCAATACGGCGGGAAATGGCGCCGGTCTGCCATTATGGCACGTGATGGGCTAGCTTGGCGGCGAGGATCTGCCATCCAGTCCCGAGGATGCCGTGTTTCCCCTCCACGACGACAATCCCACCGAGCTCTCCCCCGAGATCCTGGAGGCGCTCATCACCTCCATGTTCCTCCACGGGAGCTGGCTCCACCTCACCGGGAACCTCTGGTTCCTGTGGATCTTCGGGAACAACGTGGAAGACTCCATGGGGCATCTCCGTTTCCTGGTGTTCTACGTCCTCACCGGCGTGGCGGCGGCGCTGGCCCACGTCGTCCTCGACCCGTCCTCCACCCTTCCCATGGTCGGGGCGTCGGGCGCCATCAGCGCGGTGATGGGCGCCTAATCCAGCTGGCGTCCACGGGTGCGAACGGCGGGGGTGGTGGGGTGGCGTATGCCGCCCACGTGGGTGGGTTCGTGGCCGGCGTGCTCCTCATCAAGCTCTTCCAGAACCCGAGGCTCGTGGCCGCCAAGCGCCGAGGGGAGGTCCTTTCTCGCCAGGATATGAGCCGGGGCGGCTGGTGGTGAGGAGCCGGGCTCTCGATATTGCTCCGTTCCCCCGCGTTCCGGCGCGGGCGCCCCACGACCCTCGAGGACTCCCGGCATGACGCGCCCCCGGCCCGTTGTCGCTGCGCTCTGGACTCTGTGCGGCGTTCTCCTCGTGGTGGGGGTGTGGACGGCGACGAGAGCCCAGGCGGCGGGGGCGGCCGAACCCGTCGCGGCGGTCTCTTCCGTCACCCAGGGGCAGGGTATGCTCGTGTCCCGCGGTTCCCTGGGCACGCCCCTCCTCCCGCGGCTGCGCTCCCTGCTCGGCCTGGTGGCCCTCACCGGGTTGGCCTGGGTCCTCTCCCTGAACCGGTCGAAAGTCGCCTGGCGGTTGGTCCTCTGGGGCATCGGACTCCAGCTCGTCTTCGCCCTCTTCATCCTGAAAACCGCGGTGGGGGCTCAGATCTTCGACACGATGAACACCCTCGTGGTCGCCCTTCTCGGCTTCACCGTGGACGGCGCCGGCTTCGTGTTCGGGAACCTGGTGCACAACAACGTCCCGGTGGGCGCGGGAGACCCGGGGAACGGTGGCTTCGCCGCGGCCCCGGGGCAGGTGGCGAACACGGGGGCCTACTTCGCCTTCACGGTGCTGCCCACCATCATCTTCTTCTCCTCGCTCATGACGCTGCTCTACCACCTGGGCGTCATGCAGAAGGTGGTGAAGGGAATGGCCTGGGTGATGCAGCGGACCATGAAGACCTCCGGCGCCGAAACCCTCTCCGCCGCCGGGAACATCTTCGTGGGCCAGACGGAGGCTCCCCTTCTCATCAAGCCCTTCGTCGAGCGCATGACGAACTCGGAGCTCATGGCGGTGATGACCGCCGGCTTCGCCACGGTGGCGGGGGGTGTGATGGCGGCCTACGTGGGGATGCTCGTCACCCACTTTCCGGACATCGCCGGCCACCTCATGGCGGCGTCGGTCATGTCCGCGCCGGCGGCGCTGGTGTGTGCCAAGCTGATGGTGCCGGAGACGGACCGTCCCGAGACCGCCGACACCCTCGAGATCAGGGTGGAGCGTCCGGACGTGAACGTGATCGACGCCGCGGCACGGGGTGCCTCGGAAGGGCTCTTCCTGGCGCTCAACGTGGGCGCCATGCTCCTGGCCTTCGTGGCGATCATCTCCCTCCTGAACGGGTTCCTGGGGTGGGCAGGGATGCTGGCCGGCTTCGACGGGCTGAGCCTGGAGTGGCTCATGGGGTGGATCCTCGCCCCTCTGGCCTGGCTCATGGGCGTGAGTTGGGCCGACGCGCCCGTGGTGGGATCGCTCCTGGGCGTGAAGACGGTTCTCAACGAGTTCGTCGCGTACCTCCAGCTCGCTGGTATGATGCAGGCCGAGGGCGGCATCACGCTCCAGCCGCGCTCGGTGGTCATCGTGACGTACGCGCTCTGCGGCTTCGCCAACTTCTCGTCCATCGCCATTCAGCTCGGCGGCATCGGAGGGATGGCACCGTCCCGCCGCCACGACCTCTCCCAGCTCGGGCTGCGGGCCATGATCGGCGGTACCATCGCCGCGTTCATGACCGCCACCATCGCCGGGGCGATCCTGTGAGCGCATCCGATTCCGTGTCCACCCTCCCCGACATCGCCAGGGCCGCTAGGCTCCTGGGAGAGCGCATGGTCGACGTCCCCGCCGCCACGCTGGTCCTGGGATCGGGGCTGGGGCACGTGGTGGACGTGCTCCAGCACCCGGTGTCCGTCCCCTTCGAGGAACTCCCCGGATTTCCCGCCGCGGGGGTGGCGGGCCACGCAGGGAGCTTCGTGGCCGGACGTCTGGGAGGCCGGTACGTCCTGGTCCAGGCCGGTCGCTACCACGTCTACGAGGGGCACCCCGGGGAAGTGGTGGCGGCTCCGGTGAGGCTTTCCGCCGCGCTGGGCGTGGACACCCTCCTGCTCACCAACGCCGCAGGGGGCGTGGACCCGGCGCTGGAGCCCGGAGACCTGGTGCTCCTGGAGGACCATCTGAACCTCATGTTCCGCTCCCCCCTGGTCGGGCCGGTGGCCGACGGCGAGGTGCGATTCCCCGACATGACGTGCCCCTACGACCCCGATCTCGCCCAGGTGGCGCTGTCGGCCGCAACGGATCTGGGGATCCCGCTCCGCCTGGGCGTCTACGCTGCGCTCGTGGGCCCGACGTACGAGACCGCTGCGGAGATCCACATGCTCCGCGCCCTGGGGGCCGACGTGGTGGGGATGTCCACCGTTCCCGAGGTGCTCGTGGCCCGGGCCCGGGGCATGCGCTGCATGGCTGTTTCCATGGTGACGAACAAGGGCACCGGGCTGTCCGCAGAGCCCCTCACCCACGCCGACGTGGTGGTGGTGGGGCGGGACGCGGGCCCGAAGCTGGGCGCGCTCCTCGAAGAAGTGGTTCGCCGGCTTCCGCCGCCGGATCACTCCACGGGGAAGAAATGATTCACGGGCCCGTGGCCCGCGCCCAGTCCCGGGGCCGTCTCGATGGCCTTGGCCACCCAGCGGACCGCCCGGCCCGTGGCCTCGGCAAGGGGAAGGCCCCTGGCCAGTCCGGCCGTCATTGCGGCGGACAGGGTGCACCCGGTCCCGTGGGTGTGGCGCGTCGCGAGGCGCGGCTTGCGCCAGATGTGCTCCTCCGTGCCGTCCCAGAGCAGGTCCACCGCATCCCCGTCCAGGTGGCCGCCCTTGAGCAGCGCGGCTCCCGCGCCCAGGCCCACCAGGGCCCGCGCCGCGTCACGCATGTCCCCGAGGGTCGCCACCTCCCTCCCGGTCAGGATGCGGGCCTCGTGGAGGTTGGGGGTGACCAACGCCGCCAGCGGGAGGAGCTCCCGGGCCAGCGTGGCCTCCGCGTCGGCGTCGAGGAGGCGGTGACCGCTGGTGGACACCATGACCGGATCGAGCACGTAGAGCTTCAGACCGTGGCCCCGAATGGCCGCCGCCACCGCGGCGACCAGTTCGGCGGTGGCCAGCATCCCGGTCTTGAGGGCCGCCGGCGGCAGGTCGGTGACCACCGCGTCGATCTGGGCCCGGACCACGTCCAGAGGGATGGCGTGGACCGCGGTGACGCCGAGGGTGTTCTGGGCGGTCACCGCGGTCAGGGCGCTGGTGCCGAAGACTCCGAAGGCCTGGAAGGTCTTCAGGTCCGCCTGGATCCCGGCGCCTCCTCCGCTGTCGCTGCCCGCGATGGTGAGCGCGATGGGGCGTGGCTCTTCCATGTCGTGTCGGGGTGGGGTGGGGGTGGTACGATCCTGGAAAGGTGGGGAAAGCGATGAGCGTCAGCCAGCGGCGCACCCATCTCATCGGCCGCCTCCGGCACCGGAAGACCCGGGAGCGGGAGGGGTTGGTCCTCGCCGAGGGGATCCGCGCCGTGGGGGAGGCCCTGAAGGCCGGAGCGGAGCCCGAGTTCGCGGTGGTCTCGCCTCGCCTGGAGACGCTGGCGTGGGGCACCGACTTGTTGGCGACGCTGCGCGAGCGCGTCGGCGACATCGAGAGGGTGGGCGACGCGGAGCTGGACGCGCTCGCCGACACCGAGCGCCCGCAGGGCGTTCTCGTCGTGTTCCGCCAGCCGTCCCGGAGTGACGCCTCCGTGGTGACCGGGGGGCGCTGCCTCGTTCTCGACGCGGTCCAGGACCCGGGAAACGTGGGCACGCTGGTTCGCGCGGCCACCGCCTTCCGGGTGGACGGTGTGGTGGCGCTGGACGGCACCGCGGACCCCTGGGGACCCAAGGCCGTGCGGGCTTCGGCGGGGATGGTGTTCAGGACTCCCGTGCTCCAGGCCGGCGCTGAAGCGGCGCTGGAGCTCCTGGCTCTGGCCGGAATCCCCGTCCTCGTGGCGGAGGCGTCCGGGACCGACGTGGCGGCCCTCCCGTTCCAGGCCAGCTGGGCGCTGGCCGTGGGGAACGAGGGTGCCGGCGTCCGGGAAGCGTTCCGCTCGGTGGCGCGCCGCTCGGTGCGCATCCCCATGCCCGGGCCCGCCGAGTCGCTGAACGCCGGCGTGGCGGGAGCGATCCTGCTCTACGCCCTCACCCGGGAGGTGCGCGGTGAGCGTTGAGCCCGGCCTGACCGCGCTGATCGCGGGGCTCTTCGGGCTCCTCATCGGCTCGTTCCTCAATGTCTGCTCCCTGCGCTGGCCCCAGGACGAGTCGGTGGTGTCGCCACCGTCCCACTGTCCCCGGTGCGGAGAGGCCGTGCGCTGGTACGACAACGTGCCCGTGGTGAGCTGGCTCGTGCTGCGGGGCCGCTGCCGGTGGTGCCGGGGCCCCATCTCCATCCAGTACCCTCTGGTGGAGCTGGCCACCGGGCTGATGTGGGCCGGCGTGTTCGCGGCCCACGGCGCCTCCTGGGAGGCGCTGCGGGGCTCTGTCTTCCTGACCATCCTCTTCGGGATCTCCCTCAGCGACGCTCGATTCTACATCATCCCCGACGAGTTCTCTCTGGGTGGCACCGCCCTCGGGCTGGCCCTCTCGCTCCTCCCCGGGGGCGTAGGCCCCTTGCAGTCGGCGCTGGGAGCCGCGGCGGGGTATGGCGCCCTCTGGCTGGCGGCCGTCGGAGGCACCTGGCTGATCCGGCGCTTCTTCCCGGGACGCTTGGAGGACGCCGGTGTGGATCAGGCCATGGGTGGTGGGGACGTGAAGATGATGGCTATGGTGGGAGCCTTCGTGGGCACCTGGGGAGTGGTGGAGACCATCTTCATCGGTTCGGTCCTGGCCCTCCTGGTCTACGGCCCCGTGGCGTCGCTCTCCAAGCGGCTCATTCCCCTGGGGGTGTTCCTGGCTGCCGCCGGCGCCATCACCTGGGCTTGGGGAGAGGCCCTGCTGCGCTGGTACCTGACCCAGGTGGTGGGCCTCCCCCTGTAGCGCCCGGCGCGCCCGGGCTCCTCAGGGGTCCGAGCAGTCCCGCTGGTAGCCGCAGCGCACGCACACGAGCTTGCAGTGGCGCTCCAGCATCTCGCCGCCACACCGCTCGCATCGTTGGCCTGCGGTTTCCCCGCCTTCCAGGCCGGCAGCCAGGTATGCCCTGGACAGGCCCACGTAGTGCCGGCTTCCCCGGGCGATCCACTCGGCCGCGGAACCTTCCAGCGCTTTCTTCACCTTCCCGGGGACTCCCGCCACCACCGAGCGGGGCGGGATCCTCGCGCCCTCCAGGACCACCGTGTTCGCGGCCAGGACGCACTCCTCGCCCACGACCGCGTTCTGCAGGATGACGGCGTTCATGCCCACCACGGTCCTGTCCCCGATGGTGCAACTCTCGAACTTGGCGCCGTGCCCCACGGTCACGTCCTCGCCCACGAGGGTCTGCCCCCACGCTCCCACATGGACCACGCAGTTGTCCTGGATGCTGGTGCGCGCCCCCACCACGATCCCGTGCTCGGGGTGGTCGCCCCGGAGCACCGCGCCGAACCACACGCTCGCTTCGGGTCCCACGGTCACGTCCCCGACGAGGACTGCCGTAGGGGCGAGAAAGGCCGTGGAGTGCACCCGGGGCGCCTTGCCGTCGAACGCGACCAGAAGCGCCATCACTCGCAGCCCAGGGCGGTCGATCCGGGTCCGGTGTGCAGGCGCGTCAGCTTGGCCCGCACCACCTGGGTCTCCGTGGCCTCGACGATCTCGATGCGAACGCCGCAGCGCTCCAGCGCATCCCCGACGCCGGGCACGCGCCCCAGCTCTTCCAGGATGAAGCCGTTGAGGGACCTGTGTTCCAGGGTGGGGAGGGAGAGGTTGAACGCGTAGTTGATCTCCCGCAGGTCCACGCCTGCGTCGGCCACGGCCTCGACCCGGGAGAGGCGCACCAGGTCCGCTCGGTCCACGTCCTTCTCGTCCATAATGTCGCCCACGAGTTCCTCCAGCACGTCCTCCATGGTCACGAGGCCTTCGATCCCGCCGAACTCGTCCGCCACGAATCCCATGTGGATGCGCCGCGTCTGGAAGTCCTTGAGGAGCCGGGACAGGGAGAGGGACCCGGGCACGAAGAACGGCTCCCGGGCCAGGCTGGCCAGGGTCAGCGTCCTCTTGCCTTCCACCAGGGCCTGGTAGGCCTCGCGCACGTAAAGCACTCCGGAGATGTCGTCGACGGAGTCCCCGTACACCGGCACCCGGCTGTACGGGACCGAGGAGAGCTGGCCGGCGATGGTGTCCAGGGTCAGGCTCTCCTTCCAGGCGAACACATCCACCCGGGGCGTCATCACGTCCCAGGCGGTGAGCTCGTCCAGGCGGAGTGCCCGCTCCACCAGCAGGCTCTCGTGCTCCTCCAGGACGCCCTCCTCGGCCCCCAGCTCCTGGATCTCCCGGAACTCACGGACGCCCGCCTTCTCCTCGCCCCGCCCCCCCGGGAAGAGCGCACGCTCCAGCCTCGCCAGGGGACGCATGACCAAGCTCATCCCTCCCCGCAGCACCAGGAGGGGCGGGGAAGCCAGGAGGGCCAGCCGGACCGGGTGACGTGCGGCCACGAAGCGCGGGAGCACGTCGGTGATGAGGAGGACGACGACGATGCCCCCCACCAGCATCCCCAGCGCCGGGAGCGGCCCCCAGCTCCGCGAACTCACGATGGTGGCAATGCCCACCGCCGCCAGGTTCAGCGCCCGGGTGAGGAGGCGGATGAGCATGCGCGTACGCCCCTCGTCGCTGCGTAGCTCCGCCAAGGCCGCCGCACCCGTGAAGCCCTCGTCCTGGAGCGCTCGGAGCCTCGAGGCCCCCACCTGGAGGACAGCGGCTCCGACGGCCGTGAGGAGGGCGGACAGGACCAAGAGGACCGCCACCGTGCCCAGGGTCACCCCGGTCACGGCCTCGGTACTCCCCGGCGGCGCCAGGCCGCCGGCCTGCGAGGGCCTACATCCACCCGCTGGACTCCTTGAGGAGCTCTTGGATCACATCCCTTGTGCGCCGCCCGTCGGCCTCGGCCTCGAAGTTCAGCACGAGGCGGTGGGCGAGGACGGCGGGAGCCACCGCGCGGACGTCGTCCAGGGACGGCATCGGCGACCCCCGGGCTGCAGCCCGGGCTTTGGCGCCCAGCACCAGATACTGGGACGCCCGGGGACCCGCTCCCCAGGCAACATAACGCTGCGCCACGGCCGCTGCCTCTTCCCCCGGCCGGGTGGCCCGGGCGAGACGGACCGCGAAGGACACCAGGGAGGGTGCCACCGGGACGCGGCGGACGAGGTGCTGCAGCTCGATGAGCTCCGGTGCCGAGACCACGCCCCGGATGGGCTCCTCCGCGCCCCCGGTGGTCCTCATGGCGATCTCCTCCTCTTCGAGGCGGGAGGGGTAACCGATGGGGAGCTCCATCATGAAGCGGTCCAGCTGGGCCTCGGGCAGGGGGTAGGTCCCTTCCTGCTCGATGGGGTTCTGGGTCGCCAGGACGAAGAAGGGCGGGGCCAGGGCGTACGTCTCGCCGGCGGCGGTCACTGCCCGCTCCTGCATGGCCTGGAGGAGCGCCGCCTGGGTCTTGGGCGGGGTGCGGTTGATCTCGTCGGCCAGGACGATGTTGGCGAAGATGGGCCCCTTCACGAAGCGGAACACCCTCCGCCCGGTGGTCCGGTCCTCCTCGATGACCTCGGTGCCGGTGATGTCCGTGGGCATGAGGTCAGGGGTGAACTGGATGCGGCTGAACGCCAGGTCCAACGCCTCCGCCAGCGACTGGATGAGGAGGGTCTTGGCCAGCCCTGGCACACCCACCAGAAGGGCATGCCCGTTGGCGAGCAGGGCCGTGAGGAGCCCCTCTACCACCTCGTGCTGCCCGACGATCCTCTTCTCCACCTCGGTGCGGAGCGCCGAGGCCACCCCGGCGGCGCGCTCGAGGAGCCGGAGGTCCCGGTGCGGGGAGTCTCCCTTGGTGGTCATGGAGTCCTGCTCGGGTCCGGCGCGTGGCCGGGACGGCATGGGTGCGGAGCGGGGGAAGCGGGCGACGCTCCGGAGGGCCGCGAAAGTAGGGCCCGCGGAATCGGGACGTCAAGGAATCCCGGGCTTCCCGGGGCGCCTCGAGGTTCGCTTGCGTGGTTTTTCACAATGGACTATTCTTTCCAGGCTCAAGCCCAAAGGGGGCCGTCACGATGGCATCCAGGAGCCGGTGAAGGAGCATCCGCCGCAGGACCAGAAGCGCGTTCCCGCGGAAGCTATCGGTCTGGGCCTCAACGTCGTCGTCGCCGCCTTCCTGTTCGGGTTCCTGGGCCAGTGGGTCGGGAAACGAGTGGGGGCGGAGGAGGCTTTGACGCTGATCGGCGGCCTCATCGGCGCCGGTGCGGGGTTCTACAGCCTCTACCTGCATGTGGCGGGGCGCCCCCGGAAAGATCGAGACAAGAGAGCGGAATGAAGGCCTTGGGCGGATATGCGGTCGCCACAACGCTGGTCGTGACCCTCGCCGTGGGAGGGATGTGGGCGTTCCTCGACGCCGAGGGGCGCTCGAGCCTCCTCCTGGCCTCGGGGGTCGCGCTTCCCGTGCAGTGGGTGCTCTTCCTGCTGGTGGTGAGGGCGCGGGGCGACGCCACCCAGTTCCTCCTCCGGTGGGGGATCGGAGTCTTCGCCCGCATGGCCTTGGTGGCTGCGGTGGGGCTCCTCCTCCCGCGCCTCAGGGGCCTCGACGGGAGCGTGCTCATCCTGTCCCTGTGCGGTCTCTTCTTCGTGCTGCTCCTGCTCGAGCCCCTGTTCTTCCGCAACCAGGCACCGGCACGGTTCGCGCAATGACCTTCTTCCGGATGATGCAGGAGCACGGCGCCGAGGCGGCCGGCGCCCACGGCGAGGCCGCCTCCCACGGGATCGCCTCCATCGCCGATATCCCCACGTTCATCTCGCACCACCTGCAGGACGCCCGGGAATTCGAGTTCGCCGGGATGCACTTCGACCTGCGCCCCCTGGCCTTCGAGCCCCTGCACATCGGCGGGGTCACCCTGGACCTGTCTCCCACCCGCCAACTCTTCTTCATCTTCCTGGCGGCTCTGCTGTGCATCGCCGTTTTCGTCCCGGTGGCCCGTGCCCTGGTCCACAAGGACACGACGAGGGCACCCGGCGGGTTCTCCAACGCCATGGAGGCCCTGGTCCTCTACTTCCGGGACAACGTGGTGCGCTCGAACATCGGCCACGGAGCCGACGGCTACACGCCGCTCATCCTGACCATCTTCTTCTTCATCCTGTTCATGAACCTCCTGGGGCTCACGCCCCTGGGGGTCACCCCCACCGGGAACCTCTCCGTGACCGCCGGCATGGCGCTCATCGCGTTCGTGGTGGTGGAAGTGAGCGGCATGATCTCCCTGGGGCCCAAGGGCTACGCCCAGACCATCTTCTTCATGCCCCACGGGCTCCCCACGGTGATGAAGCCGGTCATTCTCATCATCATGGCACCGGTGGAGTTTCTGAGTAAGCTCACCAAGCCCTTCGCCCTGGCTGTCCGTCTCTTCGCCAACATGATGGCCGGCCACATCCTCATTCTGGCCCTGGTGGGGCTGATTCTGGTCAGCCAGAGCTTCCTGGTGGGCGTGGGCTCGGTGATCATCATGAGCGTGCTCATGATCCTCGAGCTCTTCGTCGCCTTCCTCCAGGCCTACATCTTCTCGATGCTGACCTCGGTCTTCATCGGGCTTATCCGTCACGCGCACTGATTCCAACACCGTCCGCCGGGCGGACACCAATCCCTCAACCTTCGAGGATCCTCAACATGTTTGCTCTTCTCCAAGCTGCTCAGGAAGGTACTGCGCAGAGCGGCCTCGGTCTCGTGGGCACCGGTCTCGGCATCGGCCTCGTGGTGATCGGCGCCGGCATCGGCATCGGCCAGATCGGTGCCCAGATGGCCGCAGCCATGGCTCGGCAGCCTGAGGCCGCCGGGAACATACAGACCGCCGCGATCATCCTGGCGGCCCTCATCGAGGGAGCGGCGCTCTTCGGCCTGGGCCTCGCGTTCCTGAAGTTCTGACCGCCTTCCGGAGCGCTCTTTGCAGGCTGCTCCGGATCGAACTCGGAATCGCACTGGAGAATGGTATGAGGACCACCCGCGCCCTCGTCGCGCTGGCCTTGCTCACGGCCGTCGGTCCCGTCCCGCTGTTCGCGGCGGAGGGGGATGGCACGACGCCGCTCTTCACCGTCAACCTCGGGACCACGGTCTGGACCACCCTGGTCTTCTTCGGGCTGCTTGGCATTCTCTGGAAGTTCGCCTGGGGCCCCATCCTGGCGGCGGTGGATGCCCGGGAGAAGGCAATCCAGGGTGCCCTCGACGAAGCGGCCCGGCAGAATCAGGACGCGGCACGCCTCCTCGAGGAGCATCGCAGACAGCTGGCCGACGCCCGGCGTCAGGCCAGCGATCTGCTGGCCGAGGGGAAGCTCGCGGGGGAGAAGGTCCGCAAGGACATCGAGGAGAAGGCACGCGCCGAGGGCCAGTCCATGGTGGAGCGAGCCAAACACGAGATCGAGCGGGAGCGCGACGCGGCCCTCGATGCCCTTCGCAGGGAGTCCGTGGACCTGGCGCTGGCGGCGGCGTCCCGGCTCATGCTCGAGAGGATGGACCAGGCCAAGGATCGGCAGCATGTCGAGCAGTTCCTCGATGAGATTTCGAAGGACCGGGGGGCTTTGGCGTGAGGGACGACACCGTCGCCCGGGAATACGCCGAGACGCTCTTCGCGCTCGCCGGGCGGCATGAAGGTCTCGACGCCTACGGGCGCGGAGTCGGCCTGGTCACCGCGCTGTTGGACCAGAACCCGGATCTCGAGCTCTTCCTGGAGACGCCCCGCATCGACGCCGAGGCGAAGAAGACGCTCGTGCGGAAGGTCCTCGAAGGCGAGTTGCCCACCCATCTCATGAACTTCCTCCTCCTCACCATCGACAAGCGGCGGCAGCGGCTGCTGCGGCAGATCGCCCAGCATTTCCGGGCCCTGGTGGACGAGAAGGAGGGCCGCGCCCACGTGGAGATCACGCTGGCCCGGCCCATCGACGACGCGACTCTGGAGCTCCTCACCCGGAGGCTTTCCGAGCTGCTGGGCGTCACCGCCGTGCCCCACCTCAGGGTACGGCCGGAGATCCTCGGCGGCGTCGTCGTCCGTACCGGTGACACGATCTACGACGGTTCGGTTCGGAGGCAGCTGGACGGAATGCGCCGTCAGCTGCTCAAGGCCAAGCTTCCCACGGGAAGCAAGGGCTGACCGACCCATTTCACTCTGGACCTGACAGGAAACGATGGCCAACGAGTCGCAGCTTCGCGCCAGCGAGATCAAGGGCGTCCTGCTCTCCGAGATCGAGCGCTACGAAGAAGACCTCCACGCCGAGGAAATCGGCGAGTTGCTCGAAGTCAAGGACGGCATCGCGCGCATCTATGGTCTCACCAAGGCCATGGCCGCCGAGATGCTCGAGATCATCTCCTCCGACACCGGAGAGTCCATCACCGCGCTGGCGCTGAACCTCGAGGAGGACAACATCGGCGCCGTGATCATGGGGGACTGGACCCAGCTCCACGCCGGGGACCAGGTCCGCGGGACCGGTCGGGTGCTGGACGTCGCCGTCGGCTCCGGCTACCTGGGCCGTGTGGTGAACCCTCTCGGCGAGCCCCAGGACGGGAAGGGCCCCATCGAGGGGATCGAAGGCACCCGCCAGATCGACATCGTCGCCCCCGGGATCGTGCTCCGGCAGCCCGTGAAGGAGCCTCTCCAGACCGGGATCAAGGCCATCGACTCCATGATCCCCATCGGCCGTGGCCAGCGCGAGCTGATCATCGGCGACCGCGGCACGGGGAAGACGGCCATCGCCGTCGACACGATCATCAACCAGAAGGGCAAGGACTGCATCTGCATTTACTGCTCCATCGGCCAGCGCGCCGGCAAGGTCCGCAACGTGGTGGAGACGCTGACCGAGCACGGGGCGATGGACTACACGATCATCGTGGCGGCCAACGCCTCCGACCCGGCGCCCCTGCAGTACATCGCGCCCTACGCCGCGTGCGCCATGGCCGAGCACTTCATGTGGCAGGGCAAGCACACGCTGGTGGTGTACGACGACCTCTCCAAGCAGGCCCAGGCCTACCGCCAGCTGTCGCTGGTGCTCCGCCGGCCCCCGGGACGCGAGGCGTACCCGGGCGACGTGTTCTACCTGCACTCCCGACTCCTGGAGCGCGCCGCAAAGCTCTCCGACGAGCTCGGCGGCGGCTCCCTGACCGCGCTGCCGGTCATCGAGACCCAGGCCGGTGACGTCTCCGCGTACATCCCCACCAACGTCATCTCCATCACCGACGGCCAGATCTTCCTGGAGCCCGACCTGTTCTTCTCCGGCGTGCGCCCCGCCGTCAATGTGGGCATCTCGGTGTCCCGCGTGGGTGGCAAGGCGCAGGTCAAGGCCATGCGCAAGGTGGCTGGGCGGCTCCGCCTCGACCTGGCCCAGTACCGGGAGATGGAGGCCTTCGCTCAGTTCGGCTCCGACCTGGACGCCGCAACCCAGCGGCAGCTGGCGCGAGGCGCCCGCACCGTGGAGTTGCTCAAGCAGCCCCAGTACCAGCCCATGCCGGTCCAGAACCAGGTGTGCGCCATCTACGCGGTGACCAACGGCTATCTCGACGGCATTGACGTGTCCCAGGTGCGCGAGTGGGAGCGGGGCTTCCACGAGCACATGGCCTTACGCAGCCCCGACGTGCTGAACGGCATCCGGGATACGAAGGAGTTGAGCAAAGATATCGAGGCGAAGCTCGTGGAGGCCATCAAGGCGTACAACGAGATTTTCTCCTCGAAGTTCGCCGCCGGGGTGGCCTCGGCCTGACCGCCCACCTCACGACGACCCTCACGGAGGACGAGAAGACGTGGCTGGCGCGCGCGAGGTGAAGCGGCGGATCAAGTCGGTGGAGAACACCCGGCAGATCACGCGTACCATGGAGCTCGTGGCCACGTCCAAGTTCAAGCGGGCCACGGATCGCGTGCATGCTGCGCGCCCCTACGCCTCGGCGTTGAGCGCCATCGTACGCAGCCTGTATACGCCGGACGCGGCGGAGAAGTACCCGGTGCTCCGGCGCGCGGCCGAGGTGAAGAGGGCGGCGGTGCTTCTGCTCACCGCCAACCGGGGGCTGGCCGGCGGCTTCAACGCCAACCTCATCCGTGAGGCTCGCCACCTGCTGGAGGACCTGCGCGGCAAGGGCATCGAGACCGAGCTCCACGTGGTCGGGAAGAAGGGGATCGCGTTCTTCCGGTTCCGGGGTGAGCGCATGGAGACGGCGCGCACGGACGTTGGGGACGATCCCAAGGTGTCGGACGCGGAATCCCTGGTCGCCCCCCTGCGCGCGCGCTTCGAGGCGGGGCAGGTGGATGTCGTCTACCTGGTCAGCTCCGAGTTCCGCTCGGCCATGTCCACGCCGCCGAGGGTCAAGGAGCTGTTCCCCATCCGGCCCGACGCGGCTTCCGTGTCGGCGGACCTCTTCATCCAGTCCCCTCCGGGAGACCTCATCCTGGAGCGGATGCTGCCGACCTATCTACGCAGCACGCTGTACACGGCCCTCGTGGAGAACGCCGCCGCGGAGCAAGGCGCCCGGCGCAGCGCCATGAAGAGCGCCACGGACAACGCCGGGGAGATGCTCGAGCACCTCACCCGGACGTACAACCGGGCCCGTCAGGCCCAGATCACGCAGGAAATCGCCGAGATCGTCGGCGGCTCCGCGGCCCTCGAGTGAGGCCGCGAGCCCGACGCGGTACAAGAACAGGGAATCATGGCTGACAAGAACATCGGTAGGGTCGTCCAGGTCATCGGTCCGGTGCTCGACGTGGAGTTCACGGAGCACCTCCCGGAGATCTACAACGCGCTCCGTCTGACGGCGACCACGGAATCCGGCTACAAGATCGACCTGGTGGCTGAAGTGCAGCAGCACATCGGCCGAGGTCAGGTCCGCGCCGTGTGCATGTCCTCGTCCGACGGGGTGACCCGGGGGATGGACATCCTCGACACCGGCAGCGCCATCTCGGTGCCGGTGGGCGAGGCTGCACTGGGCCGGATCCTGAACGTGCTCGGGGAGCCTGTGGACCAGCTCGGACCGGTGGGCGGGGAGAATGCGGACAAGGTGGAGCGTTGGCCCATCCACCGGGAGCCGCCCAGGTTCGACCAGCTCGAGCCCAAGACCGAGATCTTCGAGACCGGGATCAAGGTGGTGGACCTGCTGGCTCCCTATGTGAAGGGTGGCAAGACCGGCCTGTTCGGCGGCGCCGGCGTGGGCAAGACGGTCATCATCATGGAGCTCATCCAGAACATCGCCATGGAGCACGGCGGCCGCTCCGTGTTCTGCGGTGTGGGTGAACGCACGCGCGAGGGGAACGACCTCTGGCTCGAGATGAAGGAGTCGGGCGTCATCGCCTCCACGGCGTTGGTCTATGGCCAGATGAACGAGCCCCCGGGAGCCCGCATGCGCGTGGGCCTCTCCGGCCTGACCATCGCCGAGTACTTCCGCGACGTCGAGGGGCAGGACGTGCTCCTCTTCATCGACAACATCTTCCGCTTCACCCAGGCGGGCTCCGAGGTGTCGGCGCTCCTCGGCCGCATGCCTTCGGCCGTGGGGTACCAGCCCACGCTGGGCACCGAGATGGGTGACCTACAGGAGCGCATCACCTCCACGCGCCAGGGCTCCATCACCTCGGTGCAGGCCATCTACGTGCCCGCCGACGACCTCACCGATCCGGCGCCCGCCGCGGCCTTCACCCACCTGGACGCCACCACGGTGCTGTCCCGGGCCATCTCCGAGCTGGGCATCTACCCCGCGGTGGACCCCCTCGACTCCACGTCGCGGATCATGGACCCCCAGTTCATCGGGGAGCGTCACTACAAGGTGGCCACGAAAGTCCAGGAGATCCTGCAGCGCTACAAGGACCTCCAGGACATCATCGCCATCCTGGGCATGGACGAGCTCACGGAGGAGGACAAGATCATCGTGGCCCGCGCCCGGCGCATCCAGCGCTTCCTGTCGCAGCCCTTCCATGTGGCCGAGACGTTCACCGGCATCCCGGGCAGGTACGTGAAGCTCGACGATACCATCGAGTCCTTCGAGCGCGTGGCCAACGGCGAGTTCGATCACCTCCCTGAGCAGGCCTTCTACATGAAGGGCGGTATCGAGGACGTGGTGGCCGCCGGCGAGCAGCTCGCCAAGGAGTCGTGACGTGGCCGGAAGCTTCCACGTCCGGGTTGTCTCGCCCGAGAAGGTAGTCTATGAGGGCGCCGCCGCCGCCATGGTGGCGCCGGCGTGGGATGGCCAGGTGGGCATCCTTCCCGGCCATGCCCCCCTCCTGGCGCTGTTGGGGGCGGGCGAACTCTCCGTGAGGGTCCCCGGGGGTGACACGAACCGATATTACGTGGCGGGCGGGATCCTGAAAGTGGAGGGTGGAACCGCCACCGTGCTCACGGAGTACGCCGGAACACAGCCTCCAGAGACCATGCCGCCCGGTTCCGTCGTCCAGCCCGAAGACGTAGCCGAGGCCGCTTCCCGGGAACACCCCTGAGACTCGACCTCCACATCCACACCACGGCCTCCGATGGGGCCTGGTCCCCCGAAAAGGTGGTGGCGGGGGCCGCCGCAGGCGGTCTCGACGTCATCGCCATCGCGGACCACGACACCACGGCGGCGGTGGCCTCGGCCCAGGCGGCAGCCTCGGGCCGGAGCCTCCAGGTCATCCCCGCCCTCGAGGTGAGCTCGACCTGGCAGAGGAGGGAGATCCACGTTCTCGGGTACTTCGTGGACCCGGGTGCCCCGGCGCTGGTGGCCCACGGGCAGCGGGCACTCACCGTTCGCCAGGAGCGGATGAGGGAGATGGTGGCACGGCTTTCGGACGCCGGAATCCATGTGGCCTACGAGGACGTGGAAGCCGCGGCGGGGCCGGACAGGGTCAACCTGGGGCGTCCCCATCTGGCCAAGGTCCTCGTCGCCGCCGGCCACGTCTCCTCCATCCCGGAGGCGTTCAGCCGGTACATCGGTGACCAGCACCCGGCCTTCGTTCCCACGCGGCTCCTCGATCCCTTCGAGGCCGTGAGCCTGATCCTGGAGGGAGGCGGCCTTCCGGTCTGGGCCCACCCTCCGGGGGATCTGGTGGATGCGCTTCTCCCGGGCCTCGTGCGCGCCGGACTGCGGGGCCTCGAAGTGTACCGCCCCTCCCACAGCCGCACCGACGTGGTCCGGCTCGAGGGGATCTGCAGGAGCACGGGGCTGGTCATGAGCGGAGGGTCGGACTGGCACACCCCGGACGCCGGGGTTCCACTGGGCTCCTTCCACGTCACCGGGGACGAGGTGGAGAAACTCCTGGCCGCGGGGGGGATGTAGCTCCTCCGTCGGCTTGACCTGCTTCCGGCGCGCCTCCCGCGCGGGTGCGTTGACCCCTCCTAATCCTTTCTCTATCTTTACCTGCTCCACCGGAAGGCCTTTGTGGCCTCCCATCCCGGTTCGACCCGGGAGCCACGCAGACGGACCTCCGGCGGGGTTCTAGACGAGCTTTTTGACAACAGAGGTGGAGTAGGGAAGTGAGAGCCTTAGGTGAGGCTTTCGTCCTCAAATGCGCGAGAGAGAGTCTGCGCTGTCCAGGGGATGGGAGCCGAAGCCACAGAAGGGAAGTTGTGACGGCTTTCAGGTGTGACGGATGGGACATGTGATGCTGGGAGCAAAAGGCCTGGCGTCACGGAGCATCGGTCAAGCGTGAAAGTGCACAGGGTGGATGCCTAGGCATGAGCCGGCGAAGAAGGACGTGGCAAGCTGCGAGAAGCCTCGGGGAGCTGCAAGCGAGCGTCGATCCGGG
>Ga0315541_1001051_pt1 | contig 26917 bp, 25 predicted proteins | sample SalMarSW160190MG_FD_203095 | JGI IMG/M metagenome (GOLD analysis project Ga0315541, IMG submission 203095) | Salt marsh sediment microbial communities from the Plum Island Ecosystem LTER, Massachusetts, United States - Salt Marsh Sediment SW1601-190 ...
AAGATAAGAAGAAGGTGGGAAGCGATTCAGAAAGGGATTTTTTTATGAGTGGTCAAGAGGCACTGGAGTATGGTATTGTAGATAAGGTGATTACAAAAAGGGAAATGATAAATATGGGGAAAAATAATAAAAACAAGGACATCCGCGCTGTTGACTGAGAAGGCCAGATCTATTGAGTCCTGCTTGCCTTTCCTTTCTTGCCTTCTGATTAGTTTCACCCTTTGGTCTCTGCTGCATGCATCTGTTCGATCTATCGATGCATCCTGATACCAGATATATATGCTGGATTTGAAACCAGTCATCCTGCTTTTCCACACGATCACGTTATTCAATCACCATCAATTCAAAGTATACGCTGAGATTTAGTTGAGATTTAGTTGACGCACCTACATATTCTGTGTATCCTCCCTCCAAACACTTAAAAGAGGAGGGATGAATAATGGACAATCTTAAGCTTTATATTCGCTAAGAACTTTCTACTGTAGAGTTAGCCAAGAAAGTCGGGGAACAAAGGGATTGTGTTTCAGATTTTAATCTAAAGGAGGTAGCTAAGATGAGAAAAGAAATGATAAAACCATTTGTCTGGGGTATCGTGGTTGGTGCGATTGTGTTGCTCATTGTTATTTTCTCGACAGGATGGGTAGTAACAGGTAGCTCTGCCCAAGCCAAAGCTGAGGAAATGGCTGAAAAGGCTGTTATAGACCAGCTGGCACCGATTTGTGTCGAGCAGTTTCTCAAAGATCCAAACATGGAAGAGCGATTCAAGCAGTTGAAAGCAAAAGACTCCTGGACAAGAGGTGATTATGTAAAAGAAATAGGTTGGGCGACAATGCCCGGCGCTGAATCGCCTGCTCGTGGAGTTGCCGATGAATGTGCCAGACGGCTTATGGAACTCAAGCGGTAAGTACCCGTAAGTACGCCTTCTTCTCTCACTTCCGGGCACCAATTATAGTATAATCCCGGATGTTATGCCAACTGACCTAACCTGATTGAAGGAGAATAACAGATAATGAAGGGAAAGGATCAGAACGTATGGTTCCATGTACTGTTAAGAAGGATCTCCAGCCGGGCGATATCCTGATACCCAAGGAGAGAACCCGTATCAAGTCCTGTTTACAAAGATTCAGTCTCCACCTGCGCAATATGCGCTTGATCGGTGGTGATACAGTCATCACCGCTGCCTTATTGCCACTGTTAGGATTTTTCCTTCTTCACGGTTTAAAGGACGTTCCCTGGCTCACCATTGCTGGCCTGTTCTTGGTCGGCCTACTGCTCACCGCTACCATCTTTGGACTGAACAACGTGACCGACGTCAAGATCGACGCTTGCGACCCGCTCAAGCAGACCAATGGCATCAATCCTATCGCACTGGGCCAAATGACGCAGAGGGAGGCGATAGTTCCCCCGCTGGGTTGTAGCCTGATGGCTCTGGGGCTGGCAGCCTGGCTATCGGTGATCCCCTGGGCATTTCTAACCTTGACCATCGGCGCCCTCTATTCGCTGCCACCGGTCCGGCTGAAAGAGCGTGCCGGCCTGGACCTGCTGGCCCACAGCCTGGTACCGCTTTCTATATTGTTAATGGGCATGGCAGCCGCCCAGGTAAATCACCCCCTGCGTGCGGCCGTGGGAGCGGCCTGGGTATGCCTGATCTCGGCCAAGAGCGATACCACCAATCTCATCCGGGACTACGAGTCGGACCGCGGACATAACATAGGGACGACTGCGGTTCGCTTGGGGATCCGGGCTGTCTGGTGGCTGCGCCTGGGCCTGGTCCTGGCAGCTGCCGGACTTCTTCTCTTTGCCAGCTTGTGGGGGGCTTTCAGCTTGCTCCCCGCCTTGCTGGTAGCGGCCATCGTTGCTCTGGAGATTCTGGCGATCTTTCGACCAGGCTATTACTTGCTAAAACAGCGATTGCTGTTAAGGATGAGCTATACTGCCGGTGGCGGCATCTTTGTTCTGTTAAGTGGTTAGGTGAGCTTAAAGTAGTGATGCCTGTTTGATTGAGGAAGTAGCACATGGCGCACATTGATGAAACGCTCCCCGTGCGCTACTTTGAAGCTTATTTAAGTTTAACAGATCGGAACTTCTCGGCTATCTGCTTTCGGTCTGCAATCATCCTATCATAGACCGATCTTCTCACCTCTTCTACATAATTTAGTCTCTTTATCTTAACATCTACCAGTTCTATGCCGAATTTGGCTAGTTTTGGCTCAATATGTTGTGGTGGACACTAAATCGTGGGATTGCAGTATACTGCTATTAGTCATAGCCCAGACCACCCATCAAAAACTTTCTAATACAGTTTCAAATCTTTGATCCAATCATATTTATTATCTAATCGGATACTTCATTGATCAGAAGATCCAAAAAACCATTTTTTATCAAAACCACCTAATTATCCGTTTTGACAATATATCCTGATCCCACCCCCTTTTTGTTCTAGTGATCACCAGCTTTCTCTATGGCCTTCCTACCTGTTTAAATTCTAAAAAACTTTATTTTAATTCCTAAAAAAATAATATATAATTAAACAAAAGAAAGGAGATCCGGGATAAAACCTGGAATCTCCTTTTTGCTATAAGGGGAGGATAAAAATGACATTACACAAAAATAATCACGAACACTGGACCACGGAAATTTTCAGACGATGGGGCAGACCGCTCTGGAGCTTAGCTCGAAGATTGGATTGTTCTTACGGTTACTTATCATCTGTACTATCTGGAGCTACTATTCCATCAGACAAGTTTAATCAACAACTGCGGATATGCTTTATCGGGTCAGCTCCAACATCGCAAATATAAATACTACCGCCACCCATTACAAAAAGATACCGATTGTCAAGATCATTTCAGCTATATTCAAGCACCATTTATTGAAAAGAAAACTTTTGAATGGATATTCGAAAACATCAGTAACAAACCAGCTTTTGATAAAGCAATTAAGGATAATTTACCTGATGAGAAATACATCCAGAACTTGAAAGATAAGATTGAATGGAATGAGTTGAAATTGAGAAAAGCGAATAACGATCTTGATAAGCTTGTCCAGAAAATTTTGGATGGGACAATAAGAGATGATACAGCTAAAGCAACTGAAGATAAAATCTATCAAGACAAAGAAGACACAGCGAAAAGGCTGGAACTGCTCAAAAATGAACTAAGCACTTTACCCGAAGTTAAAGATGTAAAAGAACATGCAGAAATGTTACGACAGTTTTTCTTGAAGAAATATGGCAAGGAGAGATCGTTAGCAAGATTCAAATCTAACAAGATGAACTATCAGGAAAAAGCAGGATTGATTCATTATCTTTTTTCTGGTAAAGATGCAAATGGTAGGAATTACGGAATCTATATCAAACGGATAGATAAGAAGAAATGGGACATTGAAATATATGCTTCCTTAGATTATATGAATGCTTTATGGAAAAGAATAATCCTAAATTGCCAAAAAATCCAGATACATTAGCTACAATTCTTGGTTATTCCTTCAACAATCAGGAATTAATCTTACAGGCCTTTAGGCACCCTTCTTACGTTTACGAGAAGGATGAATTAGGGATATCTGACAATCAAAGATTAGAGTTTCTCGGCGATGCAGTTATTAGCCTGGCTATTAGCCATCTACTTATGGAATCCTTTCCTGAAATAAAAGAAGGGGATCTATCTAAATATAGGGCTTCACTGGTAAGTGAAAGCGGTCTCTATCATATTGCCCATGAGTTACAATTAGGAGATTACCTTCTCCTGGGAAAGGGAGAAGAACAAACAAATGGCAGAAAGAAGGCCTCTATCATATCTGATGCGTTTGAGGCTCTTATTGGAGCAATTTATCTTGATGGTGGTTTTACAGAAGCCCTAAGGATAATAGCCCAACTTTTCAGCCCACTATTGAATAAGATCAATCTTGGCAAATCAATTAATGATTTCAAAACTGAGTTACAAGAGTACTCTCAAGATACCTTTCAATCGCCTCCAGACTACAGAGTTGAAAAAGAAACAGGCCCAGACCATGACAAGACCTTCTATATATCAGTATACTTGAAAGAAAATTTAATGGGAAGAGGGAAAGGTAAAAGCAAAAAGGAAGCGGAACAGAAAGCCGCAAAGGAGGCCTTGGCTTGTCTAAAAAAATAACAAAATATTTTATCATACCTATATTTCTTCCACACCAAGGCTGCCCACATAGATGTGTATTTTGCCAACAACAAACCATCACCAATTTCTCTGGAAAACAGCGTACACCAGATGAGATAAGAAATACAATTGAATTAGCAATAAGATCAAAGCAGTTTTCTGGCAAAAAACCAAAAGAGGTCGCCTTTTATGGGGGTACCTTTACATCTCTGCCGATTAGTTCTATGACAAAAATGCTTGGTGCAGTTAAACCTTACATAGAAAAAAACATCATACAATCAATCCGTCTTTCTACACGACCAGACTCTCTCAGTGAAGATAGTCTCAACATACTTGAGTCCTTTAATGTATCGACTGTGGAGCTTGGAGTTCAGTCCATGGACGATAGAGTCCTGCTCCTTTCCAATCGAGGACATACGTCACAAGATACCGTTAATGCGTTCAAAATACTTAAAAGAAGGGGATTTACTGTTGGAGCACAACTCATGCCTGGTCTGCCAGGAGATTCTAAAGAGATATTCATGGACACCATTGACAAAGTTATTGGCCTAAGACCTGATATGGCCAGGCTTTATCCGACACTCGTTATCAGGGGCACAAAGCTTGCTCAATGGTATCAACAAGGAAGATATACACCAATGGGACTTAAAGATACGATCAACCTTTGTAAAGAGGCCTGCATAAGATTGGAAAATGCCGGGATTCCTGTGATCAGGATCGGACTCATGTCTTCGCCGTCTCTCCTTGAAAAAGGGGAAATAATTGCCGGACCATGGCATCCATCCTTAGGATTTCTGGTTCGCTCTGCTATTCACCTTAAAAAAATAAGACCCTATCTCCCTGTAATGGGTGAGACAAAAAATATTTTGCTATATGTCCCTCAAAAGGAAATTCCCCTCCTTGTGGGTTACAAAAAGAATGGAATGAGGCAGATAGAAGCTATAACAGGATCTGTGATAAAAGATATTATACCTGATGATTCAATTCCCTATGGAGAGGTAGCAGTCAAGGTTTTATAATTGCTAATAGCTTCTATTGACGATAAATCGATTTAATTCTAAAAGGGATTCTTTTACTGGTGAGTGAGGAAAGAGACGGAGTTGAGTTTCAGCAAGGTTAGCATAAGATATGGCATCCTTACGGCATTTCTTAATAGCACCATTATCTTTTACGAGTCCTATTACTCTTGAATAATCTTTCTCTGAGGCCTTTCCATTTTTAAACAAATGCTCAAGCCTATCTCTTTCGCCTTCATCCAGGTAGGCAAGAGCATAAATTAAGGGAAGGGTAATCTTTCCCTCTTTTAGGTCATTACCAATGGGTTTACCAGATTTCTCAATAGTAGATGTATAGTCAAAGATATCATCTACAATCTGAAAGGCAATGCCAACATTGAGGCCAAAGTTTTTCAATGATTGAATATTTTCTTTCTTTGCCCCGGCCATTATACCGCCACTTGCACAGGCGGCTGATATAAGCGCAGCTGTTTTGGAAGTAATTATACCCGTATATTCCTTTTTTGTTATACTCCAGTTATGGGTGTTAATAAGTTCCAACATCTGGCCTTCTGTCATCCTGGTAGCGGTGTCTGCAAGAATCTTTAAAAATTCAACATGCTTTTGCTCAACTAATATCCTTGAAGATCTGGAAAAGAGAAAATCACCCACTAAGACTGCTGTGGAGTTTCCCCAGATTTTATTGGCTGACGATCTACCCCTTCTGATTGAGGCATTATCAAGGACATCATCATGTAAAAGGCTTGCTGCGTGAAGACATTCAAAAATGGCGGAAATGGTATATATATCCTTTTCGTTATAGTTACAGAGTTGACAGGATAAAATAAAGAATAGTGACCTGAGCCTTTTACCTCCTCCAAGCAGGCTATACTTCCCTACCTCTCTTATCAAAGACACATCAGAGTCAAGGATTTTATCAAGTTCCTCGTTTATTTTGCTAAAGTAAGGGGCGAACTGATCTAAAAAGTTAGAGTCATCTTTCATGGTCTATTTTCTAATCTATTTTCTGTTTAACTTCTCATTGCTAACCTGCCGTCAAACATATATAAACTGTAAATAGTTGTCAAAGTAATTATACAAGTTATTATAATTCTTAGCGAAGCTCCGCCTCAAACCAACTAGTTGACAAAGTAAATATCACATTGCTTAAGGCGAGGCGATTTTGGTTCCGTCTACGATCCCAATTATCCTCTGCACAAGGGCCTCTACTTTATCCATAAATTTAGAGGGCAGATTAAATCATTTTTTCATATCTTTTTTTGTCATTGTTTATTAGGCACTACACAGGTTCAAAGTTTCCCGATAAAATCGGGGCTCAAGCCTGCCCTGGTGCGACGTAACGTGCGCTTTAAAACAGTCCTTCTGAACACTATGCCCAGGGATTCTATGAAAAGTACTGCTAAACCAGGTCTGGGCCAGGGGTTAGAAAACGATGAACATACCAACCTGCCATGCGAGACATGAAATATATGGAAAGAACAGACTATTGGGGATGTTTAGAGCATAGAATAAGAAACAAGTGGAAGTTAAGGCACAAGCGGGCAGGTCAATTACCTCAAGGAAGATGAAAAAAATGAGCCAACCGTGAACCCCTGGCCCAGACCTGATTGGGCAAGCTATTGTGCAACATAAATAGTTCCTCAGATACTACAGTGGCAACAGATTATAATAAACAATTCGCGCCAGGGCAGGCTTGAACGGTGAACCTGACAACCTCGATAGTTACGTTTATTATTGATATTACCGAGCATTTCATATACCTTCATATGAAAGTACCTAAAGTTAACTCCTTTACTACTCAACCACTTAACCATTTGACCACTTAACTACTTTCATCCTTCGTTGTGGCCGAAAGGCCATGAGTGTTCATAAGAAATGTTATTAGGGAAAAAGTTTATGCAAACTGAAATCCAGGCCTCAAAACTAAATGAAAAATTTCTCCCCTTTGCAAAAAAGATGATTGATGAGGGACTTCCTCCCCTCATTATCGATACCTTCAAGTTTTATTATGAAAAGCTTATAAAAGGAGAAAGGGGATTGATATCAAGGGAGGATATTGTTCCGATTGAAAAAGATGATATAGCCGATATGGAAACGTTAGGTGGGTTTTCCAAAGAAGGGCGCCTTGTAATTAAAGAAACAGTAATAATTAAGTTGAATGGTGGCCTCGGAACAAGTATGGGCCTATCAAAGGCCAAATCCCTCATTGAAGTAAAGAATGGATTAACTTTCCTTGATATTATTGCACAGCAGATTTTAAGCTATCGGAAGAAATATAAAGCAAACATCCCTCTTGTACTTATGAATAGCTTTACAACAGATGAGGATAGTAAAAAATTTCTTAATAGATATCCGAATCTGGCCTCTGATATTCCCCTATCCTTTTTACAGCACAAGTTTCCAAAGGTTTTAAAAGAAAACCTAAGCCCTGGAGTCTGGGCTTTGGACCCAGGTTGTGAGTGGAATCCACCGGGCCATGGAGATATTTATTTTGCCTTGATCACATCTGGTATGCTAAATACGTTGCTTAGTAAAGGCTATAAGTACGCCTTTATATCCAACTCTGATAATCTTGGTGGAATAATGGATGAGGCAATACTTGGCTACCTTGCCTCACACAATTTCCCGTTTATGATTGAGGTTGCAGAAAAAACGGACGCAGACATCAAAGGTGGGCACTTGGCCCGCCTGAAGACCGGCGGACTCATACTCAGAGAGATAGCCCAATGTCCACAAGAAGAAATAAGAGAATTCCAGGATATAAACGTATACAGATACTTTAATACCAACAACATATGGGTTAATCTTCTATCTTTAAAAAAACAGCTCGATAAAACTAATAATATTCTTGGGCTTCCCATGATTATTAATCCCAAAAGAATTGACCCAAAGGATGATTCCTCACCGGAGGTTTACCAGATTGAAACGGCTATGGGATCAGCTATCTCTGTTTTTAAAAAGGCTACAGCCATAAGAGTTCCAAGGGCAAGATTTTTCCCTGTCAAAAAGTGTCAGGATCTCCTTGCCCTCTGGTCTGATTGCTATGTGATGACTCGAGAGAGTAGAATTATCCAAAATCCTAAAAGAAAATTTGGAACTATAAAAATAGATCTGGATGATAGGTACTATAAAAAGGTTGACCAGTTAAAAGAAAGATTTCCCCATGGGACTCCTTCACTGATTGATTGCAAGTCCATTAGCATTAAGGGAAATGTTTACTTTGATAGGGGAATTGTTGTAAAAGGGGATGTGAATATTATCAGTCCTTCATCAAGGAAGGTTTTTGTCCCTCAAGGTATGGTAATTAGTAAAGATCTCATTTTTGATTAAATTTTAAATGAGGTAAACAATGCCAGAAGTTAACCCACAGGAGACTGAAAAAACAATTAAGGCTATCCAGGATATTGCTATTATCCTAAACGGTGCTGCTGAATTTGTATGTGAAGGACGGATGCTTAAGAGATTTTCAAGGAACATAGAGGAGAATCTCGAAAAATTAGAAAATAATATCGCACTCCTTAAGAAAAAATTTCCAGGGAAGTTTCCTGAAACACTGAAGCCAGATACCTCTATATCCAAAATTAGAGATCTCGCAATAAAACTTAAAGGAGATAATGCTGATATAGAGGCTAAATGTCGGTCAGGAGAACTGGGTAATGAATTAATTCTAAGAGCAACGGAGTTAAAAGGTGTTACGAAAGATATTCTAGATGCACTTAGGGGAAAGATCTCCAGATACACTATTTTTGATAAATTTGCTGGCTATGGAGGAAAAATAAAATCATTTCTTTTGGGTCTCTCTCCATTAATTTCAAATACAGGAAGGATTGTTCTTGCAGCAATTTTGGTTATTATTTTTTCTTTTGTTTATTTATCTTTTACCATGGAATCAGAAGATGTTGTTCTTAACAGTATAAAAAAGGATCTTTCTTATATAGAAAAACAAAGGGATATACTTGAAAAGCAAAGGCAGGAATATAACAAAATCAGAGAAAAGATCAAATCTTTTGACCAGGCTGAGATGGGCAGAGAGGATAAAATAGAATGGTTAAATCTATCCTTAAAGGAAAGAAAAAGCAGGGTGCTTATAGAACAAATTATGCTTTCTATAGAAACGAGAGAAAAAAAGATTGAAGAGAAAAATAAAAAGGTAGAAGAGATCCGGAAAAAATCTTTTTTCCAAAAACTATTAAGGAGATAGAATTGAAACTATCTCATATCATTAATTGGTGAAAATTGCTTTTCTTTCTTCCTGCTGCTAAAACTGTCCAATGTTTGGAATCTCTTTTCAACTGAACAACTACTGATTGACCAATTGCAGCATCGCTATAAGATACAGTTATAGATGCAGTTAATTGTATCTCTTCAGATGATAACTCTCCTGTTATCAGCACAGTAGGACCAGGAAATGACTCAACAGTCAACACAGTATCCCCAGCCTCTATAAATGAAGTAATCATTCCATTCTCTTTTTGATCTCGGCCTACCACGATTTTGGTTCTTTCATTAATCCTGAAATGCCTCCCCCATTTTAGAAGCTCTATATCTCGCCGCAAAAATTTTGGATCGCGGGAGAGTAAATCCTTTAGGCGGCGGGAAAACACTACCTCAGTCAACAAACACCCTCCTGCTGGAGCCGGATACTCTTTTATCCCAAATTTCTTGGCTAATTCTATCTGCGGCTTCCTGGAACGCCCTGAAAGCCCTAATAATTTTTCCCTTATTATCCAGCCTTTTTTTTCAGGAAGAGTTTCTGGTAGTCTTTTTGCCGAAAGGGGCCTGAGGATAAGATCCTTAAAACCCGAATCATGAGAAATAAGGGAAAGTGACCTTAAATTCTGCGACATAGGACGTTGCCCCAATACCTCACCGCTTATGATAAAGTCTGCTCCTTCCTCCTTCAGCATCTCGCCGGCTAATCTGAGCATAAATGTATGACAATCTATGCATGGGTTTAATCCTTTTCCATAACCATGTCGTGGGCTTAACACTATCGGAAGAAACCTATCTGTGATATCTATAACTTGAAGGGGAAGTCCGATATAGTGAGCAGACTGGACAGCCTTCTCGGATGAGAAAAAGGGGGTCTCAAAAAAGATTCCAATAACATCAACTCCTTGTTCCCCGATAACTTTAACAGACAATATGCTATCGAGGCCGCCAGAGAAGAGAGATAAAGCCTTCATTAAAAAACCTCATTAATAAACTTTGATTAGTTTATCAGGCAGAAAGCATGAATCAAGCAAAAAGATGGTTATTAATCAATGAATAAACCATTGTAATGATTGACGGATTTATTTTCCTTTGTTATCTAAATAGTGTATGAAATAAATCTTTAGGGGATAAATAATGAGGGTTTTCGGACCAGTTCCATCAAGACGATTGGGTTTTAGCCTTGGGATAAACAATATACCCCCCAAGGTTTGTACCTATTCCTGTATCTATTGCCAGATAGGTAAGACAATAACATTACAATGCGAAAGGCAGGCATTTTATGAGCCAGATGATTTAGCGAGGGAGATTAAAGAGAAGGTTAATGAATTAAAAAAAAGGGACACAAAAATAGATTATTTAACCTTCGTCCCTGATGGAGAACCCACCCTGGATATTAATCTTGGTAAAATTACTGAACTTATCAGGCCATTAAATATAAAAATCGCTGTTATTACTAACGGATCCCTCATAAATCAAAAAGATGTGAGAGAAAATTTAAAAAAGGCAGATTTAGTTTCATTAAAAGTAGATGCAGCGACCAAAAAAATATGGCGAAGAACTGACAGACCATATAAATCACTGGATCTTAATGCAATATTAGATGGAATGCTCGAATTTAAAGCTATATTTAAAGGTGAGATAATTACAGAGACTATGCTTCTTAAGGGAATGAACGATACATATGAAGAGGCTAAAAAAATAGCCGATTTCTTAAAATTACTAAAGCCGACAAAATCTTATATTTCCATTCCTACCAGACCAACAGCAGTAAAAGGAATATTGCCTGCCAGTGATGAAGCCCTTAATATAGCTTACCAAATCTTTACACAGAATGTAGACAATGTAGAGTATATAATAGGCTATGAAGGAAATGAGTTTGGTTTCAGTGGTAATGTCGAAGAAGATTTACTCGGCATTACCTCGGTTCATCCAATGAGAGAAGAGGCTGTAAGGGAATATTTAAAAAAGGCAGGGGCAGATTGGCAAGTAATAACTGATCTGATAAAAGGAGGCTCCTTAATAGAATTGGAGTATCAGGGGAAAAATTTTTACATGAGAAAACTGCCAGGCAGGGCCTGATTATCATTAAAACTGTAGGATAGATTAGATTAAGAAATTAAATCGTTTCAATAAATTATAAGGGAGTAAAGGGACCCGCCCGGTTTTTATCCAGGCGGGTTTGTTGCTTTAATCTGAGAGCCACCCGTAGATTGTCCTATATACAATGTCGTGAGATTTTTCTAAAACCAACCCGTGAGAGGCATTGCCAATCAACATGTATGCCTTTTTCTCGGCATTACAGGCTTTAAAGCCATTCATTGCGTCTTCTAAATCGACAAAAACTTCATATTCACCAAACATGAAAAGAATAGGACATTTAATCATAGGTACATATTTTGCGTGGCGAGCATCTCTGGCATCTATGAAAGGACCGGTAGGTATTTTGGGAGTTCGCTTCTCCACAATCTCAACAAATTTATTCAAAACTTTTTCATCATATTTATACCAAAGGCCTTTAGCTGACACAGGATTTGACGGAATGAAAGTTTTCCCTGTTTCGGCCATATGAGCCAATTTGGTAACCCCTTTTTTAACTTTTTTATTAACTGTTTTGTAGGGCAGCCCCATTAACACCATACGCTCTACTTCTTCCGGATAATTGGCAGCAAGTGATAGCGAAATTACAGTTCCAAAAGAGAGGCCAACCACATTAACCTTATCAACGTTTTCTTTGGCCTCAATGAAATCAGCAACCGCTTTCATATCCTTTCCACAGTTGTCTGCGTTCACGTCCAGCCCATTTGTTTTTGTACTTTTACCGTAACTCCTATGATCTACCGCATAGGTTACGAACCCTTTGGATACAAGATAATCCATAAGATTGTAACCTTCTATAGGCAAGTTATAAACCGTTGAACCACTTTTGACCCAAGGAATAAGAAGAACAACGTTTGTGGGTTTATACTGAGCAGGGGCCTTTCTTACAACATAAATATTGGGTCCCGCTGGACTTTTCACCATATATTCAGTTTGTACGGGTTTAGGTGCCTTGCGAACCTCTAAACCTGCACAGCTATAAAAAAGTGAAATAGATAAAATAAGTATTCCAATAATTACTAATATCCTTTTCATCTCTTTACCTCCAATCTGGTAATATGGTTTTTCCTCCCCTTACATATAAAAATCTCAGGACTCTCTCTTTCAGTATCCATTAGCCTTTTCTGTGTAAAAGTAATGCCTGCCTATTATTTAATTCTGAGGACCCTTTTTGGGTTTTTGCTGCAAATAAGTTCCCTTGCCCACCTTTAATCATAATCATGTTTTTTTGGCCCCAGTCCTTTTATAAGACTGGGGCCTTCAGCAAAGATTATCAGAATTCAACTGTATCGCCATTTCCAATATAAAGATCACTCTGGGATCCGAACCGTGCTGTCCCCCTGACTACCGGGTAGCCGAGGTCAATCATCTTCTGAACCGCAGCCGCGCCTGTACAGTGATTACAGGCAACCTTCTTAAAATTAAATTTACTCATCTCCTTTACGATAAATTCTCTATCTTCATCAATAGGTCCAAAACCGGCGACACAAACCATCCACTTATCTATCTACCGAGGGCTTCGTCAACAGTGACGACTTTTACCCTATAGCCCGGCCAGACTTTTGTAAACATAATCTCACACTCTTCATCAGTGTACCCTGCCATAGCATCGCGAAGGGCAATAATATTGTAGTCTCTATCCACTGCCCCGACAATGGTACAATTTACACATTTACTGCAGGTCACACCAGTAATAAGCAATGTATCTATATCTCGCACACGCAATAGGGATTCCAACTCGGTGCCGTAGAATGAGTTAAACCTTCTTTTGATTACTTCTACTTGCCCTGGTCTTACTTCCAGCCCTTTAGCAGGCTCAGCCCCCTCAGTATGTTCAATAAAAAAAGGGCCTTTCTGACGCATGGTTGGGCCCATAAATCCCCGATTGGGTAGCCCTTCATAGCTTGGTCGAAACTCTATCCAAATACGAACGACTAAGATGCCTTTTTTATCACAAAGATCCATAGCTCTAGCTATGTTTTCTATAGTATTATGCTTCTTTACATACTTCCATGTACCTGCTTTATGGAATGCTCGACCTTCATCCATCATGTCCTTGGCAACATCAATAACTAACAAAGCTGTCTTCTTAGAATCTATTTTGAGCGGATTATCCCCAGCCAGAGCAAGACCGCCTGTTCCTAAGGCAAACACTATAACAAACCCGAGAACGAGTAATCTTTTCATGCCAATAATTACTAATCTCCTTTTCATCTCTTTTACCCTCCTTTCTCGAAACCATTCAGGTTATACTATTGTCTTTTCCTCCCGCCAATGACTACTGTTTTAACAAAATCCCTCCTGCTGATATCTTTCATTATAACCCCCTGTTTTAAGGTTGATAAAATTTCCGACCCACACAAAGTCAACCAGACAAACCATCTAAAAAATGCATCACCTCCTTTCTAAGAGTTTTGCCTGATTATCTCTGCAACGCAGGTAAAATTGCCACCAAACAGGACTCGCTTAAATCTCAGGTTCTATTACCTTTTGTTGAAAATGAAAGTAGGCACAATCCTCGCACGAATAGCCACAGTAGATTTTTTTATGCCCGACCTCCATCCTTAGGGTATAGCAATTGATAGATTTAGTTTTATACACGAGACAATCCTCACAGTTTCGCTCAGGGAGGACATGATCGTTCATTTTATTTTTGTAGAATTCCCAACAGAATGTTGGCAGGTTCGCAATACCTGTCAGGGTTTTTAGGTCAATGCCTATTCCCTCAGGTGCTGGAAAGGGGATGTTATTACTCTTCAGAAATAAGGATAGGTCTTTTGGTAGTACTCGCCAATGTCCAGAGGTTCCAACCCGATATCCCTTAATTTCCCCTTTTTCTAACCATCGTTTAACAGTTTCCCTCGAATGGTGGCAAATTTGGGCGATGTCGGATGTGGTAAATGCCCTTTTTTTCATATTTGTTTGTTTTGTGTCTTTTGTTTAAATTACCATGATATGATAAAATTAATTTGTCAAGATTTTTTCTAATCAGAAGCATTAATAGGCATGAGATTGTATCTAACGCCCAAATTTCGATAAAAAAGGCCCTCTTAATCCATCCTCTGTTTTGAAATCAAGGCTAATAAATTCCCATGAAGTATTAAGGCTTTATGAGGAGTAATGCGTAATTGGTGGGATTTGAGAATCTGCCTCTGGCCCAGAGGGGCCTATGACCCGGAGGGAGTAATCTATGTATACATTTGATGCATTGGAGTTGGGAGAGGAGTATCTTTTTTATTAAATATCTAACATGATATGATTATTCCTATTTCGTAAAATCAGCAACCATATCCACAATCTTGCTAAAACTCTTTGTATAGGGCATATCCTCTTTATCCATCCATGCTACACTACCTATATCGCCCTCAATTACAATTTCAGGCTCTAATGGCAGACTACCCAGTAATGTCAGGCCTGCCTTTTTGGCAGTTATCATTCCACCATCTGTCTTAAAGAGATCAATGGTTTTCCCACAGTAAGGACAGGTTAAGCCACTCATATTTTCAATTAACCCAATGATATTCATATTGACCTGATGGCAGAAATTGATTGACTTTCGCACATCGGAAAGGGAGATCTCCTGTGGTGTGGTTACAATAAGTGCCTTGGTGTCTGGAATGGTCTGGGCAATGGTTAATGGTTCATCCCCTGTGCCAGGAGGACAGTCAATAATAAGGTAGTCCGAACTGCTCCAGGCAATGTCATTGATAAACTGCTTAATAACCCCTATCTTTAACGGTCCTCGCCAGATCGTTGCGGTATCCTTGTCTCCAAGCAGAGCCTCTATAGACATAACCTGCATGTTTGGGAGATAGCTTAGGGGAATCCCTTTTTTGAGCCCGGGAGAGGAAACTATTTCCCCCTTGAGGCCAAGCAGCCTGGGTATACTCGGACCGTGTAGGTCCACATCCATGAGTCCTACCTGGAAGCCTTTTTTGGCAAGTCCAACTGCAAGATAGGCAGCAACAGTGCTTTTCCCAACACCGCCTTTTCCACTCATTACCAATATCTTGTTCTTAAATTCTTTAAGTTTTTCTTTTATCTCTTGATCCTGGACCTTCATCATGGCCTTTTTGTCTTTCATTTGTTCGTCTTGTTGCATTGTGTGTTTTCTCCTTTTTACTTTCCTGACAACGGGCAACTTACAGTAAGTTATTTTTCTTCCAGATCCTTGATACGGGAGAGAATCGAATTAAGTTGATCCCGCAAGGCCTTTGCATCCGACTTGAGCGCTCCAAGGTCTTGATCAGGGGATGAGGGAGGTGGAGCTTGAGGTGGGGCATATCCTCCTTGCATACCCATGCCTTGGCCCATTCCTCTGCCCATGCCCTGGCCCATTCCTCTCCCCATGCCCATGCCTCTTCCCATTCCTTGGCCCATACCCATACCTCCGCCAGGATAAGAACCTTGACCACCGCCCATGCCGAAGTGATCTGGGACACTTGCTTGATTTGTGGGTGATAGCTCACCTTTCTTGTATCTCTCAATCGCCTCTCTCACTGGACCACTTACGCCAACAATTACATCGAGACCAGCGGCATTCAGGGTTCTACTCGCATTGGGGCCAACATTTCCAGTGATAAGTATCTTAGCCCCTGTGGAAGCGATAAATTGACCTGACTGAATGCCTGCGCCTCCGCCCAGGGACATACTTTCATTTTCAATCGCCTCAAAGGTCATATCATCTGGGTTGACAATGATAAAATATGCACATCTGCCAAACCGTGGATCTATCTCTGAGTCAAGATCTGTTCCTATTGAACTCACCGCTATTTTCATAGATTATGTCTCCTTTTTTTAAAAATTATCACAGACAAATAACAAAAAATATATCCTTTTTGCAGTTTTGATTTTTATAATGTTCTATATTTAAAACATATAGTAACTTTTTTTAAAAGAGTTTCTATGGGCGTTTCATGTTAAAATATTCAAAGATATTTTTAGCTATTGCATGACTGATTCCTGGGATTTTCTCCAGGTTTGGAACTTTTGCCTTGGTTATGGATTGAAGATCTCCTAGATATTTGAGCAATACCTTTTTTCTTTTTTCTCCTATGCCATGAATCATGTCTAACTCAGATTCTGTTAACTGTTTCTTTCTCCTTTTTCGATGATAACTTATAGCTCGCCTGTGTGTCTCATCCCTGATGCGCATAAGCAGAGAGAGGACTGGATGATTTCGGTTAAGGATAAGGGGGTTTTTCCTGTTTGGTAAATATATCTTGTCTGTGGCCCCTGGTTGTCCTTTATCAGCCTTTGCGATAGATATAGCTTCTAGTGGAGACACAAGGCCTAGGGTATCTATAGTTTTCAGTACTACAGAGAGATGACCCTTTCCTCCATCTATAACAAATAGATCAGGTTGTGTGCCCTTTTTCAGCCTTCTTTTAACTACCTCTGCCATCATGGAATAATCGTCTATTCCCTTTACCTCTTTTATCCTGTAATTACGATACGCAGACTTTCGAGGTAGGCCTTCAACAAAGGTTACTAAAGAAGCGACAGCGAGATCACCTTTCAGATTGGATATATCTATTCCTTCTATGTGGTTAGGCCTTCGTTTAAGTTTAAGCACGAATCTTGCTTCGTCAAGGGTGGCAGAGTGGTTAATTTCTTGCCGTTTTAGAAGGATATTTTTCGCATTTATCATGGCTATATTGACAAGTTTTTTCTTATCTCCCCTTACGGGAACAGAGATAGAAATTTTTTTTCCAGCCTTCCCAGTCAGCCATGCAGAGAGTAAATGCTTATCATTTATTGCATCAGATAGAATGATATCAGGAGGGATAAATTCCTTATCTCTGAAGTATTGTTTCAGAAAGGCCTCGAGTACTTCGCCTGGATTTTCCCATTGATAATGGATGACATAATTTTTACTTCCAACCATATAACCACTGCGCACCAAGAGGATTACAACCCCTGCTTCGTTACCATGGCACGATAGTCCTATAATATCTTGATCCTTCATTCCTGCGGATACCATAGTTTGACGTTCCACTGTTTTTTCAACAGCCCTGATTTGATCTCTTATCCTGGCAGACTTTTCAAAATTAAGTTCCTTTGCGGCCTTCTGCATTATTTTCCTTAATTTTGATATCAATTCTTTGCTGCGCCCTTCTAAAAATAACTTGACCTGATCCACTATCTCTTGATAATCCTCTACTCTTACATCAAAGCAACATGGCGCCAGACATCTACCTAATTGATAATTTAGACATGGTCTTGATCTTTTAGGGATTCCCTTTGTGGTGCATTTTCGTAAAGGAAAAATAGGTCCTATCAGGCGTAGGGTAGAACGTACTGCTGAAGCGGATGTAAAAGGACCGAAATAGAGAGCTCCATCATTTTTCATCCTTCGTACAATAATCAAGCGAGGATACCTGTTATTGATATCCAGCTTAAGGAGGGGATAATTAGCATCATCCTTTAACATTACATTATATTTGGGTCGATACTTCTTTATAAGATTTCCTTCGAGTATCAATGCCTCTTTTTCTGTTGCGGTTTCAATATGGTCTATCTTGTGGGCACCCTTAAGAAGGAGAGATAATTTATAGGGCTGATTACTGCCCTTGCTGAAGTAGGAATAGATACGTTTATTCAAGTTTTTGGCCTTGCCAATATAAAGTATTTTCCCCAATTTATCCTTAAAGAGATAAACCCCTGATCCTTGAGGAATATTTTTTGGGATATCACTACTCAGCATTGTTAACTCTCATCATTGAACAGCTAAATCATTGAGTGGTAAAATTTTGAGTGGCCTGGCTTTTTGCTCGCCAACTACTCGATGATTTAAGCAAGAAGGTTGATTTTACTACAACCATCGGTCTATCATTATTAGTATATACATTATGTTATAGTATAATCCTTAAAAGTATATGTAACAAAAGATATTTTATTTCTATTTATTTGAAAAATTGTAACTGTTCAGGTAGCCACCAAGGCACCAAGACACAAAGGGCATTAAATGGTCAATGAAAAACTATCAATTATCAACTTTAAATTGTTAATCTTAGTGCCTTTGTGTCTTAGTGGCTGAGTTACAAAAAATTAATTAAAAGTAGATGGTGGGTGTTGTCTACTACGGAATTAAACCAATAAAAAAATAGCAGGAGATTGAAAGATGATCTTAAAACCTGAGAAGATAGATAACATAAGACCTGAACAATATCGTACTATTATCAAAAGATCCAGTGAAGACATTGACTCGATCTATGAAGAGGTAAGGAAGATTGTGCTGGATGTCAGGGATAATAGCGATCAGGTATCTCTCGATCATTACAAAAAATATAAACATGATCTTACTTTAAAGGATCTGGAGGTAAAAAAGGAAGAGGTTGAAGAGGCCTACAGAAATGTTGATTCAAAGGTAATTGATGCCCTAAAGTTTGCCTCAGAAAATATAGTTAAATTCCATCGTGCCCAGATTGAGAAAGAGATGTGGATGATTGACATTGCCGATGGCATTTTAGCTGGACGGATGATCACACCATTAGAAAGAGTTGGCGTATACATACCTGGTAGAAGAGCCGCGTACCCAAGTTCTATCTTGATGACAATTTTACCTGCAAAAGTAGCCGGCGTTAAGGAAATTGTTGCCTGCACCCCTCCAGATAAGGGTATGATCATAAATCCCTCCACACTTGTGGCTGCAGATATAGCAGGCTCAGCAAAAATTTTTAAGGTCGGTGGACCGTGGGGAATTGCCTCAATGGCCTACGGTACCACAACTATTCCTAAAGTAGATAAAATAGTTGGCCCTGGTAACAAATATGTTACTGCTGCAAAGATTATGGTATTTGGGCAGGTGGGTATAGACTCCCCTGCTGGACCAAGTGAAGGGATGATTCTTGCTGACAAAACAGGAAATGCAGATTTCATTACGATAGATCTTTTATCCCAGTCAGAGCATGATCCAGATGCCGCATCCATCCTTGTAACAACTTCAGATGAACTTGCATTGAAGGTCTCAAATAAAATAAACAAAGAACTGCCCAAACTACCTCGGAAGGAAATCATTACCTCATCGCTTTCCAAACATTCCTATATCCTGATCGCACGGGATATAGGGCAGGCCATTGATTTTGTCAATGAGTATGCTCCAGAGCATCTGGAGATAATGACTGAAGAGCCTTTTGTTACCCTAAGGAAAATTAAAAATGCAGGATCTATATTTATGGGGCCGTTTTCCCCTATTCCTGTAGGTGATTATGCCTCTGGCACAAATCATGTTTTGCCCACAGGTCAGACAGCGCGGATGTTTTCAGGTTTATCTGTAGACGATTTTATAAAGAAACCAACCTTCCAGTATCTTAGCAAGGATGGACTTGCATCTCTAAAAGATACGGTAGTTACCTTAGCTGAAGCAGAAGGTCTTCCTATTCACGCAAGAACAATCTTAGAGAGATTTAAATAGTTGAAAGTTGAAAGTGCTAACATTGAAAGATATGGGTATGAGTGACAATAATAATTCGCGAAAGAGCTTGAAGAATGGGCGAGAAGGTTTGCTGCAGACATCATGCATTTTTCTTCGAGAATGCCGAATACTTCTGAAGAAATTGTAATTTGTAAATTATTAAATCCAGTACTTTGTTTGGCTCTAATTTTAAGGCATTCCCTATGTTTAAACTTTAGACATTTTAGGCACTTATAACTTTAAGTACTTTTTTTATTGAATTATGGCTGTTCATGTAATAAATGGATAGATCATTTTAGATAATTGTAAAAAAATTTAAGGAGGTAGGAAATGGCTATTATTAAAGGTTATGACATGCCTGATGAGCTTTATTATCATGAAGAGCACAGTTGGGCGAGAGTGGAAGATAACAGAGTTACCGTAGGCATGAATGATATGTTTCAAAAGGAGGCAGGTGATATAGTATTTGTGGACGTCCCTGAGGAGGAAGATGAGGTTGAGCAGGGAGAGGTTTGCGGTAAGATTCAATCAAGGAAGTGGATTGGTAAACTCTGTGCGCCAGTCTCAGGAGAGATCGTTGAGATTAATGAGGAATTAGAGGATGATACCAGCCTTATAAATCAGGATCCCTACGGAAAGGGATGGATTTTGGTTATCGAGGCGACAGATTTGGAAAACGAGCTAACCAATCTTATGCATGGGGATTCCATCCTTCCTTTTATAGATCAAGAGATACAACGTACTGAGGAAGAAAGAGCAAATGCGTAATGTATTCATGGAGGCTTTTTAAAGATACCATAAATCCTGTTTCAACAGCTTTGGGACTATCTATTGACGATACACTCCCCCTATCTTTATCCCGGCATGGTTCTCCACCAATACTTCACCTTTATATATTTAAACCCTCGGCTATTGTTGGCAAATACCAGGATATAGAGGCCGCTTTAAGGCTTGATAGGTGCAGTAATAGGGGAGTTGAATATAACCGCAGAAACACCGGCGGAGGTACAGTGATAATGGGCCCAAAGGTGGTCGCTCTTGGCCTAAGTATTGATATCGACCAACCTGGTTTAAAAAAAGGAATCGGAGGCATATTTGAATCCCTGAGCACTGTCTTGATAAAGGCACTGGAGGATCTGGGGGTTGATGCCGGGTTCAGGCCCAAGAATGACCTCGAGATAGAGGGAAAAAAAATAGCAGGCCTCTCTGCAGCACTCGAGACAGAAAAGGCGATTTTATTCCATGCAAGTATGCTGGTTGACTTCGATATACCATTGATGCTGGATATTATGCATCAACCACCTTTAAAGCTGTACGATAAGGGCTATAGCTGTTTCAGTCAGAGGATAACTACTATTACGGAGCAATTAGGTCACGATGTCGATATGGAGCGTGTTGTGCAGGCTATAGAAAACGCCTTCAGCCAGAAATTTGGTGTCACCTTTGAAAAGGATGAACCTGACCTATGGGAGGAAAAAAACATAGAAGATTTTATCAATACAAGGTATACAAACCCCGATTGGATTTTTTCTCACAAACATCCCAGATCAAAGATGGGCATAGGTGAGTTCAAAACACCAGGAGGTCTTTTGGAGATATACCTATCTCTTGCAGGGAGCACTATTGAACATATTATTATCACAGGGGACTTTTTTTCCACCACCAAAGATATAAATCTTCTGGAATCATCCCTAAAATGGACATCAGCAAAAAGAGAAAAGATAGAGGAGCACCTCTCTGAGGCCTGGAGAGAGGATATGATCTATGGTGTTAATGTCTCAACCTTGACAGAGGCAATTGTAAAGGCCAAGGAAAATTTGGTAAATATTTAATAACACCTAAAGATATTAGCTTAGGCCATAATCAAACGGTTTAAATGTTTAACTTTTAACGTTAGTTCACTATAGTTCACTTGGTTAGGTAACAAAAAGATGGTTAAAAAGGGAAAAAAACAGAGCCCTGATTATGCACGGATAAGCAGTGCAACAGCTATGTCCCTCGCGCTTAGTAAAGGTCGCTTTTATAGAGGGGCAAAAAATAGATGCGCTAATCTTCTTGTTCATTACCCTGAGGGATGTGCAGCCAATTGTGCATACTGCGGTCTTGCGAAAAGAAGGACAGGTGACTATGACCAGAAAACATTCATTATGGTCCAATGGCCATTGTTTTCCATGGATGCTATCATTGTGGCCATCAACGATGGCCCTAAATATGTAAGACGGACATGCATTTCCATGATCACCAACGGTAGATGCCGAAGAGATACCATCGCTATGACCCAGCGGCTAAAGAAGGAGACGAGGATTCCGATCTCTATTCTTATAAGCCCAACAGTCTTAAAGATAGATGATCTTAAAGCAATGAAGGAAAGTGGGGCGGATATGATTGGTGTAGCTATTGATCTGGCTACTCCAGAGCTTTTTGATCTTTACAGGGGGAAAGGAGTATCAGGACCTCATACGTGGGAGAGATACTGGCAAACCGTTGTGGATGGTATTGAGATATTTGGTATGAGAAATGTTGGAATCCATCTCATGGTGGGCATGGGTGAGACTGAACAGGAGATGGTTTCCATTATGGGAAGAGCATGGAATTTAGGGGCTGTAAACCATCTCTTTTCTTTTTTTGCTGAACCGGGTTCCAAATTAGAGGACAGAAAACAGCCACCCTGGCCATCCTATCTTAGGATACAGCTTGCATGTTATCTATTAGAAGAAAAGTCAATAAAGGGATCTCACATGATTTTTGATAAGGATGGGCATATCATAGACTTTGGCCTGCCAAAAGATGACATATGGGAAATCATTAATTTAGGGAGCCCTTTTATGACCGGTGGTTGCCTTGACGAGGATGGAAAGGTTGCCTGTAACAGACCTTTTGGTAATTGTCTGCCAGGTGAAAAACAATGGAATTACCCTTACCTACCTAATGAAGAGGAAATAGACCTAATTCAAAAACACATATTTGCCTTAAGTCCGGATTAATAAACCTTAGGCTTATTAACCTTTCCTGCTATATAATTTTTTTGACACGGCACGCCAATAATGTTACTAAATGAGCGTGAACATAGTATTGTGGGCCGTTAGCTCAGACCGGTAGAGCAGCGGACTTTTAATCCGTTGGTCGGGAGTTCGATTCTCCCACGGCCCACTTTCCGCTTTTTTTGCGTCCCCATCGTCTAGCCAGGTCCAGGACATCGGCCTTTCACGCCGACAGCACCGGTTCAAATCCGGTTGGGGACGCCAAGTGCATTTAAGAAATTAGCTCAAATCTTGTTGCTTTTTTTACTGAAATGAAATTGTAGGTCCAAGACATTCCGTTATCAAGCGGGACGACATCCCGATTCATCGGGATTGGGGACGCCAACTCCAAACAGAAAATAAGGTATCATATCTATCTCTTTTTGATTAGAAAGCTTATTCGCCCAGACTTTCCCTGTAACATTCAAATGAGTCAAAAGCAGACGCGATCCCTTTTTCTTCTAAGGTGCTAACGCCTACTGAGGTTCTAAGGTTAAAATCTTCCCTTTTTTGCAAAGGGTAAAATGTCTTCCAGTGATATGCAGTCAATCCATAGTTAACTACCCAGTCTCTAAGCGTAACATCGTTTATTCCGCATATTTGCTTTAACTCATTGCCATATATCGATCTTGGTAATATGCTTTGTTTGCCTTTTCCCATTTCTCCACTCCAGCAATGGCCGGGACGTTTTTGAAGGGAGGGGCAGCCGGGAACTGCCTTTTCGATACCGGTGAGCTATCCCTCCAAAGCCATTTATTTATAATACTTCAAAAATTCTTCTGTCGTTAAATTTGCCTTTTTTATCTGGTCTAATAGTAACCCCTTCTTTATTGGTTTTCCTTTATGAACTGGGATTGAGAGGATGTTGGGATTTCCTTCTTTAATTAGTTTAACATGGCTTCCTTTTTGCCCCCATACAGTCCACCCAGCTCTTTCAAAGGCTTTTACAACCTTTTCAGGTTTTAGGTTATGAATGCTACCCATTTATGCAGAAGCCTTTTTATTTCTCTTCTTTTCTGCTAATACTTCAAGATGACCATTGATAGCATCTTTTATCATCTCTAAGGCTTCCTCTATTGTATCTCCTTGAGAGGCGCAGCCTGGAAGCGTTGGACATTCTATCCAAAAACCTCCATCTTCAAGATCGTGATGTAAGATAACCTCATAAGATTCTGTCATAACTTTAACCTTGTATTTTCTTTCCTTGCTTATTTTTTTTATTTCTCCTTTTATTTCTTCGATAATTTCACCTATAGCAATAGACATCACTATTTGACCCTTTGAGAGAGTATCAAGAATAACTTCTTTATTCTCTGTCAACGCAAAGATAGTTTCCCCATCTGTTATCAACCTCTTTTCTACCAAAGGTTTGTCTACCTCTGGAAAGGTTTTTTTAAGATAATTTATACTCTTTCTTATTTTTTGAACGCTTAATCCCTTGTCCTTCAGAGTTTTTGCAACTTTTAATTGAACCAGATCAGTAAAAGAGTATAACCTTACAGAACCATATCCAGAAGCCTCGCTGATAGAGGGCTTAATGAAGTGAATCCTATCCCAATAGTCAATCTGTCTTTGAGTAATCCCTGTAATATTACAAACTGTTTTAGTGTTGAAAGCCATGATATTACCTCTTTTGAATTTATAATTACATTAATGTATTAATAAAAGAATAAAATAATATTGTCAAGAAAATATTTTAAGATAGACATTGCCATATATTTCCTAACTATACTCTAAGGGGACGGGGGGACCTAGAATCAACTTGAAATTTTTTAATGAATAGCTTAGTAAAAAAGAGTTATTGTTTGAACTTGCCCTGAGCGAAGTCGAAGGGAATCCGGTTAGGGACGCCATTTTTTCTTTTCAGGGTTAGCTTTTTTAGCGAGCCCTTCCCTGTTAGCCCATGATAAGTCCGTCACTTGCGCAGGACAACATCCCGATTGATCTGGATTGGGGACGCCAACTCCAAACAGAAAACAAGGTATCATATCTATCTCTTTTTGATTAGAAAGCTTATTCGCCCAGACTTTCCCTGTAACATTCAAATGAGTCAAAAGCAGACGCGACCACTTTTTAGAACCAAGGTAAACCATTCCATAAACACACCACTCTTATTTTCTTGGACATATTAAGATTCGGCCACGACATCATATGAGTGAACATAATTGACAGGTAGCCGTAATTTCATTGTACTCCTCCCTTCAAACATGGCAAAGCATACTAGACGATAACAACTAAAAGGCCATTATAGGAAGATACTTCATTTATACGAGAAAAATATGTGTCGCAATACCACGCTAAGCAGCTTTCATTTTATATCAGTAGCTCTTTCAAAAAGCTCCATCAATTCAGGGGAAGGAAGAAGCTTTTTTTACCGTATCATAATAATAAAATATGAGGTGAAGGGAGTCAGTGAAATACTGTCTCATGACATCTTCAAAAAAAAATGTTATAATATTTTAAAAAAGACTCCAGTAATCACGAGATTGATGTTCTCAAAGGTAGGTCTCGGAAATCACTAATTATTTATAAATGGAGTTAGAGTATGGTAATACTACCGTGTAGAGCGTATGCAGGGAGAGAAATCGAAAAGTGTGCGGAGAGGCGTGATAATAGGTATTGGAAGTGTGATGAATGGGCAGATGACTGGTACTATAAATGCCCTAGCTGGCAACCCGGCAAATCTGCGTGCTATTCCCTTTTTTGGACTGCGAAGTGGTTCAGCAAGGCTTGCTACTGGTCTTCTCACAAGGTGTGCGTTTCCTGGAAATACACTAAGATTTTACGGTGTGTTCTATATGTAAGCTCAAATGTGCTACCAAGATTGTTTGGGAAGATACTTGGATTTGATACTCTGGACATTCCAAGCCCCACGAGCCCCTTTGCACCTGCAATTGCATATGGTAGGTATATTAACGATGAGGGTGATGAGACAGAAAAGCCAATCATCATGTGTTGGACTGAGACAGCGGATCCCCCAGTAGGGTCTTCTGGACTGAGGCTGAGGTTTGAACAACTACGGCATTATTCCTCTCCTTTCCATACTGCCCTCCCTCAATTTACCACAAAAGCCGTTGATGGCGAGGTGTCACATCGAGGACCTGCATTGACCTTCTTCAATAACATATTCTTTTTGGCCTGGACAGGAAAGGATTCGGAGCACAGATTACATGTGATGCAATCTTCTGATGGCGGAGATACGTGGCTAAACAAGGTGACGCTCAATGGATCCTCTCTATCTGGGCCCGCATTGGCAGTGTTCAACAACCGTATTCATCTCGCCTGGAAAAGTAAACCGCGACAGGGCTCATACCTGAATATTATATCAAGCGTCGACGGAATTACGTGGGAAAATGAAACCAGAGTGGTAGGGAGGGCAGAATCAGGGCCTGCACTTGCAACTTTGGGCTCCCTACTTTTCATTGCCTGGAATGACAGAGATGACTATAGGGTCAATATTATGGTCAGCCGGGATGGTCTCTCTTTCGAGAATCGGGTCACACTACAGGAGACAACTGATGCCAAGCCTGCGCTGTGCACCTACGGGGGGCATCTCCATTTGGCCTGGAAAGAGAAAGGTCGTGAAGGTCTAATAAGACTGATACGCAGCACGGATGGAATTCACTGGGAAACGGTCTCGGTGAAACTCCTTCCAGACAAGCCCTTGAATACCGGTCAGCCAGCGCTGGCTTCTTGCACTGAGGGCCTGATTATTGGTTGGGCCAATCCAAAACTCCATATTGCAGGAAAGAGGTTCTGAATCGAAATCCAAGTGTTCAACATTCAAAACAACCTAAAGTTGAGTGGATCTAGGTAAACAGTTTTCAGTTTATAGCATAACTATACTGGTCGAAGTCTATACCTCCCCCTCCTGAAAAACACTATAGAAGAATGTAAACCATTCCATAAACTCGCTGCTCTTATTTTCTTGGATTTATAGAAATTTTCATTGACAAAATAAGGACTTAAAGCTGATTATCTTAGAAAAAACAGGTTCCATCACCATGACTCTAACCAAAG
>Ga0315541_1001053_pt1 | contig 26911 bp, 17 predicted proteins | sample SalMarSW160190MG_FD_203095 | JGI IMG/M metagenome (GOLD analysis project Ga0315541, IMG submission 203095) | Salt marsh sediment microbial communities from the Plum Island Ecosystem LTER, Massachusetts, United States - Salt Marsh Sediment SW1601-190 ...
CCAACTCCGCGGGCCAAGCTACCGCACCCGTCACCAGCCGAAAAAGGAGGAATCAGCCCCCGACTCCCACGACCCCCCTGGTGCCAGAATTTCCGGAAATGTGGTGCCAGAATTTCCGGAACCCACACCGTACGAGGAATACGTGGAGAAGCATCTCTTCCAGCCCCTGGGGATGGCGCGCTCGTACTACTGCGACGAGGGCGCCGTGGTGGCGCGCCGCGCCCACGGCTACGACCAGGGCCCGCACGGGCTGCGGCAGAAGGCATACCTGGACCACACGTGGCCGTACGCCGCCGGCTCGCTCTGCTCCACCGCCGGTGATCTGGTGCGCTGCAACCAGGCGCTCCACGGCGGTCGGGTGCTGTCGGCCGCGTCGTACGCCGACATGACGACGCCCGACCCCCTGGCGGACGGCACACCTATCCGGTACGGGATGGGGCTCTCGATCCTCGACGACAACGGGCGGAAGGTGCTGACCCACGGGGGCGGGATCAACGGGTTCCTCTCTGACGGATGGTACTACCCGGACGAGGACCTCATCGTCGTCGTTCTCCAGAATTCGGCGGGGGCGAGGCCCCCGGCAGCTCTCTCCCGGAGGCTCGTCGAGGCGGTCATCGGGCCCGGGACGCCACCGCCAGCGGCGACGTACGCCGGGGACCTGTCGAAGCTGGCGGGGAGGTACAGGGGGCCGTCACGCGGCGGCGAGATCACCGTGGAGGTGTCGGTGGCGGATGGCGCGCTCACCTTGAACCAGGTGGGGACCTCCACCCCGGTGCAACCGGTGTACCGGGAGGGGCTCCGTTGGCAGGCGGGGAACACCTTCTGGATCTTCGAGACGGACGCCGAGGACCGCGGTGAGGTCCTGCGCGCGGACTCTGGGGGCGGGCACTACCTGCTGAGGCGGGTGGAGGGGTAGCGGCCCATCCGGGGGCGGCACACGCGGTCCGGCGCGGCGGGCGGAGCCCCTTCCGCCCGCCGCACCTTCGAGGCCTCAGAACACGTTGTTGAACCGCACCCAGATCTCGTCGCCAAGCCTCCACCAGCGCTCCACCGCGGCATTGGCCAGGCCGTGGGAGTACTCGGTGAGGAAGGCCTCGGCCCGCGCCGGATCGGCGCGGTACAGCTCGAGAGCCTCGGCCTCCACCTCCGCCTGCCGGGCGAAGTACTCCTCCTCCATGGGACGCCAGACGGCCTCGAGCACGCCCTTGATCTCCTGGTACCGGAAGTAGGAGAGCTTGCTCGCCCGGCGGAACGCCCACCAGGCGCAGTCGCGGCTGAACTCGCGTCGCCCATCCACCATGTACGTGGCGGGCATCTGGCTGACGCCGATGTAGAACGGGATGTGGGGGGTGGTGGCCGGGTTGTCGTACCCGAGCCACACCACGCCCCCGATGGGGTTGGGGAGCCAGCTCCGGGACTGGGTGATCTGCAGGTACGTCGCGGCTGGAGAGACGATGGTCCGCTCCCGGTCCACGCGCAGGAGCTCTCGCGTGGCGGTGTTCATGAACGGGTTGGCCACCGGGCTCTTCACCGCCTTCCCGTCGGAGCCCACCACCATGAGGCGCCGGGTCATGTCGAAGGGCGTCCCCTCGTAGCTGTCCCGGAAGATGTCCAGGAGATCCGCCACGGTGACCTTCTCGTCCGGCTTCACCGAGAGAGGGTAGTTCTCTGAGTTGGGGTCCAGACGCAGGGTAGGCGCCAGGAGGCTCAGGGCACGCCACTCCCGCCGCCGTGAGTAAAGGCTGTTGCGGTCGGCGTAGGCGTACGCGAAGCGGAAGGGCTCGCCGCTCTGAGGGGTCCACCAGCCCATGTCCTGCGCCAGTGAGTGGACGTTGTCCGAGGCCATGTACCGGTCCGGGTCGCTCAGGTCCAGCTCCAGGATCCGGTGGGCGTTGGCGCTCACGGCGATCTCGCCGTCGGGGATGCGCACCGCCGCCCACACCGCTCCCACCTTGCCCTGGCCGGGCCCGAGGATCTCGAAGAACCACGCTTCCTGGGGATCGGCGAAGGTGAAGCACTCGCCCCAGTCGTTGTAGCCGTACTTCTTCGTGAGCTCGTCGGCGACGTGGATGGCTTCCCGCGCCGTCTTCGCACGCTGCAACACCAGACGGTAGAGCTCGGGGGCGTCGATCATCCCCTCGGTGCTCCTCAGTTCCCGCTTACCGCCGGTGGTGGTCTCCCCGATGGCGAGCTGGTGCTCGTTCATGATGGGGTAGGCGGTGTTCAGGAACTTGTAGGTCTCCGCCGCCTGGGGGATGATCCCTGCCCAGAGACGGTCGGGGTCGTAGGGGCCCTCGGTCCTCTTGGGCTCCATCCAGATGGTGTCCATGGCGCCGGCACCGTAGGTCCGGTGGGGCACCATGTCCATCCAGGTGCGGTCCGTGCCCGAGTCGCACGAGTGGCTGGTCATGGTGGAGCCGTCGGCGGTGGCCGCCTTCCCTGCCAGGAGGCTGGTGCAGCACTCGGTGCAGGGGCCGGCGGCGCCCGCGGCGTCCTTCCTCGGCGCCTGCTGCGCCGGCACAGGGCCGGCGAAGGCGAAGAGGGCGAAGAGGACGGCGAGGCCGGAGCAGAGCCGGGTCGAGCGCTCGGCGGATGTCATGACGGAGTTCCTTGCCGCAAGGCGGGACCAGCCCCCGGTGCGGCGAATCTGCAGGGGAATTCGGCTGCGGGCAGGAGCCGAGAGGCAGGGTAGGACCCGGCCGGGTGGAGGGCAAGGCTCGCCTGCGGTACCCGACCCCCCGCGCCCGGGGCCGGCTTGCAGGCGCGAGGCCCTGGCCCGAGGTTGGCGCCACGAGACAAGACGAAATAGCCAGACCCGACCTCTCTCTCGTGCGCTCGGCGCGCCGCCTCGCCATCCTGGCGCTCCTCACCGTCGCGGTCGCCTCCTGCGGGAAGGAGCCAACGGCTCCCCTCGTCGAGCCGCCGCCGCTCGGTCCGGAGGCGGCGCTCGCGCAGCGTCTGGAGCAGGGCTGGACGTCTGTCACGCCCGGGCTTCGCGGCGTGTCGGTGGCCGTCCTGACCCGCGACGAGAAGCTCTACACGGCGGCGGTGGGCGTGAGCGCCGGGGCCGAGAACAGCCCCGCCCTGAGCGCCGCCCACCGGTCCCGAACGCGGGCGACATCACCATACGTCAGCTCCTCAGCCACACCGCCGGGGTCTTCGATCACTTCAACGCGGACGTGTTCTGGGACGACCCGGCCAACACCGCGACGAAGGTCTGGACGCTGGAGGAGATCGTCGGCTTCGCGGAGCGCAACGGGCCCCTCTCCCCGCCGGGCACCCCCTACGCATACTCCACGACGACTTCAGCTCGGCGACGAACAGGATCCCGGGCCTGGCGGAAAGCGCTTCGGCATACCGCTACCATCTCTCGGCGGCGTGCGCCGCCGGGTCCATGGTTTCCACGCCCACCGACATGGTCCGCTTCGGTCGTCTCGTGTACGGCGGGCGCTTCCTCGGCGCAGCGTCCACGGCGGAGCTGACACGGAACCTGGGCAAGGTCGCGGGGGGGGCAGGACTACGGGCTGGGGACGCGGCTGTGGATCCGTACCGGGACGCCCTACCACGGCCACACCGGGAGCGTCATGGGCTACCGCAGCATCCTGATGTACGTCCCGTCTGGGGACCTCACGATCGCCATGGCCGCCAACGGCGCCCACGACAGCTGGACCACGCTGACGTACTACATGTTCGACTGGATCGTGGCGCGGTTCTAGCTCAGCGGGGCAGCGGCTTGTTCAGCGCGTCCCACCCGTACGCTGCCGCTACCCGCGCCTGCAGCTCGGCGGCGACGGCGCTCCCGTTGTCGCCGTTGGTCATGACCGCGAGGCCGTAACCGTTCCTCACGTGCCCGACGATGAGGGCGCGGAAGCCCCAGTTGGATCCGCCGTGGGAGAAGTACCATCCCTCGCCGCGGCGCTCGATGGAGAGCCCCACCGCGTAGGCGCCGACGCCCACGGGGGCGATCATCTCCCGGGCGGAAGCCTGCGTGAGCACTGCCCCGGCCGGCCCCCGGTACGCCTTCTGCACCTCGATGACGAAGCGGGCCAGGTCCGACGGCGTGGTCCACAAGCCGGCGGCCGCCAGCTCCGGGTAGACGTGCCAGGGAGCGCCCTTGGAGAGCCCGGCGCCGTTGTGCGCCCGCGCGGCTCTGGGGGCGAGGGCGTTGGGGAGGGGCTGCTCGTACGTGCTGCTTGCTATCCCCAGGGGATCGAGCACCTTCTGCCGCAGCAGCTCGGCGAAGGGAACGCCGGTGAGGTCGGTGAGCGCCAGCTGCATGATGGTGAGACCGCCCCCCGAGTACTTCATGGCCTGGTAGGGGGGTCGGGCGAACAGCACCGGGCCCACGTTGGACGGCGCCTCGCCGTTCAGGATCTGGACCACGGTGGGGCGCGGAGCCGACGGGTCGTAGCCGGGGAAGCCGAAGCCGTCGTCGGAGCCCGACGAGTGGCTGAAGAGGGAACGGGGCGTAACCGGCCCGGCGGCGATCGGCCCGGAAGAGGGCACCTTCCACGACTTCAGGAGCGCGTTGACGTCGTCGTCCAGGGAGAAGCGACCCTCCTGGGCCAGGCGCAACGCCGCCATGGCGGTCACGGGCTTGCTGATGGAGGCGGCCTGGAAGAGCGTCCCGTCCTCCACGGCCTTCCCGGTCTCGACGTCGGCCACGCCGTACGACTTCACCCAGTGGACCCGGAAGTCCTGGATCACGGCCACGCTCACGCCCGGCACGCGGAAGCGCTCCATGACCTCGGCCAGGCTCAGCGAATCCAGCTCCCGCTGGCGCGGCGACTGGGGAGCCTCGATGCGTGCGATGAGAAGCGCGACGTCGTCGGGGACGATGTCCACCCGCTGCTGGGCAGCGGACGCAAGGGGCTGCCCGAGCAAGAGGGCGGCGAGGGCCAGGAGGGCGACGGCCACGCGGAGCGGCGCCCCGGGGGAGGAAGGACGCTTCACGAGGCCCCGGGCTCCTTGGGGGTGACCTTCAGGCGGACCCGATGCCACTTGCTCCGGTACGTCGTCTCGGTGCCCCAACTCATGCAGTGCCTCCCCGTTTCGGTCTCCATCCACCGGTGGCAGACCTCGCGCCTCGAAGGGATGCTCACCGTGACCGAGGCGGTGGGCTGGCGCAGCGGCCGCGTCCGCTCAAACCAGAAGCTCGCCCCCGGGCACAAATAGCCGAACCCGGCCAGGCTCTCGGGGGCGGGGCGGCATTGGGCGTGCTCGAGGAGGAGGATCACGGTGTCCGGCGTGACCTCGAACGTCCCCTCCAGGAGGATCTGGCCCGAGGACGACGGGACGGGAGCTTCGAACGCGTACACGCCTATGTCGCTCGCCGACGGTGACCGAGGGAGCGGCAGGCTGCCCCCGCAGCCTGCGAGCATCAGGGCGGCCGACGCGAGCGAGAGCGCCCCGGCACCTACCTTAGCAGCGAGCATGCCCCCTTCTGGCTGGTGGAGACAAGGACTCTGTTCACAGGAGCTCCCCGAGCCGACTGAGAAACGTCCAGTTGCCGAAGCCCCGGTGGGACCGACGGCGGTTGCGTCGGCCCTGGTGGGGTTTCGGGAGCACACGGGACCGCATCGAGATCAGTGCATCGAGCATGCCAGCTCGCCTGCGAGGCTCCAGGCGCCCAAGCCAGGCCGGTGTCCCACCTGCTGGACACATCATTCAGGGATTGGAGACACCCCTCCTCCCAGCGCAAGTGCCGGGCCACCCCAGGCACCGCCCCGCTTCGCATTCATCTGCGCGTCACCGAGGCCTCCCCGTCGGGCTGTTGGGTGCCGTGACGCCACCGGCCTGTTCGATGGGACCATCAGGAAACACCCTCCTTGGCAATCACGGCTTGATTCCGCGCGCCAACTCCCCGTACAGCCGCACCATCGACTTCATCCCCTTCTCCACCTGGGAAACGGGGATCCATTCGTTTGGCGCGTGCATGTTGGCGCCTGGGAGCGCGAAGCCCAGCACGGCCACCGAGGGCGTGAGGATCTCGGTGAAGTCGCGGGCGATGGGGAGCGTGCCGCCCCCGGCGACGCGCACCGGCTGTACGCCGTAGACGTCCGCAAGGGCGCGGGAAGCGGCCTCGAAGAGGGGCCCCGACGGGTCGGAACGGAAGGGGGGGTTGGCCTGATGGTGGGTGAACGTCACCTCGACGCCCGCGGGGGCGTGGGCCATGACGTGACGCCGCACCTGCTCGGCGATGCGGTCGGGGTCCTGGTTCGGCACGAGGCGGCAACTCACCTTGGCGCTTGCGGAGCCGGGGAGCACCGTCTTCTTCCCGGGCCCCGTGTAGCCCCCGACGATCCCGTTCACGTCGAGGCAGGGGCGGGCCCAGATGCGCTCGGGGGTGGAGAAGCCCGGCTCGCCGCGGAGCTCGGCGCCTCCGGCGGAGCGCTGGAATGCAACCTCGTCGTAGCCCAGCGCGGCCCATGCCGCCCGCAGTTCGGGCGTGAGCTCGAGAACGTCGTCGTAGAACCCCTCCACGGCCACGCGCCCGTCGTCGTGGTGGAAGGATGCGATGATGCGCGCCAGCGCGTGCGCCGGGTTCGGGACCGCTCCGCCGTACTGCCCGGAGTGGAGGTCGTGGCTTCCGGCGCGGACCTGGATCTCGAAGTACGCCAGCCCCCGCATCCCGAAGATCACCGACGGGCGCCCCGGCGCGAACATGAACGAGTCGGCGATGATCGCGTGGTCGGCCCGGATCTCGTCGCGGTGCGTGGCCACCCAGGGGGTCAGGTTGGTGGAGCCCACCTCCTCCTCCCCTTCGAACAGGAGGATGAGGTTCACCGGGAGCCCGGTGGTCTTCAGGGCCGCTTCGGCCGCGCCGATCTGGAGAATGACCTGGGCTTTGTCGTCGGCCGAGCCCCGGGCGATGAAGTTCTCACCCTCGCGGGTGAGCTCGAAGGGCGGCGAGCGCCACTCGTCCACCGGGTCGGCGGGCTGGACGTCATAGTGGGCGTAGACCAGGAGCGTGGGGGCCTCCGGGCCCGCCCCATGGCGCCCCACCACCACGGGATGGCCGCCGGTCTCTTCGATGCGGGCCTGGAGGCCCGCCTGCTCCATACGGCGGCGGACCCAGCTCGCCGCCTTGCGCACGTCCTCGGCGTGGGCGGGGTCGGTGGAGATGCTGGGAATCGCGATGAGCTCGGCGAAATCGTCGAGGAATCCGGGGAGGTGCTCTGCGATGTACTTGTCCGGGTTGGCCATGGGAGTGCGGGGAACGGGGGAGGGCCTTTCGCAATTTCGGGCTGCGGCGCCCGGCCCGACACCCCTCCGGGGGAACTTCCCGACTGCACCCCCGAATCGCCGTCCCAGGTTACGGGCAGGGCAGGAGACGTCCCCACCCCTGCAGCAGATCCAGCACAAGGTCCGCATGCGAGAGTTCATCGACGGCGCCGAGGCCATCGCCCGGGGCGCCATCCACTCAGGCTGCACATTCTTCGCCGGCTACCCCATCACGCCTGCGAGCACCATCCTCCTCCACATGACCCGGGAGTTGCCCAAGGTGGGCGGTGTGGCCATCCAGGGTGAGGACGAGATCGCATCCATGGGCTTCTGTATCGGCGCCGCCATGGCGGGCGCCCGGGTGATGACCTCGACCAGCGGCCCGGGGATCAGCCTGTACAGCGAGAACGTGGGGTTGGCCATCATGGGTGAGGTGCCCATGGTCATCGTGGATGCCCAGCGCATGGGCCCCGCCACGGGCGGGGCCACCACCGTCGCCCAAGGCGACGTCCAGTTCCTGCGGTGGGGCACCTCCGGCGGCTTCCCGGTCATCGTGTTGGCGCCCACGGACGTGGCCGAGTGCTATTCCTTCACCCGACGGGCCTTCGACCTGGCCGAGCGCTTCCGCGTGCCGGTGTTCATCGCCACCGACAAAGAGACCGTGCTCTCCAGGGCCACTGTGGACGTGTTGGCCTGGGAGGAGGTCCCGGTGCGGGAGCGGAGCGTGGCTCCTGCGGACGCGCCGTTCGTCCCCTATCCCAAGGACGCGCCCAGGGGGGTGCCGCTGATGTCCGCCGTGGGCGGGCCCCACCTGGTGCGCTTCACCACGTCGTCTCACGACGAGAAGGGGTATCTCTCCAAGAGCGTAGCAGAGGTGGGCGCCCTCAACCGCCGCCTTGCGTCCAAGGTGGAGGACCACCTGGACGAGATCGGCATGGTGGAGGTGGACCTGGAGCCCGGCGCCGACGTCCTGGTGCTGAGCTACGGGATCACCGCCCGCTCGGTGAAGGAGGCGGTTCGGCGCAGGCGTGCCGCGGGCGTACCCATATCGAGCCTGACCGTCCATACCCTCTGGCCGGTCCCCGAGGGCGCCATCCGGTCGGCGCTGGAGGGCGTACGCCGGGTGGTGGTCCCCGAACTCAACCTCGGCCAGTACCGGCTGGAGGTGGAGCGGCTGGCGCAGGACTTCGTGGACGTGCGAGGCGTGAACCGGGTGGATGGGGAGCTCATCACGGCAGACCAGATCCTGGAGGAGGTGGCGGCATGACGCCTCCCGACGCCCCCCGCGGGAGCATCGCGCTTCCCACGTACCTGGACCCAGCCACCCTCCCGTTCCCGTTCTGCCCGGGGTGCGGGCACGGCACGATCCTGGAGCACCTCGACAAGGCGCTGGTGCGCCTGCAGGTGGATCCGAAGAAGCTCGTCCTGGTCACCGACATCGGGTGCTCCGGCCTCTCGGACAAGTTCTTCACCACCAACGCATTCCACGGCCTGCACGGGCGCTCGGTGACGTACGCCACGGGGATGAAACTGGCCAGGCCGGAGCTCCATGTGGTGGTGCTCATGGGCGATGGCGGGTGCGGCATCGGCGGGCACCACCTCATCAACGCGGCCCGGCGCAACATCGGGATCACGGTGGTTGTGTTCAACAACATGAACTACGGGATGACGGGGGGTCAGCACTCGGTGAGCACGCCACCCCTGGGCGTGACCACGACCACCCCGCTGGGCCAGCTCGAGCGCCCCATGGACATCGCCGGGACGGTGGCGCTCAACGGCGCGAGTTTCGCGGCGCGCACCACCACGTTCCACCCGGACGTGACCGACCTCATGGTCCGCGCCATGAGCAACGACGGGTTCTCCCTCGTGGACGTGTGGGAGCTGTGCACGGCCTACTACGCGACCACGAACAAGCTTTCCCGGAAGTCCATGGAAGGGCTCCTGGAATCGCTCTCCTTCCCCACCGGCGTGATCGTGGACCAGCCCCGCATCGAGTACGCCAAGGGGTACCGGGCCCAATCCGCCGACCTCGTGGGCCAGCCAGCCATGGTCTCCCGGCCCATCACGCCCCAGTGGAACAGCGCGCTGCGGCGTCCCCTCTCGTGGGTGATCGCCGGCGCGGCGGGAAAGCGCATCGGGTCGGCGGCGGGCGCGCTGGCCCGGGGCGGCGTAATGTCGGGCCTCTGGGCCACCCAGCGCAACGACTATCCGGTCACCGTGCGCACCGGCTTCTCCCTCTCGGAGGTCATCCTCTCCCCCGAGGAGATCCTCTTCACCGGGATCCCTTCGCCCGACGTGGTGCTGGACCTCTTCCCGGAAGGGCACGGGAAGGTGGCGGGACGCATCGAGGCGCTGGGCCCCGAGGCCCGGGTGTACCGGAGCGCCAACGTCGCCGCGGTGGAGACCCGTGCGAAGGTCACGACGCTCGAGTTCGCCGCGGTGAAGGGCTTCGAGCGCAAGAAAGAGTCGTGGACGCTCATGGCTGTGGCCGCTGCGCTCCGCGACACGGGCGCCTACCCCATCGACGCGTTCCGCCAGGCCGCGGGCGAAGGCAACGCCGACGCGGTGGAAGCGGGCCTCGGGCTGGACTGACCGGCTCCAGAGCGGGAGATGGCCACCTCGCGGGGGGGGCCGGCCCGCCCGGCTTCGGAGAGGCCCTTGCCTGGCGTGGGGTGCCTGCCGACGATGAAGGTCCACTCTCCGCGCGCCGGGCACTCCGGCACTCCCAACAGGTGAGCCCATGCACCCCACCCTGCACCGCATCGCTCTCGCGTCGGCTCTCGCGTCATTCTATGCCCTTCCGGGGGAGGCTCAGGAGCGCACACGCGGGCCGGCGGCGGCCACCGACGCCCTCTCGGACTCGGCTCTGGTCTCCACCCTCCGCTTCCGGTCCATCGGGCCCGCGGTGATGAGCGGGCGCATCGAGGACATCGCCGTGGCCTCGTCTCCTGGCGCGCCCGGGGGCTTTCTGGGCACCGACTTCTATGTCGGTTCCGCCAGCGGTGGCGTTTGGCGGACCACGAATGGGGGGATGAGCTGGACGCCCGTCTTCGACGACGCCGGCCCGTCCTCCATCGGGGCGGTGGCCGTGGCGCCGACCGACCCGGACATCGTCTGGGTGGGCACGGGCGAGGACAACAACCTCCGCTCCGTTTCCTACGGCGATGGGGTCTACAAGTCCACTGACGGCGGCAAGACGTGGGAGCACATGGGGCTCCGCACCTCGCAGCACGTGGGGCGGATCCGCATCCATCCGGAGGACCCCGACGTGGTGTGGGTGGCCGCGGTGGGGCCCCTGTGGGCGGCGGGAGGGGAGCGGGGCGTCTTCAAGACCACGGACGGAGGCAGGACGTGGCGGAACGGTCTCTCCGTGGACCAGCACACCGGCGCCGCCGACCTGGCGCTGGACCCCTCGGACCCCGACGTGATGTACGCCGCCACGCACCAGCGCGAGCGCCGCGCCTACAACTTCGTGGGGGGTGGCCCGGGGAGCGGGATCTGGAAGTCCACCGACGGGGGAGAGAGCTGGACGAAGCTCACGAAGGGGCTCCCCACGTCGGACATGGGGCGCATCGGCCTGGACGTGTCCAGGTCCAGACCATCCACGGTGTACGCGGTGACGGAAGGCTCGGAGCAAGGCGTGTACCGCTCCGACGACGGGGGCGCGAGTTGGCGCAAGGCCAGCGACATCGCTTCCATCCCGTGGTTCTTCGGCGAGATCCGGGTGGATCCGACGGACCCGGAGCGGGTCTACCACCTGGGCGTCCAACTCCAGGTGTCCACCGACGGCGGAGCCACCTGGCGGGTCACGGGGCGCGGGGTCCACGCCGATCAGCACGCCATGTGGATCAACCTGGAGAACCCCGCCCACATCATCCTGGGCAACGACGGCGGGCTGTACGTATCCCGGGACCGGGGCGATTCGTGGGACTTCTCCCCGAACCTCCCGGTGGCCCAGTTCTACGCCCTGGGACTGGATGTAGCCGAGCCGTTCTTCGGCATCGCCGGGGGCCTCCAGGACAACAGCACGTGGGGTGGGCCCAGCCGGACCCGCTCCGGTGGGGGGATCTTCAACGCCGACTGGCACCGGATGGCGGGAGGCGACGGCTTCTACGCCGCCATCGATCCCACCGACCCGGACATCGCCTACGTGGAGTCCCAGGAAGGCGTCATCCTGCGCTACGACCGGCGCACCGGGGACCGGAAGGGGATCCAGCCCCAGGCTCCCGAGGGCGAGCGCGCGTACCGTTTCAACTGGAGCGCGCCCATCCGCATCTCGCCGTGGGACCACAACACGGTGTACTTCGCCGGGAACCATCTGTTCAAGAGCGCGGACCGGGGCGACACCTGGACGCGCCTGGGCGAGGACCTCACGCGGGACATCGACGAGGACTCCCTTCCCCTCATGGGGAAGGTGCAGGAGGCGGGCGCCGTTTCCCTCCACGAGGGCGTGGCGGACTTCGGCACCATCTCCGACATCGACGTCTCGCCGCTCCAGCGCGGCCTCCTCGTCACCGGGTCCGACGACGGCGTGGTGGCCATCTCCACCGACGACGGGCAGAGCTGGAACAAGCAGACGCGCTTTCCCGGCGTTCCGGACACGGCGTACGTGAGCAAGGTGCGCTTTTCGCGCCACGACCCGGCGGTGATCTATGTCACCTTCGACAATCACCGCTCCAGCGACTTCAAGCCCTACGTCGTCCGCAGCGCCGACGGCGGGAAGAGCTGGACCAACATCTCGGCGAACCTTCCCCTCTCCGGGAACGTGAACGCCTTCGCTGAGCACCACGCCGACCCCGGCCTCCTCTTCGTGGGTACGGAGCTGGGCGTCTACGTCTCCACCGAGGGGGGCGGGAGCTGGACGCGCATGCGCGGCGGGATCCCCAACGTGCTCGTCCACGACCTGGCCATCCACCCCCGGGACAACGCCCTCGTCGTGGCCACCCACGGGCGGGGCTTCTACATCCTGGACCACCTGGGCCCGCTCCAGCACCTGGCCGAAGCGAAGGCGGCGGAGGGCGCCTACCTCGTGCCCGTGAAGTCGGAGTGGCTCATCGCCCCGGACGCATCCGTCACCAGCGGAACCCACGCCACGCGGAACTTCGCCGGCGCCAACCCGCCCGTGGGTACCACCGTCTCGTACCTGCTGAAGGCCCCGGCCCCGGGCCTGAAGCTCGAGATCCTGGCACCGGAGGGGGAGGTGGTGCGCATGCTGGAGGCGCCTACCACGGCCGGGCTCCACCACGTACTCTGGGACTTCCGCATGGACGCTCCCTGGTCCGGGCCGGCTCAGGAGCGGCCGCAGCAGACGGGGTTCGGCGCGTACGCTGCCTCCGGTGCGGGTGGTGCGCCGGTGGTGCCGGGCACGTACACGGCCCGTCTGTCGGTGGGGGGCACGACCCAGGAGCGCACGTTCACGGTGAGGAAGGACCCGTTGCTCCGGCTCACCGACGCGCAGCTCGCGGAGCTGGGGGATTTCCGCATGCGCCAGCTCCACCTCAACGCCACCCTCACCATGGCCGTGCGCCAGTCCGACCTGGTCCGGGAGCAGGTGGCTCAGGTGAAGGCGGCGCTCGCGAAGGTGGACGCACCCGCCGCGTTGACGCAGACCCTCGAGGGGATCGAGCGCGACCTCACCGACCTCCGCGCCAGCCTGGGCGCGGGGGCGGTGGGAAGAGGCGGAACCGCGAGCCGGGGTGCCACCGTGCCGGTGCGCACGGTCCGCCAGCTTCTCTCCACCGCTGCGGGGGCGAACCGGGCCAACGCCATGCCCACCCAGCAGGAGCGGGATGCCCTGGCGCTGGTGCCGTCGCGCCTGGACCCGGAGGTGGCGCGGCTGAACGCCCTGGTGGGCGAGCGGGTGCCGGCGCTGCTCCGGGCCCTTGACGAAGCCGGCGTGCCCTGGACGCCGGGAAGGGCCATCAAGTAGGGGGAGATCTCTGGGGGCAGGGCGCAGCCTGCCCCCACGCGGGCTGCTCCCTTCTTCAGAGAGCTGTTAAGCCCCCGGGTGGGCGGGCGCGATGTCCTCGACGAAGTAGATGGTCTCGAAGGTCCGGTTCAGGGTGTTGCTGTGGAAGTCCTTCATGAGCATGCCCCCGTTCCACACCACCGCCTCGCCCACCTCGAGCACCGTCTCCGGCGCCGCCAGCCAGATGGATATGCCGTCGGCCTCGACCAGGGCGTACGTGTATCCGGCGGAATTCATGGTCTCCTTCACCGTCCCCTGGAATTCCATGCCCGCGACCTCGAGGGGTGCCTGCGTTCCGAAGCTCGAGGTGAAGTAGAGGACATCGAAGGTGCGTTGGAGGGAGGAGGCCGTGAACTGCCCCATGTTCATGGTGTCGGGGAGCGCCAGCGCCTCTCCCGGATCCAGCTTGGTCTCGGGGCCGGCGACCCAGATCTCCCGGTCGCCCAGGTCCAGCAGCGCGAACGTATAGCCGCCCCCGTCCATGGTCTCCTTGACCACGCCGGTGAGTGCGGTTCCGCTGGCGCCCATGCTCCCTATGGCGGGATGGCCTTCGGGGAGCCCGGCGATGGCCTTCTCCTGGGTGCCGGGCTGGGGGTCGCCGGGCGCGCAGGCGGCGGCCATCAGGCCTGCGAGGAGGGTGACGCCCCGGAGGCATCGGGCAGGGTGGGTCATGGGTATTCCGTTCTCCAGATGTGTCGATTCGCCGTGGTCATGCGGGCTTCCGCAGCCCGGATTCCAATGCAGGACCGCTCCCCCGGCTGTCGGGGATTCCGCCACGCCCGGGTCAGCGTCCCGAGTACGGAACCCCTTCGGTGATCCAAGGTGCCGCAGGGGCCCCCTTCAGGTAGTGGTCCAGCCACTCCTTCATCTTCACCGCCCAGTCCAGCTTGTTGGCGTATTTCTGGGGATGGTGCGGCTCGTCCCGGTATTGAAGGAACACCGCCTCCTTGCCCAGCCTCCTGAGGGCCAGGTACAGCTCGATGCTCTGGTACCAGGGCACCGCGTCGTCCTTGTCCCCGTGGAGGATGAGGAGGGGAGTGTGGATCCGGTCGGCGAAGAAGACCGGGGAGTTGTCGATATACTCGTCCCGGGCCTCCCAGAGGCTCCCGCTCAAGCGGCTCTGCCCCTGCTCGTACTGGAATTGCCGGGCCACGCCGGAGCCCCAGCGGATCCCCGAGTAGGCGCTGGTCATGTTGCCCACCGGAGCGCCGGCGATGGCGGTCCTGAACAGGTTCGTCTGGGTCACGACGAGGGCGGTCTGGTAGCCGCTCCACGAGTGGCCGTGCAGCGCAATGGCCGCCGGGTCCGCGAGCCCCATGTCCACCAGGTGCTGCACGCCGGGGACGACGGCCTTGGTGGCCGAGTAGCCCGGCCGGCCGATCTCGAAGCGCACGTCCGGCAGGAAGACCACGTATCCATCGGAGGCGTAGAGCGGGAAGCTGGGCCGGTGGTTCACCGCCGGCACGTTGAATTCGTGGAGCCGCTGGGAGTAGAGCTCGTAGTAGTAGACGAGCACCGGATAGCGTTTTCCCGGCTCGTAGTTGCCCGGCTTGATGATCACGCCCTGGAGGCGCCTCCCGTCCATGCTCGTCCACTCGGTGAGCTCCGACGTGCCCCAGGCGAACTCGCTGACGAGCCCGGGGTTCACGTCGGTGACCTTGCGCGGGTTGCCCAGGGACAGGTCTGCCACCCACAGGTCCGGGAACTCGTCGTAGTCCTCCCTCGTGTACATGAGCACGTCCGCGTCCTCGGCCTTCGCCCGGAACGCGAAGCGCCGCTCCTCCTCCAGGAGCGGTGTCACGCCCGGCCGGTCCGCCCGGGCACGCCAGAACCCATGGTTCTTCTTCTCGTCGTTGTAGGACGAGAGCAGGAGTGGGTCGCGGGGACCGATGGCCTCGGTGTCCGGGTCGGTGTCGATGACGCGGAATTGGCGGGTCTCCCGGCGCCCCGCGCCGTCGGTGATCATCCACGGGCGCCCGCCGCCTGTGGGCACGGTCCAGACATCGAACTTGTCGTAGATGAGGACGGCCTCGTCTCCCGCCGTCCACCCGCCGATCCCGTAGCCGCCGGGCTCGTTGGGGGTGTCGTGGTCCTCGTTGGCGAACGAGACCGGGAGCCCTTCGGTGACGTTGCGCGTCGTGGCCGCCGCCACGTCGTAGAGGTGCCAGTGGCCGTCGTCCCAGTAGAGTGCGTACCGGCCCTCGGGGGAGAGGAAGGGTCTCCCGCCCGGGCGCTTCGCGATGAGCGTGCGCTTGCCGTCCTCCAGGGTCACGGCGTAGAGGTCGAACCCGCCTCCTGTCCAGGTGGACTCCCGAAGGTAGGGGATCTCGGACCTGCCCAGCGCGACCTGCGCGTTGAGGGGCACGTCCACCTCGGGCAGGTCGAGACCCGCCAGCGAGACCGTGCGCCCCTCGGCCAGGTGGTGGACTGCCCGGTAGGTTCGCTCCTTCTCCCGGGGCCAGAGGATCTTCTGCTGGGAGTTGATGCGCGGATCCTTCCAGTGCCAGACGTCCACGCCCCGGCCGGCCAGGATGGCGGTGGTGTCATAGGCGTCGAAGGCCTTCGCGGTGTCCGCCCCGGTCCCTGTGGTGTCCTTGACCTCGTCGGCACGGAGCGGACGCCACCCGAAGAAGAGCCGGGTTCCGTCCTCGCTCCACCGCACCTCGTTGACCGCCGGCACCACCCACCCCGCAGGGCCGGCGTCGGTGGCCACCAGCGTGCGGGTCTCGCCGCCCAGCCAGGCCATGAGGGAGCCCCGCCCGGGCTCGCCGTCGGCGTTCTCCGTGGCGGCCACGAAGGCCAGGGAGCCCACGTCGCTCCACGTCATCTGGGCGTAGTGGCCGAAGGGGGCGGCATGCACCGTCTTCTCCGGCTCCCCCACAATGCCGAGGTCGCGCACGTACAGCCCGTCCCGGGCGTTGTCGGGGGACGCCACCGCGTACGCCACCAAGGCCCGGTGGGGGCTGGCGGCGAAGGCGCGCACGTGGGGCACCTCGAGCTCCTTGCCGGTGGCGAGCTGCCGCAGGACCAGGGTGCTCCCCGGCTTCCGCTTCCCCGTGGGCGCGTCGGCCTTGGCTGCCGAATCGGGCTCGGGCTCGAATCGGTGGTACGCCAGCCAGGCGCCGTCCTCGGTGAAGGCGAAGCCCTGCACGTCGGCCAACTGGGTCACGGCTCCGGTGGCGGTGGCCAGGAGGGCCATCCCCCTGCGCGGGGCCTCCCCCGCCTTCGCCTTCTCCGTGGCCTCCAGGGTGGGGTTCAGGCGCACGGCCACCCAGGCGCCGTCCTGGGAGATCACGGCGTTGCTCCCCAGGGGCACGCTGTAGCGTGTAGCGTTGCGGGCGGCGTGTACCAGCACCTCCGGATCGCCCCGGTCGGGGCGCGCGGTGAGTGCGATCCAGCGGCCGTCGGCGGATAGGGACGCATCGGCCACCTGCCGGATCTTCATCAGGTCGGTGAAGGTGAGGACCTTCCGCTGCTGGGCTGCGGAGGGAACGGCCAGGAGGAGCAGGAAGAAGAGGCTGAGACCCGAGGCGGCTCTGACGACACGGATGCGGGCGGGCACGAGCGACCCTCCTGATGGAAGCGATGGAAGCAGGGTGGACGGACGCATGGAACGTGGCCGGGGAGGGCGAGTCGCCGCAACCCGTCCCCCGGACGCGACACGGCCCTTCACCCCCCACCCCCTCCTGCGTAACGTTCGAGAGCCGTGGCATAAGCCGCGCCTCCTCCCTGCGGCCGTCCCCGGCCAACCGTGCGTCTTCACCAGGAGTGGCGTCATGAAGTCCACGCATTTCTCGGCGGCGGCCCTGGCCGCCCTCCTCCTCGTTCTCCCTGCCGGTGCCCAGCAGGCCACCCCCGCCGTCCAGGTCGCCCCGGGGTCGGTGCCCGAGTTCGGCACGATGTGGACGTTCGACGCCCCGCCCCTGGACTACTGGCAAGCCCGCCACGGGTTCCGGCCCGATCAGGCGTGGCTGGACCATCTGAGGCTGGCCGCCGTGCGCCTCCCCGGGTGTTCGTCGTCGTTCGTGTCCCCGGACGGGCTCATCATGACGAACCACCACTGCGCCCGCTCGTGCATCGCGCGGGTTTCGCCGCCGGAAACCAATTATCTCCGCACCAGCTTCACCGCCGCCACGCGGGACGAGGAGGTGCGTTGCCCGGGGACGTACGTGGACCAGCTCGTCTCCATCGAAGACGTCACCGGGACCATCCGCGGCGCCATCACCGCCGCGACCGCGGCGGAGCAGGTCGCCCAGCGCGACGCGGCCATCCAGGCGATGCAGGCCCGGTGCGAGAAGGACTCGGGGCTCCGCTGCCAGGTGGTGGCCTTCTTCAACGGCGGCATGTACTCCCTCTACCAGTACCGTCGGTACGACGACGTCCGCCTGGTGTTCGCCCCAGAGCAGGAAGCCGCTGCCTTCGGCGGTGACCCGGACAACTTCACCTATCCCCGCTTCGACCTGGACGTGTCGTTCATGCGGGCGTACGAGAACGGCCAACCCCTGCGCTCGGCTCACTGGCTGAGCTGGAGCGAGGCGGGCGCCGCCGACGGCGAGGCCGTGTTCGTGGTGGGCAATCCCGGGTCCACCGGGCGCCTGCTCACCCTCGCCCAGATGGAGTACCTCCGCGATGTGAGCTATCCCGCGAGCCTTGCCGACTACCAGCGGCGGCTGGACCTCCTCCGGCGCCTCTCGGCGGAGAGCCCCGAGGCTGCCCGCCAGTACGAGGTGACCATCCTGGGCATCGAGAACTCGTACAAGGCCACCAACGGGTACCTGACCGGCCTCCTGGACGAGGGCATCATGGCCCGGAAGGCTGCCTTCGAGAAAGACTTCCGGGGGCGCATCGAGGCCGACCCGGCGCTGAAGGCGACATACGGCGCGGCGTGGGACGAGATCGCCGGCGCCCAGCTCGAGCTGGCCACGTTCGCGACGCAGAGCCGCCACTACGCCATGGGCGGCTCCACGTTGGCGGGGCGCGCCCTCGGCCTCGTCCGGCTGGCCGGCCAGGCGGCGCTCCCCGCGGCCCAGCGCCTCCCCGGGTGGGACGAGGCGGGAATGGAGCGGGTGAAGGAGGGGCTGCTGCGCGACCAGCCCCTGGACGTGAAGCTGGAGAAGGGCCAGCTCGCCATGTGGCTGGCCACCGCGCAGAAGGAGCTCGGCGACGGTGATCCGCTCGTGCGCGCCTTCCTGCAGGGGCGGACCCCCGAGGCGGCCGCCGAGGCGCTGCTGGCGCCCAGCACGCTGGGCGATGTGGCGGCGCGCAAGGCGCTGGTGGACGGAGGCGCGAGGGCCGTGCAGTCCAGCACGGACCCCTTCATCGTCGCCGCGCGGGAGCTGGAGGCCACAGCCAACAGCTACGTGAGGCACGCCGCGCAGCTCGGCAGCGTCATCTCCGCCAACGCGGAGAAGCTGGGTCAGGCCATCTTCGCCGCGTACGGCACGGCGCTCCCCCCCGACGCCACCTTCACGCTGCGCATCAGCGACGGCGTGGTGAAGGGTTTCCCCTACAACGGGACCATCGCGCCGTACAAGACCAGCTTCTACGGGCTCTACGCCCGGAGCGCCGAATTCGACGACAAGCCCCCCTTCCAGCTCACCGAGCAGTGGAAGATGGCCGAGTCGAAGCTGGACATGAAGACGCCCATGAACTTCGTGTCCACCGCCGACATCATCGGTGGCAACTCGGGGAGCCCGGTGGTGAACCGCGCCGGGGAGGTGGTGGGGCTCGTGTTCGACGGGAACATCGAGATGCTTCCCAACCGCTTCATCTTCACCGACGAAGTGTCGCGGTGCGTCAGCGTCCACTCGCTGGCCATCACCGAGGCGCTCCGGAGGGTTTACGACGCCGCGCACATCGCCGACGAGCTGAAGGCCGCCCGCCGGTAGCCGTTGGGACATGAAGGTGCTCACCGTGGTCGGCGCCGCCGCGGCGACGGTGGTGGTCCTGGCCGTGGTCACCGTGTTGGTGGCCATGGCCCTCTGGGGCCGTGCCACGGAGCGGCTCAAGCGCGATCTCGAGGCCGGCGCCCGCGCACCCGAGGGACTCGCTCCGCCCGACTCGGCGGCCGCACCCCCGGTGGTGCTGCGCTACCTGGCGCGGTCCGTGCCCGCGGGCACGGCGCCTGCGCGGATGGCGAAGTTCGTGCAGGAGGGCACGTTCCAGATGGGGAAGGGCGAGACGGGCTGGCGCCCCTTCCGGGCGACCCAGCACGTGCGGGCCTATCCGCCGGGGTTCCTCTGGGATGCCACCATCGCCATGGCGCCCATGGTCCCCGTGAGGGTGCGCGACGGCTATGCCGGGGGGACAGGCATGATGAGAGGGGCCGTGGCGTCGCTCGTCGTCATGGTGGAGGCCGAGCCTACCCGTGAGCTGGCCGAGGGCGCCCTCTGCCGGTACCTGGCCGAGGCGGCTTGGATGCCGACGCGCCTCCTCCCCGGGGAAGGACTCGTCTGGCGCGCCGTGGACGACAGCACCGCCGAGGCCACCCTGAGGGACGGAAGCGTTCAGGTGGCGGTGCAGTTCCGGTTCGATGCCGAAGGCGACCTGACGTCCATCTTCGTGCCCGACCGACCCGTGGAGGTGGACGGCGCCTATGTCCCCAGGCCCTGGGTGGGGCGCTTCTGGGACCACCAGGAGGTGGACGGCTACCGCATCCCCCTGCAGGGCGAGGTGGCGTGGGTGGTGGACGGCGTGGAGGTCCCCTACTGGCGGGGGCGCATGGCCTCGGTGACCTACCGCTGACCTACAGGAACTCCACCATGCCGTCGTAGGCGTGGCACACCGGGATGGCGTGCCCCAGGCGCGCCAACTGCTGACGGGTGAGGTTGAGCTTCTGCTCCAGGTAGTGGTCGTCGTGCATGGGGTCGTGGTGGGTCACGATCCAGCGCTTCACGCCTGCCAGCTTCGCCAGCAGCGCCGCGTTGGGGATGGAGCTGTGCCCCCACCCTACCTTTCCCGGATACTCGGCGGCGGTGTACTGGGCCTCGTGGACCAGGATGTCCACGCCCGACAGGAAGGCCACGGCGCGGTGGTACGGGGCCAGGCGGGGGTCGTCCAGGGTGAGATCCTCGGGGGCGCCCAGGTATCCGAACAGGAACTCGTCGTCGGGGAACCAGCTCAGCACCGTGCCCGCCACGTCGATCTTGTAGCCCACGGTGGCGCCCGGGTGCTGGGCGTACTCCCAGGTGACCGTGACCTCGCCCACGCGCACGGGTTCGGGCGTAAGGTGGCGGAACTCGATGGAGGCGTTCATGTCCTCCATCTGCACGGGGAAGTAGTCCTGGTCCAGCTGGCCGCGGAACACGGCCTCCAGGCTCTTGCCGAACCCTTCGGCGCCATAGACCACCAACTCCCAGCCGGGGAGGAACGCTGGCGTGAAGAAGGGGAATCCCTGGATGTGGTCCCAGTGGGTGTGGGTGATGAACAGGTGGATCCGTCGCGGCGGGCCTTTGATCAACTCCAGCCCCAGCTCCCGGATTCCCGAGCCGGCGTCGAAGACGAGGATGTCGCCGCCGTGCTCGACCTGCATGCACGAGGTGTTCCCGCCGTGGCGCATGAACGCCGCGCCGGGGGTGGGGATGGAGCCGCGCGTGCCCCAGAACGCGAGGCGTCCCCTCCCGGTCTCCATGTCCGGCCTGTATGCCTCTCCTGCGGGGGAGGAGGCCACGGCCATATCCGCCGGCGCCGGTCGCCCGGCGAAGTAGGCGGCCACCACGTTCAGAAGCTGCTGATTGCTGTGAGGCTTGGGGAGGAACGCGAACGCGCCCAGCTCCGAAGCCACCATGTGCTCGGTCTTGAACGACTTCGCGGTGCACACGATGACGCCCAGCCGGCGGGTCTCCTCGCTGGCTCGCAGGCGGCGGAGCACCTCGATGCCGTGGAGCTTGGGCATCATGAGATCCAGGAGGAGGAGGTCGGGGCGGAAGGCGTCCACCTGCGCCAAGGCCTCCTCCCCGTCACGGGCCAGCGCCACCTCGTAGCCGGCCTCCTCGAGGAGGCGCAGCATGAGGTGGGAGACGACCTCGGTGTCCTCGGCGACGAGGACCCGCTTCGGGGGCTTAGAGCTCTCTTTGCTCATGGGGCCGTCCTCGAGCCGTGTAGGATGCATCACGATTCGACTTCCCGGGCGATTTCGCCAGCCTCACGGGATCCGTAGCTTCGAATGGCAATCCCCGCGACTACGGAGTCGTTATGCGCGTACGCCCCGCCCATCTTGCCCTCGCCCTCCTCGTCGGCGCCCTCCCGGCGGTCGGGATCTCCCAGGAGCGGCCCTCCTACAGCCGTGCCGACACGCTGCGGGGCTCGGTGGGCCCGGCCCGGGCGTGGTGGGACGTGACCTTCTACGACCTCCACGTGCGGGTGACCCCTGCCGATTCGAGCATCACCGGCTGGAACGGCATCACCTACCGGGTCCTCCAGCCCGGCCAGGAACTGCAGATCGACCTGCAGCCGCCTCTGGAGGTGGACAGCATGGTGCTCGGCGGGACCAAGCTCACCCACCGAAGAGACGGGAATGCCTTCTTCGTGCGCCTTCCCGGACAGCAGAACCCCGGCGAGGTCCACACGGTCACGGTGCACTACGGCGGAAAGCCCGTGGTGGCAGTCCGGCCTCCCTGGGACGGCGGGTTCATCTGGGAGGAGGACGGGAGGGGGAATCCCTGGGTTGCCACCGCCAACCAGGGCCTGGGCGCCAGCGCCTGGTGGCCCAACAAGGATCACGGGAGCGAGGAGCCGGACAGCCAGCGCATCGCCGTCACCGTGCCCACCCCCATGGTGAACGTCTCCAACGGGCGGCTCCGCTCCACGACGGTGAACGACGATGGCACCACCACCTGGGAGTGGTTCGTCACCTTGCCCATCAACAACTACGGGATCGCCGTCAATGCCGGGAGCTATGCCCACTGGCAGGAGATCTTCGACGGGGAGGACGGCCCGCTCACGCTGGACTACTGGCCCCTGGCCGAGAACGAGGAGGAGGCGCGCCGACAGTGGGCCCAGGTGCCCCCGATGATGCGCTGCTTCGAGAAGTGGTTCGGCCCGTATCCGTTCTACGCCGACGGCTACAAGCTCGTGGAGACCCCACACCTGGGCATGGAGCACCAGGGCGCCGTGGCGTACGGGAACGGATTTCAGAACGGCTACCGGGGGACTGATCTGTCGGGGACGGGGCAGGGGCTCAAGTGGGATTTCATCATCATCCACGAGTCGGCGCACGAATGGTTCGCCAACAGCGTCACCGCCGCCGAGAGCGGTGACCTGTGGATTCACGAGAGCCTCGCCAACTACGCCGAGAGCCTCTACACCGAGTGTCTCACCGGTTCGAAGGAAGCGGGAGCCGAGTACGTCATCGGCACGCGCGAGCGCATCGCCAACGACAGGCCCATCATTGGCGACTACGGCGTGAACGACCAGGGATCGGGGGACAAGTACTACAAGGGCGGGAACATGCTCCACACCCTGCGGCAGCTGGTGGACGACGACGAGCGCTGGAGGGGAACGCTCCGCGGCCTCGCCCGGGAGTTCCGCCACCAGGCCGTCTCCAGCGCCCAGGTGGAGACGTACCTGAGCGAGGCCACCGGGATCCCCCTGGCCGGGTTCTTCCAGCAGTACCTCCGCACGACCCAGGTGCCCACCCTGGAGCTGGTCCGCGAGGCGGGGAGGCTGGCCTACCGCTGGGCCGACGTGGTCCCCGGTTTCGACATGCCCGTGCGCGTGGCGGTGGGGGAGGAGCCCCTGACCTGGATCCGTCCGGCCCGGGACTGGAAGAGCATGGACGCGCCCGTGGGCGCGGCGCTGAGGGTGGACCCGAATTTCTACGTGGCGCTGCGGGTGTTGGACGGCCGCTGAAGCGGCTGCTCCACCGACGCAGACCGGCCCCGGCGGCCGGAAGGCCGCCGGGGCCGGAGCCGGACGGCGAAGAGCGGGAGGGCGCTCCTCTACAGCCCGAATGCGTTCCGGCTCAAGGCCTCAGCGCCCCCGCCGGATGATGGTCTCCTGGATCTCGATGTACTGATCCACCGCGGTGACCAACTGCCCCAGGTCGATCCTCACCTTGCTGGGATAGCTACCCACCTGCTGGAACAGCTCACGTGCCCGCTCGAACTTGGGCAGCGAGGCCCGGGCAGTCTCGATGGTCCTGGCTTCCTGCTGGGGGATGGTCCCCTGCATGATGCTGAACGCGAGCCAGAAGTTGATCTGTTGGTTGGTGTCCGACGACAGCCCGGGGATCCCCCGCGCGGCCTCCAGGGGCGGGATGGCCTCGTTCCAGCGCTTGGGCTGCACGCCCTTGGCGTAGGCGTGGGCGACCAGGAGGCTGCCCGCGGCGTCGGCTTGAGCGGGGTTGCTGGTGGCGAGGCTCTTCAATGACGTCGCCGCGTCGTCGAGCCGGCCTGCCGCCAGGAGCCACTCGCCCCGCCGCAGCGCGGCCATCGGGTAGGACGGATCGAGCGAGATCACCCGGTCCAGCGCTGTGAGGGCATCAGGGAGCAAGCCCGCCCGATGGAGGGCGTCGGCCTGGACCCACCACAGGTCGGCCTCGCCGGGATGGGCCTGCAGGGCCCGCTCTCCGAACGCGACGGCGTTGTCCGCCTCACCCAGGATCAGGTAGGCGGAGATGATGCTGCGGACCTGGGCGACAGGCGTCTCGGCCCCCTTCGCCTCGAACACGTTCTCGTAGGCCTCGATGGCTTTCCGGAAGAGAGGCACGGCGTCCGGGGACACGGCGGAGGAGTCCGTGCGGGCGCTGTTGACCTTGGCTCCCGCGGAGAACGCGTAGCCGCCGAGCTGCTCCCACAGGCTCAGGTTGCTCGGGTCGTTGTCCACGCCCTTCTGCATGAGCTCCATGGCCGCGCCGGGATCTCCGGCCTGGGCCACCCGGTAGGCCACCTGGGTGCGCACCGCAGCGTTCCCCGGGACGACCTCCAGGTAGCGGCGGTAATAGTCCAACGCATCCTGGTCCTGCTTCAGCTGGGAGGCCACGTAGCCGGCCATCTGGAGGGCGTCCTGGTGCGTGGGGTTGATCTCGAGAACGCGGTCGAGGGCACCCAGAGCTTCAGGGTAGCGCTGGGTCTGCAGGTAGATCTTCGAGAGCTGGTAGCGAGGGGTCACGGCGTTGGGGTTGATCTCGGCGGCACGGCCGCAGGCCTCGAGCCCCTGGTCCCAGATCTCGCTATTCACGTAGTCGGTGCAGATCGCGGTGCTCCGGATCTCCTCGACGTAGTTGCTGAACTCGGTGTAGATATGCTGGGCCGCGTCGGTCGGCGCCTGGGCCGCCACCCTCTTGGGGCTCACCTTGAACGATTCGCCGGAGCGGACATCCACGAACTCGGCGGTGATGGCCATTCCGCCGCCGCCCTCCGCGTACGTGGCACACAGAACCAGGGGGTACTCTTCCTCCGTAGCCAGCTGCTTCACCACGGCGCAGTCCACCTGGTCGTCATCGATCTTCAGCCGCCGGAACCCCTGGTCGATGTCCCGCTCGGGCACGGACTGGTGCGTGTTCATGTCGTCGATGAGCGACCTGAGTTCCTTGGCCACGTTCTCCCCGAACTTCTTGTCGGTTGTGCCCTCGGCCCGGAGATCCGGGATGAGCACCCGGTAGCGCTGCTGGGCTCCCAGGCTCGTAAGCGGTCCTGCTGCCAGCGCCAGGGCCAGGCCGACCAGCACGCTGCGTCGAATCTCCCGCACCATGTCTCACCTCCGGGGTAGTGACCCCGTGTCAGGGATTTCCGACCGAGGTGGGAGGCAGCCCGGTCGTGTCCTTTATATCTGTTATACCAGGGGAGCCCCCGGAAGTTCGTTCGCCCTACACGCTCGCCAGCGCCTGCTCCAGATCCGCGATGAGGTCTTCGGTGTCCTCGATGCCCACCGAGTACCGGACCAGCCCGTCTGTGAACCCGGCTTCTTCGCGGGCTTCCCTGGTCATGGCGGCATGGGTCATGGAGGCCGGGTGCTCGATGAGGGACTCCACTCCGCCCAGGGACACCGCCAGCGTCGCCAGCTTGACGTGGTTCATGAGCTTCTTGCCCGCCTCGTAGCCGCCCGTCAACTCGAAGGCGATCATGCACCCGAACCCTTTCATCTGGCGGCGAGCCAGCTCGTGCTGTGGGTGCGACGGGAGCCCGATGTAGCGCACGCTCCTCACCTTCGGGTGGGCCTCCAGCCACCGCGCGATGACGGCGGCGCTGGCTTGGGCGCGCTCCACGCGGATCCCCAGCGTCTTCAGGCCGCGCAGCACGAGGAACGCCTGGTGGGGGTCCATGTTGCACCCGGCGCCGACCATGACCTCCCGGAGGCGTTTCACGACGTCGGGGTCCTTCGCCACTACGATGCCGCCGATCACGTCGGCGTGGCCGTTGAGGTACTTGGTCACCGAGTGGAGCACGATGTCGGCTCCCAGCTCCAGGGGGCGCTGGAGGTACGGGCTAGCAAAGGTGTTGTCCACCGCCAGGAGCGCGCCGTGGGCGTGGGCGATCTCCGCCGCGCCGGCGATGTCCGTGACCTGCATGGCGGGGTTGGACGGGGACTCCACGTACACGAGCCGTGTCTCGGGACGCATGGCGCGGCGCACGTTGTCCAGATCGGACGAGACCACGAAGGAGGCCTGGACGCCGAAGCGGGCAAAGTGCTTCTCCAGGAGCCCCCTGCTCGGGCCGTACACCGAGGCGGTGCTCACCACGTGGGCGTTCGTGCCCAGGAGCGCCATGTAGATGGTGTTCACGGCGCCCAGCCCGGAGCTGGTCGCCACCGCTCCGGAACCTCCCTCGAGGCCGGCGGCGTTCAGCTCCAGGGCGTGGGTCGTGGGGTTGCCCATGCGCGTGTAGATCCAGCCCTCCTCCGACCCGGCGAAGAGGGCCGCGCCATGGTCCGCGTCGCGGAAGGCAAAGGTGGAGCTGAGGTAGATCGGTACGTTGACCGCGCCCGTGGCGTCGGGATGATAGCCACCGTGGACGAGCCAGCTGTTGATGCCGAGGGGTCGCTCCGTCATCGTTTCCCCATCGCCTACCCGGTCGACAGGACCGGGCCGGCGTCCTCGTCTTTCGGGGGGCGGAAGATGTTATCGCAGAGGGTCCGGGGTGGATCCATCCGGACCGGTGGCACATCGGGAGGCCTGCCTTCCGCCGTTTCCGTCCAGGGGACAGGGCAGGAGCAGGTCAACCCACGTAATGTGGCCGTGGAAGCCTCCCAGCGGGAGGGGCTTTGACTTCGCTCCTCGACTTGGTCGCCCCGGTCTTCGGGCTGGTCGCCCTGGGGTTCGTTGCGGTCCGGGCCTCGGTCCTGGACCCGGGAGGTGTGCGAGGGCTGGTGACCTTCGTCTTCAATTTCGCCCTCCCCGTCCTTCTCTATCAGAACATGGCGGGGATGGAGATCCCCGAGCGGATCCCGTGGACCATCTTGGTGGCGTTCTATGTCCCCGCGCTGGCCACCTACGCCGTGGGGATGGCGGTGGCGCGATGGGGATTCGGCCGTCCGACCCATGAGCAGGCCATCTTCGGCATGGCTGCGTCCTTCTCCAACACGGTGTTCCTGGGGATCCCCATCGCTCTTCCCGCTCTGGGGCCCGAGGCCGCCCTCCCCGTCTTTCTCATCATCGCGTTCCACTCGGCCACCTTCATGCCCCTGACGCTGGCCTTGGTGCACCTGGGGCGGGGGGAGGGAGTGTCGGCGTCCGAGCAGGCCGCCACGCTGGCCAAGGCGCTGGTGAAGGACCCCATCGTC
>Ga0315541_1001054_pt1 | contig 26910 bp, 26 predicted proteins | sample SalMarSW160190MG_FD_203095 | JGI IMG/M metagenome (GOLD analysis project Ga0315541, IMG submission 203095) | Salt marsh sediment microbial communities from the Plum Island Ecosystem LTER, Massachusetts, United States - Salt Marsh Sediment SW1601-190 ...
CGCCGCCGGCGCGTACTCCGGCGTGCTGACCAGCGCCGGGACTGTCGGCATTCGTCACAGCCGGCCGTGTTGGCGGCGCAGTCTTTCCCTCCCGTAGCCTACCGGCGCTCAAGCGGAACCTCGCATTCACCCTGGGCGGCACGTCGACGGATCCAGCCTTCCGCTCAGGCGAGGCTCACAGCCGCCGCCCAAGCGCGGAAAAAGCAAATTCACGGCAGCGTTGCCAACCGAGGCGCAGCAAATACAATCAGGGGGCTGGTTGGCGCGTGTCAGGATTTCCGGCTCGACGAATCGGCCTGGCTGCTTCGAGGCCTGGAAGGATCCGTGCGATGGGCGGTTTCTTTGGCGTGATCTCGCAAGACGATTGTGTCGACGATCTGTTCTACGGGACGGATTACCATTCTCACCTGGGAACCCGGCGGGGCGGGCTGGCGGTGATGAACTCCGGGGAGGTCATGCGGTTCATCCACAACATTGAGAACGCCCAGTTCCGCTCCAAGTTTGAAGACGACATCGCCGAAATGCACGGCGCGCGCGGGATCGGGGTCATCAGCGATTATGAGGACCAGCCGCTGATCATCAGGTCGCACCTGGGGGTGTACGCCATCGTCACCGTCGGGGTTGTGCGCAACGCCGATGCCCTCGCCAGGAAGGCCTTCGGCAAGAAGACCACGCACTTCTCGGAAATGAGCGGAGGCGAGATCAACCCCACCGAGCTGGTGGCGACGCTGATCGACCAGGGATCCTCCTTTGCCGACGGCATACAGAACGCCCAGGAAGCGATTGAGGGCTCCTGCTCGCTGCTGCTGCTGACCGAGCAGGGCATCTACGTGGCCAGGGACGCCCTCGGAAGGACGCCCGTGGTCGTCGGCGGAAAGGACGGCGCCTACGCCGCCGCGATGGAGAGCTGCGCGTTCCCGAACCTCGACTACGAAGTGCAGCGCTACCTCGGTCCGGGCGAGATCGTCCGCATGACGCCCGACGGCGTGGAACAACTGAAGCCGCCGGGCACGAAAATGCAGATCTGCGGCTTCCTCTGGGTTTACTACGGCTATCCGGCCTCGCACTACGAAGGCATCAACGTCGAGGCGGTTCGGAATCGCTGCGGGGCCGCCCTGGCCAGGAACGAGGAGGCCAAGATCGACGTGGTGGCGGGCATCCCCGACTCCGGGACGGCCCATGCCATCGGCTATGCAAACGAGGCCGGCGTGCCCTTCCGGCGGCCCTTCGTGAAGTACACCCCCACCTGGCCCAGAAGCTTTCTGCCCCACGACCAGCGCGTCCGCGACCTGGTGGCGAAGATGAAGCTCATCCCCATCCCGGAGATAATCCGCGGGCTGCGGCTGCTGTTCTGCGAGGACTCCATCGTCAGGGGAACCCAGCTCAAGGACACCATCCGGCGGCTGTACGACTGCGGCGCGCGCGAGGTGCACATGCGCCCGGCGTGTCCGCCGCTGGTCTACGGCTGCAAGTTTCTGAACTTCTCCCGCTCCAAGTCGGAGCTGGACCTGGCCGCCAGGAGGGCCATCCGGGAAATCGAGGGCGACGCCGAGAAATCCCTCGAGGGGTACGCCGACCCGCGCTCGGAAAAGTACCACGTGATGGTCGACCGAATCCGCAGAAGGCTGAACCTGACCACGCTGAGCTATCAGAAGATGGAGGACCTGGTCGAGGCGATCGGCCTGCCCAAGGAGAAGATCTGCACCTACTGCTGGGACGGCTGCGAGCGATAGCAGACGCGCCGGCTTCAGTGCCGGGCCGGCCGATTCCTGGCAGGAGCGTCCGCCCCCCTTTGCCACTGCCGGCGATGCCCGGCCAGGCGCCCCAGCAGCGTATCCATCGCCTTGGCGGCGTCGCCGTCGAGCACCTTCCGCAGCCCGTCCAGCCGCTGGAGCATCGCCAGGTTCCAGCCCAGGTCCGCGTACAGCGTCAGGCGCTCGCCCTCCTTCTCGGCGTCGACCAGCACCACCAGCGTGTAGCAGGGCCCCTTGGGCAGCGCCACCCGCGCGTTGGTGATGTCCCTTGCCCGGGCGAGGTAGCCGTCGGCCGACAGGAACTCAACGATCGTCTCGACCTGCCGCGCGGTCAGTTGCAGCATCGGCCAGAACTCGCGGCCCTGGCCCTGAACCTGCGAGCCCAGCAGCGACAGGTTGTAGTAGGGCTTGTCCTGCGGGCCGTTGTACTGGAGGATCAACGAGAAGCTCTCCGGGTGGGCCTTGAGCAGCTTCACTCGCGCCTGGGTGCGTTTGTCCGGCTTGGGTGCTTGCTTGTCCGGGACGGTGGCCGGGGCGGGCGGAACAAACGCGGTCGGCCGCGTGGTCGTCCGCGCCTCAGGCTCGACGGGCGCCTCCGTCGGCAGTTCGCCCTTGACGGCCGCATCGTTGAGCCGCTCCAGCGAGGCCACCGCGTCGGCCACCAGCTTCTTCAGGGCCGACCGCAGCTCCGGGTCGCCGGCGTCGGCAAAGACCTGCCCCATCAGCGCCAAGTGGGAATGCATCTGATCCATTCGCCATTCGCCGCTCGGCACCGGCCAATGCAGCGGGCGCAGCAGCACGAATAGGTTGTAGCGGTCGTCCTTGGCCACGGGCGTCTTCAGGCCGCTCTTGCCGCCGTGGTAGTGGGCGGCCCAGATGCTGACGCGCCCGGGGGGGGACTCACCGGCCAGGGCCTCCTCGAGCGTGCCCCAGTTGGTCTTCCTGAGCTGAGGGTGCGTTTCGGCCAATTGCTTCAGCCCGTCCCGGATCTTCCGGTCGGCCTCGGCCAGGATGCGATCGCGCCGCGCCCTCACCGCCGGGGCGGCCGCGAATGCCAGCTTCAGAACGACCGGCCGCTTGCCGCCTTTTACCGCGGCGGCGAGCTTCTCGATCCACTCGGCCGGCGGGCTCCCGCCCTCGGCTCGGTTCAGGCCGACCGTCTCGGCCAGATGGATCCGCCCGTCGATGATCCGCGCCCCATCGGCCCACTTCTTCAGCGGCCCGCTCCGGCAGGTGGCCTCGACGTGGCCGATGTCTTGCAGGGCCCGGCGCAGGGCAGCGACGTCGACGGGTTCGGCCCCCAGCGCCTTGAAGATCATCTGGCCGCGCTGGCGCATGGTCAGCTCCGGCCCGGCGGCGTCCTGGGCGAACGCGGTCGCCGCAGTCACGCACAACAGCAAGGTCAAGGTGATTCGCGCTCGTTTCATCTCTTCATTCCCCTCATTCTCACCGAAGGCCTGATCCTAGAATTAAACCCCCCGCAAGGCAAAGGTTCCACGCCCTTCCGGACAATTCCGGCGGCGCGGCTTTTAGCCCGGGCGGAAACCATATCGTAAGGTCCGTCTGGAGGGAGACCTGAGCAAAGACGCCGTTGCAGCCGGCGCAGCTTCCGATCTGCGCCGCGCGGAGGGAGTCCAAGATGTGCCATTGGTTCCTCAAGCCGATACTGATCGTGCTGGCGATCATGTTCGTGCTGGGGCTGGCCTGCTGGTTGTGGGTGAGTGTCGACCCGTGCCTGGCCGGGGCCTCTGAGAAAGTGTCCGTCGCCGCCTACCACCAGCGGCTGGAACAGGCCTTGCGCGAGACCGAAACCAGGCCCTAGGGACCGGTCCCGAGCCTGCCTAAATGGCTGATTGGGGGGCGCCGACGGGCATTGTGACAGCGCCCGACCTCAGAACCTTTTCTCCTCAAATGACTTAACTTCTGGCCCGCCCTTTGCACCTTCCTATCCCATTACGATAGGAGTGCGCCATGAGACTAGACAGACTGACAGTCAAGGCCCAGGAGGCTATCGCGGCGGCCCAGGGGTTGGCCTCAGACCGCGGGCACGCCGCCTTCGGTCCGCTGCACCTGCTGGGGGCCCTGACCGACCAGGCCGGCGGCATCGTCGCTCCGCTGCTGGAGAAGGTCGGCGTGCCGGCAGAGCGGATCAAGACCGTCCTGGATGCCGAGCTGAGCCGGCTGCCCAGCCAGTCGGCCCATGCGGGCATGGCCATGGATCCGGCCCTGAACCAGGTGCTCAACGCGGCCGAGCGCCAGGCCAAGCAACTGGGCGACGAGTACACCTCCGCCGAGCACATGCTGCTGGCGCTGGTGGAGGTCGCCTCCGACGCCAGGAAAGTGCTGACCGCACTGGGCGTCGAGAAGGACCGGATTCTCTCGGCCATGAAGGACCTCCGCGGCAGCCAGCGCGTCACCGACCAAAACCCCGAAGACAAGTACCGCGCCCTGGAGCGCTACGGGCGGGACCTGGTGGAGATGGCCCGGGCGGGCAAGCTCGACCCGGTCATCGGGCGCGAAGACGAAATCCGCCGCTGCATGCAGGTGCTCTCCCGCCGGACGAAGAACAACCCGGTGCTGATCGGCTCGCCGGGCGTGGGCAAGACCGCCATCGTGGAAGGGCTGGCCCAGCGGATCGTCAACCAGGACGTTCCGTCCGGCCTTTCCGGCAAGAGCATCATCGCCCTGGACATGGGGGCGCTGCTGGCCGGGTCGAAGTACCGCGGGGAGTTTGAGGACCGCCTCAAGGCCGTGGTGAAGGAAGTGACCGACTCCGACGGGCAGGTGATCCTGTTCATCGACGAGCTGCACACCGTGGTCGGCGCGGGCGCGGCCGAGGGGGCGATCTCGGCCGGCAACCTCATCAAGCCCGCGCTGGCGCGCGGCGACCTGCGCTGCATCGGCGCGACCACCATCGACGAGTATCGCAAGCACGTGGAGAAGGACGCCGCCCTGGAGCGGCGGTTCCAGCCCATCCTGGTCGACGAGCCCGACGTGGAGGACACCATCGCCATCCTCCGCGGGCTGAAGGAGCGCTACGAAACCCACCACGGGGTGCGGATTCAGGACGCGGCCGTGGTGGCGGCGGCGACGATGAGCCAGCGCTACATCACCGACCGCTTCCTGCCGGACAAGGCCGTCGACCTGATCGACGAATCGGCCGCGCGGCTGCGGATCGAGAACGACTCCATGCCGGCCGGGCTGGACGAGCTGCGCCGACGCGTCACCCATCTCCAGATCGAGCGCGAGGCCCTCAGAAAAGAGAAGGACAAGGCCTCCGCCGAGCGCCGTCAGCGGCTGGAGAAGCAACTGGCCGACCTGGAGGAGCGCGACCGGCAACTGACCGCGCAGTGGGACAACGAGCGCAAGCTGCTTTCCCAGGCCAAGAGCGCCCGCCAAGCCATCCAGACCAAGCAGACCGAGCTGGAGCAGGCCCAGCGGCAGGGCGACCTGGAGACGGCCGCCCGCATCCAGTACGGCGAGCTGGTCGAGCTGAAGAAGGCGGCCGCCGGCGCCGAGGGGCGGCTGAACGAACTCCACGCCTCCGGCGGCGCCCTGATTCACGAGGAGGTCACCGCCGATGAGATCGCCGAGGTGGTGGCGAAGTGGACGCACATTCCCGTCTCGCGGCTGCTGGTCAGCGAGCGGGACAAGCTGATGAAGATGGAGGACCGCCTGCGGGCGCGGGTGGTGGGCCAGGACGAGGCCATCGCCGCCGTCTCCGACGCGGTCCGCCGGAACCGCGCCGGGCTGGGCGACCCGCGCCGGCCGATCGGGTCGTTCCTGTTCCTGGGGCCGACCGGCGTGGGCAAGACCGAGCTGTGCAAGGCCCTGGCCGAGATGCTGTTCGACACCGAGGAGGCCATGATCCGCATCGACATGAGCGAGTTCATGGAGCAGCACGCGGTGGCCCGCATGATCGGCGCCCCGCCGGGCTACGTCGGCTATGAGGAAGGCGGGCGACTGACCGAGGCGGTTCGCCGCCGCCCCTACAGCGTGATCCTGTTCGACGAGATCGAGAAGGCCCACCGCGACGTGTTCAACGTGCTCTTGCAGGTGCTCGACGACGGCCGGCTCACCGACGGACAGGGACGCACCGTCGATTTCAAGAACACCATCATCGTCATGACCTCCAACATCGCCTCCGAGGTCGTGCGCTCGCTGGCCGAACAAAAAGCCGAGGAATGGGAGATCGAGACGCGCCTGGCCGAGGCCCTCAAGCAGCACTTCCGCCCGGAGTTCCTCAACCGCATCGACGAAACGATCATCTTCCACAATCTCACCAAGGACCACATCGCCGCCATCGTGGACATCCAGATCGGGCATCTGGCCCGGCGGCTGAGGACCCAGAAGATCGGCCTGACCCTCGCGCCGGCCGCCCGCGACCTGCTGGCCGAGCTGGGCTGGGACCCGTCCTTCGGGGCACGCCCGCTCAAGCGCGTCATCCAGCAGAAAGTGGAGAACCCGCTGGCACAGAAGATCCTCGCCGGCGACGTCCGCGAGGGCGACCACGTCAGCGTGGACGCGGCCGGAAAGAGCTTCACCTTCCAGGCAACCCCGGCCGAGGCCGCCGACGCCTCAGCCGATGAGGGAGTGCTCGAAGGCGAGATCGTGGAGGAGTAGCCCGCGAGGCGCCGCGGGCGCGGCTGCCTTTCAGATACCGTTTCCATCCATTTCTGTCGCAGAGATTTTCCGTTTTCCCCTTGATGTACATCGTATTGCGCAGTACCATTACTATGTAATAGAGAGTACTTGATGAGAAGCTGGGTAACGCAAATCCGGAAGGGCCTGCTGGATTTCTGCGTCCTGAACGCCATTCACGCCCGGGAGACCTACGGCTATGAGCTGGTCCAGCATCTCCGAGCCGTCGAGCAGCTTTCGGTGACCGAGAGCACGGTCTACCCCATCCTGAATCGCCTGCGTGAGGATGGTTACGTCAAGGTCCGGCTGTCCCCCTCATCCAGCGGCCCCCCCCGCCGGTACTTCTGCCTGACCGCCCTCGGCAGGCACCGGCTACGGGAGATGAACGCCTACTGGGACGGGCTCGGGGAGGCAATCGCCGGACTGCGCGCCTCTGCCAGGAAGGAGTCACAGACATGAAACGCGATCAAGACGCTGGTGCGGCGATCCAGAGGTATCTCCGGGCCGTCGCCGCCCATCTGGAGAGCGCCCCTGACGCCAGCAAGCGCGAGCTTCTCCGAGACCTGGAGAGCCACATCTACGAGGCCCTGGAGGCCAGAGGAGCTGGCGAGGACCCACAGCCGGCGGACGTGGAGGAGGTGCTGGCCGGCATGGACCCGCCTGAATCCTTCGCCCGACGAAGCGAAATGCGCCCGCGCCCGGCCGGGGGCGCGTGGGCCTTGCTGGTTTCGCTGGGGACGGTCGCCTTCGCCACGGCGATTCTTCTGCTCGGCTTGGGGGTGCTGCCCTTCTGGATACCCCTGGCCGTGTTCCTGGCGGGCCAGCTCGCCGCCCTTGCGATCGGAGTCGCTGCCTGGGCCGATCCCTTGGGCAAAGCGGCAGTGACCGTCTCCGCCGGGATGACGGTCTGCGTTGTGCTCGTTCTGATTTTCTCGGTATGATCCGGCGCGGGCGGCGCCAGGTGTCGACGGGGCCGCCCGGGCAAAGCGGGCGGGCTGTGGCTCGGCCAGCCCGGGCGCCTGGCGTCTTGGCGGCGGGACGGGCTCACTTGGCGAATCTCATCTCCGGGTAGATCTCGTGCATGTGGAAGTCGCCCTTGGGCAGGGGCACGCAGGCGGACAGCTCGTGATTGCGGGGCAGGCCTTTGGAAAGGTCGCAGCGGGGGATGTTGAACTTCCACACGTCGCCTGCCTTGGGCGGCTCGCCGCCGATGAACTCCATGTTCTTCCAGGGAATGGCCATCACCACGCGGTAGTACTCGTCTTTGTCCTTGGGGTTCTCGACGGTGCCTTTGACCTTCACGGCCGTGCGCGCGCCGGAGCGCCAGCGGACGCGATACTCGAACGTCGTGTGCCGGCCGATGGGAATCTGCAAGTCGATCATCGAATTGATCGGGCTGACCTCGAACTCATAGTAGCCGCCTTTGCCGTCGGGCGGGTCGGGCGGCCGCAGGAACAGCTCGACCACGTCCTCGGTCCACAGCCGGCCGGTCGGGCCCTTCAGCGTCGCCCGCAGGTCGGCGTCATAGGCGACCGCGCGGAGGTACAGGTTCTCGTCGTCCCAGAGCATTCGCGCGACCGTCTGGGCCCGGGCCGGGGCGTTCGAGGCGGGGACCTTGAAGTCCTTGATCACCATGGCATGTTTCCACTGCTCGGGGTGGTCTTTGTCGTCGATGGTGATCTTCCCCTTTGCCCGGCGGCACGCGTACGGCCGGCCGACGGCCCAGACGTAAGCGGGCGCTGCCGGTCGCCCCGCGGCCGGGGCGGTAGCCGGCGAGGAAGACGAGGCGAGCCCGGCAGGCTCTTTCTCGCAGGACGCCAACAGCCCCAAGCCCGTCAGCGCGGCGACGGTCGCCACGAACGCGGTTCGCATCTTCACGGCCATCTCCTCTCTCCAGAATGCTCGATTCGGCGGCTCCCGATCGGCCGTCGATACTATGCCCGCCCGGAGATTTCCGCAATGGCGATGCCCCATTCCGCCGCGCCCGGAAAGCTGCGGGCGGCTCTTGCGGCCGGCGCGGTCTGCGAGTATCACCGGCCCGGAGACCCCGACGCCCCCGCCCCGGCCGGCGGCGGTCTCGTTGGAGCCGGGCGGGCAGACGCCGAACTGGTCCTTCGAGGCCGGCGTGGTGACGGTCAACGTCCCGCGGGTCGAGGTCCACGCCGTCGTCGTGATCGGGTAGGCCTCCGGTTCCGGCCGGAGAATTCTCCGAATCGCCGGGCGGGGTGGCATCCTGTGTGCTATTCTCATGTTGTGGCGGACTGGCGCCGTCGATCGTCATCCGGACACCGGGCAGAATGGACAAGTCGCCGCAGCATCGTGAGCCCCCCAGCCAGCTCGGGCCGCCGGCCAAGAGCTGCCAATATTGCGGGGCGCCGCTGAATCCGGCGTACTACTTCTGCCTCGCCTGCGCCACGCCGTACAAGCACATCGACTCGGTCCTTCCGCGGCTGCGCCCGGCGCCGTTGACTGACGAAGAGCTGATCGCCAAGAAGGCGCCGCACGTCGCGCCCCTGTTCTGGACGTACGTGGCCGTTGTGGTCGGGTCGGCAATTGTGCGCCACTTGCTTTTCCAGGAGGAACGCCCCGGGCTGGGGCTGCTGATCCAGTCATTCGCGATATTCGTGACCACGTGCATCTTCGGCTCGATCCACTGGCGCTGCTTGGCGGTCCAGCTCCGGCGCGCGGGCTTGTTCCATCCGGCGGCGTGGCTGGGACTGCTGGCCCTGGCGCCGCTGCTGCTGGGCAATTACTTCTACCACAGTTGGATACTGCGGCTGACCGATGTGCCTTTCCGCCGGCTGGGCGAACTGCGCGAGTACGGTTTGAGCGAGCCGACGTTGATTTTCTGCGTATGCGTGCTGCCGGCCATCGTCGAGGAGGCAGCCTTCCGTGGGCTGATCCAGCACTGGCTCCAGGTGGCGCTGTCTCCGTTCCGCGCCCTGGTGCTGGCGTCGGCCTTGTTCACGATGCTGCACTTCACGGTCATCAGCGCGCCGTATCTGTTCCTGGTGGGCATGGTTCTGGGATGGACCAAGTGGAAGACACAAAGCCTGTATCCGTCCATGCTGATCCACTTTATCCACAATCTGGTCGTGCTTGAATTCTTCGCCCTCTAGGTTACCATCCTGGAATGTCAGCATCCTTGGGGGCTCGTCCCCGCCGGTTTTGGCAAGACGAGGGCGAGGAGGCCCGGGTATGGCAATACAACTGATCTTCGGCACGATCTGCGGAGTTATCGCAGCGGCGATTGCCTCACATAAGGGCAGGAACGTCGCCGGGTGGTTCTTCGGCGGCTTCTTCCTTGGAATCATCGGCGTCATCATCGTCGCCTGCCTGTCCAACCGTAAGGTGGAGCGCCAATACCGCAGGCAGGCCGAACTCGAGCGCCACCGGCTGCGGGAGCAACTGCGGCAGCAGCGGCTCAGGGACGATGCCTTCCAGCGCTACTCCGCGGCCCGGCTCGACGTCCACGACGCGGCGCTGGGCGTCGACACGCGCTCCCAACCCAAGCTCACCGACGGCGCCGGCGATCAGTACCTGCCCGAGGACGACGCAGCGGCCGTGATGGGCTCGCAGTCCGAGCCCCCTGAGCAAACTCTTCAGCACCTGGCCGAGGCCGGAAAGGCATCACCGCGGCAGGCGGAAACCCGGGAACGGCAGTGGTACTACGAAATCAAGGGGGCGGTCATGGGCCCGGTTCCTGGTGCGGCCATCCGCGGTCTGTTGCAGTCCAAGAAGATTACCGGCGACAGCCTGCTATGGACCGCGGGGCTTAGCGAGTGGACCCATGCCAGGCGATTCAAGCGGTTCCGCCCCGAGGTCTCCTCATGAGTCAAAAGATCGAAGGCACGCTCGTCCTGGACGGGTTGATCGAGGGCAAGCTGCCCGACCTTCCCGATGCCGTGCCCTTGTTGCGGGAGTGGGTCGGCTCGGCAGCGTCCCTCAAGCTGCAATTCCATCTCGAGGTCGACGGCAACGGATTCAACATCCTGGCCGACAACGCCCCGGTCCAGGCCGAGGACCTGGGCCCGGACCCGGCCAAGACCATCGCCGGGGCCCTACAAGAACTCCTGAAGGCCTTTCCAACCGAGCAACAGGGGCATGTCCTCTCGACCCTCCGCAGCGTGGAGTGCCGCCGCGGAATGGAAGTGCAGACGCTGTATGCGGTCGGGGCGAACGGCAGGATCGAGACGCGCCAAAGAACCGTTGACGCTGCGACGGCGCCCCCTCCGCGCGAACTCACCCGGACGGACAAGCTCCGGCTGGCGGGCATCGGCGTGGTGGTCGCACTGCTGGTCTTTCTGGTCTCTTCCATCTTCGTGGACTACCGCGCCATCGTCGAGCGCATCTTCGAGCAGATCACGCCTTTCGATCCCGACAAGCTCGCCGTCGAGACGGGCAGCTTCGCGGACTACCTCATCGTGACGAAGAAGGCCTCCGCCGAGGGCGGCAAGCAGGCGGTTCTTACCCTCGAACGCCAGAAAGCGTTTCCCAAGAACGCCGCGGACTACGAGCGCCTGCTGGCCGGGCAGGACAAGTCGCTTTCCCGCCGCCTGACCGTCGAAGCCCTGGCCCGCGGCTACATCCGATACGAGTTTTTCGACAAGAAGAACGAGTTCATGGGCTCCGGGCTGCTGCGGATAGCCGGCCTGCGCGAGAAAGAAACCGCCGAAGTGGTCCTGCCCCTGCCTGGCGGCTCTCACCCCACGCGCCTGGTGTTCACCTACTGAGAGTATCCGCGGAAGGTTCTTGTCTGTGGCTGGCCCTGCGATATCGTAGTCAGACTATGAACTTCGTGATCTTCATGCCGGATGAGATGCGTTGGGACAGCGCCGGCTGCTACGGCCACCCGCTGATCGAGACGGCCAACCTGGACCGGCTGGCGGAGGAGGGGACGCGCTTCGACGCCTGCTACGCCCAACACCCCGTCTGCTCGCCCAGCCGGTGCAGCATGTTCACCGGCTGGTACCCGCACGTGTCCGGGCATCGGACGCTGTGGCACCTGCTCCGCCCGCACGAGCCGAACCTGTTCCGGTATCTCACGGCCGCCGGCTACGACGTTCGCTGGTACGGGAAGAACGACCTGCTGGCGAGGGAGAGTTTCCCCGGCTCGGTGACCGAGGCCGTGGCCGCCGGCAAGCCCAACGTCGGCCCGCGTCTGGCGACCGATCCGGAAGACCCGCTGTACGATTCCTTCCTGGCGAAGCCCTTTCCCGGCGGCGCCTGGGAGACCGGCGACGCGGCCAGCGTGAAGCGCGGAATCGATTTCCTCCGCGGCCGGCCGGAAAAGCCGTTCATGCTGTTTTTGCCGCTGACGCTGCCGCATCCGGACTACTCCGCCCCACAGCCGTGGCACGACATGTACGCCCCCGAGGACGTTCCGGCCCCGCGCCTGCCCGACCTCGACCGAAAGCCAATCCACCATCGCCTCATCCGAGCCACCCGCCGCCTCGACCGCATGAGGGAGGCGGACTTCCGGCGGATCGCGGCCGTGTACCTCGGCACGATCAGCTACATGGACTTCCTGCTGGGCCGGCTGCTGGAGGCGCTGGACGAGGCCAAGCTCGCCGACAGCACCTGCGTCATCTTCACCTCCGACCACGGCGACTGGGCCGGCGAGTACGGGCTGGTGGAGAAGTGGCCCTCGGCCCTGGAGGACGCGATCGTCCGCGTTCCGCTGGTGATCCGCGCCCCCGGCGGCGCCGGCGGGCACGTGGTGAACAGCCCCGTGGAGCTGTTCGACGTCATGGCCACGACCCTGGAGCTTGCCGGCGTCGAGGCCGCCCACACGCACTTCGCCCGCTCGCTTCTGCCGCAGCTTCGCGGCAGCCCGGGCCAGGCCGAGCGGGCGGCCTTCGCCGAAGGCGGGTACGATCCGCACGAGCCGCACTGCTTCGAGGGTCGCCAGGTCGGCATCCAGGCCGGCAGGGGAGCCGAGAACATCTACTACCAGAAAGGCCGCCTCCAGCAGACCCACCCCGAAAGCGTTTGCCGGTCGGTCATGATGCGCACGGCCGGCCACAAGCTGATTTACCGCACGGCCGACGTGTGCGAGCTGTACGACGTGGCCGCCGACCCGCGGGAACTCGACAACCTTTACGCCCGTCCCGAAGCGGCGGACGTCCAGCGCGAACTTGAATCACGCCTGTTGGAGTTTTACGTGCGGACGGCGGACGTAACGCCCTGGGCCGAAGACCCCCGCGGCCTGCCGAAAGGCGGCTTCCACGCTGAGGCCTGAGCACCCGGGCCCCGGCGCGCCCCCGGGGGCCAAGTGTGTATAAAAAGATGAATTTTTGCCCTCTCGACGCTAATCTATCCGGCTGAAATGGGCATTTCCGGGGCCGGCTGCCAAAGTGCCCCAACGCCAAGCCATCGGGAGAGACGTCATCGGACGCCAGGGAGACTCCAGAGCGGGTGCGGCCTCACGACAGTGGAAAGGAAGCCCGATGAGCGCAGAGCCGACCATTCTCGTGGTGGGGTCGATCAACATGGACCTGGTGGTTCGGGCGGCGCAGATGCCGGCCCCGGGCGAGACGGTTCTGGGGCAGGGCTTCGCCACCGCCCCGGGGGGCAAGGGCGCCAATCAGGCCGTCGCCGCCGCCCGGCAGGGCGCCCGGTGCGTCTTCCTCGGCCGGGTGGGCGAGGACGCCTTCGGCGAAAAGCTCGTCAGCAGCATGAAGGCTGAGGGCATCGACTGCGATAACCTCCTGCCCACCCCCGACGCCCCCACCGGCGTGGCCATGATCATCGTCGACGCCAAAGGCGAAAACTCCATCGTCGTCGCCTCCGGCGCCAACCACAGAGTGACCCCCGACGACGTCTACCACCGGGCGGGGCTGTTCGAGCAGGCCGACGTGGTGCTGCTGCAACTGGAGCTGCCGCTGCCGACGGTGCGGGCGGCGGAGAAGCTCGCCGCCAAGCACGACTGCAAGGTCGTGCTGGACCCCGCCCCCGCGCCCAAGTGCCTCTCGGCGGAGATGTGCCAGGTGGACGTGATCAGCCCCAACGTCTCCGAGGCGGAGATCATCACGGGCAAGCACGCCGACGACGCCGACGAGAGGGTCGACAAGCTGGTCGCGTCCGACCTGATCGCCCACGGGGCCCGGGCGGCCGTCTTGAAACGGGGCGCCCGCGGCTCGCTGGTTCTGACGGCCGACGGGCAGATCGCCTCGATCAAGCCGTACAAGGTGGACGTCGTCGACACCACCGCCGCCGGGGACGCCTTCACCGCCTCGCTCGCGGTCGGCATCGCCCGCGGGCTGTCCCTGCCGGAGGCCGCCAAGATCGCCAACGCCGCCGGGGCACTGGCCTGCACCAAGTTCGGCGCCCAGCCGTCCATGCCCACCGCCGACGAGATCAAGATCCTCATGGAAGACCAGCCGATGTGAACGGCTCGGCCACGCCCGCTCACAGCCGCCCCGCGGACCGGCGGCGGATGACGCTTCCTCGCGGGCGAGAGCGACAGCACCACCAATTCAGGCCGGGACGACTGCAAGCTCGCGGCGCTGCCCGCGGCCCTGCTGGGCATTCCGGGCATCAGGACCATTCGCAGCTCCTCGATGTTCGGGTTCTCCTCGGTCTTCGTGATCTTCAAGGAGTTTTCCCTGCGCGAGCGGCTGATTGAGGGCAAGGACTTCGACTGGACCCGCAGCCGGGTGCTGGAGAAGCTCAGCAGCCTTCCCGGGGGCACTCTTCCCGACGGCGTTCAGCCCATAATGGGCCCGGACGCGACCGCATCGAGACCATCGAGCGAATACTCATCCCCGGCAAGGGCGGCACGCAGATCCCGCTGAGCCAGGTCGCCGAAGTCCGCTACGTCCGCGGGCCGCAGGTCATCAAGAGCGAGGACAACCTCCTCACTTCCTACGTGCTGTTCGACAAGAAACCGGGCTACGCCGAAGTGGACGTGGTGGAGGACTGCCAGCGCCTCCTGGCCGAGAAAGAGGCCAGCGGCGCGTTCGTCCGCCCCCGCGGGGTGCAGATCACCTTCGCCGGCACCTACGAGAACCAGCTCCGCGCCCAGCGGACCCTCGCCTGGGTGCTGCCGCTGGCGCTGTTCCTCATCTTCGTGATCCTGCATTTCCAGTTCAAGTCGGTCCCGACGACGCTGCTGGTCTTCTCCGGCATCTTCGTGGCGTGGGCGGGCGGATTCATCCTGATCTGGCTGTACGCCCGGCCGTGGTTCCTGGACTTTTCCGTCTTCGACGTCAACATGCGCGATCTGTTCCAGGTGCACCCGATCAACCTCTCGGTGGCCGTCTGGGTGGGGTTCCTGGCCCTGTTCGGGATCGCCTCCGACAACGGCGTGATCGTCTCGACCTACCTGAACCAGGTCTTCAGGGATCAGAAGCCGACCACCGTCGGCCAGATCCGAGACGCCACCCTCATCGCCGCCCGCCGCAGGGTGCGCCCGTGCCTGATGACCTCCGCCACGACGATCCTGGCGCTGATACCGGTGCTGACCTCCGTCGGCCGCGGCAGCGACGTGATGGTGCCCATGGCCATTCCCTCCTTCGGGGGCATGCTGGTGGTGCTGGTCAGCATCTTCGTGGTGCCGGTGCTGTACTGCGCCGTCAAGGAGCTGAAGCTCAAGTCGGTTTCTGCGCGCAGATAAACAAGCACATCTCTCCCACGCGCCACATACTGGTCCTGGACGAGGCCGGAGACGTAATCATCGGTACGCCCCATCACGACGGGGCCGACTACACCATCTGGGCGGACAACTGCGGCACCGGCTGCACCGCCATACCCGAACCCTCCTGTGCGGTACTGGTGAGGCTGGGAGTGCTTGCTCTGATACGTCGCCGGCGGTAGGTGCAAGGCAGGTTGCCGAGCAACCCACCTTTTCCTGTCAAGCCGCGAAGCCTGCTCCGCCGACTTGTCCGGCGTAGCTTCAGCGGAGCCGGAAGCCCAGACGCTTCGGCTGCGAAGGCCGGACAACGCGAACGAGAAACGTAGGGCGGGGCTGCCGCCCCGCCGACGGCCCCGCCGAACGCGGTAGGACTGGGCTACGGCCCCGCCAAACTGCTGGGTCATGCACCTCTGCCGCATGCGGGGTGGCTGTGTTTCGGTCTTGACGGAGCCGGGTGCCGGTGTATAATGTTCTCCGCCCAGGCAGTCGCTGCTGACGGAGAGCATTGGAGGTGCGGCTGCCCGCGAGAGGAATACGGAGGACGTGCCTATGTTGGGCAATCCCTCCTCGGGCGACAGATCGTTTCTCGGCACGCGCCCCTGTCTGCTTTCCGCCCGCCGGCAAGCTGCGCGCCGGCCGGCAGGCGGGCCGGTGCGGCCTCATCGAAAAGGACCACAACAAATGCAGCGCAACGACTTCCGAATCCGCGTGGGGGCTGTCGCCCTGGCCGTGCTTCTGGGGCACCTCTGCGCCGGCACCGCCACGGCCGCGGCCCTCGTCGGCATGGGCTTCTTCGATGGGAAGATCTACGACGTGGACGAGACGACGGGAATGTGCACCAACCCGCGCACCTGCCACTGGAACAGTCCCACGACCGTCATACGCTACTCCACCGGCCTGACCCAGGACGTTGACGGCACTGCGTACGTGCTGACGACGTCTGGCTCCTACATCGGCGGCTACCTCTGGACGGTCGACCTGGGCACGGGCGCGATGACGCCCATCGGCGACCCCGAGCTGACCCGCATCTTCGAGGGTGACATCGACATCGACCCGACCACGGGCGTCCTGTACGGCATGCAGGACTGGGCGCCGGACACAACCCAGACCGCCCTGTTCACCCTCAACAAGGCGACGGGCACGGCCAGCGTGATCGCCGACCTGGAACCGGCCCTGGGGAGCGAGCGCGACTTCTCCGCCATGGCCTTCAACGCCGCGGGAGAGCTGTTCGTGATCAACAACGACACCAGCGAACTCCTGAAGCTCGACAAGGCGGATGGGAGCGTGCTTTCGCGCGTCGACCTGAGCGTCTCGCTCGGCAACCTCGGCGGGATGGACTTCCAGCCCGGCACGGGGCAATTGTACGTCGTGGACGGCGGCGACGCCGGCACGGACCTGGTGTACACCTGCAATACGACGACGGGGGCGCTGACGGAAGTCGGCCCGACGTACCTGACCAGCGGCCTGTGCGGGCTCAGGTTCCTGCTCCCGTCCTCGCCGCCGGGCGACGCCAACGGAGACGGCTGCGTCGACGGCGGCGACTACACCCTCTGGGCGGATCACTACGGCGAGTGCGGCGTGGGTTTGCCCGAGGGCGACTTCACCGGCGACGGCTGCGTCAACGGGGGCGACTACACCATCTGGGCGGACAACTACGGCACCGGCTGCACGGCCATTCCCGAACCCTCCTCTGCGGTACTGGTGGCACTGGGAGTGGTTGCTCTGATACGTCGCCGGCGGTAGGTGCAGGGTAGGTTGCCCGGCAACCCACCTTCCTCCTGCGTTTGGCGGGGCGGTCGATGGCGCATCTCAGGCTACGTAGTGCTGAAGCAGGTACAGTGCCACGCCCAGGGCGACCAGGCCGACCAGCATGTACGCCCACAGGCCGAGGATCTGCATCGGCAGCTGCCGCAGGTGGTGCACGCGGATGGTCTTGTAGGCCGCCCCCACCGCCGCGCACAGTGGCACCACCAGCCACAAGGCATTCTCCCCCATAGGGACGGGCTCGAGGAAGAGGCTCATCCGGCCCGCCTTTCCCTGACCTTGGCGGCGGCGGGCTCCGGGGGCGGCTCGCCGAACCGGCCGATCAGGCCCAGCATGAACGCGTCGAAGATGCACATGAAGTTGAGCATGCCGGCAATGCCGCTGTAGGCGCGGGCGACGCCGCCGGTGGGATAGACCAGGGCGATCTTCCGTTCGGCCAGCTCCCGGGTGTAAGCGTCCCACCAGGCCTGGGCGTCGGCGCGACCCCGCGGGGGCGTCGGCCGTATCCCCAGATCCTCGGCGATGGATCGGCGGGTGAGTTCCTGTCTGTACCACGCGGCCAGGCAGGAGGCGCCGGTGCCGGCCTGGGCGGCCAGCCACCATCGCTGCTTCAGCGGCTCGACGGTGAAGACCCCGCCGAAGGCCAGGCCCGTCCAGAACAGCGCGTGAATGATGATGCAGAGGATCACGCCGCGGGCGCTGCGTCGGAGGTAGACGTGTCCGGCGCCGGGGATGAACCAGGCCAGCGCTCCGGCCAGGAGGGCCGCCTTGTAATGCGACTTGTCGCGTTTTGGCATTTGCCCGATTGTCCGTCTCTCGGCGGGTTCGCGGAAACGGCAATCTCACCGACGAGCGGGCTGCTGTCAAGGGGAATGGCCGGGCGTTTTGACGGCTCGGCGGCGAATGCGTCGCGGGCGGGGGGTTGGCGGAACTCTGCGGGCCTCAGTCGGCGGCCACGTCGGCGATGAGGACGGTGATGTCGTCGCAGCGTTCGTTGGCGCCATGCCGCTCGTCGATCTTGGCCGTCAGCCGCAGTGCCATGTGCTCGGGCGACAGGTCGCGCAGTCGCTGAAGCTCGGCGATGAGCCCGTCCCGGTCGGGATGCCCGTAGCAGGCGAGGGCCTCCTCGGCCCCGTCGGAGTACATCACCACCCGGTCGCCGGGGCGCAGGGCGACCTCTTGGGCGGGGAAGCTCTCGCCGGGGAAGATGCCGAGCAGCGGCCCGCCGGCGTCCAGGCTCTGGATAGATCCGTCGGCGCGCATCAGCAGCGGCCGGGGGTGGCCGCCGCATGCGTGCCGAAGCTGGAGCGCCCGGGTGTCGAGGATGGCGTAGGCGGCGGTGCAGAACTGGCACGCACTGAGCTGCTGCTGGCACATGTCGGCGTTGAGTTCGGCCAGGGCCTTCTCCGGGGGGACGATCTCGTACGTGTTCCCGGTGATCTTCTTTGTCTGGAGGGCGCGCTTGACGAAGATGGTCAGCAGCGCCGCCGGCATGCCGTGCCCGACCACGTCGGCGACGTAGAAGCCGATGTGGGTTTCGTCCAGCCGGAAGACGTCGTAGAAGTCCCCGCTGACCCAACTGGCCGGGCGGAAAAGGGCGGCGAAGCGAACCGGACCGACCTGCGGGAGCGCCCGCGGCAGGAAGTCCCGCTGGAGACGGGCCGCCAGGCGCATCTCCTGCTCGAAGTGTTCGTAGCTGGCCGGAGCGCGGGGCATGGTGACGCGCGTCATGTCCGCCTCCGCGCGGAGCTTCTTGAAGGCGGGTTGGAGCGCGGCCGCGGCCTCGATTTTCGCGGCGAGTTCATGCGGCGGAGCGTCGGCGTTGGCGGTGAGGAACTGTCCGCCCCGCCGGGCGAGGAGGTGCGTTTCAGCCAGCCCGTCGGGCAGGAGCACCACGGCCACGGACCCGCTGGCGTCCACCTGGTCCAGGATGCGCCACAGCTCGCGCGAGTCGGAGTCGTCGCTGAGCCTTGGCCCGACCAGAACCACCTGGGCCTGCCGGAGCCGGTCGGACAGAGACCGGACGGAGATGCAGGGAAACACCTCCCACTGACCGTTGAGGGCCTCGAACACGTTCGGGGGCAAGGGGTCGGGGCCGACCCAGAGCAGGGCATGTTTATCGGTTAATACTTCCATGGTTCCAGCGGGCTTTCCGCGGCGGTCCCGACACATACTTCGGCCCGCTCAGCGTGCCTCTTTAGTAGCGTGTCTGGCATGGCCGAGCAGTTCCACGCGATCGCCGATCTGCACGCCCGACCGGGCGAGCGCGCCGGCGGCTACCTCCAGGGCGTATCGCGCGGGCCGCCGACTGGAGTAGATGACCTTGGGATCCGCCGGGTCGGCCTCCACGGGCATGGTGCGGATCTCCACCACGTGCAGGCGGGCGGAGATGAACGCCACGTCCAGGGGCACGCGGCAGTTGAGCATGTGGAAGCTGTGTACCTCTTCGCGGCCGAAGACGAACAGCATGCCGGTGCCGTCGGCGACCTCATCCCGGTCGGCGAGGCCCTTCTCGCGGGTCGACTGGTCCAGCGCCAGCTCCACCCGCCACATGCCGCCGGCGATGCGGACGCGCGGCTCCTCCTGCGGCCGGCGGCAGGAGGGCAGGCAGGCCGCCGCCAGCAGCAGCGCGATCCAGGCGGGGTGGGTGCGACGCACGGTCAGGCCGACCTTTCGGAAAGGAGCTCTGCGACCTTTGCCATCATTCGCTCCAGCAGCTCCATCGGCAGCCCGACCACGTTGGTGAAGCTGCCTTCGAGCTTTTCGATGAACGCGTCGCCCGTTTCCTGGATGGCGTACGCCCCGGCCTTGTCGCGCCATTCGCCGGAGGCGACGTATTGGCCGATCTCCTCGTCGCTGAGCCGGCGCATCGTCACGTGCGTGATCTCGGAGGCCAGCATCCGTTCGGTCTTACCGTCCGGCGTCGGCACCAGCAGCGCCACTCCGGTGATGACGGAATGGCGGGTGCCGGAGATCCTGGCGAGCATCCGGTGGGCCTGGGCCTCGTCGTCAGCCTTGCCCATGATTTCCTCGCCGCAGGCGACGATGGTATCGGCCCCGAGGACGATCTGGTCGGGATGATCCTGGTGAACCAGGCGCGCCTTGTAATAGGCCAGGGCCTCGGCCAGTTGTGCCGAGGAATGCCCGGGCACGGGCGTCGGCGGCTCCGCGAGCGGAGGCGGTACGGTGCGGAAACGGTAGCCGGCCCGTGTGAGCAGTTCCTTTCGCCGCTGCGATCGCGACGCCAGGATGAACTCGACGAAGCCCTTCAAGCCTGTTCCTTCCACGGTCTGCGGCCCGCGGCCGCCGGTGCATTCTAAACGCACGCCGAATCGGTCGGAAGCGGAACCTTGGCCCCGGCGGCCAGGGCTTCGCCGGCCGCGGCCGCGACGTCGGCGGGGCGGATCCACTGCATGCAGGTTGCGTGCCGGCACCTGCGCTTCAGGCAGCCCAGGCAGGGGATGTCCGCCAGAACGGCTTTTCCGCCCCGGCCATAGGGGCCGGTCCGCTCGGGTCGGGTCGGGCCCATCAGCGTCACGAAGGGGGTGCCCACGGCCGGCGCGATGAAGCTCGCCGCCGAGTCGCAGCAGATCACAGTGCCGGCCAGGGCGATCAGCGCGACCAGCTCCGGCAGGGAAGTCCTGCCGGCGAGGCTGAAAGCGTTCGCCAATCCATCGGCGACCTCAGCGCACAGGGCCCGCTCGCCCGCCGAGCCGATGACGACCACCGGCAGCTCCGCGGCCAGCTTGGCGATCACCTCTCGCCAGTGGCGGGCCGGATACAGCTTATTTTCCCGGCGGGTTCCCGGCGCGACCACCACGTATCGGCGCGGTTGGATTTCCCGTTCGGCCAGGAAAGACTCGGCCGACGAGCGACCCTGCCTGGTGACGGTCAGCCGGAGGTCCTCGCCGCGGGCGTCCACGCCCAGGGCCCGGGCGAGCTGTATGTTGCGGTCGACGGTGTGCGGAGCGGTGACGCGAATGCGGTGCGTGTAGAAGACCCAGGCCAGCTCGCGGGCATCGGCGAATCCGGCGCGCGTCGGCGCGTCGGCGGCGAAGGACAAATAGCCGCTGCGGAAAAGCCCCTGGAGGTCGATCACCCAATCGAACTGCCGCCGCCGCAGCTCGCGGCAGAAGCGCATGAACTCGCCGGTCGCCTCCGGGTCCCTGGCGATTCGGCCGAAGCGCTTCCGATCGAACGGGATGACCTCGTCCAGGTCCCGCTGGCCGTCGAGGATGCCCGCGCAGGCCGGGGTAACCAGCCAGGCGATGTGGGCCCGCGGGAACGTCCGTCGCAGCCCCCGCAGCACGGGCATGCCGCCGATCACGTCGCCCAGGCTGGAGGGCTTGAGGATCAGCACCTTTCGAGGCGGTGGCGGCTGGGGCACCTTCACGGTCTGGCCCTCCGCTGGGCCTTCTGGCGGCGCTGGCGGGAGGCGATCTGGCGACGGATCTTCCTGTTCGACCATTGTTGCAGCAGCCGCCAGTACGGCTTGAAGTTGATCCTGCCGACGCCGGGTCGGCGGAGGTATCCCAGCAGCATGCGCAGGCGGCCGGCGTGACTGACGCCCGGACATTCCAGCAGCGACACGTTCAGCCGCATCAGGCCGCGAAACTCCTGGCGGCAGCTGACGCGGCGCACCTGCCGAAGCCCGTCCAGGTCGACCATGATGATCTGCGGCGACCGCCCCGGCGAGTCGTCCCAGCGCACCAGCAGGTTGGTGGCCTTCAGATCGCGATGGGCAAAGCCGGCCTGGTGCAGCCGGCGAAGCAGTCGACCCAGCTCCCACAGTACGTGCTGGGCGAGTCGCTTTCGCTGCCGGCCCTGAAGCCCGTTGCCGGCGCGGCTCTCGCCCAGGTGGCGGTTGAGGAACTTGTTCAGGTGCAGGCCGGAGTCCACCGCCTCGGTGATCAGGATGGAATCCGTCAGGAAGCGCCAGCGGCGTTTTTCCATCGCCGCCAGCGGCAGAGCGGTGTGGATGTGCCTGGCCAGCAGCGCGTGCCCCAGCCGGAACGCCCGCAGCGGCCGGGAGTGACGGAACAGATCCGTCAGCCAGCGGACCGCGCGCTTTCGCCGCGGGCGCTTGACGTATACCTCGATCTCATGGGGTCCGATCTTCAGCCGGCGGCGGACGACGTAGCTGCTGGGGGAATCCTTGATCACCTCCACGTCCGCTCCGACGAACAGCGCCTCCGGATCGGCCAGCACGGCCCGCCACTGCTCCGGCGAAAAGGTCGCCCCCGAGGCCGCCGACCCCGGCACCTGCCGCTTGGAGGCCAGCACCACGTGCCCGCGGTATCCGGCCACGCTCAGGCGGGCGAAGTATGGCCCGGTGCCGAAAATCCGCCGTTCCCGCTGGGCGTACAGCCGGCGGCGGAGGCGGTCGGCGATCGGTTCGATCATGCGCACCCAGCCGCGCAGGCTGCCGGTGGCCTGGCTGACGCGGAGGTAATGCCGCAGGAAGCGCAGCCGCTCCGAGCGACTGGTCCACAGCAGCCGATCGTTGAGAAGCTGGGCCAGGTTGCCGGCCCGGCTGCGGCGGCTCAGGCGTCGGCGCCGGCGCATGCGGTGCAGGTCCATCAGCACAAGCTGCCGGGGCGAACCGGTCCGGACCAGCAGGTTGGCGCAGTGCAGGTCGCGATGGATCACGCCGCTGGCGTGCATTCGCCCGATGAGTTCGGCCAGGGCGATCGTGGCCGATCGGATAGCGGCGTGATCGCCGCTGTCAAGCCGTTCGGCGTGCCAGGCGCCGGCGGGCATGGACGGCTCGACGGCCTCGCTGACGAGCCATTCGGACCCGTTCCGGCAGAACGCCGCCAGCACCTTCGACGCGGGCACGGCCATGCGCGAGAGGTGCTCGCTGAAGCGCATCTCGCAGACCGCGTCGGACAATCCCAGCCGGCGCTGAAGGCGATGCAGCGACGTGGGGCTGTGGAAGTGCTTGAAGTACAGCACGCCGCCGTCGCCCTGGCAGCGATACACCGTGCGGGCGATATTGTGCTTGACCAGCGAGACCTCCCCGGCGACCGGGCCGCTGGCCCATTGCGACAGCACCGGCCCCAGGCGCCGGCGGGCGTCTTCATCGGCGAAGCGGACCGCCTTCAGGTCGATTCCGGCCAGCACTTCCGTCGGGCCCGGGAGCGGATTGTTGGTTTTCCTGTTCAATGGCGTCGGGTGCCCATTATAGGTTGCCCGGCAGGCGGGGCTCAACCGGCGCGGCCGCGGGCGCCGAAGGGAGGAAGCCGCATCCGCCGGGCGCCGCCGCGGTCACGCCTCGGCCGCCGGGGGCGATTGGAGGCCTGCGCGGAGCTGCTGCCAGCGGCGTCGGATGGATTCCAGGTCGAACTTGGCGACGGCCGAGGACCGCGCCGCGCTGCCCAGCTTCGCGGCCAGGGCCTTGTCCTCAACCACCTGCATCAACGCCCGGGCGGTCGCCCGAGGCTCCTGCGGCGCTACCAGCAGGGCGTTCCGGCCGTCGATGAGCCACTCGCCGGCGGCCGGGGTACGCGCCGCCACGATGGGAAGGCCCGCGCACATGGCCGCGGCCAGCGGCATGGGCGGGGGGCCGGCGGCGTCGAGAAAGACGGCCACGTCCGCCGCCGCCAGCACGTCCGGCAGGCGCAGCTCCGCCAGCTGCGTCCGCTCGCCGAAGCCGGCCTGTCGGGCGAACTCGACCACGTTTCTGGCTTCGCGGCCGGTGTGCGGAACGATCAGACGCACGGGCAACTCGCCCACGACCAAAATCGCCGTCGCCCACACCACGTAGCGGTGCCCGGAGCCGCGGTGGACCGGACCGGGGGCGGCGATCGCCACCTGCGCCGGGGCGATCCCGAGCTGCCGGCGGAGCCGCGAGCGCCTGGACGCGTCGGACCGCGCCGCCGCGTCGACCTCGCCCGGCGGTGGGATGACGCGCACCTCGGCGGCGAGGTCGCCCGTCGGCAGCCTGGCCGCAACGAATTCCGTCGGGCAAGCGACCGCCAGCTTTCCGTCGCCGGCCAGTTCGAGCAGTTGCCCCGCCTCGGACTCACTTGGCGGCCGGGCCAGACGCAGCGCTATCGGCGCCGACTCATCGGAAAGAAACGCCCGGACGTGCCCGCCGGCCTGCACCGACCAGCATTGGTACACGACCCGTCCGCCGCGCAGCTCGGCGGGAACCTTTTCGGGGTGGAATTCCAGCTCGGTCAGAGAGACCTTCGTCACCGGCGCCGATTCCAGCGGCGAGACGCGCGACTCCGGCAATGGACCGATGCAGATGAGTTTCTCCCCCGGCCGGGCCAGCAGCAACGCCTCCTCAATTACCTCGGGCGGGCAGGCCCGATCCATGACGTGCACGACCCCGTTGCTTGCGGCCGGACGGCTCTCGGCTGCGTCCATCATTGCTCCATGGAGAAGTCCGTCCTCTTCGGGCGAGCGCGGTCCACGTAATGATCGTGGAACAGCCCGGTGACTTCGACGGCGAGGTTCTCCGCCAGTACTTTTGCCAGCTCCCCGCCGAACGTGCCAGAGGTGTTCTCGGCCGCCGGGGCGATCACCTTCACGGGATAGCCGGCGGACTCTTCCGGCCAGATCCTGCCCTTCAGCACGTCCACCACCTTGACCCTGCCGGAAAACCGCCCGCGCCAGAGCGTGTCGGCGAGATTGTCCTTGAGCGTGAACTGCTCGATGTTCACGTACACCACCATGTCCGCCCCGAGCTTTCGCCCGATCTTGGGGATGCTCATCAGATTGAAATCCGGCGAGGCGGATTGCAGGTCGACCAGCTTGTCATAGCCGATGGTCTGGGCGACGAGGCCTTTGTCCTTCAGCAGTTGGCTGAGCTTCTCGTTCAGCGCCCGCTTGATCGGTGGATAGCTCACCGGATTCTGCAGGTCGTCGGCGAACACCAGAACGGTCTTCTTGGCCGGAAGCTTGAACTTTGCCGGCACCTTCTCTTGCGGAAAAAGCCTCTCCAGCGAGACCCAAAGCAGTTGGCATCCGCCCAGCGCCAGCGCCGCCGTCAGGGCGGCCGCAAGCCGGCACGCATTCTGTGATCTTGTCGTCACTGTTCTTTGGGCACCTTGTGATCGTAGAAATTCTTGGCCAGCCGCTCGGCGAAGATCCTTGCCGTTCGCAGGCGAATGTCCCGGTCGTCGCTCACGGGAACCCCCAGCGGGGATTGCTCCGGATAGACGACGCGAATGATTTCGGACCGCCAGACCGGCCTGCCGCTGGGGTTTTCGCCGGGCTGGCTCGACTTGTAGAGACTGGCCTCGGCCGTGATGCGCCCACGGGCCAGATGGATGCTTCCCGGCGCCCGGGTGGAGAACTCCATCAGCGACACCAGCAGGACGAAGTCGGCGCCGAGGTCCCGGCAGAGCTTTTCGGGGGGCAGGGCGTACCAGCCCGGGTTCTCGTCCTGGTAGCGAATGACCTGGAGGGGATGGACCACCGTGACCTTCCTGACGTGCTTGCGAAGCTCGGCGACGACGGCGTCGGAGATCTCCAACTGGATCGTCTGATAGTCCAGCAGCGTCTCCGGGCCGGCATACACCGCCACGGCCACGGTCTTTGCCTTCAGGTCGCCGAATTGGGCTTTGACGTTCTTCGTGGGGGCGGACGGGGCGGTCACGTGGGCCAGCCAGTTAATGCACCCGCAGCCGCTGTTCAACGGGAGCAGACACAGCAGCAAGTACAGCACGCAGTTTCTCATGACGGCTTCCATTCGGGCAGGCCCCAATCGCAATGCGTCGCGATCCGGCAGCCTTATCCGGGTGGTTCATCGCATTGGCAGCGTACCGTCGGTGAGGCCGAGAATCAACTTCGCCGCCCAGCCGGCCGGTATCCCCAGCAGCGCGCCCCACGCCAGCCACACCGCCGGCCGGCGCCAACGCCACGTGCTGCCGGTGAGGGCGTCCGTCGTCGCCGTAAGCGCCAACACCAACACGCCGATGAACAGGAACACCCCGAACGGGTGTGCCTTCCAGGCCAGCGCGATCCGTCCGTGTGCCATGGCCGAGACGGACGTCGTCAGTCCGCACGTGGGGCAGGGAAGCCCGGTCCGGGCCTGGAACGAGCAGGGCGGAAGCGCCAGCTCCTCGTGCGTGCCCATGCCGCTGGCGTGCGGGCTGAGAACGGACGCCACCACCAGCATGCCCCAGCAAGGCGCGGCGATCAGGACGCTGCGGAGCCGGCGGGCTTGCCTCTCGGCCGGCGGGGCCGCGGCCTGTGCCGGAGGAACGCTGGCTATACGGAGGGAGTCCATGTATGAGGTCGATTCTTACCGTTGCAGCGTCGCGCATGATACGCGTTTTGCGACCCCGGCGTCAATCCCCATTTGCCCCGCCGCATACCTTATTGGACGAGCCGGCAGGTGGGCAAGTTCCCGGCGGCCAATTCCCCGAAGGCGTTAGGCTTGACCCCGGCTCGCCCCGCCCGTTCAATCGGCTCCGGGCGCGACCGGAAGTCCGCCGGCCCGCACTTTTTTCAAGGGAGAGCCAATGAGCGGCGGCGCTGACAATGCGAATCGGATTCAACCCTACCGCGGGAACCCGGCCTATTGGCAATACAAGGGCCAGCCGGTCCTGCTGCTGGGCGGGTCGGTGGAGGACAACCTGTTTCAGATCCCCGACCTGGAGGCCCACCTGGACCTGCTGCGGTCCGTCGGCGGCAATTACGTCCGCTGCACCATGTCGTCGCGCGACCCCGGCAACGTCTGGCCGCTCGCGAGGGACCCCGGCAGCGGGCTGTACGACCTGCGGCGATTCGACGGGGAGTTCTGGCGGCGACTGGCGGACTTTCTGGAGCTGACGAGCCGGCGCGACGTCATCGTGCAGATCGAGATCTGGGCCACGTTCGATTACTACCGCGATTGCTGGGCCGCCAACCCGTTCAACCCGAAGAACAACTGCAACTACACCGCGGCCGAAAGCGGCCTGCCGGAGGTCGTCGCCACCCATCCCACGAAGACGGAGAACAACTTCTTCCGGTCCGTCCCGGCCGAGAACAATCAGCAGGTCGTGCTGGGCTACCAGCGGGCGTTCGTCGACGAAATCCTCTCCCACAGCCTGCAATACGGCCACGTGCTGTACTGCATGGACAACGAAACGTCCGTGACGCCGGCCTGGGGGGCGTATTGGT
>Ga0315541_1001056_pt1 | contig 26898 bp, 25 predicted proteins | sample SalMarSW160190MG_FD_203095 | JGI IMG/M metagenome (GOLD analysis project Ga0315541, IMG submission 203095) | Salt marsh sediment microbial communities from the Plum Island Ecosystem LTER, Massachusetts, United States - Salt Marsh Sediment SW1601-190 ...
AAAATTCTTTTTCTTCCCACGAGTGACTCGTGTATTCTTTCTTTCAACTCCACGCTTCCCGAACCAGAAACAATAAACTTATAAGGAAGTCTCATATCATATATGCCTTTTAAAAAAATTCCTGCATTTTCTTTTCTCTGGATCTCATCAATGAAAACATATCCTCTTTGGCTGCCTATTTCCAGTTTAATCTTCTGAATCAAACTGGATTGATATGTAAAGAATTGTTTATCCGATTCAATATCCAGGTTCATAAAAAGAGTTTTTGCTCCCTTTTTATCAAGATAATCCTTTAAAAGGAGCATTAAAGTCGTTTTTCCGGCCTGCCTGGGACCAATTATAAATGTGATCTCTTTTTGAGAGAGATGAGCATTTAAATCCGATAACAGCTTTCGTTTAATCATAATTATATTTTAATACGAGAAATTAATAAGTCAAGAAACAAAATAATCGGACTATAAGCGCCACTTAAATTCTCAGGCATTTGTAAAATAGTAAAAAACTCTAATCAAAGAATTAAAAATAGTATAAATATTCAATACAATAAAGCCAACAATAATAAATACTGGCACCCAATTTTCAAATTTCTTTGGAACAATTTCTTTAAGCCCTAACACAAAAAGAAAAGCCAATGCACATATAGCTGGGAAAATGTATCTTCCTTGAGGAGAATAATGTATGGGAATACATCTAATAATCGTGCCTAAGATAATAGGTAAACCTGCAGCAATAAGAATCAAGAATGATGGCAAATCTACAGATTTTTTATAATTTTTTCTGGATATAATGTGATATAGATATTTTAAAAGCCCTATGAAAGACAGTAAACAAATGGCTGTCAAAATAGAATAAACATCCGGAAGATAACCGAATCTCAACCAACCTGAGTAGTACCAGAAGGTCTTGAAAAAATCATACAAAGAAACAGAAAGAGATTTTAAGTGAGCAGTGGATATATAATCGATAAATTGCTCTATTTCAGATATCCGAAATTTTATACTTGACTCCTTGACAGTGTTTAGCAGACCAGGAAATAAACGACTAGCAGCTAAATATAAACCAAACAATAAAAATATTACGCTCAATAAAATAATGGAAATTTTCAATAACTCTCTTTTGTTTTTCAACGAATTAACAAAATATATCAATAATAAAACCAAAAAAGGTGGAATCATAAATAATGCAGCCCGGTGGTTAAAAAACCCCAATGCTATAATAAGAGGGCCAAAAAGCCCAACAAGCAGTATTTCCCTCTTATGCCAAGATAAAATCATAAGATATATAAAAATTGTCTCTAAAAAAACAGCTAAATTAATCGGGTTAACGGAAGTCGATATTATTACAAATTGTGGTAAGAAAGAAACAAAAGAAACAGCAGCAAAGCAGTAGAGAGGATTGTCTTTAAAAAGAATTCTGGCTGATAGATACGTAAAATAAACAGATAAAAGGAAGAGTATTAATGAAAAACCTCGTATCAAATAAAATTGATTTAAAAACCCGTTTATTTTAGTTCCTTTCATTAAGAAAGAACTTACAACATAATAAAGAGGAGCACGCCAAGACATAGATTTTATATTGCCTGATGATCCTCCAAAAATTGCAATTTCAGAATATTTATGAGGAAGAACATCCGGGCGAGGAGCATTTTGGTATTTCCATGCATGGAAGGCAGCCATTGATTCGACAATTTTTTTATCAACATTTTCGTAAGCAGTTGGTATTGCTTTGCTTCCTTTAGATAATACTACTCCATATCCAAAGTGATGCCATTCATCAGGTGACTGTCCCGGGGGGATGAGAAATACATAGAAAATACCTTGAATAAAAACAAAAATAAAAAGAACTAGTTTTATTCGCTTCATTGACATATTAAAAAAAAAGAGCCTGACTCGCAAGCTCTGAATTTAACAAAAAAAAGAATTAAAGTATATATTCAGTGTGCTACCAGTAATTGATTAGCGATTTATTTTGGGCTGGCGTGTAAGCAGGAACAATTTCCCTCAGCAATCTTACAATCTCATCTTTCCTCACATCCTGGTCGCTCATTTCAATAAGATGTTTTATTTTCTCTATTAAATCCTTAGATCTTGCCCCCCTAGAATCCCTGGCAATGAATATTTTTTCATACTCAGTTTCTTCAGTTCCTTCTTCGGCACTTAATATTTCCTCAAATAATTTTTCCCCTGCTCTCACATGGCTGAAGACAATTGGAATGTCTACATCGGGTTCATAACCGCTGAGTCTTATCATTTCCTCAGCCAGATCGACAATCTTGATAGGCTCCCCCATATCAAGCACAAATACTTCACCCCCTTCTCCAATTGCCGAAGCCTCAAGAACAAGCAGCACAGCTTCTGAAGTAATCATAAAGTATCTCTTCATTTCCGGGTGAGTCACAGTCACAGGCCCTCCCTTCCTTATTTGTTCCTCAAATAAAGGGATGACACTTCCTCTGCTCCCTAAAACATTTCCGAATCTTACAGAAATAAACTTTGTCGTGTTCTTTTGATTCAAGAACTTAATCATTTCTTCTCCACACCTTTTGGTTGCACCCATCACACTTGAAGGATTTATGGCTTTGTCTGTAGAGATGAAAATGAATTTTTCCACATCATATTTCAAGGAAAGTTCAGCAAGAACTTCTGTTCCATATATATTTGTTTTTACCGCTTCATCCGGAAAGAATTCCAAAATAGGAACATGTTTGTACGCTGCAGAATGGAAAACTATCTGAGGAGAATATTTCTTGTATAAAACCTCCATTTTTGTTTCATTCTTTATGTCCCCAATTACAGGAATGACATTTGCTTTAGAATATTTGATTTTATTAACAAGATAAAATAATTCCGTCTCATCGATATCAAGGATAACCAGATTCTTTGGATCAAATGAAATAATTGCTTTTGCCAGTTCCGAACCTATAGATCCACCAGCCCCTGTAATAAGCACATTTTTATTGTGAATAAAATCTTTGATAGCTGCTAAATCAATCTTTACAGGTGCCCGCCCTAATAAATCTTCTAATTCAACTCTGTGAATATCCGAAAGTGAGATTCTTCCATCTATCAGGTCAGTTGTACTGGGTAATATCTTGATAGTCTCCATGCTTTTGGATTCTTTGATAATCTTTACGATTTGTCTAATATCTCTAGAATGGGCAGAAGGAAGAGCAATGAGGACCTCATCAATATTATTATTCTTAATGATATCTGGGATGTCTTCTCTTTTTCCCAAAACCTTAACACCATGAATCTTGATGCCCTGTTTGGCGGGGTCATCATCGATAAATCCCACAGGCAGATAATTTGATTTTTTATTCCTTATCATTTCCCTTATTATCTGTTCTCCCGCACTTCCAGCACCTATTATCAGGACTTTGACTTTTTCCTTCTTAGACTTAAGGGTACTTTTTATGCCTTCCAATACCATCCTCTTAGAGATTCGAAGAGAACCAATTAAAATAAGAGAAAACATATAATCAATTAATAAAATAGACCGAGGAAAGCCTTTAAATGGCACAGAAAGCCTCAGTAAGTATAATGACATGCCTAAGGTTAATGTGCCAAGAGACAGAGCCTTCAAGACCTTCACTAACTCTTCAAGACTTACAAAACGCCATGAAATATCATATAGATTATATACAATTAAAAAGAATAGTTTAAGTCCCAATGCTAGTAGAATAAAATATGGTAAAACTTTTTGGAATTGCTCAGGAATTGCACCATTGAATCTAAGCCAGAAAGAGACATACATCGAGAGCGAAATCAATAAGACATCAGAGATAAAGAAGAATAGTCTCCTTTTAAAAACTGATTTTTTGAATGCTTTATTGAGAGAGTTTTGAATAATTCCTATTTTCACTATTTTAATCCCCCCATCTTTCTCTTTTTTCTTGCAAGGAATACTTGATCAATAAAAATATGTAATAATGTGGAAGATATTAAATAAAGATCCAGTAAAAAAGAATGTTCCATTACATATTTCTTATACAGCTTTATTTTCTGCGGAAGAATTTTATTGAGATATATATTTTCTGCCTCTTCGCTATTCTCAATTAACTTTGATTCGTCTTGAAATTTGATTGAAGCAAAATCTGTTATTCCAGGTTTCACCTTAAGAATATAATCGTAGTCGTTTCTGAATACTTCCACATATTCTGGAAGTTCAGGTCTAGGTCCAACAAAGCTCATCTCTCCTTTGAAAACATTTATTAATTGAGGAAACTCATCGATTTTATACTTTCTTAATAATCTTCCAATTTTTGTAATCCTTCTGTCATTGTTTCTTGTCAATCTTTCTCCTGCCTTTTCTGCATCTTCTATCATAGTCCGGAACTTATAAACATAGAATTTTTTCCATTTATAACCTATTCTTACCTGTTTAAAAAAAATTGGACCTCGCGAGTCCAACTTTACTAAAATAGATATAAAAAAAAATAGTGGAAATAGAATAATTAAGCTAATAACTGAAAACAATAGGTCAAAGATTCTTTTGCTCATAATATTTGAATTAATTCTAAAAGAAGGAATTATTTTTTATTTTCTTTAATGATTTTTATCACAGTTTCAATAACATAATTTACATCTTCATCTGACATTTTAGGATAAATTGGCAAAGATACAATTCTTTTATATACATGAGTAGCTACAGGAAAATCTTCAGCTCTATACCCAAAAGTTTTTTTATAATAAGGATGAAGATGAAGCGGCATAAAATGAACACTACAACCAATTCCCTTTTCTTTCGTTTTCTCTATAAATTGAGCTCTACTTATTTTCAGCATTTCTATATTTAACTGAATCACATATAAGTGCCAGGCATGAGTTCCATATTCTCTAACAATTGGTGTCTTTATTTCCGGAATATCTTTGAAAGCCTGAGTATATTTATTGGCAATCTCTTCTCTTTTTCGATAAAATTCATCACTTTTTTTTAATTGAGCTATTCCTAAAGCTGCAGCAATATCTGTCATATTATATTTATATCCAGCTTCAATTACTTCATAATACCAGGAACCTTCAGCAGTATATCTTTTCCAGGCGTCTTTACTGATACCATGCAGACTCATTATTTTCATTCTCCTTGCAAACTCATCATTTTCAGTACAAGCCATACCTCCCTCACCTGTTGTAATAGGTTTAGTTGGATAAAAACTAAAACAAGTTATATCTCCAATAGTTCCAATCATTCTATCTTTATATTTCGTAGGAAATGAATGAGCTGCATCTTCAATTACTTTAAGACTAAACTCTTGAGCAATTCTTACAATTTCATCCATATTGCAAGATTGACCCGCATAGTGAACAGGGATAATTGCTTCTGTCTTTTTATTAATTTTTTCTTCAATTTTATTAACATCAATTAAGAAAGTATCTTCCTCACAATCTACCAATATAGGTTTAGCATTAAAATAAGTTACAGCTTCTCCAGTTGCAGCAAAAGTCATTGTCGGAATAATAACTTCATCTTTTTCTTTCAAGCCAATTGCTTCTAAAGCTAAATGTAGTGCAGCAGTGCAAGAATTTAACGCTATAGCATGTTTGCAGCCAATATATTGTCCAAATTTTTCCTCGAAATATTTCACCTTAGGGCCTGTAGTAATCCAGCAAGATTTTAAGCAATCTATAACTTCCTTGATTTCATCATCTTCAATGGTAGGAATATGAAAGGGTATAAATTGTTTCTGCATTTCGATCTCCAATTTAAAGTTTAATTACATATTCATTCATTTCGCGCCCCTCAGGAGCAGTATAGTATCTTTTTAAAGTAAACCCTAATTTCTTATAAAATTCATTTACTTTTTCATTATTCAATCTGTCTGTAGTTAAATTGATTTCCTGAATCCCTTTATATTTTAATTCTTTAAGGAAGTGTTGGACTAAAATTTTGCCAATTCCTTTACTTTGTGCTTTAGGATCAACACCTATTGACATTAATTCAGCTTTATTATTGCTTTTAGGACTTAAAGAAGGTCTTCTTTTTGCTCTAATAATTCTTGAAATTATTGATGGTTTTTTCAAAATAGCTCTTAAAGAAGCTAAGGAAAAGTGTAGCCATTTTTTCCTAAGAAGATAGCGGAAAAAATCAGAAGGATTTATAGCTCCGCAAATGAATCCCTCAACTCTATTGTTATTAATATAAATCAACCCAACCCCAAGAGGTGATGAAATAATTCCTTTGTAAAAAAGCTTTAAAAATTTTGGGCCTAAAAAACTAAGAAAGAATCCTTCGAAACTTAATAAATGAATTTGAACAATTTGTTCGATATGTTTATGCTCCATTGATACTAACATTTTTCTTTGTTTATTCAAAAAAAATTAGAAAAAGGAATACATATTTTTATAACCACCTTTAGGGCAATTTTAGCTAGCATATCGACTTGATAATTTACCTTTCTATTTAAAAAAAATCCGGAAAATCTTGTTAGAAGGACCGTCATAATCTGATCAACATCTTTAGCTTCTGAAGACCTAACCATCTGACATAAATCCACATTCTAATTATTTATGATCGTATTTTAGTCCTAGCCACCGATTCTAAGAGATTTGCAAGGTATGGTAACACAATTTGCTTGGAGAAATTGGCTTCAGCATACTTTCTAGCATTTTTTCCCAGTTGCTCTAAAGACATGCGATTCTCAGCTAACAGAATTAGCAGGTCGGCAACGGCCTGAGGGTCATCAGGGGGAAGTACGAATCCAGCGTTCGCGTCAATTAATATCCGAGCCGATATGTTTTCAGAGCTTACACTTGCTATGATAGGTCGTCCTGAAAACATATAAGCAATCAGCTTAGATGGAACAGCACTCTGTGCCATCTCACCTGAAAGACTCATCAACAAAACATCTGCAGCGGCCTGAACTTCAGGGACTACATCTCGTTCTAACGGAGACACAACCTGAATGTTATTCAATTGTTTGGAGAATATATTGCTCTCCAATTTTTTGCGCATAGATCCATCGCCAACAAGTAAAATACGTATGTCTTGTCTATTTAAAATCTTCTCCGCTACTTGCACATACAAGTCAACACCTGCTGCCATTGTCAGGCTGCCAGCAAAAACTGATAAAAAAATGTTAGAATCAATCCCAAACTTATTTCGAAATTGACCGTTCTTTGGAAAATCAGGTGAGAATGGTGATGCATCCAGCCAATTGGGAATGAGTTTAACCTTTTCTGAAGGAAGCTCCCTGTTCTTGATTAATAGCTCTACCATAGGAAGACAAATGGAAGCTACCATGGCACAACGGTGGAGGAAACACTTATTTACACGATGGATTAGGCGGGCAACCAAACTATGGGAGTGAATTATCCCCCTCCCCGTTAAGCTCTCAGGGTAGACGTCCTGAATACTGCAGAATATCGGAACGTCAAGTCGTTTAAGTAACCAGGAGTTTAAACCCTGGGAAAACAAAGGCCATGTGTTTATATAAACTACATCTGGCAGGGGCTTCTCCATTAACATTTGCCAGGTAGAAGACAGACCAAATGAAATGTTCTCTGCTGCTCGAGAGATAAATTTTGATGTTTTCGAAAGAGTGTGCCAGCAATGAATAACTTTATATCCATTTTTATATTCTACTTGCTTCCATCTTCGGGTATAGCCGTTTATTACATAGCCTGATGGCCGATTGGGAAAGGAAACAAAGACAGTTACATCATGGCCTCTCCTAATCATCTCTTCAGCCAAATCATCAGAAGTATAAGCAGTAGTAACAGGTTCAGGCGGAAAAACACATGAAATAATGAAGATTCTCAAATCCTTAATCCCTTAAAAATTTTTTCACCTTAAATTGATATTGTTTAATTAGACGTTGAAATATACTCTCGATTCTCTCTAGCATTTCCCCAAATTAAATTTTTGAAATTCTAATATTGGTAAAATGAAACTTATCCAAACATGAAAATTAATATTTATACCAAATTACTTTGTTTATTATTTTTGTGTAACTTTGAATAATTTTTACAACTTTTAAAGAAACATTAAGATCTTTATAATCTAAAGGTAATATATTATTTAGATGTTCATCGAATATTTTCTTTGCTAAATATATGGACTGAATAATATAATCAGGCTTAATTCCACCAATAATAATAGATCCCTTATCTAAAACTTCTGGTCTTTCTGTACTAGTTCTGATTAAAACAGCAGGAAAATTCAGAATTGATGATTCCTCACTTAAAGTACCGCTGTCTGATAGCACACAAAAAGCGTTTTTTTGTAATTTATTATAATCAACAAAACCAAAAGGTTCCAAGTTTTTAATCAAAGGATTAAATTTTATTTTTTTTGCTTTTATCATTTTAAAACTTCTTGGATGGGTAGAATAAATAATAGGAAGTTTAAATTCTTTCGCAACTAAATTTAAAGAGTCGACTAAGTTAAGAAAATTTTCTTCAATATCTATATTTTCTTCTCTATGGGCACTAACCAAGATATATTTTTCTTTTTCTAATTTTAGCTTTTCTAATATCTTACTTTTATCAATCTTATTCTTATAATGAAATAAGACTTCTGGCATTGGAGAACCAGTGACAAAAATGTGTTCCTTTTTAAGTCCTTCGCTTATAAGATATCTCCTACTATGTTCAGTATATGGAAGATTAATGTCACTTATGTGGTCAATGATCTTTCTGTTTATTTCTTCAGGGACGTTTTGGTCAAAACATCTATTTCCTGCTTCCATATGGAAAATTGGGATTTTAAGACGTTTGGCGGGAATAGCAGAAAGAGTGCTGTTTGTGTCGCCAAGTAAAAGTATAGCATCTGGTTTTTCATTTAATAAAATTTCATAGGATTTACTTATAATATTCCCTATTGTTTCTCCTAAATGTTTTCCAGGAGAGTTAAGGAAATAATCGGGCTTTCTTAAGTCTAGCTCTTTAAAAAATATTTCATTTAGTGTATAGTCCCAGTTTTGATCCGTATGGACTAAAATATGATTAAAATATTTATCACAGGCTTTTATTACGCAAGACAGTCGTATTATTTCTGGTCGTGTACCAATAATTGTCATCACTTTAATTTTTTTCATGTTAAACCTCTTGGAAATAAGTGTCGGGTTTTTGAGGCCTGAATATTTTATTAGCCCAAAACAGAACAATTAATTCGCCATCAGTTAAGTTTTCAATTGAATGGGTATAACCAGGGGGAATATCTACAACTTCAATATTTTCATCTGAGACTTGATAGGTTATAACTTCATCCTTAAAAATATGTCTTAGTTTAATAGATGCTTTGCCTTTTAAAACACAAAATTTTTCTACCTTATTATTATGATAATGATTTCCTCTAACAACTCCTTTAAGAGACTTTGAAATAAATATTTGGCCAAAATGATTGGATTTTAGTAATTCTACTAAGCTTCCTCTTTGATCGATTTTTGATTCTAGTTTATAAGAAAAATCATTCTCTTCTAAATAAGATAAATAGGTTGCATGCAAACACTTCATGAAGTTATCAGATAAATCTGGGATAATTAATGTCTTACGAATATCTTTTAATTGATAGATTTTTTCTGCCAATTCTCCTAAAGTTGTTTTAAATGTTCGCTTAATTCTATAATAGTGTTTCTCATAATCCTCTTGTTCCCTTGAAACCAATTTGATAAATTCATCAATAACGTCATCAATATAGACAAGTTCAATCTTTTTTGCCGGATCCGAGATGGAAATGGGCAAGCCTCTCGCCACATTATAGCAAAACGTAGCCACAACCGAATTATAATTAGGTCTGCACCATTTTCCAAATACATTTGGTAGCCGATATATATATTTTTTTGCTCTATTGTGTTTACTATAATTATAGAGAATCTTTTCTGCTTTCTTTTTACTAATACCATAAGGATTGTTCTTAGTTGCTTGAATAGATGAAGTAAATACAATCGGTGTATTCTTTTTTAACTTTTCGAGAATATCTACTATAGTTTGAGTAAGATTTACATTCCCAATTTCGAACTCTTCAACTTTTTCTGGTCTATTTACTCCAGCCAAATGGAAAATTAGATCTGCCTCTTCTAAATAATTTTTTAATGTACTAATGTTATCATCAATATCAAACTTCTTTATTGCTATTCCTTTAAGTTTATTTAATCCTTCAATTAAGTTTCTCCCAATGAATCCGTTTGAACCTGTTACAAGAATTGTTTTCATATTTAAGTTCCTTTATATTTATTAAGTTCATTTTTTATATATTCTACTTTCAATAATATCTCTTTTATTTCTTCTGTATTTAATCTATAGGTATTATTTGAGGTATAATCATCTTCTCTTGATATTTTTTGCTCGCCTTCTATAAAATATTTGTTATAGTTTAAATCTCTAGAGTCAGGAAAAATTCTAAAATAATCTCCTAAATCTTCAGATCTAACCATTTCCTCTCTATTTAATAGAGTTTCATGCAATTTTTCCCCATGCCGGGTCCCTATTATTTTTATTTCATTCTTTGCTTTAAAGAGCTCTTTTATTGCAATTGCCAAATCTCCAATTGTGCATCCAGGTGCTTTCTGGACGAATATATCTCCTGGGTTTGCGTTTTCAAAGGCATATAAAACTAATTCTATAGAATTTTCCAAAGACATCATAAATCTTGTCATATTAGGATCTGTTATGGTTAAAGGTTCATTTTCTTTTATTTGTTTAATGAATAAAGGGATAACAGATCCTCTTGAAGCAATAACATTCCCGTAACGCGTTCCGCATAAAATAATTTTTCTTTTGTCAACATTTCTCGATTTTGCAATCATCACCTTCTCCATCAGTGCTTTTGACATACCCATTGCATTTATTGGATACACTGCCTTATCAGTACTCAGAACAACGACTTTTTTAACATTATTTGCGATAGCCGCGTTTAAAACGTTTTCAGTTCCTAAAATATTTGTTTGTACTGCCTGAAGCGGGAAAAACTCACAAGATGGCACCTGCTTTAAGGCTGCAGCATGAAACACACAATCCACTCCCTTCATGGCAAAACGTATACTTTCATAATCTCTTACATCGCCTATAAAAAATTTCAGCTTTTCATTATGATAGTATATTCTCATATCATCTTGTTTTTTCTCATCACGACTAAAGATGCGAATTTCTTTAATGTCCGTATTTAGAAAAGCATCGATGGCGACATTCGCAAAGGAACCTGTGCCACCAGTGATTAATATGATTTTTCCTTTAAACATTTTTATTTCTCCTAGGTTAGACTAGTAGGAGGGAGCTAGAACTATTGAGACACGACAACTAGCATGTCTTTTGCCTTTTAACCAAATCTCTAAAAAATTGCTTATTCAATTCAATTATACTATCATCTTGCGAAACTTTAAGTCCATATTTTCTAGCTATTTTAGACCATTTTAAATACTCTGCCCTGTCCATATTGATACATCTCTGCAGCGCTTCCTGGAACAGTTCCGGCCTGTCAAGCGGCAGATCCCATCCAACACCCTTTTCCTCCAGCCCGCGCCAGGGGGTCTGATCGCTGATCAAAACCGGACATCCAGCGCAAAAGGCCTCCAGAATTACATGCCCAAAGTTTTCCCCCAGCGTAGGCAAAAAAAACAAATTATGCGCTCTCATCACAGCACCCACCTTGTCATGAGACACGCTGCAACAGTACCGAACTTCTATATTTTCTGGCAGACCACTGATAATCTTTTGACACTCTGCCCAGTAGATTTTATCCTCCATTGGCCCGTATATATTAAACTGAACTCGGCCCTTTAATCCACTGAGCATCTTCAAAGCACCGTATAAGTTCTTTTTTCGCGATATGCGGGACAGAAAAATGATTTTAAGACATCCCTTTGTCTTGTCCTTTACTGCAACCGGTCCATCCGCCGCATTAATCAAAGATGGCAAATTAGGGGCGATAACCACCCGTACATCATTGCCAAACCATCGCCGGATATCAGCCTCCTCATGTTCGCTTGATGCCTGCCAGACAGCCCTGCGGTACAGCCCGAGTGCTTTCGCCGCCGAAATATACACCCGTTTCTTAAAGCTCTTCAGCCCAAGGGCGCCTGGCGAAAACTCCCCATGTGGGTTAATGACCAGCGGCTTGTCAGGAATCAAATACAGTCGCCTTAACAGCAACGGCTTGATTGTAAACTGGGGCGAGAAAAAGCTGTTCAAATGGAGCACATCATAATCCATAGAATATAAAAGCCTTCTGAAATCTCTCAAAGAACTGCTATTCGGAGACATATAAAAGACTTTCGCTTTCCCAGCCCTTTTCCAGCCGCCAATTATGATCCCGGGGTAAGGTTCCGTATCATCCAAATCACGATCAGCCGTGACAATCTTGAATTGAAACTCATTCCCCAGCCTGTCCACCATATTAGCTAGGGTCCGAATTATTCCCCCTGCCTTATACCCTGGGAGGTAATGACTAGCAATAACAAGAATTTTCATATCGCACAATTGACATGCAGCCCTGCAACTACCCAAACTTCACCTGGAAGTCAGAATAGAGGCGAGAAAACGGGACACATCATTTCCATACCTATCCCACGTAAATTCCAAAGCTCTTCTTCGAGCTTGCTCTCCCATTCGCCGCCGGAGAGCAGGATCACGATAAAGAGCTTCAAACCGATTAGTAATGGCGATAGAATCACGGATTGATACAACGAATCCATCTATTCCGTCACGCACGATTTCTGCGGCTCCGGTATCCGTTACTATCACCGGAAGCCCAGATGCCATCGCTTCCAGAACGACCAGACCCAAACCTTCAATCAAGGAGGGCAACACAAAGACGGAACCTTGTCGATAGAAGTCCGGCATATTCAAAGGATGGAGATTTCCTACATATTGAAAGAGTCCCGCGTATGGGCTTAGGACCGTAAGGTCAGGTGGCAGAGGACCAGCCAACACCAAACTAGTATCAGGCTTCTGAAAGTTCCGGTAGCCCTCCAGGAGATAACTCAGTCCTTTGAGTTGCTCCAATCTCCCTGCAAAAAGGACTCGAAAATCTTTACTCTGTTTCTCAACATTTGAAGGGCTAAATCTGCTGATATCAGCACCATACGGAATCGCAACTATCTTGTGAGATGGAACACCAGAAAGAGAAAAGGTTCGACTAACATATGCTGACGGAACAAGAACAAAATCTGCCAGAGCTATCTCCCGTTCCATCCGTATCACATGGAAATCCGGTCGATTGATAACAAGGCTGCTCGCAAAATCCGGACACAGAGCAGATTCCTCACGAACAAGGTTATCGGTAAAAAGGGGGTGCGCGCTCGGGAAATCGAGAACACACAATGCCCCGGATTGGCGGGCTTGTTCAAATACCTCCAGGGCAGTATCATGAAAAGCCACAACAACATCTGCATTGCGGACAAGTTTCGCTCCTGCCTTGCTGAGGACACGACCTCGAATATCCCTTAAGCGATACAAAAAACGACTTCTGGCAGGGAACGTGCGTGCAATTGCTGCGATCAGGAACTCCAGAGCTATTGTTGGCTGGACAATATGTGCGGCATCCAGATCATCCGGCATTGGGCGTCGTTTCAGTTCTTTCTCAATCTGAGATCCTGCGAGCGGCAACCGTGCAAGCACTTTCTCCCACCAACGCCCACTGCTGAGAAAGGAATGCACATAGGCATGCAGGCAGTCCTGGCGGGCGAGATTATTCGCCAAATAATTAAGTTGTGAGGACACAGCGCTAATTACAACTACTTTCAATGTTTAAAGCTTCCAGTTTTCATATATCAAAGTTTAGGTAAAAGTAAAGCATGGTTTTTCTGATAGCTAAAGCCTTCTCGATACGGTGGAGAGAACTGGTCTCAGATTTAATCTCGAAGACCTCATCGTATGCCTAAAAAGATCGATAAAGTAATGGAACAGACTATAATCGATACAAGGAAATGCCTTGAGAAGCAACTTTATTCCCAAATTGGAGCACTTGCTATAAGTTACGATCTCCGGCACCAAGGAATTACTTCCCCTCCTATGTCAACTATCAACAAGATTCTCAAGCGCAATGAATTAGTGCGAAAAAGGCCAAAATATCCCCCAAAAGGAGTCGATTATCCCACTTTAGAGATCATCCAGAGCAATTATCTGTACTAATTTGATGTAGTTGACCCACGTTATTTCTCTACAAAATCTTAGTTCAGATTCATTTTCAGGACTGTCTCGCAAATAAACTTCACCACCATTGTAACTCTGGACACAAACCCTCATCCCAATAGCATCCTCCTTGCCGATCTAACTCTACGCTGTTCTTGAAGCTTGATAAACAGTGTCTGAGGAAGAAACACGATATTCCACAAAACGGCGCCGATAAGCAACATCAAGTTCAAGCCACAACTCCCTGTATTGATTTTTGAACGTAATGCGAAATCAATACCCCGTCGCCGAACTGGAAATGGATTACATAACAAATCAAACACTATCAAAGGGCGCAGAAGGGCTTTTCCCAAAGACTCTCGTTTTATCGAGAAACGTATCCAATTTCTGATGAACAGAAAAGCGAATCTGACAGGAATCTTAGAAAAAGAGCCACTTCCCTTATGATATATGGGAACGTTAATCTCTCGCAAACGATAACCAGACTTCATGGCGCGTACTTCTAAGTCGCTCTCCTCAGCATAGGCAAAATAAACCTCGTCGAAATACCCCAACCTTTTCAGCACATCATTTCTGATCAGTAAAGCGCACCCTGAAATCCGTTCTACATCTTTAACCACCAAATCAGGTGGAGATGATTTTGATGCATCAGTCGTCAATTCAAAACCCACCATGCCTATCATTGGATCTCGCTCAGCAACAGCAATTGCATGCCGCAACCAATTTGGATCCAGAATAATGGTATCATCATTTAGCAGCAGTACATATTTTGCATCTTCGCTGATAGCAATGCGCATTGCAACATTATTGCCTTTAGCGAACCCAAGATTCTCCGAGTTTCTAATGATCCTTACATCGGGAAAATTACCCTTCACATACTCAACTGTGTCATCAGTGGAAGCATTATCTATCAATATAATTCCATAATTGCCGTAGTGTGTCTTCTTAAGTGAAGGCAAACACCGTTGAAGATGATGTTTGCCATTAAAAGTAATGACAATAATGGAGACTAATGGTTCGAATGTGCCCATAATTACCTAGATAAGCCTTTTCTGTCGCCACATATATTTTCTACGCATAAACAGCCACAATGCCAAGATAGTCCAGAAAGCTACAAAACCCTCACCGCCCTGAAGCCATTGATTAGTAGCAGGAAAGTAGAACAATATCATCAACAAGATAGCAAATATAGCTATAGCAAAAGGATTATCACCTTTGAGCGTATCTAGCCATGATAGTGCAAAAAGACGCCCAATGAAAAATAACACTAAAATTGTGCCTGGAAAAGATACATCCGAGGCTATCCAGGGGTATATAGTAGACCACGAACCGTAAGCATTCCAACCATGTTCCTCAATCCTTACGGGGTACGGCAAATTCATGATCTCTTCAATACCCGTTATTCGGGCGGCTTGACGAAAAAGGAACAAGGAATTACCAACCCCAAACATCGGCACAAAAGGTTCATCTAATGACAAATAGAGCGCATAATATCCTTGAGTCACATAACTGGTCAGCATCAATACCCCAAATTGTGAAATTGGTGGTAAGTAACGCACTAGGAAATTATCAGTATTCGCATACGTCCCCGTAGCCGGGAAATAATGTGCTCTAAGAGAACTAGCTCGTGTTGACATTGCTGACGTAAAGAATAAAAAAAATAGGGCCAAGAGAATAATACTACCCACAAGAAGTCTACCCTTGCGAAGCCAATTAAATCTTTGCATTCTAGAAAAATGACCAGCAAGGAGTAACCAGGGCATTACTAAGACAAATCGGGCAATCCCTGCATTCGTGCCCATAGCAATATAGACTGCCACCTCCCCTAGTATAACAACTACTGCCCATCTACGTATAGCCGGTTTCAGTTTCTTCCAGTAAAAAACAGTAAGGGGCAATAACATAGCGAGGAATGGCCCCACAAACATCCGCAGATACATGATAACTGGTGTTCCTTCTTCTCGAAGAAGCCTCGAGTTGACATAGGCCTGACCTAAATTTGCAACCGCGCCCCTGATGTCAGGAATCGCTCTTCCTGTTAAGAATACTGAGGTAGGGAAGAACAACAACAGATTGATAACCAGACTAAGTGTCACAAGGCGTTGCACCGACCAATGACCATAGTAGCCCCGAGGTTTCCCAAACGCCGCACTCATGTACCCAACCAGCAGTGCAAGGTGAGCAGCGGCAAGAAAGATGTACAGTTTCGTGCCATCCACTATTGGATACGGCCAGGGACCAAAGGCAAATAAAAAAACCGTAAAATTTAGATAAGTAATGAAGAAAATGATAGGGAACAAACGCACTCTTAGCGACCATCTTTTGACTGTGGCGTATTCCGCGTCCAAGCTGTTGCCCTTCATAATCTCCTTAAGTTGAATGATACCACCTTATTCCTCAATGCTGTTCCAATAGACAAAACCTGTACCCGCTCTCGACTGTTTAGCCAAAAGAAATACCCAAACGCGATCCCTATTATTAGACTAGATCCAATAATTAGAATGTGCCATATGGGTAGAATCTTTATCTGACATAGGCACCATGCAACTCCCCACTGAACCGCTATTACAGGCAACCCACGAAGCACTATATCCGCCCAGAATTTCCTAATGCTATTACCTAAAATTCGACAGGTATCTAAGGGGACAAACCAACTGCAGACTAAAAGATCTCCAATCAATAACCCTAATGCAACACCTGCTATATCTAAATGGCGAACCAGAATCAATGCCAAACCGAGCCCTAGTACGGCTGACAGGATGTAACAAATACAAAGGTTTTTATGACGATTAAATGCTACTAGAAAGGTACCACTAGTGTGGTATGGCATCTGAATGACTAAATGAAGTAGAAAAATATCAAATAGCCTTTGATCGAAGGTAATTTTGTTTAGAGTCCATAATCCTATTATGTCCTTTCCAGTAAAATGAAGCCATATTCCAGTAAAAACACACACTGCGAAGAATACCTTAACAGATAGCCTATGTGCAATGCGTAATTTATCATAGTCTCCGCGGGCTTCAAGTGTCGTTAATTCTGGCCACAGGGCGTAATTAAAAGAAGCTATGATCTGGCGTATCAGATTTATCAAGGTTCGATGGATAACAAAGATAGCAACATACGCAGAACCTGCAAATGCACTTACCACTATTATACTTCCCTGCGTAGTAAGTGCGGTGGATATTTGAATTAAGAAGAAGAGTAAACCAGGACCTAGAAATGTAATGCCAAGACGCCAATCTGATTCCCTGAGACCAATTCTTATCTCCGGATGTCTCTTTCTTAGGTCATACAATACAAAGGCTGCAATGCCCACTAAAGGAAGTAGTTGTATTGCCGCCACGTGAATAACACCGCCGCCGACCAGCAATATTAAAGCCATCAATCCGAGCATAGAGATTCGTTGCAAGTTTCCAATCATTACTCCCCGTGGAAACTCCCCAAACGTTCGGTATAGACCGGTAATAAGACCCAGAGGAATGGCAAAGATTAGCTGGAAAGCTAACAAAAGACCAACTACTGCAATAGTCAAATGAACCATTAGCTTGATATTTAACCATTGCCCAATAGGTGCAACAAATAAAGCGACTGCGATTAGAGAACTTGCAACTATCACTACACTTAGATATAAGACTAAGGCACTGTTAAGTATACGAGTATAATCATTTAATTGTTTCAGTGAATAACATTGATTAAGCCGGTTTACGACATACATTTGCATACCAAAGTCTAAAAGTGAAAGATAGGCAACCGCCGCATAAAGAACCAACCATTCCCCATAAAGCTGCGATCCCCAGGCCCAGAGAAATAAAGGAACAAGTAAAATTTGCCTAAGAATATTTATTCCCTGCCCCATAATTCCAGCCAATGAGCCCAGAGAAACTCGACTGACTATTTTGTCTGTAGTGTAAAGATCAGAAACAGGACCTACGAATATGGTATTTTCTTTATCCATTGCCTAAGATACCACTTGGTTCAAAACCCCCCTTTGAATATATCTTTCTCGACTTTATATCAACAATAGATTTGTGATTCCCAGATATTTCTTTCTGCATTTGTAGGGAAGACTACAGGTTTTTGGGCATTTTAGGGTAAAGGAGGGCCTTAATTCTCTGCCGAGCCCATGATATAATCCGCTTTTTCCATAACCAAATAGGACCTAAACCCAAATCAAATAGAAACAATTTTAGGCGAAACGACCATGAATTTGATAATTGCAAGATAAAAGGTTTGACTTCGTTTTTTACGTTGATATTACAGTCAGCAAGTCCGTCGATAGCAGATAATGCATGCCGCCACCGCGCCCTTTCAAATATCTTTTCCCAAAGAGGATATTTAGCTAAAATAACAGGTTGGTACATATCATAAAGGTGAACTATACTTTTTATGTGGTCTAAATAGCGTGCTTTCCGTTTGCCTTCTTTGTCCATCCATATTCGATACTTGACAAGTATTTTTTCATTATAAGCCACGTCGCCAAATTGTAATAAGCGTATCCATAACTCCCAGTCAATTACAAATAAATCTCCAAATCCCCCTACAGCATTATAAGCTGATCTGCGAATCAAGGCTGAATTTCCTACACACCTTGATCCATAAATATATAGCTTCAATTCTTCTGAGCCTTTACGGACAAAGCTTTTATAAATAGATTTTTCAAGGCCGATTAGCTTTCCATCTCTATCAATAAGTTGAGCTGCTGAGTGGACAAATGCTACATTAGGATATTTTTCTAATATTTCAGCTTGGGATTTTGCAAAGTCAGGTAATAAAACATCATCTGAGGGTAGGAAATTAAAGTACGGCGCATGACTCTGTGCTACACAGAACTTAAAATTATCCACTGCAGGAAGAAATTTATCTGGCTTCACAACCTTAAGACGTGGATCCGAAAATTCACTAAGAATTTCTTCTGTATCATCGGTACAATGATTAACTGATACAACTACCTCAATATATTCTAATGTCTGATTTAAAGCGCTTTGCACGCATTCTCGCAAGTATTGGGCTTGATTATAAGTTGGAATACAAATGGATACCTTTGGCACTTTATGTCCCATTTTAGTTTCTACCAGCAGAAAATCATATAATGTCACCTATCCAAATCAACTTAACGGCGACAAAGCCCAGAACTAGAAGTAATTCTTGTACGAACAAATTATAGATAATGTTTTTAGAGAGTCTGGACATATTATGTTCTTCTCAAAAACGCACAAGGCCAGTGGGTAACACGTTTAGTCAATTCACTTTCATTAAAAACCCAAATTGGTTCCTCCACAATAAATTCTGGGTGTTTTTGTGCAAATTCAGTCGCGGCTGCAACCGGATTATCCCAAGTCCATTCAGGTCTACCGCAAGGAACATCGTTCAGGTCTTTCATAATTCCATCAGTTGCTACAATGTAGGAACCGACGGTGACTAAATCGTGATAAATTTCAAGCTCACCCAAAACATGCTTTTTTTTGTGACAAGAATCAAGGATTATCATTACAGTCTCATTTGGCTTTACCAAGCTTTTCAGGTTTCTTACTGTTTTAGGGTTCGTGGAACTACCTTCAATAAGTGTGATGAGCTGAAATAAATCATGCGCCTCAATAGCTCTCCTATTGCGTGGTCGTATTTCTATATCAATGCCAATTACCCGTCCTTTTCCCATCACCTTACACAAGCTGGCATAATAAACCAATGATCCGCCATGTGCCACTCCAGTTTCTATGATTACATCAGGTTTTACTTGATAAATAACTTCCTGAATACGCACCATATCTTCAGGCAATTGAATGATGGGACGTCCCAGCCAAGTAAAAGTGTAAGTGTATTTCTGATTCCATCCCACTTTAAGCCATTGGTGGGAAATTAGTTCAAAAGCTTCTTTTGAATAAAGATAAATTGTGTGGGATCTCCCATTGACTTCCTGAATCAACACATGATTAGTAGTATCGATAGTCAACTTCATTTTTTCTCCCGCTTAATGAGATTAAGTTTGACTCTTGCTTTCTTAAGTAATAATTGATTTTCTTCATAATAGTTTGGATTCATTAAGATGGCTGTAGTGACATTTCGCTTTGGTAAGTCCCAATATGAAACGATTGGATGCCCCGTTCCTGGAACAAATCGTTCCTGTTTGTTCGGGTTTAAATCCACGACACAATCAATCAATTTACAATTGGGGTCAACCAGATTGGCAAAAGTAACCCCTTTTGCCCCAGCGCCCCAAACTGCCACCTCTCCTAATGAGTGCAACTCTTTAAGACGTTTTTGCCAATGCTGGATGAGTAACATTTCCTTTTCAGCAAACTCTCTAAGCAGAATAGGGATTGGTACTGGCAATGTTCTTATATTATGGCTTTGTCTATTGCTTAATTCGGCCTCTAACCATAAATACTGACCTTGGAAAACGTTATGGACACTCCTTACCTGAAACCCTGCAACTTCAAAGGCAGTGCTCAAAGATTGTTTTGTGAAATACGAGCAATGCTCGTAAAAAAAGTCCCAAAATACTTGATTTTTAAGAATCCATTCCAAATCGGGCGTCTCAAAGAACACCTGGGCGTGCGGTGAGTTCACCAAAGCTTGCCTGACCGCCTTCAGCAAACCCACAGGGTCAGAAATATGTTCAATCACATGCCGACAAATAACCACATCAGCGGAAATAGATTCACAGCCAACACCATAAAAACTGCGCTCAAACTTAAGCCTTCCATCCATTAGAATGCCTGGGCCCAAATAGCTGGGATCGAAGCCAACACCACGATTCCCTCCTGCTACACATAATGACTTTAAAAAAGAACCTTTGCCACAACCCACCTCGACAATAGTCTTGTTAACCATGCCTCGTTCGTTGATTAGATGATAAATCAAATTATCACAATAAGCCTGAAACATAGGAGAACATATTTGAGTATTATCGTAATCTTTACCATAGGAAAGTAAATTTGCATCAAAAGCTTGATTAAAAACAAAGCCACATTCTTCACAAATGATCAGGGACAAACTACCCCGCTTTATATTTCTTGCTAATTCTTCAGAAGGACATAGCAAATTTTGATGCACAGGTACTTGAAAACGCTCTATAAACAAGCCCGTTTTAGAAGATTGACAGATGGGACACTTCATAATTTATTCTCTTTCATATTTTGTTCCCACCATTCAATGGTGCTTTTTAGACCTGCCTCAAGAGTTATCTTTGGTTTCCAACCGACTTGCTGATTAAGCTTACGGACATCAGCCACGAAAAATGGTGGTTCATCCTTGGGGGGTGGTAAAACACCAAGTTCAATCAGATGTTTTTTGCCTAATAAATCTGCAATAATATAAATAATGCTCTTGAGAGCTATTGGCCGTCCTGAGGCAATGTTTACAGGCCCTTCTACATTACTTTCCAACAAACTGACAAAAGCTGAAGCTACATCATCAACATGAAGAAAATCCCTAATCTGGTTCCCATGCGTGCATCGGGCTGGGCGATCCTGCAGTAATGAAGTTATAACAGATGGAACCAAACGAATTTTTGCCTCGTAGGGTCCATAAAGGAAAAATATCCTTCCCCAAGCACTGCTTATGCTAGTTTGTTTAGAAAATTTAGAAAGTATCTCTTGAAGGCCATTTTTGCAAATTCCGTAAAGAGTTCGCGGTATGATAGGGGTTATTCCCTCAGAACAATATCCGTAAGTCCAATCATATTCGGCGCAGGTGCCCGCCAATACAGCCCGTTTGCCACCTTCCTCTATAAAATTCATTACAAGTTGCAGACTGGTTTGGACCCATCTAATGTTCTCAATGGATGACCAATATTCCCCAGGAGTTGTACACCAAGCAAAATGTAGTAAATGAGTTGGTTTAACTTTTAAAAGCAAACGTTTGAGTTGATCAGTATCCAATAGATTACACTGATGCCAGAAAATATGGGGCTCTTGCTTGAAAGAAGGCTGGGCAATGCAATCGACAGCATGCACCTCATAATCAACTTCTATTAGGTGCTGAATGGTGTGTCTCCCTATAAAACCAGCAGCACCGGTTAAAAGAACTTTTTTCATACTCTGAAATCCTGATAACTCAGATCTTTTTTCGATATTAGTGACACGGGCAGTGGCCACTGAATCCCAAATACTTGGTCATTCCACCTTACACCTTGTGCGAATTCTGAATGATAGAACTCAGACATCTGATAAAAAACCACTGTATTGTCCTCTAAGCTCTGAAATCCATGAGCAAAGCCTTCAGGGACATACAACATCTTTGACTTTTCGGCGTTCAACTCCACAGCAATCCATTGACAGTAAGTAGTAGAATCTGGTCGCAAATCAATAATTACATCGTATATCGCTCCTCTTATACAACTAACCAGTTTGGCTTCTTGATAAGGAGCTACCTGATAGTGCATCCCGCGGAGCGTGCCTTTCGTTTTGTTAAGAGAGACATTACACTGAACAATGCGAGGATTTAAGCCATATTCTTCAAATTCCTTTTGACAGAAACTACGGGCAAAAAAACCTCGCCTGTCTTCTAACGGTTCTAATCCAATGATATATGCTCCCTTTAGTTTAGTCTCAGTGAAAATCATTTCACAGTACCATCACCTTTGGAATTGGAATAACAAATTTCCCACCCCATCCTCGGATGAAAGCCATTTGCTCCATAATTTCATCCTTAAGATTCCATGGCAGAATAAATACAAAGTCAGGTTTTGTCTCCTTTATCTTTTCTGGTGCTTCAATAGGTATATGACTACCTGGTAGATAATGCCCTTGTTTATATGGATTCCTATCTACAGTGTAATCAATAAAATCTGTCTTAATACCACAGTAATTAAGCAAGGTATTCCCCTTTGCAGGTGCACCATAACCTACAATTGTCTTACCTTCCTCTTTTGCCTGAATCAGAAAACTAAGGATATCTCGCTTAATTGCTTTGACCTTCTCACCGAAAGTAAGATAATGAGTTATATCTGCATAGCCAGCATCCATTTCCCGTTGTTTCAATTCAGAAACTTTCTCAGAAATAAACTTTGTATTATCTTTTTTATGCTTTGCATAAATCCTCAAAGAACCTCCATGGGTAGGTAGTTCCTCTACATCGAATATAGTAAGTCCATGTGCAGCAAAAACCTTTTCTACTATCAGGAAAGAAAAATAAGAAAAATGTTCATGATAAATAGTATCAAACTGGTTGTGTTCCATAAGTTGAAGGAGATGAGGGAACTCCATTGTAATCAGTCCATTAGATTTTAGGGCAATTCTCAGTCCTTCCACAAAATCATTGAGATTGGGATTATGAGCCAGAACATTATTGCCAATAATCAAATCAGCCAGTTTACCTGTTTCCATCATTTTCTTCGCGTATGATGTATCAAAAAAAGCGATATCCGTGGGAATACCGATTTCCTTTGACGCTTCCGCAGTATTTGATGCTGGTTCTACCCCTAAGACAGGGATGTTATTTTGTTTGAAATATTTTAAGAGGTACCCATCGTTACTTCCAATCTCCACTACTAAAGAATCTTTGTCAAAACCAAAACGGTTGATCATCATTTCAGTATATTCTTTACAGTGCTGTAGCCAACTTTCTGAATACGAGGAATAATAGGCGTAGCTTGAGGAAAAAATATCCTTGGAACTCACAACCTCTTCAATTTGAACCAAAAAACATTTTTGGCAGACGTAAACTTCCAACGGATAAAAGGGTTCTACTTGATGAAGTTGTTTTTCCGATAAATAGGAATTTGAAAGAGGAGATTTACCGAGAGAGACAACTATATATTTGAGTTGAGATTGGCAAAAGCGACATACTGGCATCAATTCCTCCTCTCAAATATCTGAAGATAATTCAATGTGATAACTTTTTGATCTTTAGAAATCTGTTTAATTGTCCCAGTGAAAAATCCCTCATGGATGTCTTATTATTATAAAATTCCTTATACCATTCACAAGTCCACTTGATCGATTCTTCAATATTAATAATGGGTTTCCACCCCAATTCCACCCTAGCCTTACTGCAATCTAATTTTAAATAACGCGCCTCATGAAGCTGCTTTGATTCACTATTACTCATATCTTTCCAACCTCCACCCCCCCAATACTTAAGCATCAATTGTACAACTTCATAAACAGGGATGGCATTATCCTCGCCGGGACCGAAATTCCAGGCCTGAGCATAATGATCGCCATTATGATATAATTTTTCAGCGAGCAAAAGATAACCGCTGAGGGGCTCAAATACATGCTGCCATGCTCTGATGGCTTGAGGATTACGGATTAAAATTTCCTTATTAGCGGCTAATGAACGAATACAATCAGGAATCAAGCGGTCTCTTGCCCAGTCTCCGCCGCCGATAACATTGCCTGCACGTACCGAGGCAATGGCAGTTTTATTCGTTTTAAAATAGGATTGACGATATGCGGCCGTTATCAATTCAGAACATCCCTTGCTGGAACTATACGGGTCATATCCGCCCATAGCTTCGTTTTCTCGATAGCCCCATACCCATTCTCTATTTTCATAGCACTTGTCACTGGTTACATTTACCACTGCCCTTATACTATCTACGTATCGAGCAGCCTCCAATAGGTTTACAGTTCCCATAACGTTTGTAGAATAGGTTTCGATAGGGTCGTAATATGATTGCCTAACTAAGGATTGAGCTGCCATATGGAAAACTATATCAGGCTTATTTGCAGCCAAAGAATTTTTTAGAAAATCAAAATTACGAACATCCCCTTTTATGGATTTAATGATTTTAGATAAGTTGCACAGATCAAATAAATTAGGGGCTGTTGGCGGCTCAAGTGCATACCCGACTACTTCAGCACCAAGATGATTAAGCCATAAAGATAGCCAGGCGCCCTTGAAACCTGTATGGCCGGTGATAAAAACCTTTTTACCTTTCCAAAAACTATTTGTTACCATTTTTTCCACGGTGCATTTCCTGAGGCCCATATCTGGTTGAGGCTTTCCATATCTCGAATATTATCCATACAGTGCCAGAACCCAGGATGTTTATAAACCATCAGTTGGCCATTTTGTGCAATCTTTTCAAGAGGGCCATACTCTAAGTCGCAACTATCTTTATCCTGAAGATAGTCAAATATCACTCGGTTAAATACAAAAAAACCACCATTGATCGTATTAAGCGCATCATTCGGTTTTTCAGAGAAATTTACAGAGCCATCCTTGCTAGTATAGAGTTCTCCAAAGCGCATTTTAGGGAAAACCCCCGTTACCGTTGCTAACCGCCCATGGTTTTTATGAAAAGCCACCAATTCGTCTATGTCTATGTCTGAAACGCCATCTCCATAGGTCATCATAAATATGTCATCATCAATGAATCTTTGGACCCTTTTTAGCCTAGCACCCTTAAGGGCATCCTGGCCGGTATCTACCATGGTTATATTCCAATCTTCGGCATTATTTTCATTATGAATCTCAATTTTATTTTTGTTTCCAAGATTGATCGTAAAATTGTTATTCATGATTTGGTAATGATAAAAATATTCTTTGATCATCTCCCCTTTGTAACCAAGAGCAAGTATAAAATCTTTATATCCATAATGAGCATAGATCTTCATGATATGCCAGATAATAGGCTTATCTCCAATTTTAACCATGGGTTTGGGTTTAAACTCGGTTTCTTCTTTGATACGAGTTCCTATGCCACCGCAAAGAATAACAACTTTCATTTTTCAGACCTCCCCTTGAAAAGCATTTCATTTTTATACCACTGAATCGTCTTCTTCAGTCCTTGTTCAAACCCCGTCTTTGCCTTAAACCCGAATTCCTTCTCTGCTCTGCTTGTATTCAACATTCTTCGAGGTTGGCCGTCTGGCTTTGTCGTATCCCAGACTATTCTGCCTTTAAATTCTGTGAGTTTGACAATTAATTCAACTAAATCTTTGATTTTTATCTCAAAACCTGCACCAATATTTACAGGGTTAGGTTTATTGTATTTTTCAGTGGCAAGTATTATTCCTTCTACTGCATCTTCTACATAGATAAATTCACGCGAAGCTTTCCCAGTACCCCACACTGTTATGTGATCATCATTATTCTCTTTTGCGTCTATACATTTTTTTATTAATGCGGGAATAACATGAGACGATTTAGGATCGAAGTTATCTCCTGGACCATATAAATTGACAGGCATGAGAAATATTGAATTAAATCATATTCAGGTAAATCAGCAATAAATACATTCTGACATTTTCTCTCTTCCTTGAGTTTTCTAATAAGATGCGTCCCAAGGAATCCCTTCCCTCCAGTTACTGTAATTCTTTTATTACTTAAATCCATCTTTACCTCTTTAGGTTCGCCAGTCCAATCCATTTTTTTGAAGGATTCTTTTGCCTTCTCCAGGTGAAGGAAGTCCTGCAAGTTCTAAATCAAAATCAACCATTATTTTAACCAGGTCTTTAAATGAGATCTTTGGAGACCAATTTAATATGCTCTTAGCTTTAGAGAAATCTGCCCTTAAGTTTTCGACTTCTGTTGGACGAAAATATATAGGATCAATTTCAATATACTCTTTCCAATCTAAATCGAGGTAAGCAAATGCTTCTTTTAAAAATTCTTTTACTGAATGAGTCTCTCCTGTACCAATGACAAAATCATCTGGCTCATCCTGCTGAAGCATAAGCCACATTGCCTCAACAAATTCCGGTGCATATCCCCAGTCTCTTTTTGCTTCTATGTTGCCAAGATAAATTTTCTTCTCTTTCTTAGCCAGAATATTTGCTAATCCTCGTGTAATCTTCCTCGTAACAAAAGTCTCGCCCCTCCGTGGTGATTCATGGTTAAACAATATCCCATTACATGCAAAGAGGTCGTATGCTTCACGATA
>Ga0315541_1001059_pt1 | contig 26831 bp, 20 predicted proteins | sample SalMarSW160190MG_FD_203095 | JGI IMG/M metagenome (GOLD analysis project Ga0315541, IMG submission 203095) | Salt marsh sediment microbial communities from the Plum Island Ecosystem LTER, Massachusetts, United States - Salt Marsh Sediment SW1601-190 ...
AGAAACACATTTTTGGTTCCAAGATAGCGACACAGAATGTTTGAAAGGTTAGATAAATTCCAGATCTATGGGGATCCAAAGATATTTTTTCATCGTGACTAAACCTTCAACTTATGGATGGAAGGACCCCAGGTTGAAGCGGAATAGCTATAGAACGATGACTTTGGTTTACTTGGGTTATCAGCATTTCGTTCGAGCTCGGTGGAATTTGTTCTCCTAGGGATCAGAATCAGTAGAAATAGGGAACGAAGTAACTAGAAAGATTTGTGATTATTTGAAACTTTTCAAATTTCTCTTTCTATCGGGATCATCTAGAAAGTGAGTAAGTATTTTACGATTTTGGACCCTTCACTAAAAAAAGAGAAGAGTAGAAAAGAGAAGAAACTGACGTAGATGCCATGGGTACGATAAGAAATTAGGTTTTTATTCGAAAAGAAAAGAGGAGAAAGAAAAGAATTGAAATTTCCTTTCACAAATATTTGATATAAATATTCCGCTTCTTCCCTCATACCGCTCTCTATCCCCCATGAAGGAGCTGAATGACATGAAATTCTCATGTTCGGTTCTGAATTAGAGGCATTGAATAATCAATGTCGACTATAACCCCTAGCCTTCCAAGCTAACGATGCGGGTTCGATTCCCGCTACCCGCTAACAGATATCTACCTGTTCTATATCTATCTATATAGATAGAATAGGTAGATATAAAGTGATTAAGTATATAACATAATTTCACGATTCACTCGAAATCAATTTTCCGTTGCAATGTGAAATAGATTCCATTCTTTTCCTATCCTATAACCTCATTGTGAATAAAAAGGTATATCGGGACAATGTATGCCAAAAGGAGTTAAAATAAAAAAAGGGAAGATAGAAAGAGCGTCCATCGTCTAATGGATAGGACAGAGGTCTTCTAAACCTTCGGTATAGGTTCAAATCCTATTGGACGTAATACTCTTCAATTGTTCTAAATTGTTGTGCAATGTATTGGAACAAATTATTCAGCTCTTTTTCCTGTTCTGAATAATCCCACCAAATTATCAAATATTCATTTTTTTTCTTGAAGTAAAAAAAGTTCAGTATGTTCCTTAAGAGCCTCTTCCAAAAGGGCTTTCGCTTCTTCTGTAAATGTACCAGTAGAACATATAATTTCTCCGAACTGAGGTTTATTCTTTATCAAATACTCGCGTAACCGAACGAGAAAATTTCTCACCTGTGCTATTTCTAATATATCCAGGTATCCATTTGTTCCGGTATAAATAGTAGCTATTTGTTCTTCTACTTTCAAAGGAGCCGATTGAGATTGTTTGAGCAACTCACGTAATCGTTGACCCCTTGCCAATTGATCTTGAGTAGCTTTATCAAGATCGGAAGCAAATTGTGCAAAGGCTTCCAACTCTGCAAATTGAGCTAACTCTAATTTCAACTTTCCAGCTACCTTTTTCATAGCTTTTATCTGAGCCGCAGATCCTACTCTAGATACGGAAAGACCCACATTAATAGCAGGTCGGATCCCGGCATTGAATAGATCGGCCGATAAAAATATTTGTCCATCGGTAATGGAAATTGCATTAGTGGGAATATAAGCTGAAACATCTCCAGCTTGAGTCTCAACTATTGGTAGAGCAGTAAGACTCCCCTCACCTAACTGGGAACTTAATTTAGCTGCTCTTTCCAAGAGACGGGAATGCAAATAGAAAACATCTCCCGGATAAGCTTCTCGGCCAGGTGGTCTTCTTAATAGAAGAGACATTTGTCGATAAGCTTGTGCCTGTTTGGAGAGATCGTCATAAATGATTGATGTATGTTGTTTCTTATACATGAAGTATTCAGCCAAAGCTGCCCCTGTATAAGGAGCGAGATATTGTAATGTAGCGGGAGAATCCGCAGTTTCCGCTACCACAATGGTATATTCCATTGCGCCGCGTTCTTGAAATGTATTAACTACCTGAGCCACGGAAGAAGCTCTTTGACCAATTGCTACATAGACACAGATTACATTTTGACTCTTTTGATTAAGAATAGTATCTGTAGCTACTGCTGTCTTGCCGGTCTGTCTGTCCCCAATAATTAATTCTCGCTGACCACGTCCTATAGGAATCATAGAATCAATAGCAATAAGCCCCGTTTGAAGGGGTTCATATACGGAACGTCTTGATATAATACCTGGAGCGGGAGATTCAATCAGTCGAAATTCGGAAGCTGAAATTTGACCCTTACCATCAATGGGTTGGGCTAGAGCATTTACAACACGACCCAAATACGCATCACTTACTGGTATCTGAGCAATTTTTCCTGTTGCTCTCACGGAACTACCTTCTTGTATCATCAAGCCATCGCCCATTAATACAGCTCCAACATTATCCGATCCCAAATTTAGGGCAATGCCTATTGTACCATCTCCAAATTCCACTAATTCCCCTGCCATTACTTCATAAAGACCATGAATACGAGCAATGCCATCTCCTACTTGAAGTACGGTGCCAAGATTACCAACTCCTACTGCGTCGTTATATTGTTTGATCTGTTTCCGTATAATACTACTAATTTCGTCGATTTGAAGATTTCCCATTAGCACTTATTAATTATCTGTTGAGAAATAGGGCCTATAACAACTAACAACTAACAACTAATCTGGTGTGTTCATCATGGTTCTAAACAGGCCAATATTTTGATTGATCGTACGTAAATGCAACTCAATTTTAAAACGACTATTCAAAGTTCCTATAGTTCTTCGTAAAGCTTGGCGAGAAACTTGTTGTCGGATCTGGTCAATTGCTCTTTGCTGTTCGGAGTAAATCGTTTCATTCTTGGGATCCTCTAATTGTTCCAAATTCTCAGAAGCAGCATTGATGAGATCCTCTTTCTCTCGTTCTACTTGGGAGTCTCCATTTACCCGGATTTCGTCCCCTATCATTTCCACTTCCCTTAAGCGAGCCCGAGCTTTCTCGAGCTGATCGATAGCTCCTTTACATAGTTCTTCCGAATTCCGAATAGTATTCAATATTTTCTGTTTACGGTTATCTAATAGATTACTTAATGAAAGTAGATTATCTATTCACAAATTTCACGAATTCATAATCTCTTCCCAAACCGAACACGAATCTTTCGATTCATTCGGCTCTCCTGCTCAGTTCTTTTTTATTCCCCAGGAACATATACGTTCCCCCTTCACACCAAGCCTGCCCTTTCCGTTCCGTTTACGGAAGATTAGAATCAATTTATAAAAGACCGAGATCTCCAAGGGCTCTTCCAGCAAAAGGGATTTGCAATTATCAATAAAGTTGTTTTTGTTTTCGTTTCCCCTTTTCTCTCCTATTCTTCCCCCATAAAATTTGAATCGTTCCATTCAATTAATTAATTTGTGCCTCCTTATTTTTGTTCTATCGAATAATTTCCTTTCTGTTTAGGTTGTCAGTTCAGCATTGGAACTAAAATTGGATGGGAGATTGGGACTATTTTTCAGTAAATAGATGAAATTATTCCATTGATATGAATGTTTTATATCGGATCAATCTCCAACTATGCCTTTGAATCCATCTCATCTTGACACAGCGGTGGAAAGAATACCCAGTTAGTTGTGCTTAGACTTCAAACAGTTCAGCTTTAACCATTCTAGTGGTCCTCCCTCATTGGTTGGTATAAACTAAGAGTTCATTTCCCAATCAATTACGAAATGCTATAGTTCTTCGCTATTCCCCGTTCGGAAGTAATTCGTTGAGATCATGCACTTTTCTATCTCCAAAGTGCAGCTGGTTGGGCCCAGCCATATTATTCGAATATACAACTCGCACACACTCCCTTTCCAAAATAGATCAGTACACTAAGTACCACACTTGGATTTATTATATTTGTTTCTAAAATATTGGTATTTGATCCGAAACCCCCAGCAGAAGGCCAATAACTCAAGGAAATGAAAGGATCAATTACATTTTTCATATGCTCGCCCCTCATAGATAAGGATATGTTCTACATCATTTTGTTCTTTTCTTTTTTGATCCTATCTAGTTCTGGATAAGAATATTTTGGATACTTAGTCCCAGGTTTTTGATAAGGATAAAAAGAAAAGGATAAAATGAATTTGCTTGCCCTATCCATTCCCTTCCCTTCCCTGTCACACGCGTCATGAATCTTTCCGACCGAAGTAGGAAGAAGAATTCATTTGCTAATTATTCAGATCAGCCTCTCCCGCAGCTGAACAAGGAAATTCTTGGAGAAATACTAATGTAATGACGAGGTGTAGGGATCTTTTTTTTTTTTCAGGATTAAACAAAGGGATTCGCAAATAGAAGCGCTAGGGCCACAACTAGTCCATAAATTGTTAAAGCTTCCATAAAAGCTAAACTTAGCAGTAAGGTACCTCGTATTTTACCTTCTGCTTCTGGTTGTCTCGCAATACCTTCTACAGCCTGGCCCGCAGCAGTGCCCTGGCCAACGCCAGGGCCAATGGAAGCAAGCCCTACAGATAATCCAGCAGCAATAACAGAAGCAGCAGAAATTAAGGGATCCATGGTAATCTCCTCTTACTAAGATCAGGAAATAGTGTATAATACAACAGTTTCATTTATTGAGTGTTCACCAATGGTAAAATTATGGAACGATTTCTTCCGAACAACTAAGAACCCAAAATATTTCTTGATGGTATCAAAGTGATAATATCAACGAATAAGGAAACCTATTATCCCTTATGAAAATATTTCATCTGAAAAATATTCGAAAATAAAGATTCCATTTTATTGAACATATGAATTACGGAGAGAGAATAGACTGCGTAAAAGCCTATAAGTCATTATATATAACATCTACAGATGATATATTAATCCATATAATCTAAAAGGCTTTTTTAATCAATATAAATGGATTAATATATGAAACGAATTATATACAAAGTAAACACGCTCGAAAAAAATCCTCCCCTTGCTGGGAACAAAAATTTCATCGTTCTACGCCGGGGTACATTCTTTACTCAAACAACTCCGATTAGTGAACCTGTTCGATCCTATTTTATTTCATATTTCTATACAAATGGACCAATCGGATCCACTCTATCTGGAGATCTAATGGGCAGAAGTAGTTAACCAATCTTAAATCTTGTTACCAAGCTCTTTTTACTAAGAAATATGATTTGCTTCCACCATACATATCAAGTCATGCGTTGGTACGATACTTAGAAACTATTCTGTCTGATTGGACAGTGATTTAATGATGACCCTCCATGGATTCACCTATATAAGCTGCAGCTAGAGTTGCAAAGATCAGAGCTTGAATACCGCTCGTAAATAATCCCAGGAACATTACAGGTATAGGAACTACTAAAGGTACCGGAGAAACAAGAACGGCAACTACCAATTCGTCAGCTAATATATTTCCAAAAAGTCGAAAACTAAGTGATAAAGGTTTTGTAAAATCTTCTAAGATGTTAATTGGTAAAAGTATTGGGGTTGGTTGAATATATTTACCAAAATAACCTAACCCCTTCTTTGCAAGACCTGCATAGAAATATGCTACTGACGTAAGTAAAGCTAGAGCAACCGTAGTATTAATATCATTTGTAGGTGCGGCTAACTCCCCCTGAGGTAATTTTAGAATTCCCCAAGGAAGAAGAGCACCTGACCAGTTAGAAACAAAGATAAATAGAAACATAGTTCCAATAAAGGGAACCCAGGGACCATATTCTTCCTCCCCAATCTGAGTTCTGGTCAAGTCCCGAAAAAATTCGAGAATATATTCAACAAAATTTTGACCACCGGTAGGAATGGTTTGTGGATCTCGAACAGCTATGGTAGCTGAACCTAATAAGACAGCAATTACAATCCAAGAAGTTATAAGTACCTGTCCATGAACTTGAAACCCCCCTATTTGCCAATAAAAATGTTGACCCACTTCCACACCGGATATATCGTAGATATGATTCAGTGTGCTAATAGGAGATCGTACGATATCCATATTACCCCCTTGTAAAGATGAACTTAAAGAAGAAAAGAAATTATTTTTATCAAATAAATGATAGATTCCTCAATTATTTCACTCTCATAAGAATTTTTGATGTCACGAGATAATAAAAGGGTTATTCCATTAAGAATATTTTTCAATTTGGAGCAGCCAACCAAACCAATAAATGAAATTGGCTCTTACGAGATTTTGGATGGAATAGCAGCCAACTCAGTAAATCCTCAGGTCCTTCCCCCCCCCCTTTTTTTCTATTTTCTTTTTATTACTAATTCACTTTCTATTAGCCCTTCATATAGCTATAATGACCTTAATGCCCTTCCTTCGCAAATTGCTGACGTTAATCTGTTCAGGATCAATTGGATTGAAGCTATACCATCATCATTGGCTGGAATTGGGATATCCACGAGATCTGGATCACAATCTGTATCAACCAAGCAAATTGTCGGAATACCCAAAGTTCTACATTCCCCAAGAGCAATGGATTCTTCTCGTTGATTGGTAATTATCGCAATATCGGGTAAGCTCCTCATGTATCTAATCCCACCTAGATATTTCTGCAATTGGTCTAATTGTCTCTTGAGCATAGCTGCTTCTTTTTTTGGAAGTTGATTGAATCGTCCCGTATCTTGTTCTTTTTTTAAATCCTTGAACTTCTGAAGTCTCGTCTCTGTAGTAGACCAATTAGTTAACATACCACCAAGCCATTTTCTATTTACATAATGACATCGAGCTTCTGTAGCAGCTGATGCTACTAAATCAGTTGCTTGATATTTCGTACCGACTATCAGGAATTGTTTTCCTCTACCTGCTATATCAAACACCAAATCACAAGCTTCTGATAAAGAACGAGCAGTTTTAGCCAGATTAATAATATGAGTATCTTTACGCTCTGTAAAAATGTAAGGTGCCATCTTAGGGTTCCATTTCCTAGTTTTATGCCCTAAATGAACTCTTGCTTCCATCATCTCTTCCAAATCAATGTTCCAATATCTTTTGCTCATTCTCGTTCGCTTTCCTCCCCAAAATAGCGAAATAAAATGTATCATAATATCTAATTATTCCAACGGAATCGATTACATCTTAAAGATTGCCTGTCTGTCTAGTACGTGGTAGAAACGTTCTCACTCATAGAATATTTCCTATTCTTCCTATTATAGAAGATATATTCATGAACATAAAAAGAAATCTCTTTCTCAAGACTCTTTTAATGGCTGTTTTAATATATTGTGATAATTTTCTTGAATGGAAAAAAAAGATACTTTGTCATGATGAAATAAAATATCCTTCACTTTGTTGCTAAATAGATTCCTATTCCCTATTCTTGGATCTATTCCGTTCCGTTTCCCTGAACGGTGAATATGTTGCCCAGTACCGGCAGGTATCATCCCCCCGAGAATAACATTTTCCTTCAAGCCTTTCAACCAATCGATACGACCTTGTAGAGCAGCTTTAGCTAAGACCCGAGCAGTTTCTTGGAAACTCGCTTCGGATATAAAACTTTGAGTATTCAGAGATGCCCTTGTTATTCCTAATAACATGGTTTGATAGTAGATTGTCTCTTCCAGAGCACGATCCATTCTCTGTGCTCGTGATAATCCAATGAGTTCCCCCGGTGAAAAAACATTAGCCGTTCCATCTTCTGAAATTAATACTTTCGATGTCATTTGGCGTACAATAATCTCTATATGCTTATCACCAATTCGTACCCCTTGGGATCGGTAAACTTTTTGAATCTGATTGACTAAATGAATCTGACTTTGTTCCATAGTTATCCTAGCGCTGATGAATAACCCCCAAAGACTTCCAAGAAATCTTGTCATATCTCCGGTCCAATTTTCAAAACTTTCTTTCAGATTCATCGATATTGAATTATTCAAACGGGCTTCTGACAATTGTTCAACTTTAGGAAGACCTTGAATTATATCACTGGATTTTAACCTTTCATATATCAATGTTATCAATGTATCTCCTTTGTCAAGAATTTCTCCATAATGACCATGAACAGTCGCTTTTCGAGTAGCCAGATAGGGTTTAGCTGATCTAATGACTAAAGATTCCTCATCAACTGCTATGATTTGACCAGATTCGGGGAGTGGTTCATCCTCGGATATCCATACACTTTCAGGAATCAATTGTCCAAGACTAACTACTGGAAATGTTTTTTTGCAGAATTCGGATGAGGAAGAGCACCAATTTGGACCCAAGAGATTGGAAATGATGTTCCTGCACGGATCGAAATGAGAAATTCTCATATTTTCGTCCATGAAATAATTGTGGAAAATTGAATGTTTCTTTGATAATACTTCTTTATCAGTTATAAACTGGGAGGATGGAAAACGGCTGGTTATACTATGTAAATGACCCAAGAGACCTGAAAATTCAATGATTTTTCTCATAGGATCCTTTCTATTTGATTTATTTCCCGTATCATAACATTTAGAATCATTGAATAGAACGATTCGAAAACAGTCGGATGGTGATAGAACCATAAAAGATCCACTGTCTTCTTCCCCATTCGATAATGAACAAATAGTCCCTTGATGCTTACTAATTAATTGACTCGCCCCATTGGAAGAGAAAAGATTAGTGTGGTCCAAATTGTTATGGAACATCAAATTTGAACTTGCTTTATTGTCCCTTCTCCCCATGAAAAAAGGGGGGTATTTCATCAAGCTAATTTGAACCATATTGTTAACGATCTTATTTGTTCTTACTGAAATAAGAGAAACATAAGCCTCAGATTCTATAGAATCTATTTGTTCCCAATCAAATCCTAGACAAGTTCGAACCAATGGAATACTTGTATCACTCATTACTTGGATTCGTTCACCATCTTCATACAAAATGGAATTGCTAATTTGAATCTGCAAGTTGTCCCCTTCCCTCGATAAATCTAGGGAAAAGGGTGTTGTCATATTCGGCCCATCCGGTATTCCATGTTCTACGTTAGAATATCCAAAAATGGAATTTATCTGTAGAATACCACTTTTTGGTATTCTAAGAATCGCATCAGGACAAGGTATTATTCTTTTTCCCCATTCTTTATCACACTGCAACGAGACGATGAATCGATTCATTTGCTTTTTCCCCTTCATATTGTAATTCTTAGGGGAAAAGGTGACATAAATAGAGTCTCGATGCTCGTTGGATATGGTCCGATCAGTTTCAGTTTCTGAATAACTGAAGATTTGTTCTTCCTTCCCATAGCAGTTTGAGTCACCTGATCTATGTTCCACTTGATCCACGTAAGAATCGGTATGTTTGGCAACAAAAGGTTGAACATCTACTTGATCCTGATACTTATGAAATGGAAAGGGTACTACACCGGATCCGTATATACCTCCCGATAATATCCATAGATAACCCGTCCTGAGTATAGAATGAACATTACCGTGTACATATTCAGGTGCATGACACACATTGGTACTCCAGTGCATTTCTCCTTCTAAGTCAGAATATATATTTTTGCGAACTTTTTCCTTGAAGGAAGATGTTCTAGCACGAACCTCGGCAATAATTTGTTCCGATTCCACATATTGATCATTCTGAACCAAAAGCAAACTTTGCGGTGGAATGGTTAAGTTCTGTACTTGATTCTGACCATCAATAGTAATGGATAAGTTATTATGACATAGATAAGCAGGATGTCCATTACGTGTACGTGTGGGATAAACCAAATTATCATTGAATTCAATCTTTCCATTGAAAGGGGCTCGTATATGTTCTGCAATATCACCAGTAAATACCCCCCCGGTATGAAAAGTCCTTAGTGTTAGTTGAGTTCCTGGTTCCCCAATGGATTGGCCCGCAATAATACCTACTGCTTCTCCTAATTCAATCAAGTGACTGTGAGTAGTACTCCGACCATAACATAATTGACAAATCCGAGATATACTCTTGCAAGTAAAGGGGGTTCGTATATATATTGGTCGTGGTCGAAGGTTTCTTAATTGATTGGCAAGTCCAACTCCAATATCCTGATTGCGCGTGGCAATGCATCTCCTATTTATATATACATCGTCTGCTAGCACACGGCCAATCAGTATTTGTGTTCGTACAACAACTTCATTTATGTCCCTCTCTCGACCTCGAATGGGACTTACGAAAATACCTTGGACAGTGCCACAATCTGTTCTACGTACTACAATTTGTTGAACTACTTCAACAAGTCTACGTGTGAGGTATCCAGCATCTGCTGTTCGTACAGCAGTATCCACAACTCCTTTACGAGCCCCATAACAGGAAATAATATATTCCGTTAAAGAGAGCCCTTCGCGTAAATTCCTTCGAATGGGTAGATCGATGATTTGTCCTTGAGGATCTGACATTAATCCTCTCATACCTACTAATTGGTGAACCTGAGATGTATTTCCCCTAGCTCCTGAGAAAGACATCACATGTACTGGATTTAAGGGATCAGTCATGCTAAAATTCGTATTCATTTCTTTTCTCAAATATTCACTGGTAGCATACCATATCTCGATCGATTGACGTAATTTTTCCACTGCATGTAAATTCCCATAATGATTCTGTTTCTCCGAAACAGAACCTTGTTGCTCCGCATCTTGGACGAGCCATCCTTTGGAAGGCGCTGTTAAAAGATCATCAATTCCTAATGAAATAGCTGTATCAGTAGCTTGTTTAAAACCTGAAGTTTTGAGTTGATCCAAGATATGCGATGTATATGTCATTCCGAAGTGATCTATTAATCTGCTAATAAGCTTTTTAATGGCAGTTTTATCCATCACTTTATTATAAAAGGGCAAATTATCAAAGGGCAATCTAGTTTGTTTCTTCATAAGTAAAAATCTCCATATTTTCATGAGTAGGATTAAGCAATGGGTTCAAGCCGATTATTCGAAGGCTTCCTCGATCTCTATATCTGCACTAATGAAAAAATCATAAGATCAATAACATTAGATCCTGAGAGCTGGTAGTGATTTCTTTGGGTGTTCAAAACAGGCAAACCCTTGTATGGCTTCTTCCATTTCTCGATTGAAACGAGTACGACCAACAGTTGTTCGAATGTATATATTAAGGATTTCCCCCATTCTACCTTTTCTTATTCGATAATGTTCATGGATTTCGTGGAAAGTACCCAAAGATTCGTATTGAACTTCGATAGGGGCTTCTTGGTTTACTGAGGTAATGATACGTAAATCCAATTCCCCCCACCGGAGCCATAAGGGGCTGTATAAGTCAATTCGTTTCTGTCGGTAAGCTCTGAGCACATCATCATAACTATAAAAGGAAGGTTTCTTACAAGAAAAGCTTTTCTTTTCCGAGTGATACGGATGGTACCTATTCCCGTAAATACCTTGACTATTTTCGACCGTTGATATATAAAGCCCGAGAAGCATATCCTGAGTTGGTATAGAAATAGGATCCCCGATAGCTGGAGACAAAAGATTTGTCTCAGAAAACATGAGTAAACGAGCTTCTGCTCTAGCTTCCAGAGATAAAGGTACATGGACAGCCATCTGATCTCCGTCAAAGTCTGCATTAAATCCTCCACAAACCGATGGATGTAAACGAATGGCACGTCCTTCTACTAAAATAGGTTGAAACGCTTGTATTCCCAATTTGTGTAAGGTAGGTGCTCGATTCAACAATACGGGATGTCCTTGCATAACCTCTTGAAGTACTTCCCATACAATGGGTCCCTTATCTCGAATCATACTTTTAGCAGCTCTTAGGTTGGGAGCAATATGTCGTCCAATGAGACTACGAATTACAAATGCTTGAAAAAGCTCTATTGCTATTTCTGAGGGTAATCCACATTGGTACAATGATAGAAAGGGACCCACCACAATAACGGAACGACCTGAATAATCAACTCGTTTGCCTAGTAAATTTTCACGAAATCTTCCCTCTTTGCCTTCGATCACATCTGAAAACGATTTATAAGGCCTATCATGACTGTCTCTCATTGGTTGTCCGCAGATACCATTATCAAGAAGTGCATCTACGGCTTCCTGGATCAATTTTTTTTGACAAATAACAAATGACTCAGATCCACTTCTTGCTAATAAATTTGTAAGAGTATTATTCCGATTGATAACTCTTCGATAAAGTTCATTTAGATCTGACGAGGTAATAAGTCCACCTTCACCTAATTGAACGATTGGCCTCGGTTCGGGAGGAAGAACTGGTAATAGGCATAAGACCATCCATTTTGGTTCTATATTTGTTCGGAGAAAATGTTTAGCCAATTTAATGCGTCCAACCAGAAAATCCTTTCTTCTTCGAATTTTTTCATCCTCCCATCTATCCACAGTGGATTCTTGGTTCTCCTCCAATCTATTCCATTTCAATTCCACCAAGTTCTTCCATTCCATATGTGAACGATCTATAATCATTTGCAGATCCAGACCCGTTAGTTGTTCCCCGATAGCATCTCCCCCAGTAGCTATTTCTCTCTCTTTAAATGTTCCAGAACCCCGAGCAAAGAGGTAATGAGGACGAGCAGAGAGGTAATGAGGAATAATATCTTTCCAGGATTGAATCTCATAATTGAATGTACCCCGTGATCTCAATAAAGTTGGTTTTTTAGCTATGGGCCTAGCAAGAAAAAGATTTGGATAGGTTATTCTAAGATTTCCCCCCCCTCAGGATCGGACGTGAAAGTTTCCTCTCATCCGGCTCAAGTAACTATAAAAAAAAGATGAAAAAAACTATTTTTCGCTCTGAAGAGAGATCGCTACTCTCTGCTCAAGTTCCAAGTGAAATTGAGTATTCCTTTATGTTATGATTCTACAACATAGATATGGAATTATTGAGCAGTCTCCTCCCTTCCGAACAATACTTTTCTTCTTGAAAGACCTTCAATTAGGGATTTACTTGTCTTTATCTCGTTCCATTTGATCCTTTAGGTTCCTGCTTGCTTTGCTTTACTTCGATGGTTACAATACTATTGATCGAAGCATATGTGCGATGAATAGACTCCTATAGCCATATCTTCGGTCCGGAATACCTCTATTCAGGGCTAACCCAAATAAAAGAGAAGAGAATGACTTTCAAATTCCATTATCTGAAAGAAGTGTTTTCACAAAGTTCAATTAGCAATTTGATACAGAATATCTAAACCCTGGACTAATTCCTCTTTCTCAACATCTTGAAAAGATGCTTATAATTCTGAGCTTCATGCTACTCCTCCAGAGGGGCATGTCAGAGCTAAAGGCATCCCAATGAGATTGAATAGGATGACAGTTCCTGATTACGGATCTGTATGATCGGAACTTGTGATCAAGTCACACATCGCAATATACTGGACCTTCTAATTCTTTCCGAGTTTTAGCTAATAGATTCGCAATATAACTGGGAAGGCGTTTCAAATACCATACGTGAACCACCGGACATGCCAGTTTAATGTATCCCATTTGATATCTTCGAATTCGAGAATCAACGAATTCAACTCCACATTGTGTGCAAAATTTTGAGTCTATCTTCTCATTTCCGATCCCTGGAGAATTTCCACAAGCACAAACTCTACTTTTGATAGGTCCAAAGATTCTTTCACAAAACGATCCATCTCTTTCTGGTTTATTAGTTTCATAATGTAGAGTATAAGGTTTAGTCACCTGTCCAACTATCTCGCCATTAGGTAAAATTTTTTCGGACCAAGCACAAATCTGTTCGGGAGAAGCTAATCCAATTCGAAGTTGTTGATGTTTATTCTGTTCAATCATAAAAGATCTCAATTTATTGTGATCAAACTTCCTCTCTATCTATCTGAAAGTCTTTCTCAGATATAATAGCATGATTCAATTCTAGAGCTAAAGATCGTAATTCTCGAATGAGCAATCGGAAAGATTCTGGAGCAGTGTCAGGTTTAGGTATTGGCCCTCCAGTGATAATGGCACCAAGTACTTCATTACGAGTTCTAATATGGTCAGATTTGAGAGTAAGCATCTCTTGTAAAATATAAGCAACACCAAAACCTTCTAGAGCCCAAACTTCCATTTCTCCTATTCGTTGCCCCCCTCGTTTGGATTTTCCTCTAAGAGGTTGTTGTGTAACCCGTGCATAAGGTCCACTCGAACGTGCATGTATTTTCTCATCAACTTGATGACTCAATTTCGACATATAAGCTTTTCCTATTGTAACAGGTTGTTCAAAAACAGCTCCTGTTCTTCCATCAATTAATCTATGTTTTCCAGGATGATCTGGTTCGAATACCCATGGATTAGCTGTTTGCTCACTAGCTTTATAAAGTTCAGGAAACACTAGTTTTCTCGAAGCTTCTCGCTCGTATTTTTCGTCAAAAGGTGTTATTCTATAATGTTTGTTCATCGGGTTTCCTGCTAAACCGGGCAAACATTCAAAGATCTGTCCTACATTCATTCGTGAAGGTACCCCTAATGGATTCAATACCATATCAACTGGTATTCCATTTTGCAAATAGGGCATATCTTGTCTCGGCAAAATTATTGAAATAATACCTTTATTACCATGCCTTCCAGCTACTTTATCACCCACTTGTATCTTACGTTTTTGTGATATATATACGTGGACTGTTTCCGCATTATCACCGGAATCATCTACTCTATTGATCCATCTCACGTCGATAACTCGACCCTTTCCACCTATAGGTGCTCTGAGACAACTTTCTCTCGCAGTCGATACCTCAATACCAAATATGGTTTGTAATAATCTTCCTTCTGGGGTACATAATGATTCTTCTGTTGTTTGAGGCGTTAATTTACCTACCAAAACATCACCTGTTTCTATCCAAGATCCTAGCATTACAAGACCATTTTCGTCCAAATGACGAAGTGAATGAGCATCTAAATGAGGTATTTCTCTAGTGATTCTTTCAGGACCCTGGCTCGTCATACAGATTTCAATCCTGTATCTTACGATATGGAAAGAGGTATAAATATCTTCGTATACCAGACGTTCACTAATTAGTATTGCGTCTTCGAAATTGTATCCTTCCCATGGCATATAAGCTACTAAAACGTTTTTTCCCAAAGAGAGTTCTCCCCCTACCGTAGTTGCACCATCCGCCAGAATTTGTCCCTTCTTTACACATTCCCCTTGACGAACTTGAGGTTTTTGATGCGTACAAGTATTTGTATTAGAACGTTGATATATAACCGATTCTGTTCGTACAGTGTCTCCATTAATCGATGAAGTTATATTTACAGCATCGATATACTCGATCCTTCCCTCTTGTGTAGCTATAGCTACACTTCCTGAATCTAGAGCTGCTTGACCTTCCAACCCAGTTCCGGCAATGCACTTCTCGGGTCGAAAAAGTGGAACTGCTTGACGCTGCATATTAGAACCCATTAGAGCGCGATTAGCATCATTATGTTCGAGAAAAGGAATAAGGGAAACTCCAACGGAAAAATATTGGAAAGGAAAAATACTTCTAAAATGGATTTGTTCCCATGCAATAACTATAAATTCTTGTCGGTATCGAGCTGGAGTAATTTGTTCCTCTTGAATTCCTTGATTTAACGCCAAAGAATTTCCCGTAGCTATCCGATAGTATTCATCCTCATCTTCTCCCGGTAATAGATAAACCATATGTTCTTCTCTCGATCTCTCGGAAATCTTATAGAATGGACTTTGTAAAGAACCACAATCACCAATCTTTGCATGAATAGATAATGATGAAACAAGTCCAGCATTCATTCCTTCGGACGTATCGATTGGACAAATACGCCCATAATAACTGGGATGAATATCCCGTGTCCGAAAACTAGCAGTTCGCCCTGTTAAGCCCCCAGGGCCTAAATGGCTCAATTTTCGCCCATGAGCTATTTCCGTCAATGGATTAGTTTGATCCAAAAATTGGGATAAGGGGTGTGAACCAAAAAAATCTTGAAAAGTGTTTTTGAATAGAGTTGAAGTGACCAAGTTTTGAGGAGTTGATCTACGCTTGGTTGCTCCGTGTATAGTTCTTCGAACTGTATCTTCTAAATGACCTAGAGTTAATCTAAATTGATTCTGTAATAAATCTGCTACAGAACGAATACGTCGATTTCTGAGGTGATCTATATCATCGAGTGTACCCATTCCAAATTTCACCCCAATAAGGTAATCCACAGCAGCCAATACATCTTGTGGTAATGAAAAAATCTCGTTCTCAGGTATATCAAGGTTCAGTTTTTGGTTAAGATTTCGTCGACCAATCTTTCCCAATTCACATCTTTGTCGGAAAAATTTTTCTTGCAATTCTTTACATAGAGACTCGGAAAATACCAAATCGCCACTTACACAGTAGAGTTTTTTGTAAAACTCCAGAATGGCTTTTTCCCTCGACCAGAGATATTCCTCCCGCTCCCACCTCTCCTTTTTCTTCAATAAAAATAAAAATCTTTTGGGATAGTGAGTATTGTCCAGAATCTCTTCGAGATTTAAACCCATAGCTGATAATAGAACTGGAATAGATATTTTTCGTTTTCTGCTTACACGAGCCCATATCCTTTCTCCTACATCGATCTCTAATTTCGATCTTCTTCCCCAATCTGAAATCAAAGTGCCAGTATATATATAATTTATTCTATTATGGTCTAATTCTGAACGGTAATAAATACCAGGACTTATTAATATTTGATTCACCACGATTCTGTAAATCCCATTTACTACAAATGTTCCATGGGAATTCATTAAAGGAATATTTCCGAGAAATACAGTTTGTTTCTGTATCTTTCTACTATTCCTCCGAATCGATCTTGCTGGTACATATAATTCAGAGTAATATGTAAGGGACTGATATACAGCATCTCTCTCTTTGATGAAAGGTTCTGCTAATTCATATTCATTACCAAAAAGACTGAATTCAATTTCTTTATCTGTATCCTCAATTTTTGGAAAATTATGAAGTTCTTCCATCAAGCCCTGATCGATAAAACGACAAAATCCTTCAAATTGTATCTTACCAAATTCAGGGATTGTAAACGCTCCCTCATTTTCATCTAATCGCATTGGAAGTTTCCCATCTGTAGAAAAATCTATTTAATTATTCCCGATTGATCTATATGGATCAATCCGACAAAAAAGATTCGGATGTATATTAAGTGTTCACTATATCCCATGAAATTCTACCCGTATCCAGATATACTTCCAATTAGAAAAAAAAAGGATAAGGAAGAGGTACTTTGATACTTTCATCCAACCACGTGAAATGGAGCTATGAACAAATGAATCAAACCATTCTTAAATGTGAATATTACTTAGAAAATTTCCTAATGAAAATAGCCAGATCGAAAGACGGATAACAAATTAGATTCATTTCCTTTATGGTTGACTTTAGCATACATCTCATACTATACTTAAAGGACGGACGAATGACTTGAAAGGACAAATGATTCGACCTGTCCATGGGATTCCCATATCTCGGCGACATAGCCAAGCGGTAAGGCAGAGGACTGCAAATCCTCCATCCCCAGTTCGAATCCGGGTGTCGCCTTGTTAAGGTAAGTAAATGGAAGGAAAAGTCTTTATTTCCATTACAGAACCTCTGGAGACATATTGGTACATATTACCAATATAGATAGTGAGTTACGTACATTTGATCCCGATTCCGTCTGAATGTACGACCCTCGAGTTAGTTATAGTAATTCGTTGGTCAATGAACAAATGGATTTATTGATCTCTCATATCAGCTCGAACGTCAGTTCAGTAACGTTCAGAATGCAAAGGTGGACCATTCATTTCCATTTTAACTTTGCACTATGGTTAATAGTTCCCTTATCATCTCGATGATGAAATCATTATTTTTTAGAGAACATGATCCGTATGGATATAGTCGGTATAACTTGGGCTGCTTTAATGGTAGTTTTTACATTTTCCCTTTCACTCGTAGTATGGGGGAGAAGTGGGCTATAATGGTAATGCTTAAGAATCAATTATTGCGTCATGCATGATAATATATTCTGTTTCATAAGGATCCAGTAATATTGAATCTTCGTTCCAAATTGAAAAACTCTCCATGGAATTATTTCCTCTTTATCCCCGTAAGGGATGTGCGTAATCCCTTATTATTATCATTTTCCTATTCCTATTCCTATGAAAAATCTGATCTGATTTTCTCTAACAGGTTTTCATTCATTGGTTCTTTTCTAGAATGAGTTGAGAATCTAGTTTCTTCCACTGAAGAACGATCTCTCTTCTCTTTCTTAGTAGGAATAGAAAGAGTCCCTGTTTTATTGGATGGTTCCGAATTGATCGGATCTGATATGAATTTCGTTCTCGGGAAAATATGGGAAATAAGTCATAGATTCCTTTGTTTTTTCTTATACCATTTCAAGTTCCATATCTAATATGTGCTAGAAAACAATGTTCGTACCGGAAAAAGATGTTCAACTTTGATCCTAAAGAATCCGCAAGTACGTTCAGAATTACGGCTGTCTGCATTGGGTCTATTTTTCCAGGAGCAGAAAGAAGGTGATCAGCTCTGCGATTTTATGGTACGAGGTCCTTCATCCCACATTTACCATATATGGATAAGTACCATTAAGATCTATTTATCCATATATGGGTGTAGAAGAAGAAATAGTACAAAAGAAAGGGTCAGATATTCTTTTCCTCCGTACTACTTTTTTCTTTTCAAAAGAAATTCAAAAGCAATCCCTACCCTGTATTGTTGTAATATTATAGATCTCATAACCTATTTTATACTTATGATTTGGATCATAAAGATCTATCTAGTGATAAGCAATCACTTTATTTTCATCAAAATCAATTGCTTCCACTGCTTGCACTGGCCGTTTTGACGTAAGGGATAAGTAGAAAAGCAGTAGGAATTGCAAGGAACATTAGAACAGCAATAAATCCAAGGTTATTTACTTCCATGATCTCCTGATTTTCACTTTGTTCCAAAATAGCTCGAGATTTTATCTCATAGAGATGAATGAATCTTTCAAGATCCATGAAATAGATGTATTTTATCTATGGAATTGGTTCGAGTAACGGAATCTAACTAATGGATTTAAATTCTCCGATGGAACATAGTATAATCTAAATAGTCTTATCATAGGATTACTAAAGTAATCCTATGATAAGACTATTGATAAGACTATTAGTAAAAACTTACGTGCATCAGAAAACGTTCCGATCAACACATGTCTTTATCATTTCGAAAGAAAGAATAGGATTCGTACGAATAAGAACCTTCTGCTACTCCAAAAACGTTCGTCAGACATGAGAGATAGAGATATTTTGCTTAGATCTACACGATTTAGATGGAATAGTGAATCCATCCCGCGATCTCCGGTGATGATATAGAAGAATTCCAAGGTCCGTCCATGACCCTGGAATGATGGTGATTATATAGTAGTATCCCATGGTCCGTCCATGACCCTGGAATGATGGTGATTATATAGAAGTATCCCATGGTGATTATATAGAAGTAATCCCAAGGCCCGCCATAGAAGTATCCTCTGGTGAAGGTATCTAATGGATAGATATACTAGATATACTAAATATCTAGATAGCTATCCATTAGATACCTTCATTTTCTTTTTCACTCTTCTACGGGGATTAAGAGCTTAATTTATTAACTTATTGGATCGGGACTGACGGGGCTCGAACCCGCAACTTCCGTCTTGACAGGGCGGTACTCTAACCAATTGAACTACAATCCCAATACACTACAGTTCACCTACTATTGGATCATATTTATTCTATGATAGGTGCTAGATAGATCGTATAGATTATGCGAGTGCTAGGCCGATGAAATATCTTATCCTTCTCTTTCATTTTTGAAATGTATCCATTCATTTCATTTGGAATTGGGCATCTACGATATGAACAGATATCGATGTCGGGGTTCAATAACCAATTATCTTTTCATTCATGATTGGCATGAAGATAACCATACCGATAGATTGGTATTGATGATATTGGTTGGGTCGAGCTGGATTTGAACCAGCGTAGGCATATTGCCAACGGATTTACAGTCCGTCCTCATTAACCACTCGGGCATCGACCCAGGAACAATAAAGTAATTTAAAGTCTTTAGGTTAAAGATACCTAACGAATGGATCATGGTACCCCTAGGGGAAGTTGAATCCCCGTTGCCTCCTTGAAAGAGAGATGTCCTGGGCCACTAGACGATAGGGGCCACCAATCCAATCTTTATAATATGAAAGTGGTCAGGAGGTTGTCAATAGTATGACCAGAATTCTGGGTTTCCTCAATTTTTTTTTTTTTTTTCAATAAACTTGCCTATCGAGAAGTAGTCTCTCCATAAATTACTTATTGCAACTAACAACTCAAAAAATTTTCTGAATCTCTATTTGTTATCCATCGGCCCAGTTCCCAGAAAAACCTTTCTGGATTCAAATTATACAGAATGTTTCATGCTGTATAAATTGAATCATTTTAATAGTGAATGGAGCTTATCATTCTCTGATCAAAGTTATACGGAAAAGACTAAAAAAAAAAAAAAGATAAATGGGTTGGTTGGACAAAAGATCGATCTGTATGTTACAATCAGATCGTTGCGGGTATAGTTTAGTGGTAAAAGTGTGATTCGTTACATTATCAACTCGAATAATAGAAGGATCTTTTACATGGATCAAAGATCCATCTAAAGCTCTATTTCCGGATAGGTTCAAACCCTCCCCTATGAATACCATCCAGAGTTAATATGTTACACAACTTCATATACTTTACGTTTCCATATTAGAGTATAGTGCTTCACTTCTTTCCATTAAAACAAATGCCCGTTGGTGTTCCAAAAGTGCCTTTCCGAGCCCCTGGAGATGAAGATGCAACTTGGGTCGACTTATACAACCGACTTTATCGAGAGAGATTACTTTTTTTGGCTCAGGATATAAATCACGAGATTGCAAATCAACTCATGGGTCTCATGGTATATTTGAGTGCAGAAGATGCAAATAAAGATATTTTCTCATTTATCAACTGTCCCGGCGGATCAGTAATACCAGGGGTAGGTCTTTTCGATATGATGCAAGTAATAGTACCAAACGTACATACAATATGCATGGGGGTAGCTGCTTCAATGGGATCTTTCATCCTAATCGGGGGAGAAATTACTAAACGTATGGCATTACCTCACGCTAGGGTTATGATCCACCAACCTGCTAGTTCCTATTATGACGGACCAGCCGCAGAGTTTCATAACGAAGCGAAACACATAACGATGCTTCGCAATTACATAACCAAATGTTATATAGAAAGAACGGACAACCCCGAAGAGGTCATTCAACGGGATCTGGACAGAGATGTTTTTATGTCAGCAACAGAAGCCCGAGCTTATGGCATTGTTGATACCGTAGCGGAAGGTTGATCTTATAGCGGAAGATCCTCTTTTGAATTTATTTTTATAATGAACTGTAAACTGTGATCTCTTTGTTCCTTTTCAAAAAAAAAAAAAGGAAAGGAAAAAAAAAAAAGGGGGGTAAAGTTATTCATTTCATAATAACCTGATATGGTATGGTTAGGATCAATCCGAACCAGTTGATTCCGCATACAATAAAGCTAGAATGCCCACTATTCAACAACTTATTAGAAATGCAAGACAGCCAATAGAGAATAGAAAAAAATCTCCTGCTCTTCGAGGATGTCCTCAGCGTAGAGGAGTATGTGCTAGGGTGTATGTGCGACTCGTTTGGATCATAAACTGAAACAGACTGGGAAATTTTTACAACGGAATAACATAAGAATTTTCCCGCTGTAATCAAGTACAGCTCCATCATCTAACCTTACCGGGGATGAAATTTATGGTTTCCATTGGTGCAAATCCAATCACCTTGATGTGGGATGAAAAGCAATTCCTCATTGGTAGCGAATGGTCATCAATCCATTGAGCGGGGAAATCATGCAAATTGAAGAAGCATAAAGTTTATGCTCATATTGCCGCGAGAACGGAACAACAGGGTCAGCTACCTGGCCAACCCCAGAATTACATGTCGTTACTGTATTAATAGATCTTGTAATGAGAGTATTTATTACTTAATGATTCAAGAGTAGAGCTGGAGATGGTAAACCGTACAAGTTACCGATAACATACTCATATCCTATTTTGGAAATAAATAAAAGGCTCCGGCGTATAGAGAGGACCTTACCGTTGGAGAAAGAACCATAGAAACGATGAAACCCATGATTTTTTCTCATTCTCAGTGCAAGGTCCCAGCCCTTGCCTACCAGGAAGATGCCTATCCAAAGGGAATTATGGTTGGGAAGGTTGCAGTAGCAAAAGCCATTGGAACTTTTATTTTCTAAATAAGAAGAATCAGTGTTATTCTCAATGAACCAAACAAATGACTAACCAAGAAAAAGATTAGCGATTCAAACTTCAATGACCAGAGTGAAACGTGGATACATAGCCCGAAAACGTCGGAAAAAAATTCTTGCATTTGTATCAGGCTCTCGAGGGGCCCATTCAAAACTTTTTCGAACTGCTAACCAACGGAAAGCTAGAGCCTTAGTTTCCGTCCACCGAGATAGAGGTAAACGCAAGAGAGATCTTCGTCGTTTGTGGATTACTCGGATCAATGCAGCAGCCCGTGCCAATGGGGTTTCTTATAACAGATTCATCCAATATTTGTACAAGAGGCAGTTGCTTCCAAATCGTAAAACACTTGCACAAATAGCTGTATTAGATAGTAATTGTTTTTCTACCATCTTGAAGAACTTATCGTATGATGAAATAAATAGGTAAAGATGGAATGGATAGAACAGATTATCCCGGAGAATTCCCTCCGGGAAGGTCGAAACATTGAAAAATTTTTCAATATTGGATTGGAAATGAACGAAAAGAATTCAATCCAATTCTTTTCCAAAAATGAAATCCTGTCGACTTTTTAAACAATAGACTCAAGATCTGCATCTTTATAAAACAGATATCCCAGCTCCGATTTGATTAAGGAGTAGGCTTATTTCCACGGATTCAATTAGTTCTCATTATAAAGAAAAGGTAACAAAGATAGAATACGAGCTCGTTTAATAGCGTTAGTCATTAGACGTTGTTGTTTTGAAGTTAATCTATTCACTCGGCCGGATAATATTTTTCCTTGCTCACTAATAAATCGACTAATTAGGCTCATATTTTTATAATCGATCCGATCTCCCGACCTAATTGGTGACAAATGTCTACGAATTGGTTTCAAATGTCTACGAATTGGTTTCAAATGTCTACGAAAAGATCGCTTGGGTTTATCCATAGTTTGTTTCATGAACCTTTTGAAAATATTGTTCCATTAAAGATCTTGTGGAAATACCATTTCTTTTTATATCTGTGATCTATTCCTATCCCTGGGTAGGAGTAGTACGTTTAATCAATCTCTTTTTTTTATCTCTCCATGAATGGTATGCTTGTAACAATAGGGACAAAATTTATTTGATTCCAATCGAATAGGTGTATTGCGTCGATTTTTCCGAGTCGTATATCTAGAAATCCCCGGGAATCTTTTATAAACACTATCTTGGGTACAACTAGTGCACTCCAAAGTAATTGTTACTCTTATATCTCCGCTCTTGGCCATAAACTTACTCTGAATATTGGGTCTACTTTGCTTTTCGACCTGAAAAAGAAAAAGGGAAAAAGGAATAGAAGTTGATAGCCGGAGATCCTACGGTGAAACATTTGAAAGTAAAAAAAGGATTGATCAGGAGTTTTCAGTTGTACTTACAAAAGTAAATGTGGAAAGAATATTTAGATCGATATTTCTACTTTAATTTTACCCCCTTCACCCCTAAACTTAGATCTTTTTTGGGCTGAATGCACTAATTTATCCAAGAGGGAGGAGAAGTCAATCTAGCACAATCTTTTTTCCCTTGGCTTTAAGGGGAGGAAAAAAATTCAAAAGAGGGAAAAGTCAAAGTCAGAGCATCTGGAAAAAAACGATTGATTTCTATCAATAGGCCGGCTAAAAAGCTGCAACATAAAATAGCTAACACAGGCGCTGTGGAAAGATAGGTCTTTAGATCTTGCATTGTAAATTCTCCTTATTGATCATAATGTGTAAGTGATTCGATCGTATCAATAGTTATTAATCCTAGGAAAAACTCGGAACTGATTAATATATGGATAATGTGATCCGGGCTGTGGTCCTATTTATAGAACAGGAAAAAGATGTTTAATCACCATAATGAATAGTGATCTTCTAGATAATAGACCCTACATGCATGTATAAAGTCTTTTCACTCACGAGAACGAAGAGAAATGAAGGTGGGAAAATGTGGGAAACAGATTTCGAATTCTATAAAATAAAATTGTCTAATGATTAGAAGGGATGTAGCGCAGCTTGGTAGCGTGTTTGTTTTGGGTACAAAATGTCGCAGGTTCAAATCCTGTCATCCCTACCTTTCCCTTCTTTTCTATGGAAAGAAAGGAACGAAAGATCATTTGATATCGATTCGACGGGAACATCAAATAATTGAATCATATCAGATGCGAAAGTATTTGACTCTAAGAGTATAAACAAAAGGTATTTTCCTTTATCTACGAATATGAAAGAAAGCGCTCTTAGTTCAGTTCGGTAGAACGTAGGTCTCCAAAACCTGATGCCGTAGGTTCAAATCCTACAGAGCGTGATTCTGTTCCTATCAAATCCAACCCTCTAAATTATCGAGAATTCATTCCAACTGGAACGAGCAATGGAATCTGACCTCCCAGGAAAAGTAGGAGGCCAATGAAATTGGAGGATATTCCAGGATCAAATATCCAATTGATCACCACGTCGGTATTGTGAATATGCAGTTACGAATAATCCGGCCAAAGTTATAGGAATTAGACCTAACACAATTCCGGATGGCAAAGCCTCAATCATTTCGATTCTACGGAATAAGTAGGGATAATAGCTATACTGGATAGTACCCTGAATTTGCTATGAATCTCAATGATCAGAAATTGATATAGAGAGAATAAACGAAATTATTGAAATTGAAATAGTGAACTGAGAGGGTTTCCCCTTCCTTCATTTTGAATAAGTTGTATCTTGCTCGAACTAATGAATAGGACTAGGGTGAAAATGATAGAAGCCAATAAGAAACCGAAATAACTAATTATAGTTATAGTAGGCGTGGAAGGACTGAATGAAATATGGTTTATACATATCTTCATGAGACAATTACCTAAATTTTTATTTTCGTAACCTCGAGATCAGAATACAAAAGATCAATTGTCCCGATTCGTACCAATTCAGGGTCCTATACTATAGGATATGTATGAATGAACATGGATGAGAGGAGATCTATGGTAGAAATCTCTTCATTATCCTAGAAATCCTCACATTCATCGAGCAACTAATGAATAGCACCCGCGAATCCCTTCACAAATTGTCGAATGTAATCTTCTTACAGGGTTAATGAATTCTCAATCAGTACGATTGGATCACCTGGCATTATCTTTTTACCAGTAGCTATCAGAGACTGGACCGGAAGAAACCTATCTACATATATAGCCAAAGTTTTGTGAATTTCACGTTTAGGTGTAAGAATATGAATATCCAGTTTGTCCTTTCATTTCTAGATCTTATTGATCCAATCATTCGACCCTCTAGACGGATTAGGTTTTTTCAATATTCATTCTTAGAGCCAGTAGAACCCGATATTACAGAAATTACACCTATTGCAAGGAGTAACTCGTAATTTCACATAGCTAAAATTGACTAGGTTCTATTGCACTATCCACTTGGTTTTAGCTAATGAGTAACGCCTACTCGTTAATACAAGGTACTATATAATAAGTCTGCGGCATAACTCCATCTGCGCCGGATACTATTGGAAAAGCAACATATATCTGCGCAGCACCAATGATCCCCGTGCAATCTGAATTACTGAGGTCATCTACACGGGCATAATTTCATGTCGGAATGAAAAAGGAAGAAGTAAAAGTATCATATTCTGGATGAGTTGTGCGGCACTCATCCTCTTTTTCGGTTCTAAAACCACCTGTATGTAGAAGCTAATTCCAATCGAAAATTTTCACGGTCTATGTAATTGTTACAACATCGATTGAGGGGGTTCCTTACGCCCGAACCTAGGAACGCAATATTCTCTTATTTCTGTTGGGATTCAGTCGCCCAAACAGAGATAGAATAACTGCTGGCAGGAACAGAATCATTCTCCTTTCGATACTCATCAAAATTGTATTGCTGTGTCAGAAGAAAGCTAGCTATACTGGTCCAATTATAGACTTCAAAGATACCCTTGGTATAACATTGACAATCAAACAAGGATTGGAGAAGATATCAGTAGTTTTCCATTTCCTGATCTCTATCTTTCATGGGATCAATTCCCCCTTGACTGACTTTACAATAATATTTGGAGCTGAGCATGTCTGGGAATACGGGAGAACGCTCCTTTGCTGACATTATTACTAGTATTAGATACTGGGTCATCCATAGCATTACCATACCTTCTCTATTCATTGCAGGTTGGTTATTTGTCAGCACGGGTTTGGCTTATGATGTGTTCGGGAGCCCCCGGCCAAATGAGTATTTCACAGAAAGTCGACAAGAGGTTCCATTAGTAACTGGCCGTTTCGATCCGTTAGAGCAACTCGATGAATTTACTAGATCTTTTTAGGAGGCACTAATGACTTTAGATAGAACTTTTCCAATTTTTACAGTTAGATGGTTGGCCGTTCACGGGCTAGCTGTCCCTACAGTTTTTTTCTTGGGATCAATATCGGCAATGCAGTTCATCCAACGATAAACTCTATACTAAAGGAAGAGGAAGTATGTAGATATGAAACCACCGAACCCGACGAACCCGAACGACCAAAATGTTGAATTGAATCGTACCAGTCTCTACTGGGGGTTGCTACTAATTTTTGTACTTGCTGTTCCATTCTCCAATTATTTTTTCAATTAGGAAAAATGAGAATATTATCACTCCATTCGAAGAGATCCAATACGCATAATTATCTATGCTATGACTGTTTATGTCTCGAGT
>Ga0315541_1001067_pt1 | contig 26698 bp, 30 predicted proteins | sample SalMarSW160190MG_FD_203095 | JGI IMG/M metagenome (GOLD analysis project Ga0315541, IMG submission 203095) | Salt marsh sediment microbial communities from the Plum Island Ecosystem LTER, Massachusetts, United States - Salt Marsh Sediment SW1601-190 ...
GTATGGCTATCCAGAGTAGCAGAATCATCACCATTCCACCAAAAAGGGACTTAAGCCCAAAAAAGATTACCGACCACAGGATGTTCAGAACCAGTTGAGCCCAAAATATTACAAAAGCTATTGTTACCCCTTCTTGACCCAATCCTTCCCGCCAGACTAAGAAAACGGCTATACCCATCAAAAGGTAAAGAGTGATCCAGATAGGTCCGAAGACTGAATTAGGTGGAGTAAAGGTTGGTTTCTTGAGTCCCGCATACCAAGTGGGAATTGCAGGGGTGGTGAAAATGGCACCGATGCCACCCGCGCCTTCGCAGGCGACTATACTTATGATCAGCTTAATTATGTCCATCCCACTCATGTCTTCAAACTCTCTTGAGAGACAGTTCAATAAAGGCAGCACCCAACCACTATCAAGCTTAGTTAGTTCACACGGGGTTTGTCAAACATTCCATCTTTTCGTGCAACCAGGTGACATTGCACTTTCCATCGTTTTGTGACTGCTTAGCTCCCTAGCATGTCGTGGACGCCGCACAAAAACTATTGACAATTTCTTTAATGAAAACTTAATAATGGCACCCTATATGACAACTTCCTTAATAACATTTTAACAATGGAACCGTATAATAGTATTATTAGCAGTATAAATTGAAAGACTAGCGTAGTAACACCGTCGGAAATGAATGACATGATTAAGAAGTTGATAGCCGTATTAGTCATAGTGTTGCTGCTGCCGCTGATAGCCTGTACTCAGCCGGCACCAGGCGAGCTGCTCAAATCAGATAAACATCGGATACGTTCACTCGATGTCAGCACGAGTGAGCAAGCATTACTGGTCGAAGGAAACAGCGCCTTCGCCTTTGAGCTTTATCAGGCGCTCAAAGGGAAGGAGGGTAATATTTTCTACTCTCCCTACAGCATCTCACTGGCGCTGGCGATGACATATGCCGGAGCGCGCGGTGAAACTGCTCAGCAGATGGCTGATACTCTTCATTTCATGCTTGAACAAGATAGGCTGCACCCGGCGTTTAACTGGCTCGATGCACAACTTGCCAGCAGGGGTGAAGGTGCTGCAGGTAAGCATGGGGAGGGATTCAGACTGAACATAGTCAACGCCATCTGGGGGCAGAAGGATTATGAGTTCCTGACCGACTTCCTCGACATCCTGGCCGAGAACTACGGTGCCGGGCTGAGAGTCCTGGATTTCACAACGGAGACGGAAAAGTCCCGCCTCGCCATCAATGATTGGGTCAGTGACCAGACGGAAGGTCGCATTAAAGACCTTATCCCGCCGGGCGTGATTAATGAACTCACCCGCTTTGTGCTGACCAATGCTATCTACTTCAATGCTGCCTGGGAGGACCCTTTCGATAAGAAAATGACAGCAGACGGCCCGTTCTACCTACTTGATGGCGGGCAGGTAACGGTGCCGATGATGGAACAGGCGGAGTTCTTCGGTTATGCCGAGGGGGAAGGATACCAGGCAGTTGAGCTGCTATATGATGGCGATGAACTCTCCATGGTTATTTTGCTTCCCGGGTCCGGCAAGTTCGAGGCTTTTGAAGAAGGACTTCAGGCCCAGCAGGTCTATGACATCATAAGCGACCTGCAACTTACTGGGGTCACGTTAACGATGCCTAAATTTGAATTCGACTCACAATTCAGCTTGAATGATATCCTCGCTGGGATGGGCATGCCAGATGCTTTTTCTCTTTTTGAAGCGGATTTCTCCGGAATGACCGGTAATCCTCCACTGTTCATATGGGGCGTTGTCCACAAGGGATTCGTCGCCGTGGATGAAGCTGGCACTGAGGCTGCTGCCGCCACCGCAGTGAGTGGGGCACCATCAGCAGGACCACCCGAGTCTCCTGTGCAAGTCACCATAGACCGCCCCTTCATCTTCCTGATTCGCGACATTGAGACGGGCGCCATTCTCTTCGTCGGGCGCGTCTTGAATCCCGGTGCATAAGCAAACGCTGCCTGTATTGCACAAAAGCCTGAAATGTGCAATCGTTTCAATGCTTAACTGACGAAAGGGCAAATTCCACACTAAAAGTTCTGCCCATTGTACACTTGGGGCTACCAGCTAAACCATCAGAATTTGTTAACACCAGCTTCTCTAATTTCAGCATGCCGACTGGCGTCCAATAACTGATCAAATCCCTGTGCTACGGCTTCCTGAGGACCTGCAAAACACGCCTGTATGAATCAAACTTTGCAGGGTGGGGATTTATTCCCCACCGAAAAGAGGCGGCATATAAAATGCCGAACTTTGAACAGAAAATCAAAATTAAACAGACTAAAAACTCATCATCCGAGATACCCTATCAACTCGCGGCTGTGACTTGGATGGCGCAGCTTCGCCAGCGCTTCTTTTTCAATCTGGCGTATTCGTTCCTTGGTGAGTCCTAACTCTGTGCCCGTCTCTTCTAGGGTCCGGCTGTATTCATTGCCCAGCCCAAACCTCAACTCAATGATGCGGCGTTCTCGAGGTGTCAGCGACTCTAGGGTTCTGCTCAATTTCGCCTTAAGCAGGCTCGCAGTAGCCTCCTCCTCAGGGTCCGGAATCGCCCGATCTCCGATGAAATCACCAAGTTGGCTTCCCTCTTCCCCTACAGGTGTCTCAAAAGAAACAGGCCCACGATAACTCAGCTTAAGCAGCGATTCTATCTTTTTGGGCGGGAGCCCCATTTCAGAAGACAATTCCTTCTCGGTCGGGGGCCGGCCGAGCTTCTGAGACAAGCTATTCTTTGCCTTGGCTAGCTTCGTCAGAGCGTCAACCAAGTGTCCCGGCAGGCGCAAGATTCGTGATTGGTCATTAACTGCCCTGTTGATTGCCTGCCAAATCCAGGGAATGGCGTAAGTACTGAACTTAAAGCCTCTCCGATGATCGAACTTCTGCACTGCCTGCATTAGCCCGATATTGCCTTCCTGGATAAGGTCAGGCAGAGGCACACCCCGATCATTATGGCCCTTGGCCACGCTCACCACCATGCGCAAATTGGCTTGAATCATGTGCTTGGTTGCTTGGTCTGCCCTTTCCCTTATTTGCTCAAAGTGCCTGGCAATTTCGGAGCGATGGCGTTCCAGTTCGTCACGGAATTCTGGCGACTGCAGCGCCTCCCCAAATTCGGCCAGGGAACTTTTCTGGTCTGCCTTTTCTATGATATGCCAAGGTATCAGCCGGCCGTCCAGCGACAATTGAATCAGGGCTTGCTCCGTCCTAGTTTGGCTTTCCCCGGTGATTTTAGCTATAGCGCTGGATAAATGCTGATCGATATGACCATCAATGGCGCGACGTAGGTCTGGTTGCAATACCTTCTCTGCTACATGCCCGTCAGAAGGCAGTTCAAGATACTGATAAAGGGTTTCAAAGAGCAAACGCGCCCGACTCAAGCGCTCCACCAATGCTAGCAATAAATCAATTGCCGATGGCTGACCGCCATGCTCGGCGAGCCAGTCCTTCTCAAGCCGGGAAAGATGCTTCCCCTCCTCTATTTGGCTACCCAGCACTCTTTCCTCCTCGGCATTGAGCAGAGGAGTTTGCCCCAATTCAGCGAGATATAAGTCCAATGAACCCTCGCCGAGTTCAAATTCCCACTTTGAAGGAGTAATCCTGCGCCCAGAAACCTCATCCTCCTGATCAATTTCCTTATTAGCCAAATCTAATTCCTCATCCCGGGAAAAGACTTGTTCTCTATCTTTAACGTTTTCTAAAACCGTTCTCATCTTCAACCTCCTTTGTACTCTTCATTCGGCCAACTGCAGCTTTCAAACACGATTATTATATGTACAGAGGCAATCCTTGTATGCGACTTTTATCTCATACAGACACAGCGACGGGACAAGTAAACATGGGATACTGGAAGATTAGCCAGGAAAGCGGGTGAAAATATTGTATAAAAGGTCTTATTTGGTCTTTAGGGTTCTTGGAGAATTATCTCAAAAGGGCAACTTATGGCCCCAGTGAGACAAACGGCTTCGCAGTCTGTGCACCAGTCGCACTCCACTGTTTCAATAATGATAATAATATTGTTAACTATCGCCAGAGCATTGCAGTGGCACACGCCAACGCATAACCCACACCCATCACACTTTTTGGGGTCTATAACAGGCATTTCAGCCACAGATTTCAGTCTCCATTCTAATTAGTTTAAAGCAAAGGTTGCCATCTGTCTGTGATTTTTGTCTCAAGAAGACACCTCCATTATCTTCTGGAGAGCTTCTTTATCCGTAATTATTATGCGATGGCGATCCAACTTGATCGCCCCTTCCTCCTCTAATGCCTTTAGCGACCTGCCCACTACCTCCCGAGCAGTACCTGCCATAGCTGCCATTTCTTGCTGTGTAAGCCGTGGCCCACGGCCCATTTCACCTCCGATGTGCTCAAAGAGTATCTTGGCTACCCTGCCGATGACATGCTTGAAGGACAGATCCTCAACCAGCGATACGAGGTGACGCACTCGCCTTGCCAGTACCTTAATTACATTCAATGCTATCTGTGGATGGTTCCGGAGGATAGCTTCCATGTCATTCTTCTTTATCCCATAAAGAAGAACGGGTCCCATAGCCCGAGCACTGACGGGATTTAGACCACCATCAAAGATAGGGACATCATTGAAGGACTCCCCGGGGCGCACGATGCTCAAGATCTGCTCCTTTCCTTCGGCCGAGGTCTTGAACACTTTCACCACCCCCGAAGCGACAAAATACAGATTCGCAGCCGATTCACCTTCAAGCAAGACCATTTCTGCTCTGTCAGCAGTTTTCTCAAAAACGAGCTTTCTGATCGTCTCAAGCTCAGCAAGGCCAAGATCGGAAAAGTATAGAATGCTCTTCAAAAACTCCAACTGAACAGCCATACTTCATATCCCCACGAGGTAGCAAAATCTGCTTTATTATAACACCTGTTTTTCAGGCTCAATGACGCCAGTGACTTCCCCGTGCTCACCGTCTAACCATACTGTGATATTCAAGCAGACCCATTTTTTAACCTAGAACCACATAGTGCCGTCAGCATCGAGAACCAGGTCATTCAATGTCGCCGCCCCTACAACCTTGGCTTCTGGTATAAAGTCTCCTCTATCAAGGCCAAGCAATTGGGTGCTTTGTTCACAGACCAACAGTTTGACCCCAGCAGCTATGGCCTGGTCCATTATTTCCTTGACGGTGGGGAAGTTGCCCTCTTTGACTGTATCCGCCACGCCTTTCCTTACCACTGTTACCCCCAACCCCAGGAAATAAATGGTGGCATCTATATCCATCGCCTTGGCTGTCATGCCCAAGACGAAAGGCGAGTAAAGACGCTTCGGTGTATCAACACCACTTGTTTGAACGTAGAGGATATGCTTTTTCTTAGCCACCGTTAACCTCCTATTTTGTCTTTTTGATGAGAAATCTCAAACCTTCCTTGGTTTTCTCTATCTTAAGTATTTTCTGCCCGGTCCGCTTTGCCCAAGCCTTGAGATCCTCCTCAGCAGCAGGGTCATCTGCCAATACCTCCAAGGTCTCACCAACAGCAAGTTTATCGGTTTCCTGCTTGGTTCGTATAACTGGCATTGGACAGTAAAGACCTATGCAATCTAAGATTTGATGAGCCCGCTTAGATGAACTAGAGTCTGACATAGTTCAGACCTCCTACAACCATAATCTCCACTCCAAGTGACACTAGCCCTTAATCTCAGCGCCACAATGAGGACATACCCTATTCTCCCGGGGCAGCGGCTTTCGGCACTCGGGACAGTAAAATACAGTTATCTGACAAGCCTGGCAGTAAGGGAAATCCGCCTCCATTATCTCTTGGTCACAGTAGGGACAAAAAATATGCTTCTTTTTCCCTTTTTGCTCTGTCATCACTTTTTTCCTCCTCCTTTCTTCTTGCTCAGGTAACCCTTTATAGCTTTGTTCAGAGCTTGGGCGCCCAGATTGGAGCAATGAAATTTTTGCTTGGGTAATCCCTCTAGCTTGTCAGCCACCGAGCGGGGAGTGATTTTCATCGCTTCCTCCAACGTTTTGCCCTTAGCCATCTCGCTCACCATGCTGGAAACAGCAATAGCCGCCCCGCAACCAAAAGTCCTGAATTTAACATCTTCGAGATGGTTGTCCTTCACCTTAATGTAGAATGTCATCATATCCCCACATACCGGATTACCTACCTCGCCGACCCCGTCGGGGTTTTCAATCTCCCCAACGTTACGAGGATTCATGAAGTGATCCATAACTTTTTCACTATAGACTGGCATGTTACTTGCCTCCTTTAACTGTTTTACTAAACTTGGCGTAAAGCGGCGACATCTGCCGCAGCCTGTCAACAATGGGCGGCATTGTCTCCAGAACGTAATTTATGTCTTCGCCGCTGCTATCTATGCCTAGGGTAAAGAGGATAGAGCCCTGGGCTATTTCGTGAGATAGTCCCATGGCTATGAGTACATGAGACGCTTTGAGTGCCCGGGAAGTGCATGCCGAGCCGCTGGATACAGCAATCCCTTTGCTATTCAGCAGCATGAGCATGGACTCGCCTTCAATAAATTCCACGCAGAAACTGGCATGTCCGGGCAAACGGTGTTGCGGGTGTCCAGTGACTACCACATGTTCGATCCTGCTCGGTAGCTCCTTAAGCAAATGGTCACGCAGCGGTGTTAACCGCTTCATCCGGTCTGCCATGTGAGTCTTAGCCAGTTCTGCCGCTTTCCCCAGGCCGACAATAGCTGGAACATTTTCGGTACCGGCACGTCGACCCTCTTCCTGAATACCGCCGTCGAGAAGCGACATAATCCGCACCCCTTTTCTTATCCACAGCGCCCCGACCCCCTTGGGGCCGTAGAACTGGTTCCCGGCCAAGCTCAAGGCATCTACTCCCAATTCCGACACGTTAACGGGCATTGTCCCCGCCGTAGCCACGGCATCGGTATGGAAGGGAATCTTCCGCTCCCTGGTTATCTTGGCTATCTCCTGGATGGGCTCGATAGTGCCCACCTCGCCATTGGCATGCATTATGGAGACCAGTATTGTATCCTTCCTTATCTGCCGCAGTACATCATCAGGGTCAAGCACCCCATGTTTGTCCACCGGGACTTCACTCACCTTGAAGCCCCACTTTTCCAGTGTTCTTGCCGAGTGTAATACAGAGAAATGCTCGATAGCGGAAACGACTACGTGCTTGCCCTTGTTCTGTTGCGCCAGAGCCAGCCCTTTGACGGCAAAATTATTACTTTCTGTGCCACTGCCAGTAAAGATTATTTCATCAGGATCAGCGCTGATAAGCTGGGCTACTTGAGTACGTGCACGATCTATAGCCTCCCGGGCACCGTCTCCCCAATCGTGGAGCGACGACGGGTTACCAAAGATATCACCCAGATAGGGCATCATTGCCTCACGGACTTCAGGAAGAAGCGGTGTGGTAGCTGCGTTATCTAAATAAATCCTTCTCATGTTGATACCTCCCTAACATTGCTTTCCAGGCTCAGGGATATAACTGATTACCCTCATCATCCTCGACAATGATGGCGTTCTCCGGGCAGCTTTCGGCTGCCTCTATCAAAGTCTCCTCATCAACTGAGTCGGGGGCAAGAACTACAGCCTTGTTTTGGTCATCCAGCTCGAAGACTGTGGGGGCAACAGCCACGCAGTTACTAACCCCGCTACATAGTTCTCTATCTACCTTCACCTTCATTTTTCACCCCTCCTGTACTCCGCCTCGCTGGTAGTTGTGGGCGAGGATAATAGCGCCCCTTTGGCGTTTGAGGCGCAGAATTTCTTCAACAAGTTCGACATTGCGATCTACCATTTGTGAGATTTCAAGTTTATTCATATCTGGACCTGTCGGCTTGTTTATTGGTGGTTGGGAGTCCGACCAGAAGCCTTATCTATACAATTTACTCATTAGTTTAATTACTGGATAATGGAAAAGTCATAAAATGACGGCGATAAAAATTACAAAGTTATGTCATTTTGTTATGAGCCAGTTTATATGAAAAGAGGCACATTTTTTCAGCTTTATCTTACAATTATATACTCAGGGGCGGCCTGTGTCTGTAACTATTATCGCTTTTGACTCAGATATAAAATGTCATAGATTTGTAATTTTTCCTATCGATATTTTATGACTTCTCTATGGCAGGCAAGCTATAATTTCACTCGACATGAAAGACGAAAAATGCGACGTGAAATCTCATATCTAGCGTGGTTCGGCATATCATAAAACCAAAGGAGGTGAAGAAACATGAAGCTAAATAACAAAATAGCGATTGTAACTGGAGCTCGGAGAGGAATGGGGCGTGCTATTGCCCTAGCTCTGGCCAGAGAAGGAGCCAACGTAGTTGTGAGTGACATAAGCCAAGAAGATTGTCAGAAGGTTGTCGATGAGATAGAAAAACTGGGGAGAAAAGGGTTGGCACTCAAGTGTGACGTCAGCTCCCACAACGACGTCGAGGATATGGTCAAGAGAACAGTGGCAGAGTTTGGTAGAGTTGACATCCTGGTAAACAATGCAGGAATCATAAGTTACAAGCCGTTCCTGGAGCTTACGGATGAAGACTGGGACAAAACTTTAAGTGTAAACCTAAAGGGGCAGTTTCTCTGTGCTCGGGCTGCCGCCAAAGTCATGGCCAAGAACAAGTGGGGGCGTATCATTAACATCGCCTCAATTTCTTCTGGAGGATGTGGCATTGCCTTTCCTCTTATAGCTCATTACACCGCATCAAAAGGTGGTGTAGTGGCTCTCACCGAAGCACTCGCACTGGAGCTTACTTCCCAAGGCATAAATGTGAACGCGATTTGCCCCGGGGCCATAGACACTGACATGGCTAAAGGAACCAAGGAAAGTGGTCAGTTGGCTCAGGTGCTGGCAAGAATTCCTAAGGGAAGACTGGGACAACCGGAGGAAATTGCTAACCTTGCCGTTTTTCTGGCGTCCGAGGAGGCTGATTATATAAGCGGGGCTCCCATTGTTATTGACGGTGGATGGCTAGTCACATAGCCTATTGATAAGTGTCGCCCCTACGACCAAAAATATAAGCGTTTGGGGTGTTCTATAATGGGGGACACCATGCCAGACGCGGTGCGAACATCCTGCTCAGGGCTGGTTATCCGAGTGCTTACAACTCACCACTGACGAAGCTTTTAAGTACCAGGCAAATGGAGATCGGAGGCATTATGAAGAAATATGATGTAATTGTCATCGGTTCAGGGTGCGGAATGAATATTGTCGAAGAAGCCCTGGCCCATGGCCTAAGTGTGGCGCTTGTGGACAAAGGCCCACTCGGAGGTACTTGTGCCAATCTTGGCTGTATACCATCCAAGATGCTCATATTCGCTGCTGACAGGATAGCCGAGATACAGGAAGCCAAAAAGCTGGGCATTGAAGCCAAGATAAAGAATATCGACTTCGGCTTCATAATGGAGCGTATGAGAAAATTCATACGGGAAAATCAAGAACATATGAGGCAGGGGCTCTCCCACGCAGAAAATCTAGACTTCTATGAAGGCGAAGGACACTTCGTTGATGATTACACCATCGAGGTTAACGGTGAAAAAATAAAGGGCGATAAGATTTTCATCGCCTCCGGCTCGCGCCCCATGATACCGCCAATAAAGGGTTTGGATAGTGTGGACTTCCTGACCAATGAAACCGTACTGCAATTAAAAGAGAGACCAAAAAGTCTCATAATTATCGGTGGCGGCTATATTGCAGTGGAATACGGCCATTTCTTTGCCGCCATGGGCACGAAGGTGACCATGCTGGAAATGGCTAACCGGCTCGTCCTTGCCGAAGAGCCAGAGATAGCCGAGGTTTTAAAGAAGGAGCTAGGTCGGCGCATGGATGTTTACACCAATGTTCGGGCTGAAGAAATGAAGGAAAATGGGCTTGGCATTACTGTTATCGCAACCGATGCAAAGAGTGGCGTGAAAAAGGAATTCACAGCGCAGAGAATTCTGGTCGCCGTGGGGCGAAGGTCCAATGCCGACCTGCTGAGGGTGGAGAATACCGGTGTTGAGGTTGATAAAAGAGGCTTTATCAAGGTTAATGAGTATCTTGAGACCGCTAAGAAGAACATATTCGCTGTGGGAGACGCCAATGGTCAGCAGATGTTTACGCATGTAGCTAATAAAGAGGCAATGCTGGCAGCGCATAACGTAATACATGGTGGCACGCTTAAGATGGACTACAGCGCTGCCCCCCACGCCGTCTATTCCCACCCCCAGATTGCATCCGTGGGGCTGACTGAGGAAGTTGCCAGAAAGGCATACAAGGTTCTGGTCGGCAAGGCTGAGTATTCAGACGTGGCCCAGGGTGAGGCAATGATGGAGGAAAACGGTTTCGCCAAAGCAGTTTTAGAGGCAGGTACCGGGAAGATACTGGGTTTTCACATCATTGGCCCCTATGCGCCTATTTTGATTCAGGAAGTGATAAATGCCATGGCATCTGGCGGTGGAATTGACCAGATACAAACGAGCATGCATATTCATCCCGCTATCACCGAGCTAATACCTGCGTTGTTAAGTAGCCTGAAGAACACAATTTCATGACCCATGGGAGTAGTGCTTGTCTGAAGACCCCTCACAGCACCCTGGTTCTCCTGGATGACCACAACAGTTCTGTCTACGCCAAATCTTTATAAAGTTATTACAAAACACTAGTTTCAGCTTCCTTCCCAGAGGCATGGGCACTGACATATTGGTAAAAAACGCTCTTACTGTTGGCATACTACAACCTCCTAAAAATATTCCTTGTTCTTCGACCCTAGGTAACGCTGCATATTGCTTCGTTTCATTCCCTCTTCTTTGTAGACATCTGTATATATATTGGTTTTCTTCTAATTGCCTAAATGCCGGGTACGCACCCCGGCGCTTTGACCATTAATACGGGGACAGGACTGCCTCTGAAAACCCTGTCAGCAACGCTGCCGTGGGTCCACCGACTGACGCCAGAGCGACCATGGCTGGAGATGACGATAAGGTCGCACCCAGGATGTTTTGCGTAAATAATAATCTCCTCGGCAGGATCACCAAGAAGCACCTCTGTACCTACCTTGATCCCTTTAGCTTCCATTGCTTTAGCTATTCTGTCAAGATATCTCTGTGCCTGCTTCTCTTTCTTGCCGACTGCTTCAGGCACAAGTTGCTGACCCAGCGGCTGGCTGGGGTCCTCAAAGACTCTATAGCCTTGAAAGCGCTCAGTAACGCTGACCAGGATTACCTTCTCTGTGTCGCATCCTTTAGCCAAGGCTTCTGCATAGGGAAGTGCACACTCGGCCAACTTAGAGCCATCTAATGGAACTAAAATTTTCTTGTACATTTTTGACCTCCTTCTAACATTTCCTGATTCAGACTAAAGCCTCGATTATTGCCTTATTGAATTTCGGCAGGTCAGCAGGTTTACGCGCGGTAATGATATTGCCATCCCTGACCATCGGCTCATCAACCCAGATAGCGCCGGCATTTTTCAGGTCTACCGCTACCGAAGGCCATGAAGTTACACGGCGCCCTTTGACTATATCGGCTGAGATCAGAAGCTGAGGGCCATGGCAGACTGCGGCTATTATCTTGCCCTCAGCGTGCGCCTTTCGTACCAGATCAACCATCGGCTGGTGCAGGCGCATCTTGTCCGGAGCATAGCCGCCGGGGACAATTATGGCATCAAATTGACTGGCTTCAACCTTATCGGCGGTTGTGTCTACTGTCACCTCGGCCGAGCCTCTCTTTCCCTTGTAACTTTTCTTTGAGCCACTGCCCACAATCACCACTCTAGCACCGGCATCTTTCATCGCTCGCAGTGGTTCCGTGAGTTCAGAGTCTTCAAAATTCTCCTCAGCCAGAATGGCAATGCGCTTTCCTGCAAGCATACGTTATCTCCTTTCTGAATTGGTCGCCTTTCTCCTAGTGTTAGCTTTTTTCACCTTCCTTTTGCGTGGTGTTGAATTACTTGAAGTAAGAAGGTCAGGCGAAATCTCATCATCTTGAGTCACCAGCAGACGCAGGTGTTCGGTGATGCCATCAAGGCATCCGAGAACCGGCATTATCGCTTCAGCCAGGCTTTGCCTGTCTGCAGCTTCAACCATGGCAATGATATTGGGATACCCTTCCAGCCGGTCAGCAAGAATAACCTCTGCCCTGCTCCGCAGCATTTGAACCGCGTATTCGCAACTCCTATCTACAATATCAAGCAACATATACGCCCTTACGCTCATTTCTTTGCACCTCTTTATTCACCCATGATTTCTGGACGATGCCACGCTGAGATAAGATGGGACTCGAAGCAATCCAGCGTTTGCCATCAAAGGCAGAAGAGCACAAGCTCGTGAACATCGAGAATGGAACGCTCTGCCGTCCTGCTCAAAGACTGAGTTTGCGGATGTTGGGCTAATGCAACCACCACTGATTTTCTCCAAGAGTACTTCGGTAGGCATATTCTATAAAGCAGGCAATGGAAAAGTCATAAAATGCAGGTGGAAAAAGTTACAAAACTATGACATTTGGGAGAGTATTGGAGAGGTCGGGCAGAAAGCACTTTCAGGCGGACTGCAGGTCCATGATGTAGCCTGTCTTGGGTATGGTGCGAATGAGCTTGGGATTGTTAGGTTCACTCTCTATCTTTTCTCTTAGCCGGCTAATCCACGTGCGCAGTATCTGTATATCGTCCCGATACTCAGGCCCCCAGATTCGTGTGAGAAGGTCACTGTAAAGCATGAGACTCCCGGCATTCTGGGCAAGCTCGCTGAGCAGAAGCCACTCGATGCGGGTCAAGCGAACTTCTTTCCCTCGTACAATGACAAGGCGCTTTTTGAAATCAATGACCAAATCACCCAGAGAAAGCTGGTCACGGATTTTCCGTTTCTCATCTGGTGACAGACGCCGCCTCACCGCCTCAATTCGTGCTACCAGTTCATCGGGGCTGAAAGGCTTGGCTAGATAGTCATCGGCACCGAGGCTAAGCCCCTTCACCTTGTCTGCATTGGTTCCCTTAGCGCTGAGGATGATAGTCGGTACCGGGGAAAAGGTGCGGAGCTCCTTTAATGTCTCAAAACCGTCCTTTTTGGGCATCAAGATATCAAGCACCACCAGGTCCGGCTCCTGCGCCTGCACCTCCTCTAAAGCCTCTACTCCATTGCTCGCGGTAAGAACCTCGTAGCCTGAAGCCTTTAGCTTGGAGCTGAGGAAGTTAAGAATGCGCTGCTCATCATCGACTACCAGTACCTGGAACTTTTTCATGGCCCGACCCTTTGCATACTATTCACTCCAAATCATATAAGTAAATGTTAACGATGTCAAAGCACCTCTTCAGAATTTTGTTGACTGGCAAGCAGGGCAGAACTAGAATATGAGCAGTTGGCCTGATTAACAGGCTGATGTAAGGAGAATGCCAATGGAAGATGAACTTAGAAACAGCGGCATTGACGTGATTGGCAGCGTGCCCTGGGGCACCCACTTCTGCCAGTTTTATCAGACCAAGCAGGATTTAATTGATATACTTGTCCCTTACTTCAAAGCTGGCCTTGAGAGTAATGAATTCTGCATGTGGGTTACCTCTGAGCCCCTCATTGTAGCCGAGGCTGAAGAAGCTATGAGGAAGGCAGTTAACAATTTCGACGAATACCTGCGCCGAGAACAAATAGAGATAATCCCATACAGCGAATGGTATTTGCTGGGAGGCACGTTCGATGATGACCGTGTGCTGAAGGGTTGGGTCAGCAAGCTGGAGCAGGCTCTGGCTAGAGGCTATGACGGGCTACGGCTGACGGGCAACACGTTCTGGCTGGAAAGGAACCACTGGCAGGCTTTCACGGAATATGAGGCAAAGGTGAACAACGTCATCGGGAAATACAGAATGTTGGCAATTTGCACATACTGCTTGGATAAATGCGATGGCACCGCCGTAATTGATGTCATCAAGAACCATCAGTTTGCCCTGATCAAGCAGGAGGGGAAGTGGGATATTATCGAAAGCGCTATCTACAAGCAGGCTAAACAAGCACTATTAGAGAACGAACAAGACCTGAACCGTGCTCAGGCTGTAGCTCATACCGGTAGCTGGCGTCTGGATGTCCAGCGCAACCAGCTTCTGTGGTCCGACGAGACCCACCGAATCTTCGGCATCCCCATGGGAACGCCTATGACTTATGAAACTTTCCTTTCAAGCGTTCACCCGGAGGATCGGGACTACGTTGACCGGAAGTGGGCGGCAGCCCTCAGAGGCGAGCCATACGACATTGAACACCGCATCGTTGTGGACGACGAAGTGAAGTGGGTTCGCGAGAGGGCTGAGCTAGAGTTCGATTCAAAGGGTGAGCTTAAAGGCGGTTTTGGAACTGTTCAGGACATCACCAAGCGCAAACAAGTGGAAAATGAACTCATAGTCAAAGCCTTCGCCGTTACTTCAGCTGCCAGTGGCATTGCTATTGCGAACCTGGATGGCATTGTGACTTATGTGAATCTTGCCTGTCTCAGCATGTGGGATTATGAACAAGAAGAAGAGGTGCTTGGTAAGCATGCTAGCAACTTCTTTGCAGATAAAAATGAGTTTGGTGTGGCGCTGAAGGCAGTCTTGAAGGAAGGTGTGTCGCAGGGCGAAGCCAAGGCTAGGCGGAGTGATGGGTCAACTTTTGACGTGCTGGTCTTGGCAAACCTGGTTGCCGATGCTGATGGCGAACCTTTCTGTATGATGGCTTCCTTTGTGGATATCACCGAACGTAAAAAACTTGAGCAGCTTAAAGATGAGTTCATTGGACTCGTATCCCACGAATTGCGGACACCGTTGACTGTAATCGGCGGTTGTTTGAGTACTTTAATCACCGAGTGGAACCGCCTGTCACCAAACGAGGTACAACAACTCTTCAAAGATGCCCTTCTAGAAAGCGAGTCTCTCTCCCACCTGATAGAAAACCTGCTGGAGCTTTCACGAGCCCAGGCTCAGCAACTGGCCCTTTATTCGGAACTGATTGATGTTAAAACCTTGGTTAGAGAGACACTCCATAAGATAAAACGGCAGGCTCCTTCGCACCGGTTCGTTACCTCTATCCCGAGTGAGCCTATGTTAATGCATGCTGACCCACTGAGAATCGAACGCATCCTCTATAACCTTCTGGACAACGCAGCCAAGTATTCTCCGCCGGGCAGCCAGATAAAAGTCTCAGCTAATGCAGAGCCAGAGCGTTTGATCATAGGGGTCAGCGACCATGGTAAAGGTTTATCCTCCAGCGAGCAGGCCAGAATCTTCGGCCCATTTCAGCGTCTGGAGAATGACAGACCCGACCAAGCCAGAGGGGCTGGGCTCGGCTTAATGGTCTGCCGCAGACTGGTGGAAGCCCATGGTGGGGAAATCTGGGTGGAGTCTAAAAAAGGCAGGGGTTCAACTTTTTTCTTCAGTCTGCCTCGTAGAAAGGGCATAGATGCAGGTAGGGTTAGCCTTGAGACAGCAAAATGAAACTTATTATCTTTGATCTGAACCAGACGCTGGTAGATTTTCTATCGGTCCACGACGAGGTAACGCGAAGATTGTTCAAAATGTTTTTCAATAAGGAACTTTGGTGTCACAGGTTCGAATCCTGTACGGCCCACTCTCTGTTTCTTCTTTTTTCTGCCAACATTTTAGGGCAGTAATCACGCACCTTAGCATCATTCCCACCTTGGTTTTTATGAAGTGAGGGGGTGATATACACCAAGATTTTGGAAAAACTGACCTATTACCCGCTATCTATAGAGGAAGTATCTTGCGGGTGACGTTTGGCAGTATACCTGTTTGCACATGAAGCCAGATTGTTACCTACACGCCTGAACTGGATAGCCCTTCTGCCCGGAAAGTCAGACCTCATCTCGCAGAATAGCACGTATGCGCTGGAGCAGTGGCGGATGAGAATAGTTGAGAAAAACGTAAAAGGGATGGGGCATCAAGTTTGAGAGATTACCCGCATGGAGTTTCTTCAACGCTTCTATCAGATGCTGTGGATGCTGGATAGTCTCGGCTGCGAAGCGGTCAGCTTCGTACTCATTCCTACGCGATAGCGCGTGCATTATGACCGAAAGCACCATTTCCAGTGGGGTGTAGAGCAAGCCGAAGAACAAAATCCCGCTGTAAATGGATTGTTGCTCCATATAGAATGCGTCGTAGAGCCCGGGGCTGCCCAGGAAGATAGATAGCACAAAAAAGAGTACTCCTGCGTGAAGAATATTGATTATTGTGCCCTGTAGTATGTGCTTCTTCTTGTGGTGACCGATTTCGTGGGCAAGCACGGCTGTCAGTTCAGGCACCGTATGCTTCTCAATCAATGTATCAAATAGGGCAATTCGTTTGTTACGGCCAAATCCGGTAAACAAGGCATTTGATTTACTGGAGCGCTTGGAGCCATCCATGACGAAAACGTTTTTGATGGGGAAATCGACCGAGCGGGCATAATTGAGAATAGCCTCTTTCAACTCCCCTGGTTCCAGGGGGGTGAACTTGTTGAAGAGAGGCATAATCCACGTTGGAGCCACATATTGCAAAATCAGGGAAAATCCAGTGAAGGCAATCCAGCAGTACAGCCAGGCATGGTAGCCTGCATATTCAAATAAGGCCAAAATACCAGCTAGCAAGGCAGCACCAAGCAGTGCTGCAAGGCCCAGGCCCTTGACCCTGTCCGCCAGGAAAGTGCGAGGGGTAGTCCTGTTGAAGCCGAATCTCTCCTCAATTACAAAGGTGCGATAAATGCTGAAAGGCAGCCTAAGAAGGCTATAGCCTGTCAACAGAATGCCAATGTAGAACAACCCGTTCAAGATAGGAACAAAGCCCCAGGACCTAATTATCTGGTCAACATAGTTGAAGCCGCCAGCAAACCAGAAAGAAAGTAGAACGACCAAGCTGAATGTACTGGTTACGAAAGCAAAACGGGTATTAGTGCGAATATATTCTTGAGACTTACGATAATCCTCCGGTTGATACACCCCTTCAAGAGCGGGAGGTGGTTCTGATCTCAGGGACTTGAGATTGAGCAGATTTGCAACCACTCCTATCGCATACTCAATAACGAGGGCGAAAAGAATGATAAAGAAAAAGGGATTCATCATTGCTTGGCCAGTTACACCGTATTTTATTATAGACTTGTGCAGCCCTCAACAAAGAGAGGGAGATCTTGCACAGTCCATCGGATTGCTATCCAACATTTCTCGGGATTGTTCAGTTTTCACTGAAAACCCATGGATAAAGATATGCCAGCCCGTTGTGCGAACAACCAGGATAAGCTGTGATAGAATTTAGTCGGTTATGAAGACTATAGACTGGTCGGATACGGTAGCCTCAGATTTTCGTACTAGGATAATTATAGAGCCTGACAGCCCAATATTGGCTTTTAAGGCTAATAGGGACCGCTACACTCGCCAAACCCAACGAATCTATCAAGGCTTGCCATACCTTGGCAGCCAAGAGTCTGAGGACGCACTCACTTGGAATGCATTTAGAAGCCTCCAGAGAGCTCGTAGACTAGACATAGTTTGCAGCGAGCTAGATATTGGAGAACCACAAGGTATGCTACTGTGGACGCCTGCACCTGAAACTGGCGGTGTAAACGCAGAACTGCAGTACGCAGTTGGGTAGCTAATTAGGAATCACAGACGAGACACATAGGTTGCCGAGGGTATTGTGCTCGGATGCACTGAACTCCCCTTGCTTGTCCGGCCCAGTGAGATACATGCTCCGATATTTGATACTACCCGGCTCCATGCCGAAGCAGCAGTCAACCTAGCACTCGCTGAAGGTTAGGACTTCTGTGCCTATTGGTGGACGAATTTCAGGGACACCATACCAATTAGGCCTTAACTACAAATCAGGTATTATGTCCGCAGAATACCGGCTACGAGATTTCCCCCAATTAGAGAAGTAAACATGCCATAGCGGCTAGGCTGCACAGTTACTCATTTTGTTACCCCAAGAGTCCCCTATTATTCCCCCTTTGGAGCACTTACTGAACCCAGCCTTTTCTGTTCTAATCCCTTTTTCCCCTTCAGCTTAAACGTTCGGTATTCCCGGTAAGAAATCTTCTCGTTAGGGCGCCCCCAACCCAGTTCTTTCAGTGCCTCGACTACCTTCTGGAGCTTCGGCTCCATTTCTTGCCTCCCTAAGCCCCTTAGATGTGGTGGAAGCTCATGCCGCTCTTCAGGTTCCATCCCTAATAAATCGCAAATTGCCTCCGCTGCCCAACGCGCACCTCTCACAGGTGGCGTCTGGTCACGCCCACCCTCGAAATCAGGCGCGTTCATTCCACACTTATCCTTTTCATAGAGAGCAAAAGTCATCTCCAGTATTCTGGCATCGGGGTCCATAAGGTCTAAAGCCCGCTGAACTCGATTATAGCGTACTCTAAGACAATCTATGGCGCCGTAATCCTCCTCAAATCTATCAATTACGTATTCCACGGCAGGGACGGATGAAGCGTAATTAAGATTATCATTTTTCGATAGTTCCTCGGTAGTAACACCAACCACATAACTTATAAGAAAGGTGGAAGCGATAACAGCTCCACAAGTGCCGACCCCTGTCATGGCTACACCACCATGGAGTCCTATCATTCCCTGGGTTATCGCTTCTTGTATTTCGGGTGGAAATAACTCTATATCCTCAGACCTAAACGCATCGCATATTGCTCCAAAAGTAGCTGGGGCGCAGGACATGTATTTTGCCCCAAGTTCATCGGCAAGGTGACCCGCATTATCTATTATTCTTTCCCTCTTTCCCTCGTCGATCTTGATTTTCTCAACCATTTTTACCTCCTTTTTTGATTTTGTACTAGCGTCTCATAGTCAAGCAACCTCCATAATTATAGACCGCGACCAGGGACTGGGCAATTCCTGACCTGCAAAGCACACTTATCTGAAGTTGTCATGGCTGGGCTTCTGTTTTGATTGAAAGGGCAAGGCCGGTGCTACAGAGCCTGTTAGGCTTGCTTCCTAGTGGCCATTGTTAGTTGCAGACCCGCAGCTTTTGAACGAAGCAGGAGCAGCAAGCCGCGGGCGAGTAATTTACACAAAAACACTCATTTCGTTATCCCGGCCTCTGTTGCACTTCCTAGCGACTTGCGGTTTCCAATCAAAAACAGGAGGCGGCTGAAGGAAGTAAAGAAGGGGGATTGATAGCACCTGCCTTCCGGAAAAGATTCATGCTGGCTGTCATCAGCTGGGCCAATTAACAAGCTTGATATGTTGCTTTTACCATCAATTTCTATAAGAGTCTGCACTATGCTAGGATGTAGGCATACATGAAAGAAGATTTCCTGAGCCGGCTGGCTGAGATTGTTGGCCAGGATTATGTATCAAACAGTCCCGAAGACCTGTATCTCTATTCCCGCGACCCGGGGGCACAGAAGCCGCGCCAGGCCGACTATGTGGTTATGCCCCGGACAGTGAACGAGGTGCAGCAGATAGTCAGGCTGGCAAACCGGGAGAAGGTCCCCCTCACCCCAATGGGGGCGGGGCTGACCCTGTCGGCCCTGACCGTTCCTCTCAGGGGTGGCATTGTGCTGGACATGAAAAGAATGGACGGCATAATAGAGGTAAACGAAGCCAGTCGTTACGCCGTAATTGAGGCCGGCGTCACCCAGGCGGCCCTCAGGGCCTATCTTGAGAAGCATCATCCCCACCTCCAGCACTCAACCCCGGAGTCACCCCCCACTGCTACCATAGTCGGCAACATACTGATTCAGGGGCACGGACACCTGACACCAAGGTACGGCGTTAACTCACAGATGGTCAACGGCATGGAGGTGGTTTTGCCCACCGGCGAGGTATGCAAGCTGGGCTCAAGCTCAATAAGTCCCAGCTGGTTCAGCCGGGACCCCCTCCCCGACCTTATGGGTCTCTTCCTAGGCTGGCTGGGAACGACCGGCATCGTCACCAAGCTGTCAATGCAGCTCTTCCCCAAACCCCGTTACAGAGACCTTTTGCTGTTCGTTTCCGATAGCGCTGAACTGATTCCGGAGATTATAGACGAGCTCAGCCAGATTAACCTCCTGGAGAACTGCTTCATTATCACCCAGGAGAAGCCGAGGTGGGCGCAGCGCATATACTATATTATCGTCATCTCTGGGCAGTCGCAGGCGGAGTTTGAGACCAAGAAGAGACTGCATAACCAGATTTTCCAGAAACACCAGGACAAGGTATCGCCGGTAAACGAGGAGCCAGCGCTGACACCGCTTCGGGAGAGGTTTCTCGGCGTGCCTCCGTTTGCCGCCACCGCTGCCGATTTCAGGAAAGGCGGCGGCTTTGAATACACCGGGGCCATACTGCCCATAGAGGTAATCCCCCAGGCCTGGCAGAGCGGGATTGAGATTGCCCACAAGTACGACCTGCTTTACCAGCTGGGAATACAGCTCCTGCCCAACGGCCACAGCGTTATGCTCGCCTACTCCTACCCCTTCAACCGGGCTGTCGCGGAGGAGGCCGATAGGGCCAGAGGCGCCCTGGATGAGACCAACCGCCTGACCCTGGAGCTGGGTGGGGTGGTCTGGAAGCCGGAACTGCCGGCGCAGAAGCTAATCTTAGAGAGAATGGACGCCGGCACGCGTCAGTTGATAGACAGAATAAAGAAGATGCTGGACCCGAACGGCATCATGAATCCGGGAAACTGGGAGGTGAGCTAAATTTCCCTGGAAGATTATAAAAACGTAATCCATAGATGCTTTGGCTGCGGGTACTGCCAGCTAACCTTAGACTATTCGGAGTTTAACTGCCCTATCTATAATAGGTTCCGCCTGAAGAGCTACTCGCCGGGCGGCCTGCTCTGGCTCATACGGGCCTGGGAGGAAAAAGAAATAGAATGGTCCGAGTCGCTGGGCAAAATACTCTACTCCTGCACCACCTGTAATAACTGCGTCCAGAGCTGCAAGTTCCCCTTTAATGAAGATATTGTCAATATAATAATAGCGGCCAGAGAAGAGGTGGTGGACAGCGGGCTGGTTACTTCCAAGGTGGCACGCTTTTTCCGCAATATTGAAGCCTACGGCAATCCCTACCGGGAACTGAGAGGGAACCGGGGCCGGTGGGCTGAAGGTATGGGGATAGAGCCCTATAACGGCCAGGAGTTCCTCTTCTATGTTGGCTGTGTTGGCTCTTTTGATGAGAAGGGGCAGAGGGCTGCTCAAGCAGTCGGCGGACTGCTTCTTAAGGCTGGTGTTTCCTTTGGCATATTAGGATCTGCCGAAGAGTGCGATGGCAATGAAATCCACATACTGGGCGAGAGCCGTATTTTCGAGATGCTGAAAGACAGGAACACCGCCCTTTTCCAGAAGGCCGGCGTCAGGAAGATTATAACGCTTTCCCCTCATTCCTATAATGTTTTCCGAAATGAATACCCAAGCAGGTTTGAAGTATTTCACTATACCCAGGTACTTCGTGACCTTATTCAAGGGGGAAAACTAAAGCCAGCCTCAAAGCTGAACATGAAAGTTACCTACCACGACCCGTGTTTTCTGGGGAGGCACGCCGGAGAGTATGAAGCGCCCCGTGAGATACTGAGGGCAATCCCGGGTGTTGAGCTGGTAGAGATGGAAAGGAACCGCCAGAATTCTTTCTGCTGCGGCGGGGGCAGCGGCAATTTCTACACCGATTCCTTCGGCGGCGGCGAAAATAGCCCGTCAAGAGTCAGGGTGAGAGAAGCCAATAAGACCGGGGCCGGCATCTTAGCGGTAGCCTGCCCAACTTGTGTCGTAATGCTTGGTGAAGCGATAAAGGACGAGGGAATAGAAGAGAGCCTGATTGTTAAAGATATTTCAGAACTTGTCGAATTCCAGGGACACCATACCAATTAGGCCTGCTACAAATCAGGTATTGTGTCCCCAGAATACCCCGGAACCCTCTTCAAAACGACGTAAGTAATCTCGTCCGCCCCGGGCTGGAGAAGCCGATTTTTTGAAAACTCGGGTGATTGCTTTATACTATTCAATGATTATTGATATGGCGATGAGAGTATAGGCGACTCGGAAGGTTACCTTGGGCGACAGGGATTTAGAACTGCTCGAATTTCACAAGATAAGGGAGATACTGGCAGGTTTTACTTCCTTTTCCACCAGCCGAGAGCTTGCCCTCAACCTCACTCCCCTCTCGGATGAAGAAGAGGTTCGCCTGCGGCTCAGGCAGTCGGCTGAGGCACGCCGTTTGCTGGCACTCAGTCCCGATATCCATATCGGCGACGTTGTTGATATCCGGGAAGTGGTGAAGATGGCGACACGCGGCAAAGTCCTGGACCCTCAGTCCCTGCTGGAAATTCGAAAGACGCTGGCCGCTGCCCACAGGCTTAAAAAACACCTGACGAACCTGTCGAGTGAACTCCCGTTACTCAGTGGTCTGGCCAGAGACATTGTGGCACTGGAGCAGGTTGTAAAGGATATTGATGGCTGCTTGAGTCCGACCGGCGACCTCCTGGACACCGCTTCACCTAAACTGGCGTCGGTGAGACATAGAATGCGGGAAGTGCGCCAGGAACTGCTCACTCACCTGGAAGCCATAATCAGGTCACCTAGGGGACGGAAAATAATCCAGGAACCCATTATTACCGAGCGGGAGGGTCGGTATGTAATTCCAGTCAAGGTGGAATGTCGCCGACAGATAAAGGGCATTGTCCACGACGTCTCCAACACCGAGGCCACGGTATTTATTGAGCCCTGGACAACTACAGACGTGCAGAATGAACTGCGCGAGCTGGTTGCAGAAGAGAAGGACGAAACAGAAAGGATACTGAGAACGCTCAGTGCTGAAGTTGGGGCGTTCGAAAGCGAAATTTCACGGAACATAGAACTGATTGCCGAGATTGACCTGGCGCTGGCTAAGGCCAGATACGCCAGGGAGGCAAAAGCCACCGAGCCTATTATCGTTGTCGCTGGTAGAAACGCTGAGGCAGAGGGACATGAACCGGGCGGAGTGCTCAGGCTGGTCGAAGCCAGACATCCGCTGCTGGGAAAGAAGGCAGTGCCGCTGTCGGTCGAGATTGGCCGGGATTTCTCCGTTCTAGTCATTACCGGGCCCAATACCGGTGGTAAGACGGTCGCTCTCAAGACGATAGGACTTCTCAGCCTGATGGCGCTGGCCGGCCTGCCCATTCCAGCTCAGGCGGAAAGCCGCATACCTCTTTTTGGTGGCGTATACGCCGACATCGGTGACGAACAGAGCATCGAGCAGACACTTTCGACCTTTAGCTGGCACATAGGCAACATCGTGCGTATCATAAACAGTGCCACGGCACAGAGCCTGGTGCTTTTAGACGAACTGGGCACCAACACTGACCCGGGCGAAGGCTCGGCTCTCGCCCGCGCTATCCTGCTCCATTTCTTATCACAGGGAACGACGACCGTAGCCACCACTCACTACACCGAATTGAAGGCGCTGGCTCACGCTACCGACGGCATGCAAAACGCGGCATTTGATGTGGAGCCCGTGAACATGACGCCCACCTACCACTTGACAGTGGGGATCCCGGGCGGCAGCAATGCTCTGGCTACAGCATCTCGCCTGGGACTGCCGGCGGAGATTGTCACCCGCGCCCGACACATGCTTTCCGAAGGCGCCCAGGAGATCGAGGCTTTGCTTACCCATCTGGTGACCGAGCAGAAGAATATTGAGTCGCTTCGCCACAGCCTGGAGAAGGAAATGAATGAAGCAGAACAGAGCGCTGCAGACTTGAAAAACAAGCTCCGCCAGTTAGAAGAAGACAGGCGAAGAATCGTCAAGGAGACACGTGACCAGATAGTTCGCGAGGCTGCCGAACTACACATGAAAATTCGTGAAACGACAACAGAATTGCGCAAGGAAAAATCCAGGGAAAGAATCGAGCAGGCAAAAAAGGCACTAGCAGAGGCACAGGAGCAGTTGAATGCCGGGGTATGGCAGGCCAGACCAGCGGTTGAGACAGACGAAACAGAAGCCGAGGCTGGCTCAATCTCCATGGGTGATACCGTCTGGCTAAGAGAGGCTGGCGTGCCAGCAACAGTACTTTCAGTGTCTGAGGAACGTGGGCTCGTCGAAGTCCACGCCGGGAAAGTGAAGATGACCCTCAGGCTGGACAGCGTGGAAAAGAGGATACCATCAACTGGCGCGGTGAAGACGGGTGGTGCCCTGATAAGGAGGGGGATGCGCAAGTCCAGGGTCCCTCTCGAGCTTGACCTGCGGGGAAAGAGAGCGGATGAGGTTGAGCCGGTGCTGGAAGACTACCTTAACGAAGCGTCTTTATGCGGCTTGAGCCAGGTTCGCATCATTCACGGTATCGGCACGGGCACCGTGCGCCAGATTGTCAGGGACATTCTGGCCTCTCATCCGCTGGTCACGTCTTTCCGGCCTGGGGAACAAGGCGAGGGCGGCGACGGCGTTACCATAGTCAGCATGTAGCCAGAGTATTTCGCTTGACCGGGTGATTGATATTATGCCTATATCAAAGAGGTTCCATCTCAGCCGGTCGAAGATGCTCGGCTTTCTGGACGAGCTGGCTTCGACCGAAGGAAAGGCAATATCAGTATACCTGCCGCAGGGGACGCTTCAAGCCAGGGTTGAAAATCTGCTGGGACGGGTGTTTGCCGCAACTGCCATACCGCCAGGCGTGGCCGAGGTTATTGCCGGCTCGGGAATGGGAGCGGCACTTTTTGGGAGTCCGCTGCAAATGTATTTGGCCCTGCCCCCATTCCCCATCGTTGAAGAATATATCACCGATGGCTATGATGTTGAGCCGTTGCATTCCCTTCTCAGTCATGACTTCCTTATCGCTCTTGTACTGGTTCGCCTGGGAGCATATAGCATTGGCATCTGCCGGGGCACAAAGCTCATAGATAGCAAGACGGGAACAGGCCTAGTGCACGCCCGCCACAAGAAGGGTGGCTCCTCGCAGGCGCGGTTTGCCCGACACCGGGAAAAACAGATAGAGCAGTTTCTGGACCGGGTCTGCGGTCATGTGCGGGAGCATATTGAGCCCCATGCTCAGTCACTGGGCTATCTGGTCTATGGCGGCGCAAGAACTACCATACTCTCACTGCGTAAACGATGCCCGTTCCTAAGCCAATTTGAAGACCGCATCCTGCGGATGCTGCTAGATATACCTGAGCCACGCCAGGCAGTGCTGGAAAAAGCCATCGGCACCGTCTGGTCAACCGATGTTATCGAATGGTGCGAGGATAACTCTTAACAGGCATTCCAGGGACACCATACCAATTAGGCCTACTACAAATTAGGTATTATGTCCCCAGAATACCTGAGGGTGTCACAGGTTCGAATCCTGTACGGCCTACCAGCTAAATCATCAGAATTTGCTAATATTTTTTCTAACGCACTTTTTACCACCATAAAAAGGCAAGGTGGTACCGAATGGCACCACCTAATCTAAATATCATACTGTAAGGTTATTATTTACCTGCTGGTTCTCCCAAAAACAAAGCTTTTGCTTTTACAATTACATTACACAAAAAGCCATAATGTGCAGTTAAGTCTTTGGGGCATTCGTCGCTACCCAACAAGATTGACTTCTGCGTACTAAGGCAACAAAGCAAGCAAAGATTCAACGTGTTCTGCATCTTTCGTTGAAGATTCCTGGCACTGAAGTTCAGGAGCTTACGGACTGCTCAGTGCGATGCCCCTAGGCTAGATGAGACAAAAATCACATACAAAAATCTTGCAACCACGTAAACTAGAGTTTATATGTATTGATAACTTTTGCGGCCGTTGGGAGAGTAGCTAAAGAAACGGATGAAAAGAGGAGGAGCATTATGATAGCGAATATAAAGAACATACCCAAACAGGCGAGACCTGACTTGCAGGTGGGCGGAGGCGATGTAAATCTGGTGAATGTGAATAACAGAGTAGCGGCCTTGAAGCTAAAAGGTTTATATGGCGCTGCCCAAAGGAGAAATCATGCCTAGACTATTCACGCTCTCTATTTTTTTAGTTTTTATACTGGCGCTATCTCTTTCAGTTTGCTGTAGTAGCGAAGTGTCGCCAGATAGGAATGACCAATACCCAGGACAAGAAGGAGACGATATGTCCAACAAGGTTGTCAAGACTGATGAGGAGTGGCGGCAAATACTGACACCGGAACAATATGAGATTACACGGAGGAAGGGTACTGAACCACCATTTACGGGCAAATACTATGACTTTCACGAACAAGGTACCTATATATGTGTATGCTGTGGTAATGCGTTGTTCAGTTCAGAGGCGAAGTTTGATTCTGGAACAGGATGGCCAAGCTTTTGGGCTCCCATCTCAGATCAGAGCATCGAAACCGCCATAGATACTAGCTATGGAATAGTAAGGACCGAGGTAATGTGCCAGAGGTGTGATGCCCATCTCGGACACGTGTTTGCAGATGGCCCGCCACCGACTGGACTTCGTTATTGCATAAATTCAATTGCGTTAGATTTCGTAGAAACCGAAAAGGAACACGAATAGGAAATGACAGGTTTGAATAAAGCAACTATACCATTATTACTGGGTGTAATATTGATTGCTGCTATTCTGGCTGGGATTCTTCTCGGTTGTCTCAAGGAGGGTACGACAGTGAATTTTCCAAAGGACGGTGTAATTCCTGGTGACTCTATACCTCCCATAGATGCATCTGCGCCGGCGCAAACTGAAACGGCGACTTTTGCCTTGGGCTGCTTTTGGGCTCCAGACTCCATCTTCGGGAGTCTGGACGGTGTCGTCCGAACCCGTGTCGGATACGCAGGTGGTACAACAGAAAGTCCTACTTACCACAATTTGGGTG
>Ga0315541_1001068_pt1 | contig 26680 bp, 23 predicted proteins | sample SalMarSW160190MG_FD_203095 | JGI IMG/M metagenome (GOLD analysis project Ga0315541, IMG submission 203095) | Salt marsh sediment microbial communities from the Plum Island Ecosystem LTER, Massachusetts, United States - Salt Marsh Sediment SW1601-190 ...
GATTATTTCGTAATTTATGAAGAGAACATTTCTGACAATTCTCGATGGAATGGTAGAGATTTCCTAGAAGTACCTGCGAATTTTCTTCTCCTCTATTACTCCCTTGCTTTTTGTATCTCTGGTTCTTGAAATGGACCCCAAAATTTGGACAGTACCATAAGATACTGTAGAATGAAAAAAGGGAGTCCAAATATGGGAAGAATACACAAATAATATTCACCCAGCTTTAAGGCAAAGGTAGCTCTGGAGGCAATAGGAGAGGAAGAGACTATAGTTGAACTGACGAGTAGATACGGAGTTCATCCCACTCAGATAAAAAGATGGAAAAAGACTGCTACAGAAGAGATGATCGAACTATTTAAAGACGGAAGACCAAAAGGGGTAGGAGAAAAAGAGAAGAACCTCTTCATCGAGGAACTTTACCGTGAGATCGGCCAACTCAAAGTGGAACTGGACTGGCTTAAAAAAAATCTGGACTTAGGAGTGAAGGAGAAAGTTTTGCTTATCGAACACCAAAGTAAGACTATATCAATAAAAAGGCAGGCAGAGCTTTTAGGAATAGCTCGCTCAAGGATATATTATAAGCCGAGGACTGACCCCTATAGTTTGGAGCTAATGCACGTAATAGACGAACAATATACTAAAATACCTTTCTATGGTTCTCGTAGAATGAGAGAAGCGCTGAAGAGAAAAGGCTATTTCGTGAACAGAAAGAGAATACAAAGACTCATGCGGCTCATGGGCATTGAGGCTATATATCCAAAGAAGAATCTCTCAAAGCCTTCTCCGGGATGCAAGATATATCCCTATCTTTTGAGGGACCGAAAGATTACTCGAGTTAATGAAGTCTGGGGTACTGATATCACCTATATTAGGATGAGACACGGTTGGCTTTATTTAGTGGCAATCATGGACTGGCTGAGCCGTTATGTGCTTTCCTGGGGAATCTCTACTACTCTGGAAGTTGACTTCTGTATCCGAGCACTAGAGAGGGCACTCTCCATCGCAATCTTGAGATATTTGACTCTGACCACGGCTGCCAATTCACCAGTGTAGCCTTTCTTCAGTGCCTAGAAGAAAAGAATATCCAGATTAGCATGGATGGAAGAGGAAGAGCTATGGACAATGTTTTTAATGAGAGGTTCTGACCTTCAGTAAAGTATGAAGAAGTATATATCAATGATTATGAAACTGTTCCTCATGCCAAAGAAGGTATTAGCAGATATATCAACTTTTACAATCAGGAAAGAGCGCACCAGTCACTGGACTATAAAACGCCGGCTGAGCTATATTTTGGTATTGACAATCAAAACACAGAAACTTCACGGTATCTTAAGGAAGCCAATTTCGTGTCCTAACAATGGGGTCCACCTTAACAAAAAAAACTTTAGTAAGATTTTCTTCTCTTAACTCTTCCCCTAGTAACTTTCTATATTGAAATTTAGGAATCTTATTTTTTATTTCGACAAAACCAGGGGTAAACTCGGGTAATAAAACAATCTCCTTTACCATTCTAATTTTCCCCTTCTCATAGTTTTTATCCAAGTCTATCCTGTAATTCCCTAAGCGTCAACATAAACAAACTATTATCCAGTTTTACTTTATCATACGAGATAGCCTGGCCCTTTTTTACATCGCTTAATAGCTTCGCTCCTTTTGCTAACCCAAGGGGAAGAAGATTCTCAGCCCTTACAATCTCCGCTCTTTCAATGATTCCATAGACTGTGTAACCTCCAATATCATCTATCTCCTCTCCAGCTATTAGATCTCTCTTGGCCGCAGCTACAGTTTCAGCGACAGGAGCCCCCAGGGAAGCTATGGAGGGCTCTTTATCAAAAACGGCCCTGGCAATAGATAAAGGAGCTTCTGAATTACCTAAGTGATAAGGCTTGTATAAGAGATAATGAGGACCATCACCCATTTTTAGATATTTCAAATCCTTAATTAGCGTTTCTTGTTTAGTTTTAACAATGGCAAAAACTCCCGGAGCGACATTCCCTAAAGCGTAATCAACAACACCCTCCCTGCTCAATATTCCATCTTCTTTTTTCAGCCGAAATACATTTAGCAAGTCATCCACAGATGCTTTAGGACCGTGCATCCCCCTTTTATCCGGAACAAAACCCGTTGCGTTGGCAAGAGCGGTCATCTCCAGCATAGTCTTTGTTCCGTCAACAAAGGATGCCAGGGCCTGTGGGCTTGCACCACTTTTTCGAGAGGCTTCCCTTAAATCATCCGGGGTAACTGACCGATTAAGGGGATTGTTTTTCCCCTTTCCTGCGGCTACAATTTTAAAGCCAAGAATTTGAGCAAAACTACATAATTCCAATATAACTCCTGGCTCATCCCCGGCGGAAAATGTATAAACTACTCCTGCATTATCAGCCATTAACTTAAGAACAGAGCCAACTGTAACATCGGTTAAAGCGTTGAGCATAACGACGTGCTTTTTTCCCATTATAGATTTAAAGGCCACTTTAGCAGCCTCCTCTGAATTCTTTGTAGCGATAAGGACAGCCGGTAGATTTGATAACCTTGACACTATGTCAGAATTTTGGCTTGCCACCCGCCTGCCTTCGGCAACGGCTTTGGATGCTTGCCAGAGACTCTCTGTAATTTCTATTTTTCTCTCAGGAATGCCACTCTTCTTAAAGGCAGAAACAGCCTCATTTATAGAACTATCTACTACTATCAGAGTGCTAATTCCCGGAATACGCTCAATCTGCTCAATTAAAGTAGAGCCCTTTTGTCCCGTATCCGTCTCACCTGCTCCCACAACGCCGATACAGATTGAATTTTTATCCCTTTCTAAATCCTCGAGCTTGGTTTTAAGACGCAACATTTTAATTCTCTCCTAATGATAAAGCCTTCCTCGCTGTTTTAACTAGGTCCTGCCAGGATAAGCCATATTTTTTGATAAGGTCATCTGGTTCGCCAGATTCACCAAAGACATCGCGGATTCCAATTCGATGTACTGGCGGTCTATTCCTCGTACAGGCAAGGGCTTCTAAAACTGCACTTCCCAGGCCACCTATAATGCTGTGATCCTCAGCTGTGAGGATGGCACCGGTCTGCTTAGCCGCATCAGATAAAACTTCTAAATCAAGAGGTTTAATAGTATGCATATTTACCACCCTTGCCTTTATTCCCTGCGAGGCCAGAACATCGGCAGCTTTTAAAGATTGGTCAACCATTATCCCACACGCAATAATACTTATATCGCTTCCCTTTCTCAAAATACTGGCTTTGCCAATGACAAATGGTGAATTTTCACCTGTAACAATGGAAATCTTTGGTCGCCCTAATCTAATATAAACAGGACCTTTATACGCAATGGCGGCTCGTAAGGCCTTTTTTGTCTCAGGAGCATCAGCGGGAACAATAACCGTCATATTAGGTATAACTCTCATCAAGGCGATATCCTCTATTGACTGATGAGAGGAGCCATCTTTACCCATAGAAATCCCGCTATGAGTGGCCACAATCTTCACGTTAAAACCTGAATGAACGATGGTGTTTCTTACCTGATCATAGGCTCTATCAACGATAAATATCGCCAGGGTCGATGCTACAGGTATAAATCCTGTGGTGGAAAGACCAGCTGCTATTCCCATCATATTTTGCTCAGCAATTCCAACGTTAAAGAACCTTCCTGGAAAGGCCCTGGCAAATAATGAAGTCCTCGTCGTCTTGGAAAGGTCTGCGCCGAGGGCAACGACATTTTTTCGCTCCCTTCCTATCTCCAATAGAGCTTCACCGAAGGCATCTCTTGTGGATATCAATTTATCCGAGTTCATAATTTCTTTCTCCTCTCTAATTCCTCTACAGCCTGGAATACCAATTCATCAGGAAGGGGCCTGGCGTGGTAGTCATTATTACCCTCTACCAGAGGAACTCCTTTACCCTTCACTGTTTCAGCAATTATGGCAACAGGTTTACCCCTATTTTCCATGGATCTATCTAAAATATCAAGAATGTCCTTTATGTCATGTCCATCAACCTCAAGGACATTCCAGCCAAAAGCTGCCCATTTTGTGGATATAGGCTCTAAAGACATTATTTCTTTTGTTGTCCCATCATTTTGACCGTGATTTCTATCAACCAAAACAGTTATATTATCTATCTTGTGGTGGTTTGCGAACATCGCTGCTTCCCACATCTGTCCTTCGTTTAATTCACCATCTCCTACTAAAACATATACATAATTACCTCTGTTAGCTAATTTGAAGCCTAATGCCATCCCTATACCAACGGATAGTCCCTGCCCCAGAGAGCCTGTAGAAGTCTCAACTCCGGGAGTTTTTCTATTATCTGGATGGCCCTGGAGCCTGCTATTTATACTCCGAAGAGTGCTTAACTCCTCCTTCGGGAAGTATCCCCTAAGAGCCAAGGTAGCATAAAGAGCAGGAGCAGCATGTCCCTTGCTTAAAATAAATCTATCTCTGCCCGGCCAAGATGGATTTTGAGGGTTGCATTTGAGCTGATGAAAATACAAAGCCACGAGAATATCCACACAGGAAAGCGAACCCCCCAAATGGCCTGAGTTAGCCTTACTCGTCATTTTAATAATTTCCTGGCGGATAGTGATGGCTTTTTTCTTCAGATCTCTGATGATCTTTTCTGTGTGTTTCAATTGCTTCTCCTACATTTTTATTTATATTCCATTTGTTTCATAAGAAGTCTCTGAATCTCTTTCTGAGTGGGCAAAGAGGGAATTACTCCTCTTTTTGTTGCTGTTAGGGCTCCCGCAGTATTTGCAAATGTTAAAATATCCTTCATTTCCTGGCAATCGAGACCGAAGATATCTTTGCCCTGTTTAATTTTTTCTAATAATTTTGCCAACATTCCCGAGGTAAAACCATCCCCGCAACCTGCTGTATCAACAATGTGAACTTTGTAACTTTCAACGAAGCCACAATCCTTTCTATTATTAAAGAAACTCCCCTTATCTCCTTGAGTAACAAATACTACTTTAACCCCGTATTTCAAAATAATATCAGTTCCTTCTCTTAAATCACTAATCCCGGTAACAAATTCCAATTCTTCATCGTTTAACTTGACTAAATCCGAATTATTTAACCCTTCAATGATCCTCTGTCTTGCTTGTTCTTCGTTCTTCCACAAAGATAATCGCAAATTTGGATCGTAAGAAATTAAAAGACCGTATTTTTTAGCATACTCAAGAGCTTTTAAGGTAGCTGAGTAACTTGGATTACAGATCATACTGATTGAGCCATAATGAAAAATCCTTGCGGATTTTATGAACTCCTCGCTTATCTCCTCAGCGGTTAACATCATATCAGCACCGGGATTACGGTAAAAACAGAAATCGCTTTCTCCGTCTTCTCTGGTCGAAATAAAGGCCAGTGTAGTTCGTGAGCCTTCATCAACCTTTAACTGGGAAATGTCAACTTGATATTGCAGAACAACACTTCGTAATAATCTTCCAAATGGGTCATCGCCGACTTTGCTTATAAGAGCTGAATCTACACCAAGTTTTGCTAGTCCAATGGCAACATTCGCTGGCGCACCACCAGGAACTGGCGAAAAAGCAGGAGCCTTTTGCAATGGTACCCCCACCTCTGTGCAAAACATATCTATCAATATCTCACCTAAACAGATGATATCTACCATCGGGAAGGTCCCCTTCCTCATCCGTATGTTGTTTTTTATTCGTTTCTTCCCAGCCAAAATTTACTTTAATTCTATACCTACTCTGTCTACTTGCAAAATCTAAAACACAGTACTGGTATTACTCTATAATACTCACACTCTAAGTTCCCATATTATCTAGGATTACATCATTTATTGTTGTAATACACGTGCACGTTCCATTTCTCAGGTCCATGTAAAGGTCTGGTGACGATGTCAAGCATCCCTTTATTTCTCAAATCAACCAACCAGGCATCATGGGTCCCGGTTCCCTCATCGATTATATACCTTTTAAAATTGGCTCTGCCATCATTTTCATAGATCATTAACCGGGGTGGCCGTTTGGTATAATCATCCGTTTCTTTATCTGCCACTCCCACTTCCCCGACCAAGATATCGAGTTTTCCGTTAGCGCATAAATCACCTAGCCGAAGGGAATGGGCATCATAAAGGTAATCTTCTATTACATGCTCATCCCACATTTCCTTTATATTATCCTTGGGTTTGAACCAGGATACCTTCCCTCCCTGGGTCTTACCGTATACACACGGATCTCCCTCGGACAGTACGATTTCATTTTTACCGTCTCCATCAATATCTCCCACTGCAACCTTAGTCGTGATATATCCTGTGGCAAATTTATGCCCCTCCCATTTTCCATCCGTATACTTATACCAGTGGGTCCCGGCAATAACTTCATTCTTTCCATCCCTATCTATATCTCCGATTGCTAGTCCTTCTTCAGGCTGCACCCCTTCTTTTTTGTCGGTCCCTATCACCTCAATACCAGGCCAGGGACTTACCTTCGGATCCTTAGGCAGCGGGATACGGTACATATTCGTTCCCCCTTTTTGATTCGTAAATAACAGGGAAATTGTACCATCATTGGTCACATCACCTATTATCGTGTCGTGAAACTGACAGTGGCCGGTTTTTGCTATTACTCTCTTTGGCCATTTTACTCCTTTAACACCTGGATTCTCCCACCAGGAAATTTCATCCGATGCAGAATCTCCCCCATTGATCACATCAAGATATCCATTGCCGGTAAGGTCGTACAGCAATCCACCGCATTCCTGGTTTTCTACATCATCAATGAGATGACGCCTCCACTCTTTCCCCTCACCCTTATTTTCAAACCACACCATTTTGCCGTTTCTGCCCGATAATACGATGTCGGGCAGCCCATTTTTGGTTACGTCTCCAACGGCCAAGAATGTATTCATCGCTCCCCGACCAGTCGGGTTTTCTAGTTTGCCTATTAGTTTTTTGGTAAAACTTGGTTTAGCCATTCTTTTTTCTCCTTTGCTTCAATGCTTTAGCTTGTTCACTTATTATATTTTTCTAAGTTTTTATAGCTAATAACAATACTCTCCATGGGCGGCATATTAAACTCTTCCTGTTCCACAACATACCAGCCAATATTAAATTTCTTAGCTTGATTAACTAATGCCGCAACATCTATGACTCCTTCTCCTACTTCTGTATCGCGCTTACCTACTCTATCTTTCATATCTTTAAAATGGATTAATGAACATCTTTTACCATATTTTTTCAGATACTCTACCGAATTCACTCCTGCATACTCTACCCAGTAAACATCCAGCTCAAATCCCACCTTTTCCGGATCGGTCTTTTTCATCAGTATTTCCATCCCGGTTTTCCCATTGAAATTCTCAAATTCAACGCCATGTATATGATACAGAAAATTCAAACTGCGGTTGTTGCATTTTTCTCCTACGCTGTTGAAAATTTCTGCGGCTCTATTATACATGGTCTCACTGCCTCTATATTCCTGTGGGAGAATAGGGCAAATAATAATAGGGCAGTCAATTTCTTTACTATAGACGATAGCCTCTTCTAGTTTTGTGCCATCTACCAAATCATGCATGGGAACAGTAGTGCTTATTGCTTCCAATCTCGTCTCATTCAGTACCTTTTTCAATTCCCAGAAAGAGGCTCCAAAGTATCCTGCAAATTCAACCCCTTCATAGCCGACCTCTGCAACCTTCTTTATTGTCCCAAAAAAATCCTTTTCTGCTTCATCCCTTACCGTATATAGTTGTAATCCAATTCTTGCCATCCATCAATCTCCCTTCTCAAATTTTATAACTTTCCGTTTTTTCCCTTCTTTCCTAATTTATTCCTTTTAATGCTATGACAATATAACATATGGGTTTCATTTTATCTTCTCAAGGGAATGAAGAAGTTACATCTAAATCGTTTTGACGGCGGTGTTCATTAATCTCGGGATCAGTAAATACCCCTGTCAGAAATATAACTGTCATAACCCAAGTTATCCAATTTTAGGGGTTCACTCCAGTACCTGTCTGTATTACTGGCAGAACTTTCATCTGCTGGCCTTACAGGGTTAAAGGCCGCATGAATTTGTCAGTTGGCTTCAATGCTAGAGATTGCTCCGCAAGATTGCACCTCAGACTACATCGCTGGCAGGCTCTTACGATGGTTGACACTTTTCAGTCAACTGGGGTTCAAAGAGCGTAACTTGGCACGCTTGAATTTCCTATAGGCCGAGATATTCATTTTAAGCAAGGGACTTCGGTCAGTTTTTACAAAACCGGCCTGCCTTGAAGCGTGTCGACATCGACACTTTTTTGTGTCAGTATCGGATCATGGAGGATCAAATCTAGGCGTCAATAAGCCTCCCAGAGATGCACATAACGACTGTCCGTCCAGCCATGGCTGATGATGCCCATACGACCAGGGGCAACTTCAAAGATCTTGGTGCCGTCGTGATGCTCGAAGCGATCGTCCAGGGTATAGCGAAACCAGGCCCGACCCTGAGGCTCGACCTTTTTGTAAACGAAGAGTCTGCATCGACTGCGATAGGGTTTGAAGGGATCGTGCTCTCCACAGACGATCTCCGGCTCTCCATCCCCATCCAAATCACCTATATCAAGGGAATGAGGACAGCGCACTTTGTCGACAAGGTGCATCTTCCATGGATCATTCCGTGGATCTGGAGGATTCTCGAACCAGGCCAGCCGGGAAAACGGAGCCACACGGTTTTGGAAATCCAATACCTCCTCTCCCAGGATAATATCCGCTCTACCGTCATTATTCACATCGGCGATGCGGACACGTGCAGCCTGAAATTCCTCAGTAATCTGGTGAGGATGGAATCTGCCGTTCCCAAGGTTCTCCAACCAGTAAGCTCCAGCGATGAGGTCAAGCCTACCGTCACCATCAATGTCGTAGGACACAAATTCCTCACCATAACTAATCTCAGCCAGAACTCGCTTAGGCCAAGGATGGTCTTTAGGATCATCAAGGATCTCAAAGATCTCAGGAAAATGATTTTTTCCTTCATCAGCGCTGTGATAACCAACAATGAGCGCCAGTCTTCCGCCAGGAAGAAGGGGGGCAATGGTTGTTCCGTGAGGCCAGTCCCCGGTTCCCGAACCAACTGGATGCTCCTCCCATCTACCGTTTATAGGGTCCACGGCCTTCAGCCAACAAAGCTCACTAGAGAGACTCTCATACCACTTATCCGGGGAGGTTACGGATGCTTTGGTAGCGATGAGTTCCTTATGGCCATCTCCATCTATATCGTAGGCATTCACGACTTGATATATCCCAGGAATCTTATAGCGTTTCCAAGTGGGATTCTTATACCACCATGCTCCACATACCACATCAAGCTGACCATCACCATCTATGTCTATAGCAAGAATATCCGTCCCCGTGTAAGGTTTGTCCCGATCCAGAAAACGATGGCGAAAACGGGCAAGCGGCGAAGCTTTCTGGCGCGGTTTCCATATCTGAACCTTAGGAACCGTGAATGCTTGTCCCCATTCCTTTCCTACGATCTCGTAGGCACCATCACCATCCACATCATACTCAATCGCCTGATGCGTTCCCGCGCCTTGATAGATAACCTCTCTTTGCCAGGTTCTACCTTGGTTAGAGGTAGAGTATTCGATCAGTCGGGCATCCCAGTTGTATGGAGCATCCCACCCTCCTTTTGCCATCTCTGCAAGGAATACACGCAGCTTACCGGAGTTTGGATCTCGATATGCACCCAGCGAATGAGCAAAGTTAAGTCCCCGATCCATTTTATGCTCAATCCAAGGGTTCTCGGGGTCTTCAACAAGACGATTCTCAAACCAGGACATTCTCCCATCAGGGTATTCTGACTCGGCAATGACTACATCCTCTCGTCCATTGCCCGTTATGTCAGATAGGGCAACCCGAACCATCTCTCTGAAATTGGGAGCGAATACCCTTCTTTTCCAGGGACCGGAAAAAGCTCCTTCAGGCGGAGGGGAATACCAGTCAGGTCCGTGAACAATCTCAATCCGGCCATCTCCATCAATATCTGCAGCCGTTAAACCCTCTTCAGCAAATCCTGTTTGGACTGTGTGCTTTCTCCATGGTGCGGTAAGGTCCTTCTTCGGCTTATAGATGAAAAGTCCCCAAACTTTGGAATATGTTGCATTCGCAATGAGTTCCCTCTCTCCATCGCCATTCAGATCAACGAATAGGAGATCATGTGCTCCACCTATACCTTTACACGAGGGGTCTAAAATATGTCGAGCCCAAGGTTTCTTCAGGTCCTCTTCGGGTTTAAACCAGCTTATTCTCCATATCCCCTTTCCCATATTCATCTCTCCTGCGACAACCTCCATAATCCCATCACCGTCAAGATCCTCCAGGACCAGTCCTACCTGGAAATGTCCTCTGGCGATTATCCCTCGCTCGAATGTATCAGGACGATACCACAAAAGAGCACCATCTCCTCCAGTGACAACTTCGATTTTTCCATCACCATCTATGTCACCAACCGCCAGACTGCCCAAATTCTTAGTCGGTGGCGAGGCATCAAGGATGCAAAGATCCCAATACTGACCCTTGTTATTCATTTCTTTCACCTCCATGATAGCTTATTTTTTCCAGAATAAGGGAACCCTTTACATTTTGTTTACTTGACCTTGTATTTATTCTTGTATACAAAGTGTCAAAAGGTCTTCTGGTATTACCTCCTCGGATCGCCGAATGATCTCATCAAGATCTCGGTGCGTAAGACAGAAAAAATTCCTGTATTATTTATCGACCAGAATGTGATAGAGCTAATCTAATCCTTTACCTTCGCGACTATCACATAATCACCACGAGGTTTTCTTAAAATCCCTACAAGTGAAAGAGTCAATTTTTGGCTCGAAAATTCACCTCTTTTCCCGTTTTCATAGACTCAAATCCGCCGACGATTACCGCCAGAGATTCGCGTTCGCTCACTCCGTCACAGATGCACGGAGCGTCTTTCTGAACGTAATCAAGAAAATGCTCCATCTCCAGAACAAATGGATCTGTTTCTTGAGGCACTTCTATGGATAAATGGTTATCTGGCATATCTAATTTTTCACTGTAGATATGTAGTTTTCCATCTGGCCTGCTCACTACTATTGCACCTGAGTCGCCGTGCAGCATTGTTTCGTCGAAAATACCGAAATGGCTGGCTTGAGGAGTAAAAATAACTTGACCTAAAGTCCCATTCACAAATTTCAGCGTTGCACAGACGTTAGCTTCGATGTTCAAGTTAAAATCAGGAGTTTGATACTCCGCAGCATAAATGGATTCCACTTCACCAAAGAACCATCTGGCAGCAGAAACGCGGTGTATACCGTTCACCATCCATTGGCCTCCGCCAGCAATCCTCTTATCCGAAAGCCATGCCCGACGGCCAGGATAAACGTAGCCTGTTTTACTCGGATTCCTCGGCATAAATACTTGTCTCAACAGGATTGGGTTGCCGATGTACCCCTCGTCAAGTAAACTCCTTATCTTATGATTGATGGCCTGAAAGCGTGCGCTCTCTGCGACCATCAACTTGACATCATTTTCTTCGGCCGCTTTTATCATCGCGTCTGCCTCTTCAAGGCTAATAGCTATTGGTTTCTCACAGAGGATGTGTTTGCCTGCACGTGCGCTTTCTACGGCCACTTCTGCATGAATGTTATGTGGCAAACATATAGAGACAGCATCCACATCATCTCTTGATAAGACGTCGTGGTAATCTGTGTAACTCTTCGAAATACCCCATTCGCTGGCTTTCCGTTCGAGGAATAGTTCGTCGTTATCTACCAGGGCTGATATTCTTGCTCTGTCTGGTAGTTTCTGAAATGCGCGGACGTGCCTTTCACCAGCCCATCCGCATCCTATTATAGCTATGTTAAGTTTGTTCATAATCTCTTTTCCCCGGATATTACGTAGATATAGATGTCAATTATTTGCGTGCCAATTCATTCCCGCTCGTAAAACGAGCGAGGCTCTTCGGGTCAACTATCTTGAAATGTTTCAGACCTTATGGGACTCAAAAAAAATTGTCCCATCTTCCAATAATAACTGTACCACAATCCTAACCTTCCTATCCTTTTACATTTCTCCGTCTTTCAAGTCTTGTGCTTCTCTTAATGTTTTTAATATAGCTATCAATATCACCTTTTTTTTTATAGGCAGCAGCTAAATTGTGGTAAGCCAAGACATAATTTCCATCGATCTGTATTGCTTTTCTATAACAATTTATAGCCTGTTCAACCATACCTCTTTTCAACAAAATATTTCCCAGATTATTTAAGGCTGTTTTGCAAGTATAATCTACGGAGAGTATTTTTCTAAAATAATATTCAGCGGAGTCCAGTTTGTCCTTCCGAACAAAAATTACTCCTATCTTATTTAAGGCGAAGAGATTTCGAGGGTCAATGTCCAAGATTTGCTCAAATACATTTTGAGCTTTCTTCCATTCATAACGATCGAAATATTGTTTCCCCTTAATTTTCAATTTATCTATATCCGAGGATGCCTTACACATACAGGTCTCTCCAATTTTTCATAACATTTCGCAGAAATTTGGTAGGTTGCCTTATTGATGTGTGGATTTCCCCATTAGACGTATCCTCTAAGGTCAAGCTCATTAGACCTGTGGCATGCAACAAATGATTCTGGATCACCCTTTACTGCTTTCAATTCAGGTTCCAGATTCCGACATATATCTTTCGCATATGAACAACGAGTATGGAATACACATCCATCGGGTGGATTGGACGGGTCTGGTATAGACCCTTTTAAAATAATTTTTCTTTCAATAGAAGTCCCCCCCGGTCTTGGAATCGCAGACAGAAGACCTTCTGTGTATGGGTGTTTTGGATTTTGGTATATTTTTTCTGATGGGGCTTTTTCCATAATTTTTCCTAAATACATAACCACTACCCTATCACTAATATATTCAATTACACTTAAATCATGGGCAATAAATAAATACGTTAACTTCATTTTATCTTGCAGATCGAGAAGCAAATTTAGCACCTGGGCCTGGACGGAAACATCCAAAGCCGATACGGGCTCATCGCAAATAACCAATTTAGGATTTAAACTAAGCGCTCTGGCAACACCAATTCTTTGCCTTTGTCCTCCGCTAAATTGGTGAGGATATACGTTTAGCTGATTGGTATTTAAACCAACTAACATAAGCAGGTCTTTTACATGTTCCACCTGTTGCTTTGAGGTTCCTATACGGTGTATCTGTAAAGGCTCTGCAATAATATCGCCAATTCTCATCCTGGGATTTAATGAAGAGTTAGGATCCTGGAAGAGCATTTGAATATCACGGCGAATTTCCTTTAATTCTCGCCGATCCATTTTTGTTAGATCCTTTACCTCACCATTTGTACAGAATTTCACACTGCCTTCGGTGGGCTCCAATAATCTTATAATGCAACGGCCTACTGTGGTTTTTCCAGATCCACTTTCTCCTACCAGCCCTAATGTTTCACCCTTTTTAATAGAAAAATCCACTCCGTCTACCGCCTTAACATGTCCAACGATGCCCCGAAACACACCTTTATATATTGGAAAGTATTTTTTTAAGCGCTTTACCTCCAAAATATTCTTATCGTCGTTTTTTATCATAATGATCGAACCCCCTCTCCCCATACATCCAGCACTTAACATAATGATCACCTTCTATCTTAAATGTTGGGGGATTTTTTTTCTTACAGATGTCAAATGCTTCAGAACAACGGGGCGCAAAACAACATCCTTTGGGCAATAAATAGGGATTCGGCACCGAACCACTGATCGGTATTAATCGTTCTTTACGTCCAATTCTTGGGATTGATCTAAACAATGCTTTTGTGTATGGATGGATGGGATTTTGAAAAATTTCTTTAGTGGAGGCGCTTTCGACTGCTTGCCCCATATACATAACAATCATTTGATCGGCCATTTCTCCAATAACACTTAAATCGTGAGTAATGATCACCAGGGACATATTAAACTCTTGTTGCATCTCCTTGATTAGGATTAAAATTTGAGCTTCAATTGTCACATCTAAAGCTGTCGTAGGTTCATCTGCAATAAGCAACTTAGGATTACAAGAAAGCGCCATTGCAATCATCGCTCTTTGTCTCATTCCACCACTAAATTGATGTTGATACTCATCAATCCTTTGTTTAGATCCTGGTATTCTCACAGTATCTAGCATTTCGATAGCTTGCTTTCTGGCCTGTATTTTGCTCACTTTTTGATGTAATTGAATGACTTCCATAATCTGCTGTCCTATCGTGTAAACAGGATTTAACGAGGTCATTGGCTCTTGAAAAATCATCGCAATGTCATTACCGCGAAGACTTCTAATCCTCTCTCCATACGGATCTAACGCAGTGATGTCAATAGGCTCATTGTCGTTTTTGTAATAATAAATTTCTCCCCCCACAATGTTTCCCCTAGGCCGGGGGACCAACTGCATTACAGATAAAGCTGTAATACTTTTTCCACACCCACTTTCTCCGACAATACCAAATGCTTCTCCCCGTCTTATCCTAAAGCTTACACCATCAACTGCCTTTATAAGTCCTTGTTCAGTATCAAAGTACGTTTTTAAATCGTTGACCTTTAGTAAAACCTTTTTTCCGCTCATGCGATAAATCCTTCCTTGGAAAAATATGTAACGAATCTCAAAAACTCTGCCGATGAGCATCATTTAAGCTGATGAACTCACAATTTGAAAGTAGCTTTACAAAGAAAACGGGTCAATGACATCACGTAAAGCATCTCCCACAAAGTTGAAACATAAAATCGAAACAAATATAAACAAACCAGGAATCAACATCCAGGGATAGAGCCTTAAAATCTGAATCCTCTGAGCCCCAGCCAGAAGGAGACCCCAGCTGGTCATAGGAGGTTTTATTCCTAAGCCAAGAAAGCTCAAAGCACTCTCACCAAGAATCATCCATGGTATACTCAAAGTCGCGATAACCATTACATGGCTTGCTGTATTCGGTGCCATATGTTTAAAAATGACTCTTTTGAGATCCGCACCGGCTGCCTCTGCGGCAGCTACAAAATCAGTGCTGCGTAAGGAAAGTACTTTTCCACGAACTTCACGAGCCAGACCTGTCCATCCAATAAAAGACAGAATTACCACGATACCGAAATATACATAAGTAGAAGGCCAGTCGGGAGGTAGTGCAGCAGATAATGCTATCCAGAGAGGCAATTGTGGAAAGGAACGCAAAACTTCAATCACTCGCTGGATAACATTATCTATCTTCCCACCATAATAACCGGAAATGGTACCTAATACAGAACCTAAAAACACCGTAAGAGCTACACCCACAAGACCAATAGTTAAAGAAACACGACCCCCAAAGATAATCCGCGAGAGCATGCAACGCCCCCTTTCATCTGTGCCAAAAAGAAAGATCTCTCCCTCCTTTACGCCAAAGAAATGTAAATCACTCTCATAAAAACCAAACCAGCGATATTTATCACCATGAACAAAAAAACTTATATAATCCTTAACACCTTTATCCTCTGTGTAGACAAATCTAAAAGTCCTAAGATCCCGCTTCCCTTCCGCTCTGTAAACAAAGGGCCGAAGGTGAAACCTACCTTCACTATCTATAAACCGCAAACGCTGTGGTGGGATATAGAGATAGTTGAAATGTTGGTTGGTTATACTATATGGAGCAAAGAAATCCGCAAACAATATCGTAAAGTAGAAAATAAGCAATATTACCCCCGCTACCATTGCTGCTCGGTTGCGAATAAACTTTCGCCACATCAATTGTTTTATGGATAGAACTTCATATTCTTCTTCGGTTTTTTCCTCTGGGAGTTTTTTTTTATGGAACATATTCATATTTTTAATTTTTGCCAACATCCTTTGCTTGTCTCGTTAAATTTTACTATTTTTCATTTTGCAAATCCCTTATGTCCCTAAATATAGTGTTTTTACCGGAACTAATCATAACGGATACGAGGATCGCTCATTGCAAGCAATATGTCAGCCATAAGATTACCTAATACTAATAGGACCGCAAGCATAAATAATATTGTCCCTGCCAAATACATATCCTGTCCCATTATTGCTCTGTAAAATAAAGGTCCAACTGTAGGTAGATTTAAAACAATGGAAGTAAGCATTGCACCAGAAAATAGGTACGGCAACTCCAGACCTAACCGGCTAATAAGAGGGTTTATGGCTATACGTACGGCATGTTTGTATATAACGATACGCTCTTTCAATCCTTTTGACCTCGCCGTTTGAATGTACTGTTTGCCCAATATGTCCAATAAATTACCACGCATAATTCGCATCGTACTGGCCATACTTGCTGTACCGATCACAATAACCGGCGCAGGTAAATGCTTAATAAGATCGATTACCTTCCCCAAGGACCAGGGAGCATCCATGTAGGCAGGAGAGAATAGTCCACCTACAAATTGAGCATTAAAATAGAACACAGCAGTAAACATCAGTATCAGAGCAAACATAAAATTAGGTATTGCCAGACCAAGATAACAAAAAAAAGAGGAAATGTAATCCAGTTTACCATATTTATGAGTGGCCGAATATATACCTATCGGGATAGCTATTCCCCAGGCAAAGATCAAAGAAATTAATGATATGATGAATGTTAACGCTAACCTTCCGCTAATAAGGGTAGATACCGGGGTATCACTGTAAAACATAGATATACCAAAATCCCCCCGTATAAATCCTGATACCCATAACCAATACTGTTTATATATGGGTTGGTCCAGACCATAACGAATACGGAGTGCCTCGGCCGCTACCTGGGACGCTGTAGTACCTTGGGCTCGCAGTTCCGCCACCCAGCTTGTCACATAATCACCAGGTGGTAGTTGTATAAGCACGAAACTAACTACCGAAATTAGTACAAGGGTAGGAATCATATACAAAGTTCTACGTATAATGTAACTTAACATTTACATCCACCTTTTTTTTGTATTAAAGATGCCTATGCATTTTCTTATAACTTCCGAAACTTGCTCATCCTGTCTGCGTATTCCTTTGCTACCTTCAAGAGTTTATTGTATATTGTTGGCGTATCTCGGTAATCATCTATAAAAGATGGAGAAGAATAAAGTGATGCACTTGGTCCTATCCACATCCAGGGTATCGCTATTACATTGGGTGCCAGAGCCTCCATGAGATGTCTGTAGTCCTCCACCACCGAGTCAATGGATTCAGCTAAACGCATCTCCACATAGAGGATAGCCCTGTGGTCAAACAAGACCTTTATTTTCTCCAAGGTCTTCTCATCTAAGTCCCAGCAATCACCTGTAAAACCCCAGATTCTTGGCTCATGTTTTAAATAATACTCAACGGCTGGGTGAGGCCCACAATTATGGAGTAAGCCACCCCCGTATTCTTTAAATATCTTGTTGTTCGCAGGTAAAGCAAACTTTTCAAAAAACTTGGGAGAATAGTTAGGAATTAGGTCATTGCTAACATAGCCTCTTTTTCCTTCCGGACACCATTTTTCATCCCACTCAGTGGTCGTTACATTCTCTATACCGCCGGCTGCCTCAATGCATGCATCTCGAAGGGCAATTGCGACATCGGCCAAGAAATTTACGAAGTACTCCATTGCCTCTGGTGCATCATACATTATGGTAAAAAATAGCTCTGTTTCCATTAGCTCATAAGCAATGTCCATAGGTCCTCCCATATCTAACAGGGAACAAGAAAAAAGATATCCCGTTTCTTCCATTAAGTATCTTATCCGTTCTAATCCTTCGGACATCAGACCATCTTGGTAAGGATCAGGCATCTTTAGCTTATATATCTGGTCTATCTCTGTAATTTTCGGAGGCTCTTTCTTAACATAGGGAGGTTGATTGCCATCTCCACTATAGGTTGGTTTCATTCCAAAAACACTCTGGGTTACTACATAACCTAAATCTGGTTTTAAAGTTGGTATATAATCATCAGGCATTAATTGAAGACCTGCTTTAATTTTTTCTACCTGAACTTCCAATTGTTTCTTTTTATCAGTATATCTTTCTTTGAGAGTATAGTCCTTGGAATTTGGTATGGGAATGAGTTGAATAGGGATGTGATCAATGTTGTCTAATTTGTAATTCCAGATATCCCGAATAACCTGCTTTCTTCGCTCAATTTCCTTGCTGGGGATATCGAAATCTAAAATCATTACCTCCTCTCCTTTTTTAGAAAATTAGATTTTATTTCATTTTCTCTAATTTTCTTTTTCCAAGTTTTAATCATTGTTTTTACATTATTCCATGTTTTCTCTGAGTTATCAGTAATGTTATCTACTGGTGAGAGGATAAAACCTTCAGGACCAAGAATAAAGATACTCTTCTCAACCGCATCTTGTACTTCTCTTTCTTTTCCTTTCTCAATAGTTAAAAACCCATTCACTCCTCCCCAAAGGCAAATTCTCCCATCTACCCTTTCTTTAAGGAGTTTAAGATCGGTTCCCTTTCCTTGGACAGGGTCAACTCCAATGAGCACATCTATACCCAATTCCAGAAAATCGTTTAATAAGGGCATTATGCCGCTTGTCATTATATAGCCAAATTTTGCTCCCGCCTGGTGTACAAGTTCTATCTCTTTTTTAAATTCAGGAAAGATAAATTTGTGATAAAGAGAAGGTGACCAAAGATCGGTACTTTCGTACCAGGCACGTTTTATCAAGATATCTATACCTTCCTCAAGATAAACTTCCATTCTTTTCATATTCCACTTTGAGATTATCTGAAGAAACTCTTTTATAGTTTCCGGCTCATCCATTGCCAGTAAAAGTGCTTTTTCTACTCCACAAAGCCACATCAGCGCATCTGCTCCCATAGTCCCACCATCTTTATCTATTCCTTTTTCTGAATCAAAATATGTCCATCCTCCAGAAACTAAGAGATCTTTGTTGGCGGCAAAGCTTTTAAGTTTATTTGCCTGTTCACGAAAAAGAGAAATATCCCCGGCTGTTGGTTGGCTGAAAAGATACCGAAGAGGTTCCAAATCCTCCTTTTTTTCTATAAGAAACTTTCTAGAACGAGGGACAAGGTAATCGTTAAAAAGAGGAACTGAATTACCATGGGGCCAATCTTCTGTTTTTTTTACCATAGAGGTGAGTTTCCCTGAAGGTGTTTGGTATTCCTTGTGGAGAAGGTGTCCGCTCTCTGTTTTTTGCTTCCATTCTTTTACCTTTACTTCTGGATGAAAACGAAATGGAAGCTCGGGTAGTTCAACTTTAGCATCTAAACCTAATTCTAATTGCCTTTCTATAAACTCAAACTGGTCTTTACACTTTTCTGCAAGTGCACTGAAGATCATAAAGCTACAGGGGATGTAATTACTTTCTTTATTTTCCAATGCTATTAGTATTCTCTCCCGCGAATTATATTTTTTTTCCATTTTCTACCTCTGGTCTATTTGACCCTTTATTGCCCCTGCAGTCAATCCCTTTATCAGATATTTTTGAAAGATCAAAACCATTATTACAGGGAAAACCACTGCAATCACTGCTCCTGCACTCATCCCTATATATTCTACCTTATATTTGCCCATAAATACTGGCTTAGAGTTGTAATGTGCCAGAGTCAAGTTATAACGATCCTTTTTTATTTTACCTGTAACTTAACATTTACATCCACTTTTTTTTGTATTAAAGATGCCTATGCATTCCTTATACTTCACAGATGATAATGGGGAAGTGAAAAAATCCACTTCCCCATTTATCATCTCCTTAAATTCTACTTTAAGCACTAACAGTATCTATCTCTCATACTTTATATAACACTGATGAATACGGAAAGGAGCTATGACCGAAAATTCCCGCAGTATAGATTTTGCAGCATTTCCGATCCTGTTACTAACAATGAATGGACGGTCATAGTATCCAATATGCACACCGAAAACGTTCTCAGCCATTATTTTATTAGCCTTTTTCATCGACGCTACCCGCTCTTCATAAGGAAGAGCTCTAGCCTTCATCAAGATTTCTGCAAATTGGGCATAAGCTCTGTCAAACGAGTCTTCAAGATGCAGGATCGCCTCAGATGCTTCCCGATGCCAGAAGGGGAGATTTTTATGCACCGGAACCCACTCGTTTAACCCCAAAAGTGGGAAACCTGGGTAGTCGAAATCCCAAACCTCAACTTGGAATTCACCGATATCCTGACGTTGTTGAAAAAGTGATTGAAGCAGAACGTTCATCACCAATTTAACTCCTACTTTAGCCAGATCTTCGACGACCATTTCGAGACAAGGTACATACAGATCGTGCTGAGAACAGTCAACAATCAATTTAAGCGGTTGCCCAGTTGACAGCTCTCGCCATCCGTCTCCATCTCTGTCTTTAAAACCAGCCTCATTCAATAATTGTTTTGCCTTCTCGGGTTCATATTCCGTGTATAGTTTGGCAACGTCTTCGAAATAATAGGAAGAGCCGGGTTGGAAAGTCCAACTTGAAGGTGAGAGCATATCAGAAAACATCACTTTGTTGATCATTTCCCGGTTTATAGCCAGTGAAAAGGCACGACGAAAGTTTACATTACGCATGACTTCTCTCATCCCTTCGTCTTCGGTGTCGTAGTTGAAATAAAACGCCATTCCAGGCACTTTTGCCCAACCAATGTCATAATCTCTCCTTTCTTTCTCCTCCATAAACATAGATAGATGTTGTGTACCTACCCACATGCAATCCCAATCTAACTGACCAGTCACACACTGTAAGGCAACAGTCTGTCTATCCGCCACATCATGTACCCTTATCCTGTCAATATAGGGAAGTTGATTTCCTTCTGGATCAATCTTCCAGTAATAAGGGTTACGTACCATAACCAAATCTCCTCCTGGCTCATACCAGTCTAGCATCCATGCTTGCAGGGTAACTTTACCATGGGATAACCAACTATCACCACCAGCACCAGTCTGTTTGTTCCACTCTTCCCAAGTAGCATTCTCGTTGTAGTCAGGGTGAAATTCTTTCAAGTAATGTTTAGGCCATGCCCATGTTGGCAACGTAGCAAAAGCTGTTGGGGCAAAAAAGAATGGACATGGAAAGGTGAATTTGATAGTGTAATCACCTATTTTTTCTAACTCAGGCGCTTCCCCTTCAATGTATAGGTTGCCAGAAGGGGTTTCCAATGATTTCTCATTGAATAAAACATCCTTCCAGTAAAACAACACATCATCGGCTGTAAAGGGATACCCATCCGACCACTTTATACCCTCTCTTAGATGTACAGTCAGCTCTGTGCCATCTTTATTAAACTGCCACTTGACGGCAAGATTAGATTCAACTGGACCTGCAAATGGCCACGGAAATTGAAATAAGGGTTCGGTCGTCATGTGCTCTGTTATGTAATTCATGACAGTAGAACCAGCTGAGGCCCGGTGGAACGTACCACCATAAGTACCTATCTCAGACTGAGGTTTCACTATCTTAGGATTTTTTGGCAGCCGTTCTTCTAACGGTGCAAGCTCACCCGCCGCCACTTGAGTTTTAAGCATCGGAGCCTCGTCGAGTCTTTCTATCCTTTCCCCGGTAGCTTTTTCGTATTCTTGAGGATTATCCCAGCTTGTCTGTGCTAATACTGGGCTCACTCCTAACAAACATATCACCCAACTTAACATCATCACTGTTAATTTTTTTATCACTTTTTATCTCCTGACATGATTTATTTTTTTTGCGGAAAGCTCCTAAAAAGAGGAATTAATTTTTCAACACTTCTCTTTTCCAGAAAGTTTTCCTTTTTCCCAAGATAGATAGGCCCTATTTATTCTTCTCACCCCTTTTTTTTTAGCCCTATATTTCTATCTTTTCCCCTTTCATTCAAAAGAAGAATCTAACTACATTTAATTCTTGGTGCTCTACTATAGTCAAATCAATCTAGTAAGGCATTGACCCCTTTTTTCAGTTTACATTCACCTGTCTGCAGCCCAAACTCATCAGGACTTGATAACTTTATACCCTTCGCAAATTTAAGTCTTACCGCCACATCCTTTGGAATTCGGAAATTCCAAGTTAATTCTTGATCGGAATGCACTTTCAACTCAACGACCTGACCATGTTCAATTTTGCCAGACATAGTGACGCCATGAGTGGTCAATAAACCATCAAAGTTTGCATCTTTTACAGCAGAAGGCAATGCTGGAAAAAGAATGGCGCCATTCTCATCAATCACTTCCACGAACATTGAATTGAAAGCGTAAACGAATGCCCCGGCACCTGTAGCAAACCACGGCAGAAAAGGTCCCTTATCACTTCTGTAGTGCTCGTTTGGGGCCATAAATGGCCCAACCGTATGAATCGCTTGATTGATCACATCGTATCCCTTATCAGCCAATCCCTGATAAAAACAAATTGTTGCTAAACGGCCAACGGCCCATATCCAATTGTAGGACATAACTTGTTCACTTGTCGCTTCTTCTTTTTTCTTTTGATAAATCTGCCATAATTCATCCATAGTATTTTTAGCAACATCTCCATGTATTTCAAAAGAAAAAGGATAGACCATGCCCAGATGAGCAGGTTCAGGAGGTAAATCGGTATCATCGGCGTAGCGATAGACTTTTCGCTTTTCATCCACTGGCAGATTTTGTCGCATTTCATTCGCCAGCGCATGCCATTTTTCTCGACGCAAAACATCTACTCCTAAAAGCTCAGAGGCCCGGGCTGCATTATCGAGTGTTTTAATGGTTGCACAAACAACAAAAATGCTGTTTGAAGCTGAGATGATATGTTCACTTATGTCGGCGATGGTTCGTGTTCTCAAACGCCCGTTTTCATCCCGGACGAGCACATCATGTATCATCCAATCGGCACAGCCTTTTAATACTGGATAGAATCGTTCCAAATCTTCAAGATTTCCCGTATGTAAATAATAACGCCATGCCTGTTCGGAAATTTGCCCGTGACGGAATTGTTCATCGACCCAATGGCCATACGGGGCGCTCTCCTCTCCGGTTTCCGTCACCTCCCAACCAAAGCGAGCACCTCGTCCTCCACTGCGATATTTGGCCAGCGGAAGAGTTAGAAGACGAGAATTTGGTATCTTTTCGGCTAAATCAACATAATTACTCGAAATAAGCCCCATGAATGGATAAAACTCATCATGAAACGTGCGGCCTTCCCAGTGGGTGCTTAAATAGCCGGCGGGTAGCGTCCATGGAGAAGAATTACACCGCAAGGTATAAAGGCATGATTTACGCAATGCCTCTAGCTTTGGATTACCGATTTTTATTTTACTGGTGTTCCAGAAATCAGCCCAAGCTTTTTCATGTTCTTTGACTAAAGAACAGACTCGCTCAAATTCCGGAAAATGAGTGTATTTAAGCCTATCGCTTAAAATCATCCAGAACCATAATTCACTTGATTCACCATCACCTAGTTCAATTTGGTGGGTGAATATTCCGCCTGAATCGGTGTCTTTTATTTTTCCAATAGGATAACGGCCAACATGCACTTCACCTAAATGATTTTCGATCTCGTACCGAACGCTCAAACTTTCCAAGAGATTCGGCGGGCGATGCTCCAAATCAGTTTCCAGAGACCGTATCCCTTCAACATCACCGAATCCGAGATCATCAGGGTGCGGCCTGCGAATAAGCAGTCGGGTTCCGGTGGCTCTATCACCGTCAGCATCGCCAAACTCAAAAGTCAGTGTAAACTCTAATTGTTTTTTGGCAGCACCTTGATTTTCCAATGTTGTGTGAAATACAAGCATGTTATAGGTTAAGCAAACCATGCTGACTGTTTTTTCCAGAATGTGACCATGCTCAAGAGTGGAAACGACCCGCCCCTTATCAAAATCCATGGTTTGTTCCCACACCTTGTCATCAGTTAATTTACCATCAATTTTGAGTGATCTGAGCATACGGCCAAAACGGATTAAAGGAATGGTTGGGCCTATAAATTCTTCAGACGGCACCCTGGGAATCCTGATACTTGTATTCCTGGCATCTTTTAAGCGACGCCCCGCCCAGAAAATGGTACGATCCACATGCTCCTCGTCAGGGCAAAAACCATTTTGATACCCAGTTGAGCCTACAGTTGTAACTACTTCGCCGTTTCCAATCATTGGGGAATTGTATTCCTTATCTTCACTAGACACGCTAAACCATTTATTCTCTTGCAATTGTTTCTCCTTTCATTTCTGAGAGAGCATTTAAATTGTAACTATAAAGTTGTTCACCACTTTCAGCACAATAATAGGATCATAAAATGCTCCACCTTGATAATACCACACGATTATTACTTTGTCCTGTTATACCACACTTCAAGGCAACTGTGCTCACCGAAGTTGCAGCCGACAATATCCGGCATTCCATTGCCGTTGATGTCAACAGCTATCGCATTGTGTGACCCGGTGGTCGCGATGATGTGTTCAACCCATCTTTGCCCTGTTCCGTCTACGTTCTCAAACACTGTAACCCTGTGTTTCCCCCTGGTGTGCATCTCTGCTGTGAGTATGTCAAGATGCCCATCGCCCTTGAAATCAGCAAGCCAAAGGGTGTGAGCCCCAGAGTAGTCCTTACTGATGACGTGCTTGATCCATTCTCCTTTAGCAGGTTCGACCGGGGCTTCGAACCACCAGATACCCTTGCCTTCCTCGCTGGACAGGACTATATCGAGTCTGCCGTTATCGTTGATATCGCCAGCAGCATTCTTCACTCCACTCGGTGCACCCGTAATCCGGTAGACGGACCAGTTCTCTTGACCCGGCATTCCTGGGTTCTTGAGCCACTGATTGTCAACAAGCACATCCAGGTAGTCGTCTCCATCAATATCAGCCAGGCAAAGACCAGCGCGGCCTTTCCCGATTTTGTAGCATTGCCAGTTCTCAGTTACCCTCGGGTCTTTGGGCGGAGTGCAAACGAGGTAATAAACTCCATCACCGTGATACTTCTGAGCGATAATCTCGTCGCGCCCATCACTGTTAAAATCTGCTATACGACAATGGTCGAGAAGGTCGCCGGTTACAGGTAATATATGTTTAACCCATTCAGTGCCATAACCATTGACATTCTCGAACCAGCAGACTGGAGAGTCAAGCCCTGAGAAATTTCCTTTAGCACTTGAGACTACATCAAGATGTCCATCTCCATCGAAATCTCCAAGCCAGGACCCCATCCAGCCCATTTCCCCTGTCCAATCTTCGCAAAAAGAGGTTATCCGGTCCGAACGTTTCCATTGAGGCGGGTCACCACCAAGATTCCTATACCATCTGATAGGTCTCTGCCTTCCTTCAGACTGCGAACACAGAATATCAATCCTACCATCTCCGTCAATATCTCCACAGGCAACCTCGTCAGCACCGAACACAGCCGGCTCGACTATCTGATGTTCAAATTCCCAAATTTTATTGCTCTTGTTCATGATGTTGCTCCTCCGGATTATAATTTATACTCTCACAATATTACACCAGAACAGGGATTTTTCAAAAAGTGAAGGCGCAGGGCCTCTTCACGGAGCTCCTCATGGGTTTTACCCTCGCTCTTAGGCTTTAAATAGCTGGCAATCTCCTCATTCTCCGTAATCAGTATAGTAAAATATGTATTTGACTTTTTGACATGGTTCATTCTCTCCTGAAAGCTCCCAAAGAGAAGTTAATTTTCCAACACTTCTCTTCTTGGAAAGCTTTCCTTTCCCAAGCTAATAAGCCCATTTATTTCTTGATCTCTCACCTGTCCTCAGGCCTTGTTTTTAGCTCTTATGGCGTCAGAATATCCCTTATCTTCTTAGTTCTACAAGAAACTCATATCTATCACCCCTATACACTGATTCAAGAAACTCGGCCGGCTGGTTATTGGGAAGATAGGAAGTACGCTCAACTATAAGTACGGGCGCTCCCTTCTTTATTCTTAGCATTTTGGACTTATAATCATCGGCTAAGGACGGGTATAAGCTCTGGACAGCTTTAACCAAATGTAAATTATATTTATCCCTTAATATTATAGTCAGAGATTGAGTTAGGTTTTGTTTTTGAATGTTTTGAATGTTTGGACATAATTTGTGAGGAAAATAGGATGTCTGAATAGCCATTGGCTCTCCATTGGCCAAACGAAGTCTGTGAATTTTAACTACCTTCTCGCCTTTGTCCAGAATGAGATTATTCATTACTTTGAGAGGAGAGGAAATCACAGTAACACCGAGGACTTTACTGCTCGGCTTTAATCCTTTTTGTAGCATATCTTCGGTGAAACTGGTAATTTTGGTCAAATTTTGGTTAGTTTTTGTCTTGGCTAAAAAGGTTCCTTTTCCTTGTTCTCGATAGATTATTCCCTCTCGAAGCAATTCACTTATAGCTTTTCTCACCGTTGTATTACTAACTCTGTATTTTTTCTTTAATTCGTTTTCTGAGGGAATCTTCATGCCCTGCTCCAACTTACCAGGTCCGGCAAGTTTCTTAATAATGTCTACCAATTGACGATATTTAGGGATGAAGCTACCCTCTACTATGACATTATTGCTATTCATTGTATTGATCTCTGAGTGCTAACGCGTTAATGCTTTAACTATATTATAGTATATTACTTAAGATTTGTCAACCCCTAAAGGTAGGTTTATAGCGAGATTTCAAAAACTGGGGGGTGGCAAGCTCGCGTTAAGTCATATATAATGTAACCGAAGGGTAACTGGTTCTGTCATATGAAATGTAACCGAAATATGATATAATTCTTCCTGGTGAAATTAAAAATCAACCAGGGAGGTGAAAGGACATGAACATGAATGCA
>Ga0315541_1001069_pt1 | contig 26664 bp, 17 predicted proteins | sample SalMarSW160190MG_FD_203095 | JGI IMG/M metagenome (GOLD analysis project Ga0315541, IMG submission 203095) | Salt marsh sediment microbial communities from the Plum Island Ecosystem LTER, Massachusetts, United States - Salt Marsh Sediment SW1601-190 ...
CCTTGCTGTATTGATCGCGACACCGTTGGCATGGTTCCTTGGGAAGATGATCCTTCAGAATGCATATCACCGTGTTCCCCTTAAACCCGGCTTTTTTATCACCGGGATCCTTTTCCTGATCATTATTGGTGGCATAACCGTTCTCTCCCAAACCTGGAAAGCGGCAAACCGGAATCCTGTGGACTCGTTGAGATATGAATGAAACACATTATTCTCAAGGCATTGTCACAGAGAATAATGAGTGTTGAATTCCTGCCCGTCCGGCAGGCGGGCATCCCGCCAACGGCGGGGTGAATAAGCATCCACCTTCGTTGAAGCTACAGCGGGTACAGTAGGGCATAGGGCATAAAGTATCCTACTTGTCCTTCATCTGGAATATTCGGAGGACGAATAAGGGCAAGGAAAGGGAAAGGGTTTTATCATAAGCATGAAAAATTGTTAACTGTTAAAGGTTCTGTGCCATATGAAAGTTTACCCCCCTAGGTTAGACTTAAATGAGAAGAAAAAATTAGAATCAAAATATATAAACCGGTTCGGTTGTGCTATTAAAATCTAACTATAATAACCTCATTTTATAACTGACTTTTAAACATTTAGCTCCGTAGGAGCGCCATATTGGCAGCCCTGGGTTTGGTATTATCCAACAATAACGGGCCAACTGCAATGTTATAGAAAGGGAAATGGTTACATGGACCGAAGATTTTCCGAGCGTTCATTAAAATCATTATCCTTTTAATAAACAGTAAGTTAAGATAGGATGGCATTTATCCCTTTAATAAGAGAATTTCGATTTTTAGTGAATCGAAATTCTCTAAAAAAATTAAAGCAGGGGGTAAACTTTCATTTGACCAATGACCGTTAATGGTTAATAGGGTAGGTTGATAAGTTTATTCGCCTGAAGCCGCTCATGTCTGACGTCTCTACATTTGATGAATTTCCGATATATTATCTGATTCTGGTGGAGAACGTGTTGGCGTAGGCGGGACTCACTCACCTCTCATTTTCTCGTTACTCCTAATTTTCCTGCATACTGCAGACTGGAGACTGTGGACTTCTTTTCCCGTCTCCCCCTCTCTAACTATATTTTACCGAGCACCTAGTACCCCCGCCTGACTGAACGATTCTGTCGTTCGGGCGGGCAGTACCAAGGACCTGATCCCACCTTCTACCTGTCTAAACTATTTACACATCATCAACAACCTCTACTTAACCCGAAAAATTCTTTGAATTTTTCGCCATTTATGGCTGACGAAAAGTCAAATTCAAGTATGTCAATTGTTTCACTCAACAGTTTTCTTCAAAACTGATGAAAATTTCATACCCCAACTTGAGGGTATTGAATTTGACTTTTATCAGGGTTAACCCATTCAACTATTCCTCATCCGTACAAATCTGAACACCAGGTGTACGAAATCAATACATTTTTACCCGGGAGTTGAGTAGTCGAATATTTATAACAAATTGAATAACAGTAATATAATAAGAATTGCACAATAATTGTGCAGCCTTAGTATTTGGGAAAAGATTGTCGATACACCAGACCAATGATATCCAGGCAGACCGGGAAAAGCAAATGGTTTTCAGGTCATCGTATTTATTTTCCTTTAAATGTTTTGAAGGCATCCTCCCCGCTTAAGGTAAGCGGCCCACTTCCCAGGTCTGTCATCGATTTCAATAGCCAACTGCCTTACGGGGAGGACCTTTTTTTATTTGGATCTTCAATAATTAGTGGATAACATGCTCAAGCATCAAATTATCATCGCCCTGAGGATTATTCTGAGAAACCTGAACTACTCCATCATAAACATCGGGGGACTGGCGATTGGTTTAGCCGCCTTTATTTTTATCATCATCTACATAACGGATGAGTTGAAATATGACATGTTTCATGATAAGGCAGACAGGATATACCGTGTAAACCGGTTTTATAACTCCAACAATGTGAATGAAGATGCTGCAACCCTCTCATTCCCGGCAGGACCCGCCCTGCAATTTGAATACCCGGATATGATTGAAAATGTTTGCAGGTTCTTTGACTTTCAGGTGTCCAAACTGTTCTTCGAATACAGAAACGATAGCAGTGAAATCGTCAGATTCAATGAACGGAACTTTTTTCTTGCTGATTCCACTCTGTTCGAAATGTTCACTTTCCCTTTTGTCGAGGGAGATCCCGAAACGGCACTACTGAGGCCCAACACTATTGTCCTAACAGAATCAACCGCACGACGCTATTTTGGCAATGAATCACCGGTCGGCAAAACCCTGCGTATTGAAGAATTTACCGATATGGAAATCACCGGTGTCATTCGTGATATACCCTCCCAGTCGCATTTTAAGATCGATATCCTGGGCTCCCTGTCAACATTCAGACAGCTTGGAGGAGGACAATTACCGCAGACCTGGATTTGGAACCCCTGTTGGACTTATGTGTTGTTGAAAGAAGGAGTATCCCCAGACCAGCTGGAGGATAAATTCCCGGAGTTTTACGAGAATCATTATTTCGATTTGAGCAACCAGGATGTGACACTCTATCTTCAACCCCTTACGGATATCCATTTGCGGTCTCACCACGATTACGAAATGCAGGCAAACAGCAATTATATTTACATCTATATTCTCTCGGCCATTGCCGCCATTGTGCTTGTTCTTGCCTGTATCAATTTTATGAACCTTACCACGGCAAATTATGCCTGCAGGACCCGGGAAATCGGGATCAAAAAGGTTTTTGGCAGTTCAAGAAACCGGCTTACCATACAATTCCTTGGAGAAACTATCATCCTGAGTTTTATCGCCCTGATTATTGCTGCTGTGCTGGTGGAACTTTTGCTTCCGGGCTTCAACCGGTTTACAGGAAAATTGGTCTCACAGGATTTTCTATTGAAACCGGTATCTCTGGCTTTTGCCGTTCTGCTTGCAATCATTGTCGGATTGTTTGCAGGGACATATCCTGCCATTTTTCTGTCCTCCTTCCAACCGATAACCATTCTTAAGGGAGTATTAAGCGGTGGAGCAAAAAGTGGAATCGCACGCAAGATTCTTGTCGTATTTCAATTTTCCATCTCCATTGCACTTATCATCGGCACATTCATTGTTTTTGGGCAATTGAGGTATATCCGGAATGCCGATCTGGGATTTAACCGTGACCAGGTCATAATCATACCCACGGTGGGGGATATTATCCGTAACTATAATACATTCAAACAGGAACTGCTGCAACACCAGGACATCAAGTATGTGACGGGGATGGAAGATATCCTGGGTGTTAATCACAATACACGTCAGGTCATTATTGAAGAACTGAATCCGGAACAGGGCTATTGGTATCCTATGTTCATTGTTAAACATGATTTTCTTGAAACATTTGATATTAAGGTAGTTGAAGGGAGGGGCTTTTCAGAAAAGATCCTCTCCGACACGTTAAATGCAATCATGATCAATGAAACCATGGTGAAGAACCTGGGGTGGACGAACGAAGAAGCCATTGGAAAACGCATCCGGGCTGACGGGGATGAGCGGGTGATAGGAGTATTCAAGGATTTTCATATCCTTTCCCTTCACAGCCCGATGAACAATTTTATCCTCGATTTGCACCGGGTTGAATTTGCAGTTCTTCGCTATGTAGCTATCAGGGTAAATACACGGAATTACAAAGATCTGCTTGTATTTATTGAAGATAAGTGGAACCGGCTTGCCCCGACACGCCCCTTCGAATATTCCTTCCTGGATCAGGAATTGAGCAACTTGTATAACGATGAGGATAAGTTCGGAACCTTTTCCGTAATGCTCACCATTCTTGCCCTTATCATAGCCTGCCTCGGACTTGTTGGATTGACGGCATTTCTGGCAGAACAGAAAACGAAGGAAATAGGGATCCGCAGGACTCTCGGTGCAACGATCGGCAATGTAGTGACATTGTTATCCAATGAGTTTATCCGGTTGATCATTATAGCCAGTCTGATTGCCTGGCCGATAGCCTGGTTCTTTACCCATCGCTGGCTTCAGAATTTTTACCAGCGGATTGATATCAACTGGCTGTTGTTCTTGCTGGCAACCGTGATTGCTGTGATTCTGGCACTTGCAATAACCAGCTACAGGGCAATCCGGGTATCGGCAAGAAACCCGGCAGATACACTAAGGTATGAATAAGTTAATAAGATAAGTCCGAAAACCTTCACCTTCCCGGTCAACAGGCGGATACAACGGATGACCAAAATGAACCTGTCAATATGAAAAGGCAAATTGTTATACTATTTCTCTCAACCACCCTTTTTGCAAATTGCTGTAAAAACTCGGACCCTGAAAAAGCAGAACAGGAACCCTATGTTGTCTTATCCGGTCCTTACCTGGGTCAGACTCTTCCCGGAGATACTCCGGTATTGTTTGCACCGGGTGTTGTATCAACAGGAATGTTTACAAGGGATATTGCCATGACACCGGATGGGAATGAGATCTACTTCTGCGTGGCAATTGGAGGGTATACCTTCAGCACGATCCTCTTTACAAAACAGGTGAATGGTCGGTGGACCACTCCTGAAGTGGTTCCCCATATGGAGAACCCGGATTACATGAACTTTGAACCCTGTATATCCCCGGATGGAGAACATTTCTATTTTCTGTCAAACAGACCCGACAGCTCGGATGCAGAGATGGGAGACCAGGATATTTGGGCCATGGACAGAACAGATGGAGAATGGAGCGAACCGTATAACCTTGGTTTACCCATTAATACGGAACGAGCAGAATTTTATCCTTCTGTGACTACCGATGGTACGATCTATTTTACCAGTCAAGAAAAAGATTCACCAATACACAACATCTATCGTTCAAGGTTGAAGAATGGGAAATATACTGAACCGGAAAAATTGCCTGACCAGGTGAATTGCGGATTGAACCGGTATAACGCCTTTATAGCCCAGGATGAGAGTTTTATCATTGTTCCGGCAGTTGGTATGCCCGACAGCTATGGTGGAACGGATTATTATATCGTTTTCAGAAATGAAGATGATCAGTGGAGCGATCCGGTGAATATGGGCGAAAAGGTCAATACCAGGTCAAGCGGTGAGCACTCCGCTTACGTTACTCCGGATGGGAAATACCTGTTCTTCATGTCAACACGGCTGATGCCTGGTGATCAAAAACCGGAAAGATTGACATACAAAATCCTCACCACACTTTACAACCAGCCTCAAAACGGAAATTCGGATATCTATTGGATGAAAGCAGATTTTATCCGGAAACTGAAACCTGAAGGATTCTAACGAATTGTGTAATCTTTCAAGAATTAGTGGGCATAATGAGAACTAAAAAAGAGATAACCAGAGAGATCGTTACCTTTTTGATCATTACAACGGTTATTTCAACCGGGATCTTTATCTGGATGTTCAGTGGTGCAAAAGATAGTCCTGCTGCTGTAATACCAATGATGTATACACCCGGTATCTCTGCGATTCTTACCCTGTTGATTTTCAAAGGTAAGATCAGAAGTCTTGGGTGGAGATTGGGAAAAGCCCGGTTTCTGGTGTATGCATTCTTTTTACCCATTTTGGTTTCTCTCATCGGGTATGGTCTTGTTTGGCTAACTGATTATTCGGATTTTACAACCCGTGAAGTGGTGAACTACAGGTGGGCAAAAATGATTGGTTTTGACCTGCCGGCACCGTTTATCGTTGGAGTCCTTTCTAAATCGATCATCGCAACCCTGTTGACGATTTTAGTTGTATTTGGTGAAGAAGTTGGTTGGAGCGGTTTCTTAACGCCAAAACTCAGAAAGCTCTTTCCCATACCTGTAACCTCGCTTATTGTTGGAGTGTACTGGGCAGTATGGCATTTCCCGGCAATTATCGGAGGATTTTACGGTTATGGTACTCCTTTATGGATTGCATTACCCGGTTTTACACTGGTATTGGTTGGCGCTTCATTGATCCGAACCGTGTTGGTGGAAAAATCCAAAAGCTTGTGGGGTGGGGTGATACTTCACGCCAGTCATAACGTAATTCTCATGGGAATGTTCCTTGAGATGTCCGTGAAAAAGGAGTATACCAATTATTTCGTGTCTGAAACAGGACTCTTTTTAGGAGTAATTTATATCCTTATAGCTCTAGTATTTTGGAAAATGCAAAGCAGGAAATCGAAGAATTGAGTGTATGTTTACTTTAACAAATAATTCCAATCCTCAAATTTACCAGCTATGGAAAGAAGAAGTTTTTTACGTAAATCAGGCTGTGCTGCGGCTACATTTGCAGCGGCACCGGTCGTCATGAATAACATCGTCGAGGCTCAGCCTCAAACCAGAAGAAGGTACAAATTCGAGATTGAGATCTACGAAGCAAGGGATGACTCCTGGTGCCATAAAAAGGGAGACAAATTCGTTTACCCGGATGATATAGGTAAGATCTGTCCGTGGTTGCTCTCATCGATGTGGGATTTTATCAGGATCCTTCAAATGGGGGGGACATTATCATGGACATACGAAGGGACTCCCTATGAGAAAGTCATCGATCCGGACGGGATAACCACAGAATTTGTTCGCTGCCCGGATCCGACAGCAAACCTTGTGGCAAAAATTACCCGGACTGCTGTAAGCTAACCAGCCATTGAAAATTGCCACTTACTCAGGATCGCACCAGGTTGAGTGATGAAAAAATCCTGAAAACCAGGTTGTAACACCCTGTTTATCAGGAAACATTAGATAAATCAGTTTTCAGTAATACGGATAAAAAATATACTGAACATGAAAAATAAGAATCAACGAATATCCATGTTGAACCATTTGATCCTGGTCTGTGCAATGTTATTTATCCCCCCGGCTCTTAATGCCCAGGAGGATGGAGAGGGAATAATGATCGGTAACTATTACAAACTGGATTCAAAGATCCTTGGTGAAGAGAGAACAATCCTGGTACACCTGCCGCAGGGATATGAGGAATCTGAAGCATCCTATCCGGTTGTGTATCTTTTATATGGAGATCACATAACCACCTACTTTGCAGAGGCCGTTGCTATTCTGGACCGGCTGGGACAAACCGGTAGAATACCCCCCATGATACTGGTCTCTGTTATAAATACAGACCGATACCGAGACCTGCTCCCCCTTTACCCCGATGGCTCACAAACAGGAATCGGTAATTTCCAGAAGTTCTTTGAGCAGGAACTCATCCCATGGGTGGAAGAAAACTACAGGACAAAGAGTTACCGGATCCTGGTTGGTCCCCAGGCCGGGGGAAACTTTGGACTCCATACACTGGCCAGCAAACCCGAGTTGTTTGATGCATTTATCCTGAACAATCCATTCAGATGGGTGGGGGGAAGGGATCTGCTCCTTGTGGAAACCGAATGGTACTTTGTAAATCATCAAACCATCAGGAAGTTCATGTATATCACCTATGATGCTGATGACGAGCTTGATAAAGAGGGTATTAAGTACCTGGCGAATTTCAGGGAGCTCGTGGATACAACACAACCCGCCGGTTTCACCCTGGAACTGAATTTCAGGGAATACCACGATGAATTTATTCAACCCTTTGGTTTACGGGAAGGAATAAAGAAATTGTTCGTTGATTATCCTTTCCCGGAGGACCTGGTGATTGAAGGATTAAAGGATATTGCCGCTTATTATGGAAAATTGTCTGCAGAGTATGGTTTCAGTATCGGTGTACCCGAACATGTGTTAACCATACAGAGCGATAAACTAACGGATAGGGGTAAAACGGAGGAAGCACTGGCGATATGGCATTACATGATAGATCACTATCCCCGTCCCGGGAATGCCTACTGGCGCCTGGCAAACTATCACCGGGAATTGGAAAATAATGAGCTGGCAATCGAATATTTTAAAAAACTGATCGACCTCTACCCGGATGTGGCAATGGCCAGAAAATATCTGGAAGAACTGGAAAAGGAGGAAAAGGAATAAAAAACTCACCGGGTGACTACGAGTCACCCGGTGAATCAATACAGACCGATTAATAGGTACCATTCGTACTGCGACTGTGCGTAGGATCTACGCAGGTGCAAGTTCGCGGTACGAATAAAGTTTAAGTCATTTATGATGCAATTTTTTTCATTCGCTCTGTTTGCCCTGTTTCTAACAGGCTGTACCAGCAGTTCTTCCCCTGCATCCGATCGTGAGCCCATCATCCAGGATGTCCAACAATATGATGCCTGGGTCGAATTCAGGGATAAAGGAATAGAAACCGATGAGCATCGGACAGAAATGATTGCCTTCCTGGAAAAAAATTATAACCCGAGAGCATTGGCAAGACGAAAAACAAAACGAACATTCTCCGGGTTGTTTGATGAACGGGATTTCCCGGTCAGGGAAACCTACCTGGATCAGGTTTCACAGACCGGTGCAACAATAAAAATTGTGAGCCGGTGGCTGAATGGCACCTCCGTTCTGGCAACCGATGAACAGTTGCAGGAAATTAAAAAGCTGGAATGTATAAACCAGGTAGGGGATATCCATAAACATAGAAAGAACAGGAATCATTACAACGATCCTGCGTATACTCAAGAGATCATAGATCCGGGCGCTTATCCCCGGGATTTCGAAAGCTATGAAGCTGGATTTTACGGGCTCTCTGCTTCTCAGGTAAAACAAATAAACCTGCATAAAGTCCATGAAAAGGGATTCACAGGGAAAGGTGTCGTTATTGCCATCCTGGACACCGGATTTGACCTTGACCACAGGGCGTTTAATCATCCGGATAAACCCATAAGTGTAATAAAGCAATGGGATCTGGTTAACAACGATCGCAATACGAAACCTGAAAAGACAGATCCCGTTGGTCAGCATCTTCACGGAACGCTTTGCCTTGGAACAATTGCAGCTTATGTGCCAGGCGATTTTGTGGGATCAGCCTATGATGCTTCCTTCATCCTTTGTGCACCCGAAGATGTGATCGAGGAGTATCCGCTTGAAGAACGCTGGTTTGTTGCTGCCCTTGAGTATGCTGAATCAAACGGAGCCGACTTGATCACCTCCTCCCTGGTGATATACGAACACTATGATGAGAGCCAACTGAACGGCGAAACATCGGTTATGTCCATCGGATGGAATATCGCCACTGGAAATGGTGTGATCGGAGTACAGGGTGGTGGAAATGCCGGACACGACAACAATCCGGAAACAAACCACCTGGAAACACCGGCCGATGCGTATGATGTGATCACCGTAGGCGCTGTGGATCGCTATGGCTTCATAGCCCGTTTCAGCTCAGATGGACCCACAGCTGACGGAAGGCTGAAACCGGAGATCCTTGGCAGGGGACTTGAAACATTTACAGTTTCAGGACATGATCATAACCTCTACACTACCGCATCCGGTGTATCTGTAGCTACACCGCTTGTCGCAGGAGGGATCGCCTGCATCCTCCAGGCTCACCCCGAATGGTCCGTGGAAGAAATCCGGAAGAACCTGTTTAGAACAGGACACTATTTCCGGGAAGCTGGAACCTGGGATACAACATTCGTGCAGGGATATGGGATCCCTGATTTTTCATTGATGCTATCTGAAAAGTAACAAAGCGATAATGATCCTCGTCATAAAACCATACGAGAATAACTTAATTAGACTGAAAAAATGATTAAAAACTTTATTAAGATTGCTTTTCGCAGTTTGTTTAAACAATTTGGCTATACATTCATCAATATAGCCGGGTTAGCCATTGGACTTGCATGCAGCATCCTGATCTCAATCTATGTCGTCAATGAGCTGACATATGACCGTTTTCATGAAGGTGCTGAACGGATTTACCGGATCGGTGTCCGGGGAAAAATGCTGGGTAACGATCTGAACCAGGCCGTTACGGCATCACCCATGTATCAGGTACTTCAAACAGAATATCCGGAAGTTGAAGATGTAACCCGTGTTTGTGCGCTCGGGGGGTGGTTAATTCGCTATGGTGAAAAGAAATTCACTGAAACCGCTGAAACCTTCAAATTTGCCGATTCAACCTTCTTTGATGTTTTCAGCTTCAAACTGCTTAAGGGAAATCCCGAAACAGCCCTGGTTAAACCGAGAAGTATCATCATGACAGAAAAAGCCGCCAGGAAATATTTTGGCGATGAAGATCCGATTGGGAAAATGCTCCAGGTGGAAAGTGACACAGCATTTTATACCATTACCGGGTTGCTGGAGGATGTCCCTGAAAATTCCCATTTCCATTTTGAGCTACTTGGTTCACTGGGTACCTATGGGGTTAGCCGGCAACAAAACTGGCTGAACCACCAGATGTATACCTATGTGAAATTGATTCCCGGCACGAATCCGGATCAGTTTGAAGAAAAAATAAACGACATCGTTATTAAATACGTCGGGCCGCTTATTCAACAGTTTATCGGAATTGATCTGGAGGAGTTTGAAGCATCCGGCAGCCATTTTGGATATTTCATACAACCCCTGCTGGACATCCACCTTCATTCCGATCTTCAGGCTGAGATTGAACCCAATGGAAATCCGGCCTACGTTTACATATTCTCCCTTATTGCTATCCTGATCCTGTTTATTGCCTGCATTAACTTCATGAATCTTGCCACTGCACGTTCAGCGGGCAGAGCCAGAGAAGTTGGAATACGGAAAGTGGTGGGATCCACAAAACGGTTGTTGGTCGGTCAATTCCTTACAGAATCGGTTTTTCTGAGTCTCCTGGCATTGGTATTTGCCATACTGATCGTATACCTGGTGCTGCCCTCCTATAACAACATGATACAGCTGGAATTACAATTTAATCTTTTCAGCAGCTACTACCTGATTCCCCTGTTGCTGGTGCTGGCACTTTTTGTCGGACTGCTGGCAGGGACCTATCCATCTTTTGTTCTGGCGGCATTCAGACCGGTCGTTGTTTTAAAAGGTGAGTTAGGTCAGGGTACAAAAAAGGGATATCTGAGAAAGCTTCTTGTAATCTTTCAGTTTACCATAGCCATTGCTATCCTGGTTGGTACCTTGATTGTTATCAATCAATTGAAATTTATGCAGAAGAAAGATCTTGGTTTTGAAAAAAACAATGTCCTTGTCATCCGGCGATCCGATGCATTAAAGGAACAGATTGATGCATTCAAACAGGAGTTGGAGAAACATTCCAACATTGCCACTGCCGGCAACTCAACCCATATTCCTTCCAGCGGTTTCTGGAACAATGCCCACTGGCTTGAAGGGATGAGCAGGAGCGATGTCCTTCTGCTTATGACCGCTTTTGTAAGCTGTGAAGTGGGAGAGGCGCTCGATCTGGAAATGGTGGAGGGTAGATTCTTCAGCCGGGAGATGCCTACCGATTCATTTGCAGTGATCATCAATGAAGCTGCTGTAAAAACGTTTGGTATTGAGGATCCGCTGACAACCCGCTTTTTTGACCCCGGGAATACTCCAGAGGAGGACCAATTCATGCCAATCATTGGGGTAGTAAAGGATTTTCATTATGAATCAATGCATGAAGATATTCATCCTATGATCTTTCATTTTATGCCCGGCAACTGGGAGGGGTATATCATGGTCCGCCTGTTGGGAGGAGATATTCCTGAAACGATCAGGTTCATCCAGAATAGATGGGAAGAGTTCAACTCCGATTATCCCTTCGAATATTTCTGGCTGGATGATGAATTCGGAAAACTGTTTGCCCCCGAAAAAAGGACCGGTCAGATATTAGCCCTCTTCTCAATTCTTTCAATCTTTATCTCCTGCCTGGGATTATTGGGCTTGATCTCCTTTACTGCCTTGCAAAGAACCAGGGAAATCGGAGTCAGAAAAGCACTGGGAGCATCCGTGAATACGATCCTTTACCTGCTGTCACGCGAAACCGTCCAGTTATTGGTTATCTCAACCATCTTTGCAATCCCATTCTATTTTGGCGTTAAATTGTGGATGCAGAATTTCGCATACCATATAAATTTCGGATTCATCATTTATCTGGGATACCTTATTGTTGTTATAGCCATTGTATTATTGATCGCCTTGCTTACAGTAAGCTATGTCGCTTATAAGGCAGCTACCACCAACCCGGCTGAAAGCCTGAGGGTTGAATGACTGTAATAATTTATCTGCAACTACTGCAACGGAAAAAGTCAATATCAGCCCGTTCATAGAAAAAATAATTGAATTAATGATATCTATGAGAAAAGTAACAATTGTCACCATTTTATTGTTTCTAGTAAATATAGACAATAATGCCCAGGATCAGCAGAAAGAAGCCTGGCAGAACGATCTTGATTATCTGGTACAAAGGATTGAGATCATGCATCCGGATCCCTATGCTTATATAGTAAAAGAGGAGTTTCATAAACGAAAACAAAAACTGCAGAATGACATTCCCGGTCTGAGTGATGTGGATATTGTGTTATCAATATCAGATTTGATTGCAACCTTGCAGGATGGACACACCCGCTGGGCTTTTGAGCATTCAGACCCCCAGTGGCTGCAACAGACAATCCATATGCTGCCCGTTATCCTATATCCCTTTAAAGAGGGTATCTATATCATGGCCGGATTGGAGCAATACCACTCGTTGGTGGGCTCGAGAGTCCTTCAGATAGGGGAAATGCCCACAAGCATAGTTTGCTCAAAAATAGGTAACATGTGGAGTCATGATAATCCGCCCGGAGAAAAAAAGTTTTTCTATTACACACTGGGTATGGCTGAAATGCTGAAAAGAGCTGCTGCTGTGGAGGATGTGAGTGAAATCAAGATGGAACTGCAAGATGACCAGGATGAAATAATCACTGTTCAATTGCCAACGGTTGATTTTTTCATCATGGCCCCTTTCTTTGGAACAAGCTGGTATCCCCAGACTGGAAACGGCCTGATTGCTATGAACAATGAGGCAGGTAATTCACTGCCTTTATGGCTCAGGAAACCGGGTGAAAAGTTCTGGTTTGAATATATTCCGGAAGAAAAAACAATGTTCCTTCAGATCAATTCACTCAATTTTTCCCACGGAAACAGGAAAGAAAGAAGCACGTTTGGAAAATTATGCGATCAGTTTTTTGAATCATTCGATCAAAGCGGAGCAGAAAAGATGGTGATTGATATAAGGACCAATACCGGCGGAAATCATGTGGAAATGCCCCTTCTCGAAGAAATTATGGCAAGACCGGATATAAACAGACCGGACAGGCTATTCCTGATCACCGGAAGAGTGACGTATTCAGCCGCAGTTCATTTAACCACCATTCTGAAAAGATATACCAATATCACCACCATCGGGGAACCGCCCTCCGGCCGGCCCAATCATTATGGTGCTGCAAGAGCCTTTAGACTGCCTAACCATCCTGAAATTGAAATTCACTGTTCAATCGATTACTATCAGGACTCACAGCCTTTTGATTTTAATATCATTCACGCACCGGACATTCAGACGGAAATGAGCGCGGCGGATTATCGAAATAATATCGATCCGGCAATGCTGGCAGTGAAGGATTATGACCGCATTATAAGTCAGGTAAGTGATATAGCAGGAATACTGAAACAGGCATACAGCAGCAGTGGCCTCTCCGGGATGAAAAAAGCATACCATTCCAATGAAAAGATTCTGCACGGGAGGGGATATAACCCTGAGAAATTCTTAGAAGAGTTTTATTATGATTATTTATCAGGAAACAAGAAAAGTGAATCAGACCTGACAGACTACCTGTTTTTCGCTGTCGGAGAATGCCCGGAATCCATTGACCTTAACTATCTTCTCGCTTTATATCTTGAATCTGATGGACGCCTGGAAGAAGCAAAACAGAGATATAGCCGTTGCCTCGAGCTAAATCCTGCTCATCATTATGCCCGGATGAAGATGGACCTGATGAGGTTGGAAGAAGATAATCTCCAGGAAAACAAACAAGAATAAAGTATTTTATTGGTAAGCTGATCACTTGTAATAGAATAAGAATTATCATGAATAAACACACAATTATTAGCATTTTGTTGCTTGTAGTAACAATAAGTATCTATGCACAAGATAACATTTTTCCCAAACCCTCCGGCCCCAACCTCGGCCAGAAACTACCGCGGATGATAGAGGAAAGTTTTGCTGCAGGGATGAATTCATATGCGGAAGGAAGTCATATTTCTCCTGTTTTCACCCCCGATGGCAAAGTACCGGAAGAATGTACAGTTTTCATTGCGGGAAAAAATACAACGGTTGATGGTTCAATATTATTTGCTAAAACGGAGGATGATGGACCCAGAGATATTGATTATTTCTGGTATATTCCCAGAAAGAAATATAAGCCAGGATCCGTTATTAAACTTCAAGCCGGAGGTTCTTTTCCGCAGGTTGAAGAGACCTATGCATATTTCTTGGATGAATGTCCTAAATCATCCTTCTCAAACGGGATAATAAATGAGTGGGGAGTGGCCTTTGGGAGCAATGGCTGTGCGTCAAAAGAGGATCCTGTAGAGGAAGTCGAAGCACGTGGGGATTTAATTAATGGAGGTCTTGGTTTCAAGTTTAGAATAATTCTCGCACAAAGATCGAAAACAGCAAGGGAAGCAGTAATGCTTGCCACTCAACTTCTTGATAAATACGGTTATAATGCTTCGGGTAGAAATCTGAATATTGTCGGGCCCAACGAAGCCTGGCAGCTTCAAATGGTTCGTGGGAAAAACTATGTCGCCCGGAGAGTGCAGGATGATGAAGTGGCAATCATTGCCAATACTTTCAGTATTCGTGAAGTTGATATGGATGACAAGGAGAATTTTATATGTTCTCCGGGCTTGATCGACTATGCCATACAAAGAGGATGGTACGATCCTTCAAGCGGAGAAGAATTCGATTTTGCCAGGGCATATGCTTCCGAAGAAGCTCATTGTAATCCAGTAAATACTCACCGGCAGTGGTACATGGCACAGCGGTTGAACAAAAACTTCCCCTTAACATGCCAGGAAGCACAAACGGGAAAAATGCCTGTGTCGGTAAAGCCTGATCGAAAACTTTCCCTGAAAGATATCATGGGAATTCTTAGAAGTCATTATGAAGGCACAGATCTCGATAAGTCAGATAACTATGAAAAAAGCCCTCATAAATCTCCTTTCTTTACTATCTGTAATTATGGAAGTCACAGAACCACAATAGTCCAGCAGAGGAATTGGCTGCCGGTCGAAATAGGCACCGTTACCTGGCGGGCCCTTGAAAGGCCCTGCAGCAATGTTTTTGTGCCCTGGTATCTCGGAATTACAAAGATTCCCGGAGCTTTTCATAAAGCTCCAGAAAGCCTCTATACAACCCAGAAAGACTTGCTGAACTATCATTTCAACATGCCGGATGAAGCCTGGAATCTGGATTTAGAATCCTCTGCTGCTCTCTTTAAGTTACTGGCAAAACTGGTGGACGTGAACTATAAACAGACAATAGAGATGGTACAGCAAACCTGGAAAGGATTTGAAGAGAGAGAATTTGCCATGCAGCCTGTTATTGAAGAGAGTGCTATCAAACTTTTTAAAAAGGATAAGTCCCTGGCGAAAGAATTTCTCACTTTTTACTCAAATTCCCAGGCTTTGAAATCCTTAGAAGTCGCAAAAAATCTGATAGACAAACTTCAGACCTATTCCCTGACTTACGATGCTTGTATAGAAATGGGGTTATTCTACTATGATTTCGAAAACTATAAGCTAGCTCTTGAACACCTTAAAAAAGCTCAGGAATTGGATCCCGAAAATGCAAATGGTAAAAGATGTCTAAAATGGGTCCGAGATATGTCCAGGATTGAGAATAATCCCATTAATCTTCCTGTTGAAACTTTGAAGAAATTTGTCGGCGACTATGGCCCCCGGCACATAACTATTCAAGATAAGCGTTTATATTATCATAGAGATGGGGGAAGTGAGTTGCGGTTAGTACCGATTAACCAGGACACCTTTGCTTTACAAGGAATTAATTATTTCCAATTGCATTTTGCGTCGGATGAAAATGGAGAAATCGTAAAGATCATCGGGATATATCTTGACGGACGTCAGGACGAGTCGCCGAGAGATAAATAATTCATTGGGTGTATAGTAAAATCATTACATAATTAAACCATAAGAATTAGTAAAAAATCAGAAAAATGAAAAAAACAAATGAAGGACTTGTTGGATTTTTGTTATTTCCATTTTTAGCTTTTTTATTTTCTCAGAATATTCTCTGTCAACCTTTCTCAAAAAATATTGATTTATGGGGTGCCCTGATTCCCGGGCAATACGATGTGGGATATACTGCGGCTTACGAATATGACTATAGTAGAACTGTTAAATCAAAATATAGTTATCAGAATGAGCTTTTAACAGATAATAATTTCAGACCTGTACAAATTTCTATCTGGTACCCGGCTGACGTTGAACAGGGCAGTGCACCAATGCCTTATTCAGAATATCTAATTACCCGGGAATCCCGTTTCAATTTCTCTCTGCGTTCTGAAGAAAATCGGAAACAAATCCTTGATGGATACAAAAATCATATTAACTGGTATAATCAATCGAAGAATAAAAATGAAGAAATAAGCGATTTCCTTATTAATCGTAAAACCAAAGCTTACAAAAACGCAATCCCCTATGAGGGTAACTTCCCACTTATTTTGTTTTGTCCTGGAGGTGGAGATACACCGGACTCATTTGATGTACTCTTTGAATATTTGGCAAGTCATGGATATGTAATAGCAGCAATTCCTTCGAATGGTATGTTTGACAAAGAACCTTCCTATAATTTGATGGATGAGGAATCACAGATCAGAGATATGGAGTTTGCCATGAGCTATATGAGAAATTTCCCCAATGCAGATATTAACAATATTTGTTCAATGGGTTATAGTTACGGGGGGATAATTAATGTTCTGTTTGCACTTCGGAATTTTGATATAAAAGCAGTGTTGTGCCTTGATGGAAGTATATGTCTGAAAGATAGAGATCGTGCTGTTAAAAACCTCCCTTATTTTGATCCCGGTAAATTGAAAACGCCATTTATGAATATGGCCAGGAAGATTCATGCGGAACAGGATTTTACGTTTTATGATAAAATAAAGTACGCAGACGCCTATTTATTACATTTTAATAAAATGAACCACCAGGATTTTAAATCGACCCCACAAATAAGAAATTTCGATAATGTTAATAGTGGCAAAAACAAAAATATAACGAGCATTGGCCCGGATAATGAACTTGTATATCAATATTCGCTCTATTTCCTCGATGCTTACATTAAAAATGATTCTGGTGCTTATTCATTCATACAACATAATCCCGAACAAAACGGAATATCAAAGAAAATTTTAAAAATTGATTTTAAAAAATCAATGGAAATACCACCGACAGGAAAACAATTTTGTGAATACATAAAAAACGAAGGGGTAGAAAAGGGATTACAGGTTTATTATAAAGCTAAGGGAAATGATCCCGAAATTGTTTTATTTGATGAAAATGAAATAAATTTATTGGGATATGAATTTTTGGATGAAGGGAAAATTGAAGATGCTATTAAAATATTCAAGCTCTTTGTTTTAGAATATCCTGAAATATCAAATTCATACGATAGCCTTGGTGAAGCTTATGCGAAAAACAATAATACGAAAGAAGCTTTGAAAAACTACCGTAAAGCACTAGAAATAAACCCTTATAGCCTGAGTGCTGCAAGAGCCATTAAAAGACTTGAAAAAGCTGAAAAAAAAGATAAAAAATAGTGACAACAATGATAACATATGATAAAAAAATGATAATCAGTACTGTATTAATTGTTATAGTTATGTCAATTAACGCACAGGAGGAAGAATTTCCAATACTATTAAAATAAAGGAGCAATAAATTATGTTCAATCAAGCAGAAAACATCCTGAATCCTCTTTTTTTAACACTGACCGTTTTGTTTATCATCTTTATCAGTCTGCGAATCAGGGGGATTTTTCTCAAAAAGAAACCCAGGGCTCCTGTCTGGAAAAGCGATATTGGATTGAGCTACAGGATATCGGGGATTTTTAAAGCCATTTCATTGCCGTTGATGGCAGCGGGTATCATCTATTGCCTGTTCATTATCCTCATATTTACAGCCGTACTCCATGCGTACGTGAAGACACTATTTATTGTGGTGTTCATCACCTGGGCGATTCTGGAAACCTGGTTGAGTCTTTCTGTACCTGAAAATTTACCCAAAGCCTCGTTATTCCGCAGGATCATTCACTTTTTAACAGTTCTGATTTGCCTGGCCGTAGCTGTATTATTATTCCCAAAGATCATACAAACATATCCTTTCCCGAAAACAGCTGATTGTGTTTTACTCGACCTTCCGGTCCATGGGGAATGGCTGGCAGGTCATGCAGGAGCAACGACACTGACCAATAACCATTATAAAAACAGGTATGCTATCGATTGCTTAAAGATTGGACCAGATGGGCGGTTTTTCAAAGAAGCCGAAGAAGAGGTAACCGATTTTTATTCCTATGGAGAACCGGTGTATGCGCCGGCAAACGGACAGATAACCGAAGTGGTAGACAGCCTGACCAGTGATGTCTTTGGTGAACCGGATACGGAAAATCCTGGAGGTAACTATGTGATCCTGGATATTGGCAGTGGCTATTATTTTCATGTTGCCCATTTGATGAAAAACAAAATTCCGGTTGAGAAAGGTCAGGTTGTAAATAAAGGAGATATTCTGGGATACGTAGGGAATTCCGGAAACACATCTTTTCCCCACCTTCACATACACGTTCAGAATAAGCCAACTGCTGATCCCGAAGGAAGGATCACCTATCCGTTCCGTTTTCATAAGATGAAAAGGAAACGACTGATTTTCTGGCGGGAAGTCAGCAATGCGGCTTTGATTAGGAATGACAGGTTTCACGAATGATGAGGACTCATCATGAAAAGAAATATAACATATGATGATGCATGGCCATATGTTTTATATGATGAAAAATCGATCGACTTACGGATTTAGTTACAGAGCCAGCATGATTATGTTGGCGATGTCACTGCTTTGCATGGGCAAAACCGCTCTGGGGCAGGAAGGCCCAATAGCACCTGTTGCGGATGTTTTCAAGGTAATGGAGCTGGCATCCGGCAGCAAGATGGATACGCTTTGGCCAGAGTTCAAAGTTTCAGAAATACCTGTTCTGGTATTTGACAGCCTCAACACTTACCTGTTTCATTCCAGTACAGCTGCCGAAGGGTTTGTCCGGTCCGGTAAAGATCCGGAAGTATGGGTTTACAACGGGCAGCATCCCCTGGTACGGGGAAATTCCATAGTCCGCCTGGGAGGTAATTGGACGGCAACGAGTGTACTCAGCACCTTCTCAAGAAGAACCGGAGAAAAATATGATCTTAAGGATATGGCTGGCATCATCGTCCATGAGCAGTTTCATATCTTTCAGAGAAACCACCATCCTCAATGGCGGCAAAATGACGCTTTACTCCTTATATACCCGGATGAGACAATTGAATCATTGCTTCTCAGGCGAATGGAAAAGGAAGCCTTTAAAAGGGCCGTTACTTCAAATGAACAGGACCAGATTACAGGCTGGTCGAAGCTGGCAATGCAATTAAGGGAGGATAGGCTTGGCCTGGTAGCCCACGCATTCGCTCATTATGAGAATGAACTGCAGCTTACGGAGGGATTGTCGGATTATATCGAGAAAAAACTGGTCATTAAAGAAAATGGCATTTCCATTGAAATAAATTACTCGGGATTGAACATAGATAAAGATCTCTATATTGTTGATTTATAAGACAAAAGATGTTATCGACTGCTACGGATAATTATTTTACCAGATGATCATGAAGCCAGCATCACAAATAATTAAATAATGTTGACTTTAAATTGTATCACGAGCTTACCAAAGGTATCGCTTTGAGAGGAGTCGTGGTACAACCATCGTTGGTGGCACAACTACATGACTTGAACTCGTAGTACGACTCAAGTTCGTACTACGAGTAGTGGGACACCGCTTGATCATCTCAATGAAATTGACTATTTTGGTTATGTGAAATTTCATGGCATGATGCAAAGGCAAATTCGCTTGATTGGATTGGTCGCTTTTCTCAGCATATGTCAGGTTGCCCTGGCACAAATTACCATTTTCCCTGACGTGGAAAGAAGAACCGATGAATCGGTTCGGATTCTCAAGATTGAGATAACGGACTTATTCACAATTGTCGACTTGCTTTATATTCCGGAGGAAGAAGATGCCTGGATCTGTGCGGATAAAAACTATTATATACAACCCGAGAAGAGCAGCGAACGAAAATACCTGATCATGGCAAAAGAGATCCCCTTGTGTCCGGATCAAAAGAAAGTCTATGCCAGAGGTGAGGATTATGAGTTCCAGCTCTATTTTCCATCTATCGATACGTCCGTACAGAAAATTGATATCATTGAAAAACCGGTTTCAGGATTTAACTTCTTCGGTGTCTGGCTGGACAGAAAAGAGATCAGACCGCTGCCTGACTCCCTGCTTATTGAATCCGGCGAAGCGTTTCAGTCATTTTTTGAAAAAAGGGGAGATGACCTGAAACCGCTGGAAGGAATATGGGATCTGACCATCAGGCGATCGAAATACCGTGGCGATGTCTTTCTCGAATACCTGAATGAGGATCCGGAAATCCTGGATGTCGCAATGATATGGGAAACAGATCATTATGAATGTTATGGTATGGATGGGAAATCCCTTGAGATAAAATTCTCTGTAATCGCAGAGGGAGGCCGGTATGCCTATAAGGAATATTTCCGGGAAATAAGGGAAGAGTTTACTACGTTTATCTATGTGGAGGAATCAACCATCCTGGAATTCCGGTTTAATTTACCCAAACGGTGGGCACAATACCTGCTCTCCGGCAGACTATTCGATAACGAGAACCTTATGAAAATCATGTCCTGGGAGAAAATATTTCCCGATCCTTCTGAGTTATTCTAATAACCGACCGGGATCGGATACCAGAATGTAAATGAAACCAGTAAATATACCTGCCCAAATTTGATTTTGACTCCTGGCAGTCAAAACCCTGAATGAAAATGAAAAAAATTGTAACGATTTTTTGCGGATTCTGCATCGCTGCTGTTTCCTATGGACAGGATCAGCCCGAATCCCCCGATACCCTGCGGAAAGATGCCCTGAATGTATTTATGGATGCCAGCAGTTATATCCGTAAGGAAATTAATTTCGTCAATTATGTTCGTGACATCAAGGATGCCGATGTTTATATTATCTCGACCTCTCAGGCAACCGGAGCAGGAGGTTGGGAGTACACCTATTTCCTGATTGGGCAGAAACGATTTGAAGGCATGAAAGATACCCTGATTTATCCAAGTTCTCCCGATGATACTGAAGATCAGCGGAGAGAAGGACAGGTAAAAACATTGAAAATGGGATTGATGCGTTATGTCCTTAAGACACCGCTGGCTAAACATATGGATATCCGGTTCACCGAACCCCTGAAGGAAGAAGTAAGCAGCGACCGGTGGAAGAACTGGGTTTTTAGCACCAGTGCAAATGGATATCTAAGTGGTCAGAAAATCTATAACTACTTCGATTTCTATGGATCACTCTCTGCATCGAAAGTGACCTCAGAATGGAAAATAGACATGGATGCTTTTTATAGTTATGGAGAAGAGAAATATGAATTCGATGATGGGACCTATTATAGCTCAAACAAATCCAAATCTTTTGATGCCCTCATTGTGAAAAGCCTTGGGGAGCATTGGTCAATTGGCGGAACAACCTATATCGGAACATCAACATACAGCAATTACGATCTCCATTTTACTTTTGCTCCCGGAATTGAATACGATATTTTTCCTTATTCTGAATCCACGCGAAAACAATTCAGGATTTTATACAGTGCAGGATATGTCTTTAATAATTATACCGATTCTACCATTTACTTCAAGATGCATGAGAGTCTATGGGAGCAAAACCTCGATATTGCCCTGGAGGTGGTTCAAAAGTGGGGATCGATCGATACTTCAATCGGCTGGAGTAATTATTTCCATGACTGGAAGAAGAATAACCTCTATGTATCCTTGTATTTTAACTTAAGGATTGCCAAAGGATTGCGCATCCGGATCGGGGGAAGTGGGGGAATGGTGCATGACCAGCTCTCCCTGGTGAAAGGGGGTGCAACGACCGAGGAAATTTTGTTGCACCGGAAAGAATTGGAAACACAGTACCGGTATTATACCAGCTTTGGCCTCTCCTATACCTTTGGTTCAATTTATAACAATGTGGTGAATCCAAGGTTTGGAAGCGGTGGCGGTGTAATATATTATTATTGAGTGAAGGAAAAGTGATGTCTGTCCCAAACGTATTTCAATATGCAATCAATCATAAATATAGTATGAATATGGTTGAACACTATTCGATGGTTCATACAGCGTTACTCGGTTGGGGCTTGTTTTTTAAAATCTGACGGCCTCTTTGCTTCGCCGCAATAAGAGCTACGGTCCGGAAAAGAAAATGTCCGAATTTTGTATACGGTGCGTACAGGATGACCATCCACACAAGCACCAGGTGGATAAAATAGATCAGGTATGCTGCCGTCCAGTTCATAAACCTTGCCATTTCGACCAGACCGCCTGATACAGTTAACAACCAAAGTGTAATCAGGAATGACCAGTCGAAATAATTCGAACCGGCACGGTTGCGGCGATTGAATAACCGTATAAATACCATAATTGAAATCCCAGTAACCAGCATCATTCCTCCCAGGTTGCCTCCGATTTTGATCGGGTTCAGAAAGGGGAGGGGATATTCGAAAAAGAGGGTTGATAAGATGGCAAAAAGCGTAACTGCCAGCAGCAGTACGAATCCCCAGAACACTAAAAAATGAGCGGTATACCTGAAACGGTTGGTGTTGCACTGGCGAAAATGCCGGTGTGTCAGGATCTCTTTTAAAACCTGCCAGCTATTTTTCCATAAAGCTCCCGAGGAAACCGGAAGACCAGCACGTTGATTCATCTCCCTGAGAAATTGCATGATCCCTGAAACAAAAAATCCATAGAATACCAGTACAAAGGAGAAGAAAGAAACATTCAGCCACAGGTGAGGGAAAAAAATTGAATAATTGACCGGTCCTTCAGGTACCTTGATGCTCGCGGCTAATGCAATGATCCCTGCAATGATCAGGGCAGGAAAAAAGATGATCAGTGGAAGGTATTTCGGAGAATGGAGCCACTTTCCAAGAAACCGGGGGCGGGCATAATACAGATAATGGTAGCTGCGCAGGGAGGCAATGACATCTCCGGGCCGTACATCCCGCGGACAGGTTACCGTGCAGTCGCCACACTGATGGCATAACCAGATGTCCGGATCACCCAGGATCTTCTCCCGTAACCCCCAGCTTGCCCAGATCATCTCTTTCCTCGGAAATGGCTTATCTTCCGGAGAAAGCTCACAAACGGCACTGCAGGAACCACACTGCATGCAGGTGGAAATAGCCGAGTTGCAATCCCTCCTGAGATACTCGATCAGACTTGTGTCAGGCTCGATAAACTGCATCTTTTTATTCACTCTGTTTACCTAATTCGTTGTAATTCTCCGTATTACATTTCATAATCCTTTAAACGGATTCGGCCCCATGGTTTCTATTTCCTCCAGGAAACCGTTTACAATATCCGGTATCCGGTAATATTCATTGATCTCCAGGAATTCTGTACGTATCCTTTCCGGTTCGAGCATCATGGTCTTCAGCGTCTCCCGGATATTTTCGCCCCGTGTTTCAACCAGTTCACTCCCATGAATATAGTGGCATTGATAATTTTCTCCCGGTTTGCATCCGATCAGAAGGATCCCGTCAAATCCTTTTGACAGGGCATCGGAAATCCAAACAGGATTTACTGAGCCGATGCAACGGACTGGAATGATCCGCAGAAATGCACTGTATTCAAGCCGCTGTATTCCAGCCATATCGAATGCAGGATATGCATCGTTTTCGCAGACAAAAGCAAGCACCCTTGGTTTTTCTTCGAATTCATCGGGTACTTCAATGGTTTTGATCATCGAGGAAATGGCATGGATGGAAAAGTCCTGGAAATTGATGATTCGTTCGGGGCATGAACCTACACAGATACCGCATCGCCGGCAGCGGTTCGGATTTGGCAGGGGTGTCCCTTTTTCTGTTTCATCATAGGAACCAAAAGGACACTCTTCAGTACATCGTTTACAGTCGGTACAGCGCTGCATAAACAATTCGGGGTAACTGCGGTCTCCGGAGCGGGGGTGAACCGATTTTCCTTGCCTGGTCAATTCGGCACATTGTATGGCCTTCATCGCAGCACCGGCAGCATCTTCCATACACATGGGGATAAATCCCGGGGTACGCAGATTTCCGGCAGCATAGATTCCTGTACGTCTGGTTTCATAGGGGAAACAGATAAAATGGGAGTCGGGGAAATCATACTTTAATCCAGGCAGCCCTTTCCCGAGCCGGTAAGTCAGGTTAAGATCCTCAGCATCATTCGGTACCATTCCCGTCGCAAGAACCACCAGATCGACGTTTACACAAAAGATGTCATCAATAAGCGATTCTTTTACCTCAACAGCCAGCTCATCACCTGCAATCGCTACACCGGAAACAACCCCTTTTGTCATGAAAATGTGTTGATCCTTCTGCACCTCTTTATAAAAATACTCTATTGTCCCATAGGCACGGATATCCCGGTATATTATAAATACCTGTGAATCGGGATTCATATCCCTGAAATATTTTGCCTGTTTCAGCGAGGTGCCGCAACAATAGGTGGAACAATAGGGGAGGTGATTCCTGTCGCGGGAACCGGCACACTGGATAAACAGAACACGCCGGACTGGTTTTTTATCGGATGGCCTTAGAATTGTTGATCCGTCAACCATATCTTCCAGTTCATGGCTGGTTATCACATTGGGATTTTTCCCATAGGCATATTCCTTCAACCGAGTGGCATCGTATGGTTTCCACCCGGTTGCCATGATGATGCTCGCAGCTTTGATCTGTTTCATCCTCCCCTTTTCAGATAACAAAATATCGAACTCTCCCGGTTGGCCAGATATGCTCTGAATCGTAGTCGATCTGAATATTTCTATTCCCTGTTCACTCTCGGTCTCGCTGATCATCTGATGAACGATTGGTTCTGCAAGTTGATCATAGGGTGGCTGAGCAGGAATCTGTTTATAAAGTAATGCGGCTTTCCCACCCAGCGTTTCTTCTCTTTCCACAAGGAACACACGGTAACCGGCTTTGGCGCTTTCAATAGCTGCTGACATTCCCGTAATACCCCCACCCACAACAAGTATGTCAGTGGTAAGGTCGGGTTTTATCTCAGGATCAGGTATCCCTGTTGTTTTTGCCCTGGCAATCCCCATCCTCATATAATCTTCAGCAAGCATCTGGGTATCCTCATCCCCGGAAGAATGGCACCATACCACCTGTTCTCTCAGGTTTACCCTTTCCGTATGAATGGATTCAAAAAACAGCTCTTTCCTCTTTACCCTGGGTGAACAGGCGCCAATAACCAGCTTATCCAGTGTATGCGCTGCTATGACATCTGAAATTTCTTTGCAGCAGTCGGCATGACACAGGAAGGGATGTACCTCTGAAAGAACAACCTGCTCCTCTCTGGAACAGATTTCCCGCAGGGAATCAATATCCAGCCTGTCACCGATCGAACAACCGGTACACAAAAAAACTCCAATCCTGTTATTTATATCCTGATTCACTGTGTGAACTATCGTACAACTTTCGTCTTCACCACCGATTGTATTGCCTTCAAGGCTGTTCCGGTAGCATCTTTTACTGACATAGACACATCCATCGGGTTTCTGCAACACCCGGCGGCATAAAAACCGGGGATCAGATTAGCTGGAGAGATAAAACCCGATTCATCAAAAATCACCTCCTTCAATTCGACTGGATTCGGTTGAATACCAAGGGCAAGAACAACCAGGTCTGCCTGTGTTGTCTCCTTCTTACCCGACATGATGTTTTCAGCTTCAAGAATCAAATGTTCTCCATTCTCAGATTGCTTTATTCCTGCAATTTTGCCTTTGATTAGTTCAATACCCGGGTGGTTCTCTACCGTGTTCAGGAAATCTTCATTCCTTCCCATGACACGGAGGTCGATATAAAAGATCCTGATCGTTGCTTCCGGATATTTTTCTGCAAGAAAAAGTGCCTGTTTCATCGATGCTGAGCAACAGATACCCGAGCAGTAGGGAAGGTGATTTTCGTCCCTTGATCCTGCACATTGAACGAAAGCAATATTCGCGGGAGTTTCTCCATTCGAGGGTCTGACCACCTTGCCATGAAACGCCCCGTTTGGTGCAGCCATTCTCTCCAGCATCATGCTGGTAATCACATCGGGATAAACACCAAATTTAAGGTCGGTCAGTTTCGCTGCATCGTATAATTTCCAGCCCGTTGCAACAACAATGGCACTGGTGTGGACGGTTATTTGATTGGATTTCTCAGTCAGATCAATCGCCTGGTATGTACAGGCATCAACACATTTCCCGCATTCCTCCTTCAGGCAAACAACGGGATCAATGGTAAACCGTGAAGGAAACGCCAGGTCATGGGATAGGTATATCGCTTTGGTCTGGCTTAACCCCAGGTTGAATGGATCGGATCTTTCAACCGGGCAAACCAGCACACATTCGCCACAGCAGGTGCAATTCTCATTCACATGGGTTGGTAACGTTTCGAGTGTCACCTGAAAATCTCCTTCAGAACCTTCAACTGTTCTGACTATGGTGGAGG
>Ga0315541_1001071_pt1 | contig 26611 bp, 23 predicted proteins | sample SalMarSW160190MG_FD_203095 | JGI IMG/M metagenome (GOLD analysis project Ga0315541, IMG submission 203095) | Salt marsh sediment microbial communities from the Plum Island Ecosystem LTER, Massachusetts, United States - Salt Marsh Sediment SW1601-190 ...
CGTAGGGTGCGTGCTCGCACGCACCTGCTACCTCCGTTTCAGCGCGTAGGGTGCGCGCTTGCACGCACGCGAATTGCTTTCTTCCCCGCGACGCCTGCGCGATATGTCATTGCATGACAGGTGGCTGCAAGCAGCCACCCTACCGACCGCCCGGCCCCGGCACGGACGGCGCCCGTAGGGTGCGTGCTTGCACGCACGCCAGTTGTCTGATCACCGGCGACGGCTGCGCGATATGTCATTCCATGACAGGTAGCTGCAAGCAGCCACCCTACCGGCTGCGCGATGTGTCATTGCGTAACTGCCAGCAGGGACAGCGTCATCGGCTCGGGGATGGCCCCTCCGCCGCCGGTGCCGGCGAAGCTGGCGTCGGCGAAGAAGGACTTCTCCTGGCCGTCGTTGCCGCGGACGGTGAAGGTGACGCCGTACTTTCCGTCGCCGGCGTACTGGTAGGCCCAGTCGAGGTAAGGCACGCCCACCGGCGGCGCTGCCGGCGGCGGCGTCGGCGCCTGCGGAAAAAGCGCTGGTGAAATCGAAGCCGCCCGTGGATGGGGCGTCCTAAGCTGACCAGTCTGGGGATACGTGATTCCCAATCCGGGAGTTTGGCTCCCGACCGATGAATTTCGGCCGGGAGCTTTTTTACGCGCCCGCGTCCTGGCTGGGCCGGATCGCACGGCCGCTCCTGAGGACATGCCAACCGGGTCGTCGTGAAGACGTGAGGGAAACCGGAAGTCGCGGCTTCGGCAGAATAGGTTGACACCATAGGTACAATGTGATATGGTACAATGCGTAGTCATGGGCCGGCCGTGGCCTTTGGGCTCGGGTCAGCCTTCCACCCTGCTCATACATTCATTCAGAGCAAAGAGACGGGTATCGCAGGGCTTGGTTGCTGGGAGGTTGGACTCATGAAGTTTCACCGGGTTTTGTATGCAATGGCATTGGCTGCATTGTGCGCTCCGACGCCGGCATTCGGGGAAACCATAGTGGGGCCGTCCGTCGGCACAGGGTGGGTCGACGGACTGACCGAAGGTCCACCGGGAGCGGCGTTCCTGCTGGACTATGCGGCGCTGGATCCCCGGGTGGGATCACCCATCGACGTCGTCGGCGTCACGCTCGCGTTCGATACACTGGGCGTGCTCTTCGAGGATCTGACTATCCAGTTGGATGTCAATCCCTCGGCGGCGTACAGCTTCCCGTCGCCCAATGGGCAGCAGGTCGCCCACATGCTGTATGATCCAGCCTACTTCGACCCGGGCTCAATCGGGAGCCCGCACTCGGAAATCGATCCGGTCTGGAAGGCCGAGCTGTCCGACGGCGTCCTGAGCGGGAGGCTGTGGGTCGAGGGCGTGAGCTCGGGCATGCCCAACCAGTTCAGCCTTGCGGCGGAGGTTAGTTTTGTGATACCCGAGCCAGCGGCGATATCGTTGCTGGCCTTTGGGGCCGCCGGGTCGCTGCTCAAGCGCAAGGGCAGCGGGTGATCAGGGCTGGTCGGGGCCGCCGTCGAACAGTCCGGACTCATCGGGCGGTCGGTCGTACTTGCGGTTGAGGTGTTCGTAGGCCTTGACGGTGGCCAGCCGGCCGCGGCGGGTGCGGGCGAGAAAGCCGACCTGGAGCAGGAAGGGCTCCACCACGTCCACCAGGGTGTCGATCTCCTCGCCCAGGGTGGCGGCGACCGCCTCGATACCGACCGGCCCGCCGCCGTAGGTGTCGATGATGACCCGCAAAAACTGCCGGTCCAGCTCGTCCAGGCCGACCGAGTCGATGCCCTCCAGCTTCAGCGCGGCGTCGACGATTTGGCGGGTCAGCCGGCCGTCGCCCTTAACCTGGGCGTAGTCGCGGCAGCGGCGGAGCAGCCGGTTGGCGATTCGCGGCGTGCCCCGGGCCCGGCGGGCCATCGTCGCCAGGGCGTCGCCGACGCAGCCGATCTTGAGCATGCCGGCCGACATCTCCAGCCGCTTAAGCAGGTCCGCCTCGGACCAGAAGTCCAGGTGCTGGGTGATGCCGAAGCGGGTCCGCAGCGGCGGGGACAGCAGCCCCGCCCGCGTGGTTGCCCCGATCAGCGTGAACGGCTTCAGCGGCAGGTTGATCGTGCGGCTGTGCATGCCCGAGTCGACCACGAAGTCGACCTTGAACTCCTCCATGGCCGGGTAGATGTACTCCTCCACGGCCGCCGAGAGCCGGTGGACCTCGTCGATGAACAGGACGTCGCCGTCCTCCAGGTTGGTCAGGATGCCCACCAGGTCGCCGGGGCGGGTCAGGGCCGGCCCGGAGGAGACCTTGATCGTGGCCGACATCTCGTGGGCCAGCACGTACGCCATCGTGGTCTTGCCCAGCCCCGGCGGGCCGTGCAGCAGCACGTGCTCCATCGGCTCCCGGCGGTTGCGGGCGGCGACCACGGCGATGCGGAGCTTCTCGATCAGCTCCGGCGAGCCGATGCACTCGTCGAGCGTCCGCGGACGCAGGGCGACGTTGAACTGCTCGTCCTCGCCGCCGGCGCTTCCGGCCGAAATGATCTTCTTCCTGGCCATGCCTTGCACGTATCCCGGAACCGGGAACCCGGAACCCGGCTACGTTCTCCTGGCTCCCGACGGGCCGCCGGCCTTGAGCCGGTACGCCTGCTGGATGATCTGCTCCGGCGAGTCCATGCCCGGGGCGGCGGAAAGCACGCGCTGGATGAGGGCGGCGGCGTCGGCGCGGCGCTCGCCGAGCTGGACCAGCACGGCCAGTGCCTCGGCGGCCGCCTCCGGCAGCTCCTCGGCCGGTGCGGCGAGGCCCTCGGCCGCGAATTCGTCCACGCGCCCACTCAATTCCGCCACCATCTGCTCGGCCGTGCGGCGACCGATCTCCGGCAGCGCTATCAGGAATTTGACGTCCTTGTTGGCGATGGCGGCGGCGACCTCGCCCGGCCGGCGGACCAGCGCCCGCAGGGCCCGGCGAATGCCGATGCCCTTGACCGTCGTGAACAGACGGAAAAAGTCCCGGTCGGACTCGTTGACGAAGCCCACCAGCCGCGGCTGGGCCGAGCCGCGCGAGGGGTCGCCCTCGAGATAATGAATCGTGTGCAGCACGACCTCCTGGCCGGCGCGGCGGGCCAAGGGCTCGACGTCGCAGGCCGGGATCAGCACCTCATACGCCATCCCCGCCCCGGCGTCGATCAACGCCGCCCCGTCGGCGACGCGCTCGATCCTGCCTGTAATCCGGGCGATCATCTTCGAACTGTTTTAGCCGCGAACGCCGCGAACGAAAACAACTTTTCCTGATGTCTGTACAGTTCGCGCTGTTCGCGGCATCTCATGTCTCCGCCACGTGCTTTCCGGCACACAGGGCGATGGCTAGCGCGTCGGCCACGTCCGCCGGCTCGGGCAGCTCGCGGAGCCGGCAGAGCACCCGGACGGCCCGCTGCACCTGATGCTTGGCGGCGTGCCCGTTGCCGGTGAGGGCCCGCTTGACCATGGTGGCCGCGAAGTCGCGCACCTCCACGCCGGCTTGGGCGCAGGCCAGCAGGATCGCCCCGCGGGCGTGGCCCATCAGAATGGCCGTGCGCGGGTGCTTGTAGTGGGCGTAGAGCTTTTCGACGGCGGCCAGCTCGGGCTTGACCTCGCCCAGCAGCTCGGCCAGCTCCGCGTGCAGCCGCTCCAGCCGCTCGGGCATGGCGGCCCGGCGGTCGGTCTGGATGACGCCGGCCTCAACCACCTTCGCCTCCCGGCCGCGAATCTCCACCGCCCCGTAGCCGGTCGTCTCCAGGCCGGGATCGATGCCCAGGATGCGAATCGCGGACGTCCCTGCCCGTGCCATGGCCGCATGATAAGAAGCTGAAGAGAAAGCTGAAAGCGGAAACGGCAAGAGAGGTCCACGAATTACACGGATTGCACGAAGCTGAAAAACGAAAAGGCAAAGCTGAAAGCTGAAGAGGAAAAGTTTTCAGCTTTTCCGCCAGATGGTTCCGCTCGGCGTGTCTTCCAGGGTGACGCCCATTTCCGCGAGCTGGTTGCGGATGTCGTCTGCCCGGGCGAAGTCTTTTGCCTCTCTGGCCGCGGCGCGCTCGTCGATGAGGGCCTGGACCCGCTCTTCTGAGATGGCCAGCGGCTTTTCCCGCATCTCCGCCAGGTGCAGTCCGAGCACACTGTCCATCGCCAGGAGGGTGGCGTAGAGCCGCCCCTTGGGGGCGCGGGTGTCCTTCAGCGCGGCCCACATCGCCGCCAGCGACTGGGGCATGTTGAGGTCGTCCTCGGCCGCGGCGGTCATCGCGTCGAGGTGCTCGGGGATGGGCGATTCGCCGCCGCCATAGTGCGGCCGGAGGTCCAGCACCGCCCGCTTCAGCCGGGCGTAGGCGCTGGCCGCTGCCGACAGGCCCTCCCAGGTAAAAGCCAACTGCTGCCGGTAATGCGCGTTCAGGCAGAAATAGCGGTACGCCATCGGCTCGAAGCCGCGCTCGATGAGCCTGTCCAGCGTGAGGAACTCCCCGCTGGACTTGGACATCCTCGCCTCCTCGCCGGTTTCGCCCTTGGGGAAGGTCAGGAACTCCCCGTGCATCCACCAGTTCACCCACTTGTGGCCCAGGGCGGTCTCGGCCTGGGCGATCTCATTGGTGTGGTGGAGGCTGATGTGGTCCACGCCGCCGCAGTGGATGTCCATCCGCTCGCCCAGGTACTTGATCGCCATGGCCGAGCACTCGATGTGCCAGCCGGGAAAGCCCACGCCCCAGGGGCTGTCCCATTCCATCAATCGCTGCCGGTCCGTCGGCGAGAACTTCCACAGGGCGAAGTCGGTGGGGTTTCGCTTTCCCGCGGCCATCTCCACGCGCGCCCCCGCCCGGAGCCCCTCGAGGTTCAGCCGGGCGAGTTTGCCGTAGTCGGGGAGCTTGGCCGTGTCGAAGTACACGCCGTCGCCGTCGATGACGTAAGTGACGCCCTTTTTCTGGAGCTGGCGGACCAGCTCGATCTGCTCGGCGATGTGCTCGGTGGCCTTGCACCAGACGTCCGGCTCCAGCAGGTTTAGCCGCCGCATGTCCTTGCGGAAGGCCTGCCAGTAGAACTCGGCGATCTCGCCGGCGCTCTTGCCCTCGCGGCGGGCGCCGAGGGCCATCTTGTCCTCGCCCTCGTCGGCGTCCGAGACCAGGTGGCCCACGTCGGTGACGTTCATGACGTGCCGGACTTCGTAGCCGCAGGTGACCAGCACGCGCTTGAGCACGTCCTCGAAGACGTACGTTCTGAGGTTGCCGATGTGGGCGAAGTTGTAGACGGTGGGGCCGCAGGTGTACAGAGACACTTTGCCGGGCAGCAGCGGCTCGAACAAATCCTTCTTGCGGGTCAGGCTGTTATAGACTTTCAGGGCCACAGGCGGTCTTCGATTGGCGGTTTGCCGTGCTCGGCGGATGCTGGCCGGCCGGCGTGCCGCCCCGGCCAGCGCGCGTCGAGAGCGGCAGTTCGATGATTGCCGTTAGTCGATCTCCTCCATCAGCACGATCGCCCACGCCGCCAGGCCTTCGCCGGCGCCGATCGGGCCCATGCCCTCGGCCGTCTTGGCCTTGACCGAGACGGACGTGCTGTCCAGCCCGAGCAGGTCGGCGATCCTCTCTCGCATCCGGGCCCTCTGGGGCTTGAGCTTGGGCGCCTCGGTGACGATGGTCAGGTCGCAGTTGACCGGGGCCCAGCCGGCCTGGAGCACGATCTGCATCGCCTCGGAAAGCATCCAGGAACTGTCGGCGTTTTTCCATTTCTTCTCGGTGTCGGGGAAGTAATCGCCGATGTCGCCCATTCCTGACGCCGCCAGCATGGCGTCGATGAGGGCGTGCAGGGGGGCGTCGCCGTCGCTGTGCCCGGACAGGCCGCGATCGTGCTCGATGGGCACGCCGCACAGCTTCAGCGGCCGGTCGTCGGCGAAACGGTGCGAGTCGAAACCAAATCCGACGCGGTTCATACCGGTGACCTTATGAAAAAAGCTCTCGGCCTGCAAGTGCCGGCGGCGGCAAAGTAACATATACAGGCAGTGAGGCCCCACGCCAACAGTCTGGTGCGCCCGGAGCTTTCCCCGCGGAGGCTGCTGGCCGCCTACGCCTCGGGGGCCTTCCCCATGCCGGACCCGCAGACCCCGCGGCGAGTCCTGTGGTTCTCGCCCGACCCGCGGGGGCTGCTGCCGCTGGACGATCGCTTTCACGTGGCGCGGCGGCTGCGGCGGACGATCAGGCAGGGACGCTTCGCCTGCACGCTGGATGCGGCCTTCGAGAAGGTCATGCGATGCTGCGCCGACCGCGAGGAGGGCACGTGGATCACGGATGAGTTCCTTTCCGCCTATGGCCGCCTGCACGAGCTGGGGCTGGCCCACAGCGTCGAGGTCTGGCCGGCCGAGAACTTTGCGAATTCGAAATCGAATTCGAGTGCAAACGCGGACGCGCCGCCGCCCGCCCGCTGCGCCGGCGGCGTCTACGGCGTGGCCGTCGGCGGGGCGTTCTTTGCCGAGAGCACCTTTCACCGCCTCCCCGACGCCGGCAACGTCGCCATCGTCCATCTCATCGAGCACCTCCGCCGGCAGGGCTTCGGCCTGTGCGACATCCAGTGGCTCACGCCGCACTTCCAAAGGAAGTTCGGGGCGTTCCAGGTGCCTCGGGCGGAGTATCTTTCGCTTCTGAGTCAGGCCATCGCCCGCCCGGTTCGCTTTGCCTGAAGGCAGCGGTCGCCGCCTGCGGCTCTGCCGAGGCGAGTGTTACGGGCGGAAAATGGGGTAGCGTCCCCTCCTGGACTTGATCTGCCGCTCGAAGGCGTCGAGCCTGGCCAGCTCCTCGTCGGTCAGGCGGAAGTCGCTGTCGGCCGGGCGGGTCTTGTCGATCCGGCGGACCTTGGCCGTCTCCCGCAGGGCCTTCTCGAGCCTGCCGGCCGCGGCCAGCATGTCGGCGTACTCCCAGCGCTGCCGGATGTTCTTCGGGTCCATCTCGAGTGCCCGGTCCGCCATCCGCAGGGCGCGGTCGCGCTGCCGCGGGTCGCGCCACAGGGCCCGGGCCAGCATCAGGGCGCTGAGGGACCGGGGGCATCGTTCGTAGGTGAGCTCGGCGAACTCGATGGCGTCTGCGGTGATCGCCTGCATGACCGCCGGCTGGTTGACCGGGCGGGCGACCAGCTTCATGGTGGCGACGTATCCCGGGGCCAGCCCGTCCAGCGTATCGGCGGCCACGGCCGCCCTGAGATGGACCTCCATCGCCGGGATGCCCCCGCGAAGGAAGGCCGCGTGGGCCAGGCGGAGCTGCGAGGTTCTGCGATACACCGGCCGCCACAGCCAAATCCCGGCGGCGATCAGGGCGACGACGGCCGCCGCGGCCAGGGCAACGGAAAGCCTCCTCGTCAGCTTCGGCGCCGCGCCCGCCACGGCCGGGGCAGCCATTGCGGCCGCGGCAATCCAGAACACCGTGGCCGTGGCCGGCGCCAGCAAGGTGTAGCTCACCAGGTTGTGCAGGAGGAAGGCGGCCAGCCCCGCCCCCAGCGCGATCCGTCCCAGGCGTCCGCCCTCATAGGGCCTCTCCAGCGTCCTGCCGGCCCAGGTCGAGGCCAGCAGGGCGACGGCGAAAATGGCCGCGGGCAGCACCCCCTCGGCGAACAGGCTCGCGCTGCCGCGGGGTTGCCCCCACACTACCAGCACCCCCAGCACGGCGCCAGTGAGAAACACGATTCGCAGCACGGCCGGGCGGTCTCTGTCCGGCGGCGCCGGCGGCGGCTCCGTCCCCGCGGCCGGGCGCGTCACCGCCAACACCATCCACACCAGCAGCCCCAGGTACAGCGCCGCCGCCGGCAGGCCGTAGCTGCACGCCGCGTCCAGCAGGACGTTGTGGGCGCTCTTCGTGCTCTCGGCCGCGGCGTCCAGGCGATACTTCAGGTAGCTGTAGCCGAAATTTCCCGGCCCGGCGCCGCGGAGCGGCGATTCCCGCACCATCCGGGCCGCCCCCACCCAGTACTCCCAGCGAACCTGGAGGCTCCGCCCGGGAAGGGGCCCCAGGCGCCCGGCGACGGCGACGAGCACGCACATCGCCACCACCAGCGCCGCGGCCGCCGCCAGCAGCTTGCGGCGATAGCGGGCCCAGAAGTCCGTCCGCAGCATGAGGACGACCGCCCCGATCGCTCCCAGGACGGCCACGCCGATGCCGCCCTTGCTGCGGGTCAGCGCCAGCCCCGCCGCCGGCAGGGCGGCAAAAGCGATGCTGATGACGCCCGCCAGCGTCGGCAGGTGCACCTGCCCGCGCGGCGGGGGCCTTTCCTTGCGGCTGCGCAGGGCGCCGGCGAGCTTGTCGACGGCAACGGCCGCGGCCGCCGCCGTCAACACGATCAGCAGCGAGGCGAAGACGTTCGCCAGGCCGGAGTAGCCCGTGGCCGCCGGGTCGCTCAGTCGCGTTTCCAGCATCCGCGCCCGGGGGCTGCCGGGAGCGACGTCCTGCTGGGCCAAGGCCTTCTTGGGATCGGCCCGGAATTGGGCGGTCTGCTCGGGGATCTGCCAGATGACTTGGTCGAAGGCCCGCCACGCCATGGCCGCGCCCAGGCCCACCAGGACGACGGCCACGAGCCCCCAGCCGCGGCGGCGGAGAAGCTGCATCACCGCCCACGCCGCCAGCAGGATCGCCACCTGCTCGATCCAGCCGTCCAGGGCCCCGCGCTTGTCCGCCGCCGCCAGCGCCGACGCCAGCGAGACCGCGGCGAAGGCGACGATCGCGATGGCAAAGCCCGGGGCGGCGATGTGGGCCTGCCGGCGGAGGGCCTGCCCCGCCGCCCACAGGCACACCGCCCCCAGCAGGATCATCGCGAACGTCACCCGCATCAACTCACCGGATGGCCCCGCCGGCTGGGTGCTATTGGTGAAGAGCACCTCAGGCGTGCGGAAGGGCATCTCGGTGACGAACGGGCGCGCGACCATCACGGCCAGGATGCACGCCAGTGCCGCCCCCTCCAGCAGCCTCACCGGGCTGGCGGCTTCACCGGCGGAGGATTGTCGCGGCGATCGGCTCATGGGGTGGCCTTCATCTGGGAAGTTGCCGCCCGCGTCGAGGCGGATCGCGCTTCCACGGCCGCCCGGATTTGCTCGGCCAGGCGGTCCAGGTCTTCCAGTTGTCTTGGCGAGAGGGACATGTCGCTCTCGGCGGGCAGGGCGGCTTCGATCCGGCGGATGCGGCGGAGGTGGGCGGCGGCCTCCTGAAGCCGGCCCGCCCGGAAGAGCATCTCGGCGGCCTCCCAGCGGACCGAGGCGTTCATCGGGTCGTCCCGCACGGCCGTGGCGGCCATCTCCAGCGCCCGGTGAGGCTCGGCGCCCTGCATGTCCAGCGCCTGGGCCAGCGACCTGGCGCAGGCCGGCGTGGGGCTGCGTTCGTACGCCAGCTCGGCGAACCGCACCGCCCTGGCCAGGTAAGCGTCGCGGACGCTGGGGCGGGCGTGGGCGGACCACGCCATGTACATCTTGTGCAGGTAGAAGGCGGGAATGCCGTCCAGCTTGTCGGCGTCGATGGCGGCCTCCAGCTCGGCCGCGGCCCGGGGGAACTGCATGCGGCCGTAGGCGAAGTTCGCCGCCCGAACGTGTTCGCTCCTATCTTTCACGGGCCTCCACAGCCAGGTGCCGGCGGCGATGGTGCCGGCGACGGCCGCCCCCGCGGCGGCGATGGCAAGCGCCTTGCCGCCCGGCAGCTCTCTCGGGCGCAGGGCCGGCGCCGCGACCGCCGCGGCCGCGATCCAGAATGCCGTGCACGTGCCCGGCGAGAACAGCGAGTACGTTACCAGGTTATGCAGCAGGAACCCAGCGGTGCCGGCGGCCAGGAAGACCCGCGCCCGGCGCCCGCACAGCCCGGCCGCCGCCAGATTGCGCCCGGTCCACATCATTGCCGGCAGGGCCACGGCCAGGGCCGCCGCCGGAAAGATCGCCTCCCTGAGCACGCCGCCGGCGGTAGACGGCTCCTCCCACAGCATGCGGGCGGCGAAGGCGACCAGGGGCAGCAGGACGCACCAGCCGACCATGCCGCGCGCGCCGGCGCCGGGGGCGTCCGGGGGCGCCTGCTCCGCGGCCGGGCGCGTGACGGCCAGAACCATCCACACCAGGATCGCCAGGTACAGCGCCGCCGCCGGCAGGCCGAACGCGCAGGCGGCGTCAGCGGCCACGTTGTGGGCCGTCTTGACCGCCTCGTCGGCGCCGAGCAGGCGGTGCTTCAGATACGCGTCGCCGAAGTTGAACGGGCCCACCCCGGGCAGGGGCGACTCGCCGATGGTGCGGGCGGCGCCGACCCAGTACTGCCAGCGGACCTGCATGCTTCGCCCGGGCAGCCCGCCGCGGGCCGCCCCCCATGCCCAGACCGCCAGCATCGCCCCCACCAGCACGGCCGCGGAAGCGATCAGCAGCCGGCGGCGATGACGGGCAAAGAACGCCGGCCTTGCCAGAACGGCGGCGGCGATTGCCCCAGCCGGCACCGCCGCCGCCAGGGCGCCCTTGCTGCGGGTCAGGATCAAGGCCGCCACGCACCCCGTCGCCAGCAGGACGGTCACAATGCCCGCGGCCGCGGGCAGGCGGGTCTCGCCCGGCGGGTGGGGGCCTGACGGCTCGGCGTGGCGCGCCGCGACCAGCTTTTCGACGGCCAGCCCCACCGCCGCCGCGGACAGCACGATCAGCAGCGAGCCGAACACGTTGGCCAGGCCGAAATAGCCGGTGGCGGACGCGTCCAGCACGCGATTCTCATACATCCGCGCCCGCGAGCTGCCGGGCTCGATGCCCTTCTGCCGGAGGACGGCGTCGGCGTGTTGCTTGAAATGGGCGACGCGGTCGGGGATTTCCCACCCCACCTCGCGGGCGGTCCTGGCGGCCAGGACCACGCCGACGGCCGCCAGCACGACCACCACCAGGCCCCATCGGCGCCGCTGCCGCGCCAGTTGGATCATCACCAGCGCCGCCAGCAGCACCGACACCTGCTCTACCCAGCCGTTCAGGGCGCCGCGCGCGTCCAGGGCGACCCGGGTGGAGGGAAACGACACGGCGGCAAAGAGCACGATCATCACCGCCAGGGACGCACCGGCGAGCTGGAATCGCCGCCGGGCGAGCTGCCCCAGCGCCCACAGGCTCACCCCCCCCAGCAGGATCATGCTCAGCGTCAGCCGGATCAGCTCTTCCATCGGCCGCTTGAGCTGGGCCGGGCTTCCCGGGCGGAAGACCAGCGGGGCCCAGCGGAAGGGCGTGCCGGCGACGAACACCCAGGCGACGGTGACCGACAGAATGCACACCAGGGCCGCCCCCTCCAACAGCCCGGCCGGGCCGGGGCCGCCCCCGGGGTGGGTTCGGCGGGCCCGGTGGGTCATGGGCTCCCCTTGAGCTGGGAAGCTGCCGGCGGCGTTCTGGCCAGCCGGATCCGCTCGGCCAGGTCAGCCAGCGCTCGCAGCTCCCTCTTCGAGAGGCGCACCACGCTCTCGGCCGGGAGGGCGTAGTGGATGCGGCGGATCTGGCGAACCTCCTCGGCGGCCGCGTCCAGCCGCCCCGCCCGGTAGAGCATCTCGCCGTATAGCTGGCGGAACTCGGCGCTCCTGGGGTTCATCCGTACGGCAATCTCGCCCATTTCCAGGGCTCGCCGGCGGCCCTCGGGCCGGAGGTCCAGCGCCCGGGCGAGCTCGAGTGCATTCAGCGCCTTGGGGCTTCTTTCATAGGCCAGCTCGGCGAACTTTACGGCGTCGGCGGCGTAGCTGTCGCGCATGGTCGGGTGGCCGCTTTGGGCGCCCGACCTGAAGATGTTGGTCAGGTGTCCTGCGGGGATGGCGTCGAGCGGGTCGGCGGCGACGGCTGCTTTCAGGTCGGCAACGGCTGGCCTGAGCTGGCGCCGGCCGTAGGCGAAGTTGGCCGAGCGAAGGTAGAAGCTTCTCGCCCGGACCGGCCGCCACACACAGGCGCCGGCGGCGATGGTGCCGGCGACGATCACCGCCGCTGCGGCGATGGCAAGCCGCCTTGCCCCGGGCAGCTCTCTGGGGCGGACCGCCGGTGCGGCCCCGGCCGCCGCCGTGATCCAGAAGACGGTGGCCGTGCCCGGCGTGAACAGCGTGTGCGTGACCAGGTTGTGCACCAGGAAGCCGGCCAGGCCCGCCCCCAGGGCGATCCGCACGCGGGCCTCGCACAGCGCGACCGCGTCCAGGCCCCGCCCCGCCCACAGCACCGCCAGCATGCCCAGGGCGAAGACCGCCGCGGGCAGTACCGCCTGGGTGAGCACGATCGTGACCTTCGACGGCTCCCACCATGCCATGGCGGTGGCGAAGACGGCCAGCGTCAGGAAAATGCACCAGCGGACCGAGGTGCGGCCGTTGCCGCCCGGCTGGTCGCCGAGGTTTTCGGCCGCCGCCGGCCGGGTCGTGGCCAGGAACACCCAGATCAGAATCGCCACGTATAACGCCGCCGCCGGCACGCCGAACGCGCAGGCCGCGTCGGCCAGGGCGTTGTGGGCCGTCTTGGTCCCCTCGCCGGCCCCGAGCGGGCGGTACTTCAGGTAGGCGTCGCCGAAGTTGGCCGGGCCCGCCCCGCGCAGGGGCGATTCGCCGATGACGTGGACGGCGCCGTGCCAGTACTCCCAGCGGACCTGCATGCTCGCCGTGGGCAGCCCGTGGTGCGCCGTCCCGTACGCCCAGACGCCCGCAATTGTCGCCAGCAAGACGCCCGCGCAGGCGATCAGCAGGCCGCGGCGATACCGAGCGAAGAATGCCGGCCTGGCCAGAACGGCGGCGGCGATTGCCGCGGCCAGCACCGCCGACCCGATCGCGCCCTTGCTGCGGGTCAGGATCAGGGCCGCCACGCAGCCCACCGTCAGCAGGACGGCCGCGACGGCCGCGGCCGCGAGCAGGCGGGACCCGCCCGGCGGGTCCGTTCCCGACGTATTGCCCCGCCACGCCGCGATGAGCTTCTCGAGGGCCAGCCCGGCCGCCGCCGCCGTTAGGATGATCAGCAGCGACGCCAGCATGTTGGCCAGCCCGAAATAGCCGGTGACCGTGCGGTCCAGCATCCGCAGTTCGAACATCCGCGCCTTGGGGGTGCCCGGCTCCATGCCCATCTGCCGCAGGGCCCTCTCCGGGTTTGCCTGGAAGCGGGCGATGCGCTCGGATTCCTCCCAGCCCACCTGGGCCAGGCCCTTGAAGGCCATGCTCACGCCGATCGCCGCCAGCACGACGGCGACCAGGGCCCACCGGCGTCTCTGCCGGGCCAGTTGGATCATGACGAAGGCGGCCAGCAGGATCGCCACCTGCTCCAGCCAGCTGTTGACCGCCCCGCGGCGGTCGACGGCGCCCGTGGTCGACGCGAACGATACCGCCGCGAACAGCACGATCAGCACCCCCAGCGCCGGCGCGCCGACGCGGAACCGCCGCCGGGCCACCTGCCCCAGCGCCCACAGGCTCACCGCCCCCAGCAGGATGATGTTGAAGGTCAGCCGGATCAGCTCCACCATCGGCCGCTTGAGTCCCGCCGGGCTGCCGAACCGGAAGACCACTTGCGCCCGGCGGAACGGCATCTCCGGCACGAACACGCGAGCCACCATGACGGCGAGGATGCACGCCAGGGCGGCCCACTCCAGCAGTCTGGCCGGGCTGGTGCCTTCAGCGGGCCTGGATCGGCGGGCGCGGCGAGTCATGGCGGGTCCTTGGTCTACGGCGGTTCCGGTCGCGATCTGCCGCGGCCGGCGCCCTCGACCGATTCCAGCAGGGCGATGATCAAGACGATTCCGACGGTCTGGGCGAAGACCAGTATCGCCCCGGTGCGGTCGACGTGCGGCAGCAGCGAGGCGCCGGTGGCGGTCGCGGCCGTCGCCAGGTAGATCGTCAGAACCGCCTTCCGCGGGCCCATGCCTCGGCGCAGCAGGCGGTGTGAGAAGTGCCGCGTGTCGCCCACCATCGGGTTGCGCCGCTCCTGAATCCGCAGCGTCACCACGCTGAAGGTGTCGTACAGCGGCACCGCCAGCAGCACCAGCGGGGCGAAGATGCTGTAGTAATAGCCGCTGGGCCCGCCGTGGTAATAGGTCGTCAGGATGCTCAGCACGCCCAGCAGGTAGCCCAGCACCATGGAGCCGGCGTCGCCCATGAAGATCTTCGCGGGCGGGAAGTTGTGCACCAGGAAGCCGGCGGCGGCCCCGATCAGCAGGCACAGCCACGCCCCCACGAACATCTGCCCGGAGGCGGCGGCGGCCGCCAGCAGCGCGGCGGCGCAGATCGCGGCCACGCCCGCCGCCAGCCCGTCGACGTTGTCCAGCAAGTTGAAGGTGTTGGTGATCAGCACGATCCAGAGAATGCTGCCGGCCGTGCTGAGCGGCCCGCCCACCTCCACCTCCAGCAGGCGGATGCGGCAGACGGTCACCACGCCGGCGGCGACGACGAGCTGGGCGATCAGCTTCAGCCACGGGCCCAGCCGCCGCCGGTCGTCGATCAGCCCCACCACGTGCAGCGCGACCGCCCCGGCCAGAATGCCCAGCGCGGCCGGGGCCTTGGCCACCACCCCGCCGATGTGAATCGCCAGCTCCTCCGGCACCCAGCCCGGCGCGCCCTCCCGCCAGAGCGACGCCAACGCCAGTGCCAGCAGGCTGGGCATCAGGATCGCCACCAGCATGGCCGAGCCGCCCAGCAGCGGCGTGGGCTGTCGGTGGTGCCGCGACTGTTTGGGAACGTCGATGAAGCCCGTTGCGACGGCGATTCTCCCCGCCACGGGCGTACTCAGCAGCGCCAGGAAGAACGCCGCTCCGGCCGCTCCCAAGGCCGCCAGGTAAATCATCGGCCATGCTCCTTCCGGCCAAGCTGCTCCCGCAGGGCGCCGCGGGCCTGCTTGAAAAACGCATCATACGCGCCCGAGGCGTAGTCGGGAAACGTATGCTGATGGGGCAGCCATCGCCCGCCGGCGTATCGTAGCGTCACCTCGGCGTAGATGCCATCACGCAGGTAGATACGATGGGCGTAGTCCTTTGTGCTGGCGAGCACCAGCTTGCTCTCGGAAACGTAGCCGGGGTCGAGGTTGATCGGCCGCGGGGGCCCGCCCGAGGCGGCGAACTCACCCTCCATGCGGTTAGTGGCCTGCTTGATGGCGGCCAGCTCGCCGGGGTCGATCAGCCGCTGGAAGGCGACGAACTGCCGCAGCAGCCCCCCGCCCATCTCCTTTTCGTAGTAGTCGGTGAAGTCGAAGTCCCTGATCTCGCTGGCCAGGTCGATCCGGCCGTAGTCGCGCTGGAGCCGCTCGCCCGCGGCCGACAACAGCTCGTGCCGCCCCGAGAGCATGCCCACGAAAAGCTTTACCGGCAATGGCGTCGATATTGCGCCCACGCTGCCGGGATTTTCCCCCAGCGCGGCGAAACTGTCAACGCCCCCGCGGCGGCGCGCACTCGCTTGGCGTAGGCGGCGGCGAGGAATTGCAGTGCCCGTTCCCTCTCGCCAGACCAGCATGGAGGTGGCCCCATCGCCGTCACAAGGGGAATGGGGTAGCGTCCCCTGTCGCTAGCGCCGCCGTCTGAGAAGCAGCGGCCAGCCGAGGGCCAGCAGGCCCAGCACGGCCGGGGCGGGAACGGGCGCGGCGGCCTGGGCGCCGTAGCCGTAGTTGTCGGCCCACAGGGTGAAATCGCCGCCGTCGACCCAGCCGTTGCTGGTGAAGTCGCCCTGGACCCACTTGCCGGCCTCCTGATAGTGATCGGCCCAGATCGTGTAGTCGCCGCCGTCGACCAGCCCGTCGTAGTTGGCGTCGCCCATGGGCGAGGCGAACTCGTCGGCGCCGAAGTCGAACACCGGCCCGCGCGGCCCGCCGTCGATGTCATACGGCACCGCCGGCAGCATCGCGGCGGCGTCGATGGCCGCCGCCAGTTCGGTCAGGTGGAGGTTCCCGGCCGCGGCGTCGACGAACCACTCCGGCAGCACCACCGTGCCGTCGCCGTCCACGAGGTTGCCCATGCCCGCCACGGTCGCGTCCACCGCCGGGCTGGAGTCGCCGTTGTACCAGCAGCCGCCGCGGATGAGGTTGTTGACGATCTGGAGGTTGCTGTTGGGATAGTCCACGCTGTCCCACAGGCTCAGCGTCCGGAAGTAGGTAGCGTCGGGGCTGTAGATGGTGTTGTTGACCACCTGCGTGTTCTTGACGTGGCAGAGCTCCATGCCGATGTTGTTGCCGCCGTGCCCGTCGCCGCGGAGGATCGTGTTGTTGCGGATCATGCCGCCGTCGCCGTGCCAGCCGCCGGAGATGTTGTTGCCGGGGACGTAGCACAGCCCGATGCCGATGCCCTTGTTGGTGTCGATGATGACGTTCCGCTCGATGGTGAAGTTGTTGTGCCCCTGCCACAGGAAGATGGAGGCGTTGCCCTCGCCGGTGAACCCGCGGATGCCCTCGGCTACGCAGTCGCGGATGATGATGTTGTTGGTGGCCATGATGTCCATGCCGCCGATGTAGTCGCCCCCGGAGGGGTTGGTGTCCAGCCGGGGTTCGGTCTGGAGCATGTACACGTTCTCGATCAGGGCGTTGTCGCAGGTGTGGTTGAGGTTGCGGTCCCACGAGCCTTTGATGTGGCGCTCGCCGACGTTCCACGTCTTGACGTTGGAGATAGTCGCCGCGGAGATGTCGCTCTCGCCCCGCAGGTGGAGGGCGTTGTAGAAGAAGTCCTTCAGCGTCAGGGCGCTGACGGTGACTTTGTCGGCGCCGATGGTGATGCCCTCGTCCACGCCGCGGGTGTTCATCCCGCCGCCGACGAGGACCACGTCGTCGCGAACGCCCGTGGCCCCGCGGATGGTGACGTTGGGCGTGTTCATCGACAGCACCCGCGTTAGGTTGTACGTGCCGGGGGCGATGACGATCTCATCGCCGGATGCCTGGTTCCAAGTGGCGGTGTTCAGCTCGGACACCGTGGATACGTTCCAGACGGTGGCCCCTGCCGCCCCGGGAGCCGCCACGGCCGCAAACGCCGCCAGCAGGGCCAGGACACATCTCAGGTCGAAAGACGTCTTCTCCATTTCTTCGCTCCTTTTTGTATCGCGGATGCCCCCGTGGTCTGGTCGGCTTGCCGCCGGCGTCCACTGCGAGGCTGGTCGTGCTACGGTGTCCTCGGCCGGCATTCCGGGGGCGCATCGAGCCTCCAGCTTCCCTCCGCACTGCCGGCGGGGGATGCACCGCGATCTATTCCGTTCGACGCACCACCAGCACGTCGGTTCGCGCCCTTCTGTAGGCCTCCCTTGCCTGGTGTGTGCTGCGAGCACCTTCTCCGAGCCACAATCATACTCGCCGGGGGCTGTTTTGTCCAGTGCCCTTCGCCGCCGGGCGCGCTGGCGAGGCCGCGTCGCGGGTCCGTTCCGGCGGCAACTCATTTCCCCGGGCGTTACTTCAGCACCGGCGCGTTCTCCCAGTGCAGCGTCGCCTCCCCGTCGAGCACCTCCGCGGCGGCGTGGTATGCCAGCGGCTCGCCGACGACCCAGTCGTGCGTGGGCAGCTCGAGCTTGGCCTGCACGCGGCACTCGATGTTAACCGGGCACTCGGCGATCAAGGGGGCCTTGACCTTCTCCGCCGGCGCGGGCGTCAGCCCGGCCAGGGCGAACTTGTCGGCGGCGGGCTCTTGGGTCAGCGAGACCGAGCCGCAGACGTCCCAGGCCTTCTTCAGCCCGGCGTGGGGGATGTTGATGACGAACTCGCCGGTCTGCTCGATGCAGGTGGTGGTATATCGCTTCCAGAAGTAGCTGCCCGCCGCCCGGGCGCACATGGCGATGCCAAACATCTGCGGGGCGCCGTTGACCAGCGCCCAGGCCCCCACGGTGCAGATGTCGACCTTGCCGGCCGAGTCCACCGCCGTGACCAGGCAGACCGAGCCGGGATAGAACGACGAAAAGCCCGGCTCGCCCGGAAAGATGGTGCGTTTTTCCATGCTCAGGTCCTTTCCCGCTTGCTGGTGGTGAAGGAGCTTTTGGGCGGGGCTGGGGCGGGCCCGGCGAAGCTCAGTACGCCCGGAACAGCTTAGCCGTGGGGTAGTAGTCGGCCAGGATCTGTCGGTAGGTCAGGCCGCGCTGGGCCTTGGCCTCGGCGCCCCACTGGCACAGTCCCACGCCGTGGCCGAAGCCCCTGCCCTGGTCGAAGACGATGTTCTCGCCGTCGTCGCGGATGCGGCAGTTCATGCTGTACAGCCCGCTGGCGGCGCCATCGCCGTGCCGCAGCAGCGAGAGCCGTAGGTCTTCGGCCCGGATGCGGACCTTTCGCCCGTCGGGGGCCACCACGTCAATCCACACCGGCCGGCCGTGAAGCTCCTCGACGACCTCGATGCGATCCACGCCCGACAGCGCGGCGGCCTGGGGGTATTGCCGGCCCAGGGCCCGGTAAATGACCGACTTCGGCACCGTCACCGGCGCCCAGCGAAACCGCGGGCAGCGCTTGCACTCGGTGCAGGCCTGTCCGCCCGCCAGCGGGCCCCCTGTTACCGGCGGGCCGTACAGGACGTACACGCTGTTGACCGTTCCCCCGCAGCAGGCCGAATAGTGCGCCCGGAAGATCCTCTCACGGCCCTGCTCACCGGCCGCCAGCACCAGGCCGTGGGTGCTTCGCACCGCCCGCCAGGCTTTGTCCGTCTCGGACGAAAAGCCCCCGTACACCTGCGAGGACTGGTCGTCGCGGAGGTCGTACAGCCGCCCGCCGGCGTGGTTGGCCTCGTACAGGGCGTAGGTTCGGGCGGCCACGGCCAATGCCTGGTAGGTGCGGATGTGCCACAGGGCGTACAGCTCCCGCGGCAGCACGCCGGCCAGGTAGCTCTCCAGGTCCACGTGGTTGACCGCGAGGATGCCCCTGGGGGCGTTGGGGTTCGGCTGGAAGACGACGCTGCCTCGGTACGCCGTCGAGCTCACCCGCACCGGCCAGCTCCGTCCGCCGGCCGGCGACCCCCGGGGCGGGGCGGCGATGGTCAGCGACCGGGCAGTGTAGCTGGCGGCGTGAAGCGTCCACAGATTACCATAGCGGCCGAGGACGCCCTCCGGCAGCGGGTCCATGGAGCTGACGACCTCTCGGCCGTCGGCGAAAATCGCGTACGGGCCGGTGGTGGCCACGCGAATGCCCGGCCCCGACGCCACCAGCACGCGGATCGTGGGCACGCCTTCCACGCGCAGCGGGACTTCGGGGCTGGGGGCGTTCCGTCCGGCGGGGCACCCGCACAGCGACAGCACCACCACCGCGACGATGGCCGCGTGCACTGCCGCGTTCACGCCGAGATGGAACAGCCGTTCCGACATCCTTTCGGCTCGGCTTGCGCCGCCTTCCTCCCGGTCCGCCGACTACTCCGAGCCGCGCAGGTTCAGGCCGTACTCGGCCAGCCGCTGCTGCACCTCGTTCAGCGAGGTCTGACCGAAGTTGCGGCAGGTGAGCAGCTCGGCCTCGGTCTTGCTGGCCAGCTTGCCCAGCGTCCTGACGTTCAGTCGCTGAAGCCCCCGCCGAACCCGGACGGAAAACTCAATCTGCGAGATGGGCGTGGCCAGAACGCCCTCGTTCTCGACCGAGGCGCCCGAGGCGGCCTGCACCGGCTGGGCGGGGGCGGGCTCCTCGCGCAGTTGGCCCAGCCGGAGGTTCTTGCTGGACAGGACGTTCTTGATCTCCGTCAGGGAGGTCTCGCCGAAGTTCTTGAAGCCCAGCAGGTCCTGCTCGCTGACGTGCAGCAGGTGGCCCAGCGTGCGGATGTTCATTTTCTTCAGGCAGTTCCGGGCCCGGACGGAGAGTTCGAAGTCGGTGATGGGAATGGCCAGCAGGTCGTTGCGGCGCGCCAGCCGCTTCTGCTCGTCCTCGTCGAAGGCCATCGTCTTGGAGGCCAGCACGTCCTTGAGGAACAGCCTGGCCCGGGCGTGGACGGGATTGGCCGCCAGCACCCGCTGGAGGCAGCGGGCTGCCTCGTCGTAGTGGCCGGCGTCCTCGTACAGGACCGCCAGGTTGATCAGGGCGTTGGCGTAGATCGGGCGCGGCTCCAGCGCCGCCCCCGGCGGGGGGGCTTCGGCCACGGCGATGCACTCGCGATACAGCTCGACGGCCGTTTCCTCCTCGCCGTGCAGGTCGTAGTGATAGGCCAGCCGGAAGGTCGCCTCGGCGTGGCCGGGCCGGAGCTGGCGGGCCTTTTCGTAGTGCTCGACGGCGGCGTCGTAGTCGCCCTGAAGCTCGGAAACCATTCCCGCCGCGCAGCGCCAGTCGGCGTCTTCCTGGCTGGACCGGGCGAAGCGGTCGAGGCTGCGGGCGGCGGCGTCGACGCTGCCGGAAAGGCACTGCACCTCGACCATTTGCAGCGTCACTTGGCGCGCGTCCCAGCCGCGATCCTCGGCCCGCTGGAAGTCCTCCAGGGCGTTTTGATACTGCCGGAGGTGCTTGTGACAGAGCCCCTGGTAGAAGCGGCGCTCCTTGTTGTCGGTGCCCTTGGCCAGCACCTCCAGGGCCTCGGCGGGCCGGCTGAGCATGTACTTGGCGATGCCGATCTTGATGGCGGCGGCGCCGGCGGCATCGGGATGGGCCCCGATGAGCTGGGAAACCAGCTTCCGGAACCTCTGGGCGGGACCTCTCATCGCCGGGAACAGGCTCATGAGCCTATGGCAATCTTCCGCTGACCAGGAATCCTTGGCCACGATCTGGTCGAGCTCGGCGGCGGCGTCCATGGATGTTCTCCTATCGCATAGTTCCCTGCCGGCCCCGGCGGCCGGCCTGCATACCTTGCCCCGTCCGCAAAAGTTGGTATTATAGCCACGGCCCGGCGGGTTGCAAGGGCTGGGGGGATGACGATCCGCCGGCCGACGAGGGCGTTGGCGTGATCCACATAGTGATCAATCCCAAGAGCGGCAGCGGGCTGAAGCGCAGGACGCTGGCGGAGCTGCGGGCGGCGTTGCGCGTGCGCGGCCAGGAGGTGGTCGAGTACCGCACCACCTGCCCCGGCGACGCCACCGGATACGCCGCCGGCCTGCGCGACCAGCCCGCCGTCGTAGTCGCCTGGGGCGGCGACGGCACCGCCCGCGAGCTGGCCTCGGGGCTCGTCGGCAGCGGGGTGCCCCTGTTGATCTGCCCGGTGGGAACGGAGAACCTGCTGGCCAAGGAGCTGCGCATGCCCGGGAATCCGCGCCAACTGGCGGAGACCGTCACCGCCGGCCGGACCGTCGAGTGCGACCTCGCCCGGGTCAACGGGCAGGACTTCATGCTGATCATGGGCATCGGCTTCGACGGCGAGGTGGTCCGCCGGCTGGCGACCATCCGCCGCGGGCACATCACCCACCTGAGCTATTTCTGGCCCATCTGGCGGACCTTCTGGGAGCACGATTTTCCGCGGGTCCGCGTGGTCGCCGACGGGCAGGAGGTCTTCGACGACTACGGCCTGGCCTTCGTGGGAAACATCTCCCGCTACGCCGTGGGGCTGCGGATCTGCCGGGACGCCCGCTACGACGACGGGCTGCTGGACTTGGTGGTCTTTTCCTGCCACCAGCAGACCGCTCTGGTGCTGCACGCGGCCTGGACGTTGCTGCGGGTGCACCCGCTGAAGGGCAACGTGCTGTACCGGCAAATCCGCCAAGCCCGCATCGAGACCGATCCGCCCGTGCCCACCCAGACCGACGGCGACTTGGGCCCGAATACCCCGGTGGACATTTCCCTGCACTCCGGCCGGATTCGGCTGCTGGTGCCGGCGGGGCGCGTCGGCCTGGGGCTGTGGCCGTGGCGAGGAGATTCGCTGCTATGAGCAACGTTCCACCATGCCGGATCGGCTCGGTGACCGTTGGTGCCGGGCAGCTCGTGCTGATCGGCGGGCCCTGCTTGGCCGAGAGCCTCGAGCTGTGCCTGACCGCGGCCGGGCGACTGGCCGAGCTGTGCCGGAAGCTCAAGATCGGCTACATCTTCAAGAGCAGCTTCGACAAGGCCAACCGCACCTCGCTGAACGCCCCCCGCGGGCCGGGACTGGACCGCGGCCTTCAGTGGCTCTCGGCCGTCCGCCGGCAGGTGGGGGCGCCGGTGACGGCCGACATTCACGAGGTAGCCCAGGCCGCCCCCGCCGCCGAGGTGCTCGACTGCCTCCAGATTCCGGCCTTTCTCTGCCGGCAGACGGACCTGCTGCTGGCGGCCGGGCGGACCGGCAAGGCCGTCAACATCAAGAAGGGGCAGTTCCTCGCCCCGGGCAAGATCGGCTTCGCCGTGGAGAAGGTCCGCTCCGTCGGCAACGAAAACGTGCTGGTGACCGAGCGCGGCACCACATTCGGCTACGACGGGCTGGTCAATGACATGCGGGCGATCCCGCTGATGCGCCAGTTCGCCCCGGTGGTCTTCGACGCCACCCACTCCGTCCAGGCCCCCGGCAGCGGCGCGGTCACCGGCGGGCAGCGCCGGTTCGTTCCGGTGCTGGCCAAAGCCGCCCTGGCCGCCGGGGCCGACGCGGTTTTCATCGAGACCCATCCCGATCCCGACAACGCCGCCTCCGACGCCGGCAGCCAGTGGCCGCTGGATGAGATGGAGCCGCTGTTGCAGCAGTGCGTGGACATCTTCTCGGCCGCGCGGGCGCGATAGCCGCCCGGCGAGCGGCGCTTCGGGACGGAACTTCGCAGGGAGGCGATGGATGAAGTCCATTCACATCGTTGAGCCGCACCTGCCCTTTGCCTGGGAGCGGGCCGTGATGGCCTGCTGGGAAGCCGGCGAGAGCTTCCCCACCGAGTACGACAAGCCCGGCGACCCCAACAGCCGCGACGCGACCGTGCTCATCCACGTGACCGACCCCTTCGCCGAGCCGCGGATCCACCGGGCCTTCCCCGGCGGGCTGGAGGACCTGGAGAAGTACCGGGCCGAGGTGCTCTACGGCGTGCACGATCACTGGATCGACCCGGCCGCGGGGAAGTGGGAGTACACCTACCACGAGCGACTGTTCGAGTACGCCGTGCCGGGCAAGGGCGTTTTCGACCAGATCGCCGCGGCCGCGGCCAAGCTCGCCCGGGTGCCGCATACCCGCCGGGCACAGGCGGTCATCTGGCAGGTGTGGAACGACATGAACATCAACGATCCGGCCTGCCTCCAGCGGCTGTGGTTCCGCGTCTCCGACGGACAGCTTCACATGAACGTCCACATCCGCTCCAACGACGCCTTCAAGGCCGCCTTCATGAACATGCACGCCTTCACCGAACTCCAGCGCGAGATCGCCGCGCGGATCGGCCTGAATCCCGGGCAGTACATCCACGTCGCCGATTCGTTCCACATCTACGGCAGCTACTTCCAGGAGTTCGAGGGCTTCCTGCAAACGGTCCGGGACCGCCCGCCCGACCAGCGCGTCTACACCAGCGACTTCGCCCGCGACTTCTTCGTCGACGGCTGCGACACCCTCCTGGCCGAAGAGGACATGCCGCCGGAAAAGAAGGCCATGGTGCAAAAGCGAAAAGCCGAGCTGCTGGGAGGGGGGCCGTGAGGACCGGCGTTAGAGGGTGGGAATGAATTCACGGGCGACGCATTCATTGTTCGCCTTCGTCGTCGCCTGCATGCTGACGGGCGGCGCGGGTTTCTCGCGGGGCGCCGCGACGCGGCCGGCCCCGCCCGCGGCGGCTGGGAGCACCACAATGCCCGCGAAGAGCGAAACCTTTGGGGCCGAGGCGAATCCGACCGGCAGCCCCATCGGCGGCGGCAAGGGGTATCAGCGCCTCGTCGGCCGGGGCGACCTCCGCGTGCGGACAGCGAAAGCCTTGATCGCCGCGTTGAAAAAGGCCAAGGCCGGGCAGGTCGTCTACGTCGACGACAAGGCCGAGATCGACCTGACGGCGCTGGTCCGGGACGAGCGGCTAGTGCTGGAGATTCCCGGCGGCGTGACGCTGGCCGGCGGGCGCGGCGCGGGCGGCTCAACCGGCGCGCTGATCTTCACCCACGAGCTGAAGACCCGCCCGATGATCCGGATCCTGGGCGCCGGCGTGCGGATCACGGGGCTTCGCATCCGCGGCCCGGACCCGCAGCGCCGCACGGCCGAGCTGCGCCGGCGGCTGCGGGAAGGCGGGCGCAAGCTGTATTACGGCTGGCCTACCTCCGACGGGATCGAATGCGCGCACCCGCGGCTGAAGGTCGATAACTGCGAGCTTTCCGGCTGGAACCACGCCGCCGTGAACCTCCGCAAGGGGGGCGACGCCCACGTTCACCACAACTTCATCCACCACTGCCAGCGCGAGGGCCTGGGCTACGGGGTGTGCCTGGATGCGGCGACGGCCCTGATCGAGGCCAACCGCTTCGACTACTGCCGCCACCACATCGCCGGCACCGGGCGCCGCGGCACCGGCTACGAGGCGCGCTACAACCTGGTTCTTTCCTACGCCAACAGCCACAGCTTCGACATGCACGGCGGGGCGGACCGAAAGGACGGAACCGACATCGCCGGCGGGCGGATATTGATCCACCACAACACGTTCCGGGCGACGAGCGTGCCAGGCGTGGTCATTCGCGGCCGGCCGACGGAAACGGCCGAGATTCATCACAACTGGTTTCACCACGCCGGCGCCCGCGCCGCCGTCCGCCAGACCCACGCCCGCGGAAACGTGCGTGTCTATCGAAACCAGTTCGGCCAGAAGCGGACAATCAAGGACTGAGCGGCAGGGCCCGTGCTGGCACGAACCCTTACCTGCGTCGATTGAGCGAGTCCGAAGCCCGAATTGAGGGCAGCGACATGGGCGGCGCCAGAAGGATACCGAAGATGTTGATCCCGACGATCGTGATGGGGGTTCTGGCGGCTGGGCTCTTTCTGGCAGGCTACCACAGAGGGCACGGAGAGCACGTCCGGGGAGCAAAGCTGGCCGTGGACATGAGCGTGCAAGTGCTGCCGCTGCTGTTCTTCGCGTTCCTCACGGCCGGCATGGTCCAGGTGCTCCTGCCCCAGGAACTGATCGCCAAGTGGGTGGGCTCGGAGGCCGGCTATCGGGGAATTCTCCTGGGCACGGTGGCCGGAGCCCTTGCCCCGGGCGGCCCTTACGTAAGCCTGCCGATTGCGGCCGGGCTTTTGCGGGCCGGCGCCGGCGTCGGCACCATGGTGGCGTTCCTGACCGGCTGGTCCTTGTGGGCCTTCAGTCGGCTGCCGCTGGAGTTCGGCGTCCTGGGCTGGAAGCTCACGCTCGTTCGCCTGGGCAGCACCTTCTTCTTCCCGCCGCTGGCCGGCCTGATCGCCCAGATGCTCTTCGGCGGCGTGAAGACGACCTAGTCCCGCCCTACTTTGCGTTCGCGGCGCGTTTGACGATGATGGCCGTCAGGTCGTCGGCCTGGGGGGCGGCCTGGGTGAAGGCGTCGACGGCGCGTTGGAGGCTGGCGATGATCTCCTCGGCCGGCAGGTCGCGGCATTCGCGGATGACGCGGCAGGCGCGGTCGGTGCCGTACTGCTCGTCGGCGGGATCGCAGGCCTCGTAGAACCCGTCGGTTGCGACCGCCAGGATATCGCCGGCCGCCAGCGGCCGCTCCACCAGCTCGCGGAAGTCGATTCCCTCGATCACGCCCAGCGGCAGGTCCGTCGCCGCCAGTTGGTCGAAGCGATCGGCCGCGCGGTTGTAGAAGATGATCGGCCCCTGCCCGGCCGAGGCGTATCGCACCGCGCCGGCCGGGCCGTCCAGCAAGGCGAAAAAGCAGGTGACGAAGCGCGACTGGCTGAGGTCGCCCGCCAGCAGCTCGTTCACCGCCGACATCACCTGCGGGATGTTCAGCTCGGTGGTCCCGGCCGGCCGGCCCGCGGGACCCAGGCCGACGCAGGCGGCGCTGAGGGCACGCAGCATGGCCCGGGCCTCGGCGATCACCAGCGCCGGCCCGACACCGTGCCCGGTGGCGTCGGCCAGCATCAGCGTCCACCGCCCCTCGCCCAGGTCGAAGAAATCGTAAATGTCGCCGCCGGTCTCGTCGGCCGGACGCGACCAGCCGGCCACGTCGAAGCCCGCGACCTGCGGCTTGGCCCGCGGCAGCAGGTCCTGCTGGATATGCCGGGCGATCGCCAGCGACTGCTCCATCCGCTGCTTCTGCACGTAGTGCGCCAGCAGCCTTGCCCGCTGGAGCACCACGCCGGCTTGGGCGGCCAGCGTCTCGGCCAGGGCGATGTCGTCGGGGCCGAAGGGCCCGCGGGCCTTGTTGATGACCTCCAGCACGCCGACCAACTCTCCGGCGTAGTCCAGCATGGGCACGGCCAGCAGGTTGCGGGTGCGGAAGCCGGTGCGGCGGTCGATCTCGGGGTTGAAGCGCTCGTCGGCGTATGCGTCGGGCACGTTGAGCGTCTGCCTGCTGGCGGCGACGGCCCCGGCGATGCCCGCCCCGGCCGGGAAGCGAATCTCCCGCTCGCCGGCGGCGATGCGGCTGACCAGCTCGTCCGTGTCGGCCTCGTACAGGAAAATGCTGGCCCGCTCGGCCTCCAGCAGCTCCATCGACCGCTGCACGATCACGCCCAGCAGCTCGTCCAGGTCGGTGGTGGCGACCATGTGCCGGCTGATCTGGAGGAGCTTTTCCAGCGCCGAAAGCTTCTTTTGCGTCTGATCGGGAGGCATGCCCATACGTCGGCAAGGTAGCGGCCGCGGGGCGAAAGGTCAATGGCGCCGGGGCCGCCGATAGGGTCAAGAGTCTTGTGTAAGTTCCGGCAGCAGGTGCCATCGAGCGAGCTGGCCAAAGACAGCTCGCTCGATGGCGGCTTGGTCGTGGAAGCATCCCATCG
>Ga0315541_1001075_pt1 | contig 26521 bp, 21 predicted proteins | sample SalMarSW160190MG_FD_203095 | JGI IMG/M metagenome (GOLD analysis project Ga0315541, IMG submission 203095) | Salt marsh sediment microbial communities from the Plum Island Ecosystem LTER, Massachusetts, United States - Salt Marsh Sediment SW1601-190 ...
TCAGTGCCAGCATACAGGCTTCAAAGGCCGGCTCGCCGTCTTCGAGATGATAGAAATGAACAACGAAATAAGGGAACTGTCCTTTAAAAAGGCACCGGCTGGAGAACTAAGAAAAGCAGCTAAGGCAAGTGGGATGAGAACATTATTGGAGGATGGCAAGATCAAGATATTCAACGGTATCACCACACCAGCCGAAGTTGTGAGTATAGCGCAGACAGAAGAAGTGTTGGTAGATTAAACAGAATGTAGTTAGTTGAGGAATGTAAAAATGTCAACAGTGAATATGGACAGACTCCTGCAGGCTTGTGTCTCACAAGGTGCATCCGATATACACCTTACTGTTGGTCGATCACCGGTATTGCGAATAGACGGCCACCTTAGAAGCCTGGAAACGAAAATTCTTGAGCCGGATGACACTGCGGCACTGATGAAAAGCATCACACCTGATCGAAATCAACAGGAGCTCCAGGAAGAAGGCGGAACCGACTTCGGCTTTGCCTTCGGCGATGAAGGCAGGTTCCGTGTATCTATATTCAGACAAAAAGGTAACTTTGCGTTAGTTCTTCGTCTTATCCCATCAACAATTATGACCTTTGAGCAAATCGGCCTGCCCAAGATCTGTGCTGCTTTGTGTCGCAGACCCAGAGGAATGTTCTTAGTTACAGGCCCAACCGGATGTGGCAAAACGACCACCTTGGCTTGCATGGTAAACTATATTAACGAAAACTTTGACCGCCATATCGTAACCGTAGAAGAACCAATAGAATACTATCACGCGCATAAAAAATCTATTATTAACCAACGTGAAGTCGGTGTTGATGTCCCCAGTTTTACCGAGGCCTTGAAGCGTGTTTTAAGAATGGATCCCGACGTGATTTTGGTAGGCGAGTTGCGGGACCTCGAAACAATTGAAGCAGCCGTCAGAGCTGCTGAAACCGGCCACTTGGTCTTCAGTACAGTGCATACAACCAGCGCTGCTGGAACAATTACCAGATTGATTGACGTCTTTCCCGTAAGCCAACAAGAGCAAATTCGTATTCAGTTAAGCAGTAACCTGATAGCGGTTCTTAGCCAGGCTCTTTGTCCATTAGCTTTGGGCAGAGGAAGAGTTGCAGCTTATGAGTTTATGGTTGTAACACCTGCTATTGCTAATTTGATTCGCGAAAACAAGACTTACCGAATCGATTCGAGTATCCAAACCGGCAAAAAACTGGGAATGCAGCTTCTCGATGAGCACCTCTGGCAGCTTTATGACATCGGCAAAATTACGCTGGAGGAAATGCTTGAAAAAAGCCGCCAGCCAGGTGCCTTACAAGATAAAGCTATAGCTAAAATGAACGCCACAAAGGGAAGAAAAAAGGCAGATAAAAAAGCAGCGACGGTGCAGGAATTGGAAGATTTGGGACCAATCTTAAGGATCTAATTGTATACGGAAAGCTGGTTTTGGAGGAGAACCTGCAGAAAAAAAAACGGGCCTGTTTGTACCTCTCTCATACTAAAAGACATACCAGGAGCTTCCTTAACCCATTATCGGTCCAAAAAACAGCGAAAATCTGTAAATATTATCTGTCCCAATAACTAAATGTCCAATTCATAATTTATTTGTAAAAAAGGCTTTAATGTTGTATACTAAAGACAAAAGAAATTCTGGTTTATCATAAGGAAATTCTTTAATGGGTAAGATGAAAACGACACAAAAGATGCCTCCGATCGAACAATTGAGGGGCAGGCCGCTCGGCAGGATACTTATGAAGATGGGAATTCTCAGCCGAGAGCAAGTACATGAATGTCTGAAAATCCAGAATCAACGACATGAGAATGTACAAACAGGCCAGATTCTTCTTGAACTGGGATTGGTCGACGAAGATCAACTACAGATCGCTTTAGCCGCTCAGCGAGGAATGGGATATATAAACATAGACGGCATCGACATCCCCCCGGATGTAATAGAAAAAGTTCCTGCGCAAATGGCAAAAACGTACCATATCGTGCCAATTGAGTATAACAAAGAAGCAAACGAGCTGATAGTCGTGCTTGATAGTACCAATAACTTTAGAGCTACTGACGACCTGAACACACTGATGGGTTTTAAAGTCAATGCGAAAATAACCGATCCGCAGGCGCTGGAAAGCGCCTTGACGAAGTACTATGAGACACAACAAGATGAAAACATCAACGAGCTTATAGATGAAATACAGAGTGACCAGTTTCTTGCCGAATTCGAGGGTAGAAATCAAAGTATCGACCTGGATGAGCTGAAGGAGCTGTCTGAGTCAAATCCTGTCAAGAAACTGCTGAATCTGGTTCTGCTGCAGGCAATCCGCGATAAGTCCTCGGATATCCATTTTGAGCCGTTTGAGCATGAATACAAGATGCGATATCGTATCGACGGCGTGCTCTATGAAATGATTCCTCCACCAAGGTACATTGCTGCAGCACTTAGCTCACGTATAAAAGTCATGGCAAATTTGGATATCGCTGAGAGACGACTTCCACAGGACGGTCGAATATCATTGAACGTTCAGGGCAATCCGGTTGACCTGCGTGTGAGTGTCTTGCCCACAATGTTCGGAGAAAGTGTCGTATTGCGTGTCCTGGACAGATCGCAAGTCTCCTTTGATTTGGGTAAGCTCGGCTTGAGACAGGCGGATCAGAAATTGGTTCGCCAGCTTATTCATAAACCCAATGGCATTATCATTGTCACAGGACCAACCGGATGTGGCAAAACTACTACCCTATATTCGGCCTTGAGCGAGCTTAACGACGTTGAAACAAAGATAATTACCACGGAAGACCCGGTAGAATACGATATTGACGGTCTTATCCAGGTTCAAATGAAACCGGCTATAGGACTGACATTCGCCAAGTGCCTGCGGTCGATCTTGCGTCAGGACCCTGATGTCATATTAGTTGGTGAAATTCGTGACTTAGAGACTGCGGAGATTGCAGCACAGGCCTCTCTGACGGGCCATGTTGTGTTTACTACATTGCACACAAACGATGCTCCAGGCTCGATAGCGAGGTTGTTGGATTTGGGTGTTGAGCCATTCCTTCTTACCGCTACTATCGAAGGTATTGTCGGTCAGCGACTAATTAGAAAAATATGTGACAATTGCAAAACACCGAGTGACCCGAACGAAACACAACTAAGAGAGTTAGGGCTGACAGAGGATGATATCAAAGGCAAGAAGTTCTATTACGGTCGAGGCTGTGACCGGTGTAATGGTACAGGCTATAAAGGGCGAACGGGCATTTTTGAGATAATGGTATTCAATGACGAAATGCGCAACCTGGTTATGAATCGAGCTTCGACGAATGTCTTGCGCGTAGCTGCTCAAAAAGCCGGCATGACGTCGTTACGCGACAATGGTTTGGCTGCCCTTTATGACGGCGTTACTACTATAGATGAAGTGGTAAAAGAAACAATTATTGAAGGATAATTATAATTTTCGACAAAGGTTATGTGCTAATGGCAGGTTTCGTTAATTCCAAAGGAGGTATTTAAGATGCCTGTATTTCAATATATAGCGCTGGACCCGCACGGCGTTGAAATAAAAGATGACATTGAAGCTTTAAGCGAGAAAGAAGCCATAAGCAAAATACGAAATATGGGTTATTTTCCCACGAAGGTCCGCTCGCAAACCGTAGTGAAAGCAGCTGCAAAAGCTACTGCAAAGACCAAACGAAGGCCTGGTGCCGGCGGAAGGGTCAAGGTAAAACATGTAACTCAGTTCGCAAGACAGCTTTCTACGCTACAAGATGCGGGACTGCCTATTTTACGTTCATTACGTATCCTGCAGGAGCAGCAAAAGTCGGGAGCGTTCAAGAAGATCATCGGTTACGTAGGCGATGATATTGAGGGTGGCTCGACCCTTTCAGAAGCGATGTCAAGATTTCCAAGAGCTTTTAACAGGCTGTTTGTCAATATGATCGCAGCCGGCGAAACAGGTGGTGTGCTTGACTTGATTCTGGCTCGTGTGGCTGACTTTATGGAAAGCGCTCAGAAACTCAAATCCCGAGTCAAAGGTGCGATGATTTATCCAGCCGTAGTTTTGAGCGCGGCGTTCTGTATCGTGCTGTTATTGATGTGGAAAGTGATACCCACATTTAGCAGCGTGCTGGTCGAGATGTCGGGGGGTGAAGAACTTCCGAGATTGACGAGAATAGTACTTGGCGTAAGCGACTGGATCGCCCTTGGCCCTGCCTGGTTTCCCACCATACCGATACCGTTTCTAGGTATGAAGATAAAGATTGGCGGCTGGGCTGTCCTGATAGCAACGCCGTTTATAATAGTTTTTCTGCTTAGAACTGCAAATCGGTTTCGCATCGGTAGATTGATCCTGGATACTATCAAGTTGAGATTGCCGATTATAGGCCAGCTTATCAGTAAAACCGCAGTTACCCGGTGGACAAGAACGCTGGGAACATTAATCAGCGCGGGTGTGCCGATCCTGGATGCCATTAACGTGACCCGCGAGACAGCAGGAAACGAAGTATATGGCAATATGCTCTCTAAAGTTCACAATTCCATTCGACAAGGTGATACATTTGCCGGTCCATTGCGGCAGTCCAAAACCGTTGACTTGATCATTTCCAATATGGTCGCCGTGGGCGAGGAAACAGGTGACTTGGATAAAATGCTCCTGAAAGTGGCCGACAACTACGACGAGCAGGTCGACGTGATGGTCGGCTCATTAATGCACCTGCTTGAGCCGGTCATAATTGTTGTGCTTGGCACTGTTGTTATGACAATCGTCTTGGCAGTATTTTTGCCGATGATACAAATTATTACGACCTTAGGTTCTGCTGCATAAAAATAAAACTAAACAAATAAATCAAAAATCCAATTATAAGGAGAAAAAAATGAAATCGATTATCAAACAATCCAATAGAAAAGCCGCGTTCACCCCGTTAGAAAGAAAGCCCCATCCTTTGGGCGCTGTAAAGAAGCGAGGGAACGGTTTAAAATTCCACCCGAGCTTTCTAACGGGGTTCACCATCGTAGAGCTGCTGACTGTTATGAGCATCATCGTGATTCTTATCGGCCTTTTGGTGCCAGCTCTGAATATGGTCAGAAGATATGCCTGGGAAGTAAAACAAAAGGCTCAGCTAAAAAGTATTGATGTCGCGATAGAACTTTTCAACACCGAGTTCAGTGGTTACCCGGATTCGAGCGAGATAGGTCCTGACGACCAGCCATATTGTGGCGCAATGAAGCTTTGTGAAGCTATGATGGGCCAAGACTTGATGGGGTTTCACCCGGATTCTATCTTCAGGGGCGATGGTACGGACGGTACCAGGCCGCTATACCCTGACGCCAATACCGTATCTGCCGAAGTATACAGGGACAACCTGAGCATACGAAAAGGGCCATATTTGCCCCTCGAAGGCGCTAACGCTTATTGGTTAAATAATATATATTCCAATACCGGCGTTTTTTATCCGAAGCACTTTGTCTTATGTGACGTATATAAAACCGTAACAAACCGCGCCACAGGAAAAAGAATTGGCATGCCCATACTCTACTATAAGGCCAACACTGCAAACAACTTACATGATTCTTCCGAACCGGATAATCCCAACAACATATACAACTACAGGGACAATCAACAGCTGATCGAGCTTGGCATTCCTTCGGATCCCGGCGGCCAAATGCATAGGCTTGCTGACCCGGTAAGATTTTATAAAAACACCAAGAACGACAAAGTCACTACGGCTTCCAGACCTTACAGGGCAGATTCTTTCATTCTGATTTCAGCCGGATTTGACGGTGAATACGGTACGCCAGACGATGTGTGCAACTTTGACTGGAAATATCTACCTTAAAAATTTGCATTTAGAATGAAGAATTCTAAGTTCTGCATTTTCAAATAGAAGAGGATAGCTGTGAACCATAGAAAAACAGGATTTACGATTGTAGAGCTATTAACGGTTATTGCAATAATAGCAACACTGGTCGCGGTGCTTGTTCCGTCCCTAACTGCTGTGCGGCGCCTCGCCAAAGAGACCAAACAAAAAGCCCAGTTGACGACCATTGCATTGGCCATTGAGGCATTCAAAAACGATTATGGTGATTATCCGCCGTCATACTATTGGCTGGGCGCACCCTCCCCTCCACCTGCTCCCGGTTTCGGTTACTGCGGCGCGCAGAAACTTGCTGAGGCACTTGTAGGCTGGGACCTTATGGGATTTCATCCAGGATCGGCCTGGCGGGCAGATGGACTGGATGAAAATGGCGGCCCGACCACATACGACCCGGCTAAGGTAAGAGACAAGAACGCTGATGGTGTTCCGGATACGTTAGATGAGAGAAAGGGTCCCTATCTCGAGCTTGCCACTGCAAGTGCATTTTGGTTAGGTAAAACTAACGAGCATGACGGCCTCTTTGCTAATACAGGAACTCTGCACCCGGATAGATTTGTCCTTACCGATGTTTTTGCAAGAAAAAGCGTGATTATAATTAAGGGGATTGACCCAATTACAAGACAAATGGCAACTGAGAGCGTCAAGGCCGGGACTCCAATTCTCTATTACAAGGCAAATACATCCAGTAGAATTCTTGTCAATGATGTAAGTATGTTTGGGAATAATATTTACAATATTCGTGACAACGGAGTTCTTATTGCTCTGGGAACGATAAATGAAGGCAGACCACACCCTCTCGCGAATTCGGATATCTTCTACTCTTCGGTTGGTGGTATTGTAGATCCAAAAGTTATAGTTGATTCAACAAACCAACAAAAGCTCTGGCCTTACAGGCCTGATTCATACATATTGATTTCGGCGGGGGCGGACGGCCTTTACGGGACAAGTGATGATATCCGTAACTTTGGAAATTAAGCGCCAGTCCACACCGTATTTAGCAAACCCCCTTTAGGGAGGGGCAAGCCCCGTCTTCTGTCGAAGACAGAAATGGGGGCAGGCTAACGCTATGAAAAATCACAAATGCAAACTCGTGCTTCGCAGAGCAGCAAATAGCGTAACTCTTATCGAGATGGTCATCGTTGTAGGAATAGTCGCACTGTTGGCCACTATGGTAATAGGTATCGCATCTCACCTTGATAATCGGACTAAAGAGAAAGGCCTGGCGAACATTTTTGTACTACTTGAAAGCGCGCTGCAGGAATACCACGAATACACAGATAGATTCCCGGAACAGGCGGAAAGGAATTTTACAAAGGCCGCTGCGCATTCGGAGTTTCTTTATTCAGAGCTCCATTCGATACCAAGCTCTCAGAAGGTGCTGGAAAAAATCAGCGATTCGCTCTTGAGGAGTAAAACAGAAGCCGGTAGCACCTCGCCGAAGATATACGACCCCTGGGGCAAAGTCCTGGATTATAGATACATCCAGGGTGATACTTTCCCGGAGCTGATATCCGCCGGACCGGATAAAGTTTTCGGAACGACAGATGACATAAGCAGTAAAAAATAAAATGCAAACAAAACTCAAACAACATGGTTTTACACTGACGGAGATAACGGTTGTCATAGCGACCATAGTGCTGCTCGTCAGCTTAGCCCTGCCGGCTGTGCGCGCGTTTTTTAACTCCTTTGAATCTCAGGGCAGCACAATGAGCATGATAAGTGCGGCACTGGCAACAGGGCGATCGATCGCTGCAAAGAATCAAAGATATGCCGGCATCAGATTTCAAAAAGCTGACGGCACACCAAATCCACTTGAAGCTCCTCAATATATGATTTTTATTGTGCATGACCCGGATATGATGGCCTATGGTTTTCGTGCAGTCCCGGGTCTCAAACCAATTAAGCTGCCTGACTCCATGACCGTGTCGGACCTGACGGTCGTCACCAAACGCAATATCGTAAATCCAACAAATCCGACCGAGGTGCGACTCGATGACCCGACACTTTCTGATACGCAAAGGGACAACCTTATCGACGAGGACCGTGAGCTTACAGATACCACTACGTTTTCCATTATCTTCTCCCCGAGCGGGAAATTAGTGATTCATGGCATTCGAGTAAGAAACAAAGATGGATATCCGGACACGGCCTCCAATAAGTCTGAAAGTTCCGATGATGTTTTTAATAAGAAAGCACAAGTTGACGCCGGAATTGGAACATTCTATCAGGATGACTATTTCAGCCCGACTGGAAGCTCTTATCCCGACCTTGGATTGGGGCCGGAGCAAAGCCGAAGCAGCTTTGTTGCTTATGATAAAAAAGAGTTCATCCAAGCTTATAAAAAACGCAGAGCATGGTCGGATTATTTGGTCAAGCTGGCCGACCAGGCGATTTATATCAATCCTTATACAGGGACGATAATTTCACCTGATTGATATTCTTATGAAAAAAAAGCAACGATATATAGGTTTTTCTCTCATCGAAATACTGCTGGCCGTCGGCACTCTCAGTATCGGATTGCTTTTTATCGCCGCTACATTCCTGACCGGTCTTTATTTCTCGACAATAGCTACTGAACGGACAACCGCAGCAATAGCCACCGACGAGGCTTTTGCAAAAATAATGCTCTACAACATAAATCCAACAGATTTGGAAGCCGACGAATTAAAATCCTTTGAAGAGCTGAGCACCATCGACCCGAACGAATTTGCATATCCTTCGACCGATACAGACGCCTCGCAAAAGCAATATTACTGGTCTGCCCTTTGCAGGCGTGCAGGCTCAGCCTCGAATAGCAGGCTTGTCCAAATAACAGTTTTTATCAGCAGGAAGGTAAATGCCGCAGCTTCATATCAAGGTGGGAAAGGAAGACCTATTCCAAGGAAGGTTGACATTTCCGGCATTATTGGTCAAAGCCGGCTTACAATAACAGATACCGATAAAACAACGTGGATAAACGACGGTTATACAGTGGTAGATGATAAAACCGGCCAGATTTATCGAGTAATCGAACGAGATACTAACCAAACTAACCGGTTTAGGCTCGACCGTCCCTGGCAGGGCGATCAGACCGGCTGGGTCTGGGTAGTGCCGCCGCCTCTGGCTGGAGGAAAAAATCCAAATATAGCAATATATCAGAAGATAGTTAGATTTTAGATAGACCAGAGAGTAAACGGATGAAAAAAAGTGATCTAAAGTGACTAAAGTGAGCTAAAGTTATATCCATAATTTTAGGCACTTTAGGCACTCCAAACTTTAGTTCACTTTTGAATTTTGATTTTTTATTTGAACTATGAGCTGTAGATACCACACAATCAAAGCCTTTACCCTAATTGAGCTTATGGTAGCTGTTGGGATACTGGCTATGATCCTGTCCTTTGCGAGCGTTATCTTCAGGGTCAGTATAGATTCTCATCGCACGGCTATTGCAAATGCCGAAATTATGCAAAAACTGCGGGCCATTACCGACCAGATAAATGCAGACTTCAAAAGCATCGCTTATGGCTACGGTGGTTACATTAGTTTTAACACAAATACATATACCGTTGAAGGCAAAACCACGAATATAAACTCTGATTGTATCGCATTTTTTGCAACCGGTGATTTTCAATCGACCGGCCAATATACGGGCAAAACAGTTGCAGGTAATGTCGCATGTATATTTTACGGTCCGGCTGACCCCAATTCCTTCAGCAGATCAGCTAAGCCGCGGGATAAGATTCTTCTGCGAAGACAAACGATATTAACCTCTGATGCGCCGCAGGAAGGCTCGGACCCGCGCGGCGAATATTACATAAAATCTTTATCGCAATGGAGGACTGATCCTCCATTCACTGATGGGAAAGACTGGGTAAGAAGGCCGTTTATCGACCCCAATAATCTGAAAGAACAATTCGTAATGTATCTGGCGAAAGGTGCAGATAATTTCACCATACAATTTGCGGAAACGGAGGACGAATCGGACAAAATTGCGTGGAGCCGGAACAGGGAAGACGAACCAGGAGACATCAGCACCAATGCTCTCAAGTTCACCTTCACGTTATATGACTCGATGGGCATTATTAGAAAAGGCAGAACTTTTACACATATTGTTTATTTAGGCGGCTGAAAAAGATAAATGACTAAAATTTGGAGTGACTAAAGTGCCCCTGCCTTCGCAGGGGCAAGCCTGTCCCCGCGGAAGCGGGGATTATGAATTATAATTTTAGTTCATTTTAGGCACTTTAGCTCACTTTAGGCACTTTAGAATGAAAACATCAGGTAAAAAAATTCCTGTTAAACAGAAACCTATCGGTTCAGCTCTTATTCTGACGGTGGTTCTGACCAGCCTGCTGGCTATTGTCGGTGTACTGTTTGTTATGATGTCCCGTGTGGATAAGATAGCAACGTCTGCCGTCGCAGATAGTAAAGAATCGAACTTTGCGATCGAAACAATCATCGCCAGGATATCAGAAGAATTGATTTTAGACGTTCCCGGAGTAGAAGAGACGGAATACTATGACTATCCGGGCTCGCAGGACAGGTGGCTTGCAAGTCTTGAGCCTTATGAATCGAGCGGTAACTACTACTGGCGGCAGATAAGCAATGTTACAGGATATCTGTCAGGTCATACCACAGACATCCAGGCGAAGGTTTTGCCTGAATATGCTCCAATAACAATAACCGATTCCAACCAGCCGGTCGCTAATGCCGATGCCGATGGTGACGGCGTAGGCGATTCAAAATGGATTAAACTCGATGATATAACATCAAACAAGGGTAAACCCATTTACGCCGCCATTAGGATTATTGACAACGGTGGAATGCTCAATGCCAATACAGCCTTTAAATTCGATCCCAACGGCAGCCGTGAAATGGTGGACGGCTCAAATCAACTGCAAATAAATCTTATGGCTTTAGCCGGCAGGCCAGACTATCCTTCTACGTCCGCCGACGAAACAGACTTGCTTAAAGCAAGAGCAAATAACGGCGACGATATCGACTATCTTGATTTGAATAAATATAAGAAAGATGTCATCTGGCATTATGGTGAGCCAAACGGACTATACACCCCCTTTGATATCTCCGATGAGCTTGAGCTTAGGTACAGATTCCTGCTGAACAATACATCGATAGATACAAGACTTGAGGAATGGGGAGACGAGTTCAGAAGAAATACTTTGTCAACTCCCGTTACAACAGGTGGCCAGGAATTAGACAATTGGTTTAAAAGAGCATACGACTCCGGGGATGTTGACCCGAACTACGCGTATCGCCACATTACCACCACCTACAATATGGATCGAACTATTGACCCGAATGGCGTCAAGTCAGTCAATATAAATACCGCCCCATTAGACAAAATATACAATGCGTTGCTCAGCGGTATCAATTCTGTCAACCCCAGACTTGATCGGGCCGAGCAGATCGCAGCTCAGTTAGCAGTTAATATAATTGACTTTCGTGATTCAGATACTGCTGTCACCTTTCTTCCCACCGCCTCCAGGACCTATTATGGTTTCGAGGTACAGCCGTTTATAAGTGGGATTGCATTTCGTATCAGCGATACCAATCCTGCTAATCCGGCTAACAACTATTTTGCGATTGAGCTTTATAATCCTTTCGATATAGACATTCCGCTGGGAGATTTCAGGCTGGAGCTTCGGCTGGGCAGTGACGTCGTCGGCACAATAAACCTCGCAGGCCGTGCGATAGCAGCTAACAGCCGATTTGTAATAACCAATAGCACTGCCGCCTCTAACGTATTCGGTGTTGCGGACTTAATATCAACAGGAGGTGGTAAAGAAGACACCAATTTGGAACTGGCAAGATACGTCCTTGATAGCCCGGACCCACCAACATACATATTAAGTGAGAAATATGATATTTATCTCCTCAGAAGTTTTGCGGCTACAAATCTTTATCTTGACCAGCAGAAAACTGTAGATGCCTGGTTTGCATGGGATAGCGCTAAGGGCACATCTCAGTTTTATTGCAGGTCCGACATCAACTGGAATGTAATATATCAAGAATTACAATCCACCGCAAATACGCTGGGTGTGCCTAATAGAATAACGGCAAGCAGAAAAAACTACAATCTTGAAAATTCCGGAGAGCCTTTCGTCACAATTGGTGACATCTCCAAGGTTCTTACTGTCGGGCCGAGCATCGACCCAAATGACATGATTGGCATGCAACTCGCGACAGAGCCTTCTGAAGATTTTATTCGTCTTGATTTGAAGAATCCGGCTTTTACCAATATTTTCCAATATCTGACAGTTATCGATCCTGAATCTTTTGTCCCTGGGACGAATGAGACAAGAATAAAAGGGCGGATAAACGTTAATACCGCTCCCTGGTTTGTGACTGCACAACTACCCTGGATGAGGCCTGATATCGCCCGGGCAATTGTTACATATCGGGACATAACTGAAAAAGGCTTCAAGAGTATTGGCCAACTGATGCAAGTCACCCAGATGGATTACTATGCAACCGACCAGACCGATTTAATAACTTTTCCCGACCTGACGCCGAGCGACGGTGCAGGACAGGATTTTGAGGAGCGGGATGTGATTTTCTCGCGTATTAGCAACCTTGTTACCGTACGAAGTGATGTCTTTACAGCTTACATACTCGTCCGCATCGGCACCGACGGCCCACAGAAAAGAGTCTTAGCTCTACTCGATAGAAGCAACGTCAATTCTAACACCGACAAAGTACGTATAGTTGCATTGCAGCCTATTTCTGACCCAAGGTAAGGGATTTACGATTGTCGATTTACGATTGTCGATTGTCGATTGTCGATTGTCGATTTATGATTTTTCAGTTCATCTATTATTTTTAGCAGTCTTACGTGATGCAGCTATAATGGCGGTCAACTCATTAGCTTCTTTAAGCAATTCTGCTACTGCGTTGGATTCCACAACCTTGGCCGCAACAAGCATTTCCAGCCAATAGGCTGATTCATCTGCTTCTTCCTCAACAATACCCAATTTTGAAATAAAATCTGCTTTTGATCTGCCTCTGCAGGCAGCTCGGTAATTGGCACCTACAGATGTGGCACAATTTAATAATTGATTACCAATAACAATTGCGGTGCGGATTTGGGGAAGAGATTCCACTAAGCGAATTACACGCAAAACGAACTGCTGCGTTCTTTTCTTCAGCTCATCTGGTATCACAATGTCAATCGGAAATTGAAAATTGAAAATCGCAAATCATTTTAGAAGCTCCACGATTTGGGGATGTACCTTTTTATTAGCTACTATCGTCTGGAACTTGGCGCCCTCATAGCTATCCAGGTCAACGGGAAAGATTTTCTCACCTTGCCAATTGCTGACTACAGCCCCGGCAGCTTCGGCAATCACGACACCTGCTGCTATGTCCCATAGCTTTGGAGTATTGACAATCGTAGCAATAAGGCCGCCTTTTGCCACGTACGCCATTTGAAGGGCGGTCGTGCCTAAATTGCGGAACCTTGTTCGCTGAATAATCTCACCGGCCCAAGCCGGTACACCTCCACTGCATTCGAAATGACTGTCCAGGCCGATGCTCGAGAATTGGTTTATGTCCTCTTCGCCGGCCATGATTCGTCTGCCATTTAATTGTGCCTCATCGTCTTTAACGGCGGTGTACATCGATTCAGTAGCGGGATCGAAAATTACTCCGACTATCGGCTCGCCTTTGTACACAGCCGCAACACAGACTGCAAACAGGAGCACCTGGTGTGCGTAATTGTTCGTTCCGTCTATGGGGTCTATTACCCACCAGATTGCCTGGTCTCCGCGAGGTGGCTGCTTGAATAGCTTGCCTTGCTCACCCTCTTCAGCGATGAAGCCGTGGTCCGGATAGTTTTCCTTGATTCTGTCGATGATTATCTTTTGACATCGCGTATCAGCCTGGGTTACTAACTCAGTAGCATTCTTCTCGGAGGCCTTGGTGAAATTGATTTCTTCCATAGCCCGTTGGCCGGCCAGCCGAGCCGCCACAATGGCGGTTTCCAACATCCTGCTCAAATCACTCTGTTCTAATACCATTTTTGTAAAGTGCCCTTTACCTTGACATAATTATTAGACTGCCCTATTCTAACGCAGTTATGCAAGCAAGCCAACAGTTAAATAAGCCGAAATTATTTTGCCGGGCATCGTTTCATCAGCGGATTGCCGCCACGGTAGTTTTTTTGGTGGTAGCCGTCTCATTTGGAACAGCCTGGCTGGCGGCAACTGGCAAGTTCGACATAGAACGGCTGCTTGGTCCCTGCGGATTCAAACAAAGATACGGCCTGCCTTGTCCAACCTGTGGAATGACGACCTCGGCGCTGGCCTTTTCGCGAGGTAAAATTTTCGAGTCGTTTTATATTCAGCCGGCAGGAGGTCTATTGTGCTGTGTATTAGTTGTCGTTGCATTTTTGGCTTTATTTACAGCGGTTTTTGGAGTATATTTTTCGTTTATTAAACGCTTTTTTGCAGAAGTTAAATTAAGACACATAATTCTGGCCTTGATAGTTATTATCGCTGCCGGCTGGGCGGTAACGTTGGCTCGCGCACTGGCGGCAAACAGGTAAAGAAAGGTTATTGGAGTTACACAATGATTAAAGTTCTTATCACTGACAAACTTGCACAGGAAGGTATTGATTTGCTCAATTCAATGGACGGGGTCGAGGCCGTTGTTAAAACCGGTATCAGCGAAAATGAGCTTGCCAAAATTATCGGTGAACATGACGGCTTAATCATCCGAAGCGGTACAAAAGTAACCGCTAAGGTCTTGGCTAATCCAGGCAAACTGAAGGGTATCGCGCGGGCAGGCGTCGGCGTAGACAATATTGACGTCCCCGAAGCAACCAGAAAAGGAATCTTAGTTATGAATACGCCTGGCGGTAATACCCTCAGCGCCGCTGAACATACGATGGCCCTAATTCTTGCGATGAGCCGACAGGTTGTCCCGGCCTGTAATAGTCTAAAAGCCGGGGCCTGGGACAGAAAAAAATATATGGGTAACCAGCTAAACAACAAAGTCCTCGGCTTGTTAGGACTCGGCAGAATCGGTATGGCTGTGGCTCAAATGGCAAAAGGCTTCAATATGAAAATATTAGGATACGACCCACTGGCTGCACCTACCGAGGCGGAAAAACTCGGCGTCGAAATAACCACCGACCTCGAAAAGATATTTAAAGAAGCCGACTACATCAGCGTCCACGTGCCGAAGAATCCACAGACGCTGAATATGATTGGGGCCGAGCAAATTAAAATGATGAAGCCCACCGTTCGGCTGATCAACTGCGCCCGCGGAGGAATCATCAACGAAGACGCACTGTACAGTGCACTTGCCGAAAAGCGCATTGCAGGTGCGGCTCTGGATGTCTTTTCCAAAGAGCCGCCTGAAAATGCACGCTTTACCGAACTCGAAAACTGCTTGGTTACACCTCACTTGGGTGCCAGCACGGAAGAAGCCCAGGTCGAGGTCGCAGTCGAAGCAGCTCAGATACTTGTTGATGCAATCAAGGGCGGCCCCGTTAGAAACGCCGTTAACGCCCCATCTATGGCAGGCACTATGCCGCCAATTCTGAGCCAGTATGCCAAACTCGCTCGGCGGATCGGTTCACTTCTCAGCACTATTACACCCGGCCACATCAAGAAAGTTGAAGTTCAATATCGCGGCTCAATCGCCGAAATGGCCATCGAAACTGTGACGCTTTATTTTGCAATAGGCCTGCTCCAGAGGCACTTTGATATGCCGTTGAATATTGTTAATGTCCCTGTCCTGGCCAAAGAACGCGGCATCAGTATCGATGAGACGAAAAACGCCGAGGCCAAGGATGTTGCATCAAGCTTCAGAGCCAAGGTTGTTACGGATAAAATCACAGGTACAGTGACCGGCTCGGTCTTCGGTGAAAAACTCCTGCGTATTATTGAGATCGACGGCTTTAACATAGAAATGACTCCGCAGGGACCGGTACTAATCATCTTTAACGATGACAAGCCCGGTGTCATCGGCGCCGTGGGGACAGTCTGCGGCAGACATAATATCAATATCTGCACTATGGGCGTGGGACAAAAGCCGGCAGAGCAAAAAGCAGCTTTGGCTGTTAGTCTCGATAAGGAACCTGATGCAGAGACAATCGAAGAGATCGTCAATCTCGATTTCGTGAATGAAATTTATGTCTGCAATCTGGACTGATTTATCGTGATGCGTATTGCGTCGTGCGTATTGCGTAATAAAAAAGAATTACCTTAGATTATTTTGAATATTTTTTAATCTGCTCAACAAAATTTGACGCAATACGCAATACGGTATTTGACATGGCCGAAAAACTAATAATCAGCATAAGCGGAGTCAGAGGTATTGTCGGTGACAATCTCACACAATCAATCGCCGCTGAGTACGGCTGCGCCTTCGGCGCATTTCTAAAAGAAAAAAACTTCGGGTCACGAATTACGGGTCACGGGTCACGATTATCCGTGTGCATCGGCCAGGATTCGCGAACCAGCGGTCAAATGCTGAAATCCGCTGTGTCGGCAGGATTGTGCTCAGTTGGTATCAATGTGGTCGATTTAGGGCTGGTAACTACGCCCAGCGTAGGTGTAATGGTAAAAGAGCTTCGATGCAGCGGCGGAGTGGTCATCACCGCTTCACACAATCCAATTCAATACAACGGCATAAAATTGCAGTTAAGTAACGGTATCGCTCCGCCGGTCGATGACGCAGAGCAAATCAAGCAATATTTCCTCGATAAACGCTTTACTCCCGTAGATGCACCTAATTGCGGCGAAGTGACTTCTAATGACCAAGCAAACGATGTCCACATATCAAAAGTTCTTGCAATCATCGAAAAGCAAAAGATTGCCGAAAGAAAATTCAAAGTTGCCCTGGATAGTGTTAATGGAGCGGGTGGATCGGTTGCTAAAAAGTTGCTTGCTGAGCTTAGCTGTGAAATTATCGCTATAAATGATGAGCCGACCGGACTATTCGCTCATACCCCTGAGCCTACTGTTGAAAACGTGAAAGAGCTTTGTGAAGTAGTTAAAGCAAGCAGAGCCGATATCGGCTTTGCTCAAGACCCCGATGCCGATAGATTGGCGATTGTTGACGAAACCGGCAAATACATTGGCGAAGAATACACGTTAGCTTTAGCAGCAAAGTATATGTTCAGCCACAAAACCGGCAAAGCGGCAACCAATCTATCTACTTCAAGAATGATCGACGAAATCGCATCAGAAGCTGATGGCCAAGTCGTCCGTACCGCTGTTGGTGAAGCCAACGTTGCTAACGCAATGCTCGAACACAACTGCATTATCGGAGGCGAAGGCAACGGAGGTGTGATTGATTTGCGAGTAAGCCCGGTCCGTGACAGCCTTGTCGGCATCGTTCTGATCCTGCAACTGATGGCTGAAACCCGAAAGACCGTAAGCCAGCTGGTAAACAAAATCGGCACTTATTATATGAGCAAAGATAAGGTCGCCGCAGACCGGACACAGGCACAGCAAATCATAGACTTGGCAAAAGAGACTTTCACCGAAGCGAAGCTCAACATAACCGATGGCTGCCGCTTTGATTTTGAAGATGGCTGGCTGCACCTGCGACCCAGCAACACAGAGCCTGTGATGAGGATTATAGTTGAGGCAACAGACCCGCGTACGGCACAAAAGTATATCGACGTCGTTTCAAAAATACGTGAGCAAGTTTTAGGTTAAAACGAAATGAATAACCGCAAGCGAGAGACGACGAATAGGCATATCAGATCCATTACGTATATTGGCGCTATAATAAATTTTCTTCTCTCTGTCGTCAAAGTCGTAATTGGTTACTTGGCCGGTTCGCTTGCGCTGATCGCTGACGGGATACATTCGCTTTCGGACTTAACCACTGACGCGGTTGTGCTGGTTGGCCTATGGCTTGGCTCGAGAAAAGCCGACCAAAGTCATCCTTACGGTCATGGTCGTGCTGAGACTTTCGCCGGTGGTTCAATCGCAGTCATTCTGATTCTCATCGGCGGGGCAATGATTTACTATGCCACGATTGCAATAGCTAAAGATGAAACGAATGTCCCCCGCGTTGCAGTTCTCATAGCTGCTGTAGTTTCCATCGTTTCCAAGGAATGGCTTTATAAAATCACACAAAGAGCTGCTATCGAATCTCACAGCCCGTCACTCTATGCCAATGCCTGGCACCATCGCAGCGACGCTCTTAGTTCGGTTGCAGTAGTCATAGGTTTTGTATCATTGTTGTTTGGCTTCGGACATGGAGACCAAGCTGCAGCTATTGCGGTTGGTGTGATGATTATCTGGGTGGGAGTAAAAATAATCAGCGATGCCTTAAAAGAGTTGACGGAGGGTGCTGTTGATCAAGACACGATTGAGCACGTAAAGCAGATAATCAACGCAAACTCGGCGATACACCAATGGCATCAGCTCAGGACACGTATGGTAGGCAGAGAAGTGTTCCTCGATGTTCATATTCTTGTCGATCCGAATTTGAACGTGGCCGCGGCCCACCAAATATCGGAAAGCCTTGAAAAAACCTTAGACGAACAGTTAGCTCGCCCGGTTAATATCACCGTCCACATCGAACCTGATTTGCCCTCACTTAGAAGGTAGGCGCGAAAGACTTAAAACCCAGCGTATTTCCTTTTTTAGGCCTGGTATTATGGCCCCCCTGGTAAAACCGGGGGCAAAATATCTTTCTTTTCTATATTTAGACCTGCTTTCCATGCGTGATTAAAATCTTCAATAATGGCTACCAAAACCTTTGAAATTACGCCTTATATCAAGTAGTATATTTAGTTCTTTTTATTTTGGTGTGACATAGGTGAAAAGCAAAAAACTCAACAGAAAAATACTAATATCGTTGTTTGGCATCATAGCGATTTTTGTGCTTTCAATGCCGGTGCTGGGATTCTATGTCATCAAAAAGAATATTATCGAAAGGGCTCAGGCCAAAGTAAAAAATGACCTGAACACCGCCCGGCTGATATATCAGGATGAAATCGAAATCATCCGTGATGTAATCCGGTTTACCGCTCTGAGATTTTTCGTAAGGGATGCCATCTCAAGTAATGATATAGATACGCTCAAAAAGCAGCTGGAGGAGATAAGAAAAGCTGAATCTCTCGATGTGTTGAATCTCACGGATGAAAATGGAAAAGTTCTCGTCAGATCCCGAAACCCCTTGCTGTATGGTGATAACCAGGCGCATGATGAACTGCTCAGACACGCTATATCAGACAAAAAAGCCGTTGCCGGGACAATGATAGTATCGAGGGATGAGCTTATAAAAGAAGGTCAGGACTTGGCTGAACGAGCCTTTATGAAACTTATCCCAACTCCAAAGGCAAAACCGACCTCGGAAACCGAATTAACAACCGGAATGATGATAAAAGCCGCTGCGCCTGTTTTGGGATATGACGGCAGCCTGGTCGGCGTTCTATATGGCGGCACTTTACTTAATCGAAACTATGAAATCGTAGATAGAGTAAAACAAACGGTATATCAAAAAATAAAATATAAAGGCAGGGACATCGGCACCGCTACTATCTTTCAGGGCGATGTGCGCATATCCACCAACGTCAGGACGGAAGATGGCAGCCGTGCTATTGCGACGCGCGTGTCCGAAGAGGTTTATGAGCAGGTCCTGACAAAGGGGCTCGACTGGGTGGATAGGGCATTTGTAGTATCCGACTGGTATAAAACCGCCTATGAGCCTATTCGTGATATAAACGGCAGGACAATTGGGATATTGTATGTAGGCATATTAGAAAAGCCATTTACCGATATGGAAAGAAACACTTTTCTCGTCTTTCTAATGATAGTCTTAATTGCAACACTCCTGGCGTGTGTGCTTTCCGCGATTCCGGCAGGAGCCATATCCAGGCCTGTCACTAACATGCTGCAGGCAACCAGGAAAATCTCAGAAGGGAACCTCGGATACAAAGTGGATGCGCAAACCGGTATTGAGGAGCTTAATATACTCGCGGCCTCCTTCAATGAGATGTCAACCCGGCTCGATGAAAGAGAACAGAATCTTAAAGTTGCAAACAAGAAGCTGGCTGAACTGAATAAAACTTATTTGGACCTTGTGAGCTTTGTATCCCATGAGCTTAAAGGAATATTAGCGTCAACAACGGCTAATGCCTATTCGCTGCAGGATGGACTCCTGGGAACAATAAATGATGAACAGAAAAGAGCCATTCATTCTATTACGAGAAACCTGGGCTACTTGGCCGGTACCTTGAGCAGGTTCCTCAATTTGAGCAGAATAGAAAAAGGTGAGCTTGAGCTGCACAGGACTGAGGTATCATTAAGAGAAGATGTGTTTAATCCTTCACTGGAGGCCTTTGCCCGCGAAGCAGCCGAAAAACAGATGGAAATTGTAAATAATCTTCAGCCTCAGCTAAAAGCTAAATGCGACAAAGACTTCATGCTCGTAGTGGCAAATAATCTTGTCGGTAATGCAATTCTATACGGATTTAATAAAGGAAAAGTGGTATTAAATTCCAAGGAAGTTGGTGAAAAAATCCAGATTGAAGTTTATAATGACTCCAGGCCTGTTACGCCGCAGGAAAAAGAACGGCTTTTCAAGAAATTTTCCAGGCTTGATACTGCTGAGACTAAGCAAGCTAAAGGCACCGGTTTGGGGCTGTTTATCACTAAGGAGATCATCGCCAAACACGGCGGAGAAATCTGGATTGAGCCGAAGGAACAGGGAAACTCATTCATATTTCAGATAGAAAAGGACATTTAATACAAACACAGATAAATACTCCCATTACAGGAGAATATTATGGCTAAGAAAAAGATTGTCTGGGTCGATGACGACGAGGATATTATCACAGCTTTTCAGCCGCATTTTGAAAAGCGGGGCTGGCAGATACTTTCAGCTTCATCCGCCGAGCAGGGTAAAACTCTTATCCAGCAGGAAAAGCCCGACCTTATTATCATGGATATCATAATGGCAGGAGAACATGGATACGCTGCTATTAAAGACCTTAAGAACGAGCCGGGCCTGGCAAATGTGCCCATAGTCATCTATAGCGGAGTAACTCATAGATGGGGAGAGACTACCGCAAGCCGTTTAGATGCTGTTCGAACTGAAGCCGATGCGTTCGTAGATAAATCAGAGAAACCGAGTGTTCTGATCAACACGGTCGAACAACAACTTGAATGATAAGCAAAGAAATTGTAGGGTGTGCATCGCACATCGATAAAGTAAAGGTGGGCACGGCCCACTCTACAATCTAATTTGTAAAATGAAAGTTCATTAGAATTATGAATCTCGAAAGTTTTTTCAATCCACAGTCAGTCGCTATAGTTGGCGCTTCTCGCCAGAAGGGCAAAGTCGGGTACGAAATCCTGACTAATATGATAGCCGCCGATTATAAAGGCAAAATATTCCCCATCAATCCGAACACCGACAGCATTGAGGGTTTAAAATGCTATCCAGACCTTGCATCTATTGGTCAGGTTCCTGAACTGGTAATTATTATTGTGCCTGCGAAAATTGTCCCGGTTGTTATGCAGCAATGCGCGAAAGCCAAGGTCAAATCAGTCATTATTATCACGGCTGGCTTTAAAGAGGTCGGCAAGGAAGGAAAACTGCTCGAAGAACAAATTATTCAAATTGCAAAACAGGCCAATATCAGGATAATCGGCCCAAATTGTCTCGGCGTGATAGCACCAGCCAATAAATTAAATGCCAGCTTCGCCGGCGTCCTGCCGGCTGAAGGAGTAATAGGCTATGTCTCCCAATCCGGGGCGCTATTAGCAGCGATCCTTGATATGGCCAATGCAAATGATATAGGTTTCAGTAAACTCGTCAGTATCGGCAACAAAGCAGATATAGATGAGCTGGATGTAATAAAAGCTCTCGGAGAAGACCAGGATACGAAAGTCATTGCCGGCTACCTCGAAAGTATTACTAACGGCAATGAATTTGTAAGACAGGCAGAGCGCATCTCTCATAATACACCAATACTATTGATAAAATCCGGAGCAAGCGAAGCGGGAGCAAAAGCCGCCTCATCCCATACGGGCAGCCTTGCAGGCGGTGAAGTCGCTTACGAATCGGCTTTTGCAAGGGCAGGGATTATCCGCTGTAACTCAATAAAACAGCAGTTTGATTTTGCCCAGGCTTTGGCTTTTCAGCCACTTCCCGCGGGTCCCAGCGTTGCAGTTATAACAAACGCCGGCGGGCCTGGCATTATGGCCGCCGACGCCGTCGAAGCAAAAGGCCTTACCTTCGCAAAGCTAAGTGAGGAAACAGTTAACAAATTATCCGCAAATCTTCCCCCTGCTTCGAACCTATACAACCCTATTGACATTCTGGGCGATGCACTTGCGGACCGCTATGAGTTTGCTCTCGACGTTGTCATCAAAGATCCCAATGTCGATACAGTCCTGATATTATTGACTCCACAGGCGATGACCGAGGCCGCAGCGACAGCGAAGGCAATCGTCAAAATAACTCATCAATATTCAGCAAAACCTGCTCTTGCTTGCTTCCTCGGAGCCGAAAAGGTTGAAGAAGGAATAAGGATTCTGCGTGACGGTAAAATTCCGTGTTATGATTCTCCGGAAAGTGCGGTTGCAACAATCAAGGCGATGGCCGATTACGTTAGATGGCACAACAGGCCCAAGAGAGTTGTGAAGCTCTTTCCGGTCAACCGAAGAAAAGTGGAGAACATTATCGAGAGGCATCTGCGGCGAGGCGACCAAGAGATAGGCGAGACCGATTCAAAAGCGATATTGCAGGCATACGGTTTCAAAACGCCCGAAGGCTCAATTGCCAATACTCCCGATCAGGCTGCTAACATAGCCGAGCAGCTTGGCTACCCTGTCGTATTGAAAATCTGGTCGTCGGAGATTGTGCACAAATCCGATGTGGGCGGAGTCAAGCTCGGCTTAAACAGCGCAGAGCAAGTAAGAGATGCGTTCGACCTGATGATGTATCGAATACCAAAAAAGCAGCCGGACGCCAACATTCTCGGCGTGCTCGTGGAGAAGATGTACAAACTCGGAAAAGAAGTTATCCTCGGAATGAATCGCGACCCGCATTTCGGCTCCTTGATGATGTTCGGCATGGGCGGGATAATGGTGGAAGTTATGAAAGACGTCTCTTTCTATTTGGCGCCGCTGACAGCCGAGGAGGCAAAACAAATGCTTATCAGCACTAAAACGTATCAGATTCTAAAAGGCGTTCGCGGCCAGGAAGGCGTTGACATTGATGCAATAGCCGAAGGATTGCAAAGGCTTTCACAATTGGTGACGGAATTTCCGCAGATTCAGGAATTGGATATAAATCCATACATGGTTGGCCCGCCGGGCACAACGCCCATCGCGGTCGACGCAAGAATGAGTGTAAAATAAGATTAGTACCATATCATAAAGTATTGGATGGCATAGATTCATATGGTGTTACTGTAGAAATATTCATGGCAATAGGGTTAAATTCTAAATTCTAATATCTAAATCCTAAACAAATTCAAATGACAGAAATTCAAATCACTAAAACAAATTGTTTTGAAAATTCGAGCATTTAAATTTAGATATTGTTTAGGATTTAGGATTTAGTGCTTAGGATTTTTGATTTCAAGTTTCTGTTTTACCCTCTTACGGGAGTTTCTATGCAAGAATTCAACTGGAAAGAAAAGTATAAAGAAAAAATTGGTACCGCTGCCGCGGCGATGAAACTGATTAAGCCAGGTAACAGCATATTCATAGGGACAGGCTGCGCTCAACCGCAGCATTTGGTCAATGCCCTCGTTGAGCACTCCAGCCATATTTATGACGCCCATATCATCCATCTGCTGACAATGGGAGTAGCACCGTATGCCGATGAGAAGTTCCGTGAAAAGTTTAAGATGAATACCTTCTTCATCGCCGACAATGTCCGCGGTGCTCTGCGTAGAGGCATCGGCGACTATACGCCGATATTCCTGTCCGAGATACCTTACGAATTTGAAAGCGGCCGGATTCCCATTGATGTAGCACTGATTAGCATAACGCCGCCCGATGCGAACGGCCTGTGCAGCTTCGGCGTATCCGTGGACATCGTCAAGTCCGCCGCAGCCAATGCCAGGTACACCATAGCGCAGGTCAACAGCAAAATGCCCCGCACGTTTGGCGACAGTTTCATCCACGCCAACAGGCTCGATATGATGGTTCCTCTTGATGAAGACATCATCGAGGTACCGGTGGCCGAATCCGGTGAGACTCTACAACGTATCGGCCAAAACATCGCCAGGCTTGTCGAAGACGGCAGCACAATCGAGTGCGGCATAGGACGCATACCGCAGGTTTTAGCTGAGTATCTCAAAGACAAAAAAGACCTCGGCATTCATACCGAAATGTTCAGCGACTGGATAATCGACTTAATCGAATGCGGCGCTATTACCTGTGCAAAGAAAACCCTCAATCGCGGCAAGGTGGTCGCCAGCTTTTGCATGGGTACACGAAGGCTTTACGATTATATCAACAACAATCCATTTTTCGAATTTTATCCCACAGAATACGTTAACGACCTAAATATCATCAGCCAGCATGATAAGATGGTGGGAATCAACGTTGGTTTGGAAATAGATTTGACCGGCCAGGTCTGCTCCGACTCTTTAGGCTATCATTTTTACAGCGGTATCGGCGGACAGGTCGATTTCATTCGCGGTTCCGCACGAAGCAGAGGTGGAAAAGCCATTATCGCGATGCCTTCCACAGCAAAAAAGGGCGCTATCAGCAGAATTGTCCCGCATCTGACCGAAGGTGCCGGCGTAGTCACCACCCGTGGAGACGTCCACTACGTTGTCACTGAATACGGCATTGCATATCTTCACGGCAAAAACATCAGAGAGAGAGTTCTTGACCTTATCAACATCGCCCATCCGAAATTCAGGAAAAAGCTCTCCCAGGCTGCCAAAGCACAAAACTATATTTACGAAGACCAGATAGAGGTGGTCTCGGATCAATTGCACTACCCTGAAGAGCTGGAACATTACGATACTCTAAAGGACGGCACGGAAATCTTTTTCAGGCCTATCAAACCGACCGATGAGCCGGCCCTGGCGGAAATGCTGTATTCACTGAGCGATCAGTCCGTGCGGACACGCTATATGACACGGACAAAGGCCTTTCCTCATCGGGACGTTCAGCAGCTAACTAATATTGACTACAAAAATGATATGGCCATCGTAGGCGTCGTGCCGGGAGTATCCGGCGATGAGATTGTAGCGGTAGGCCAATATTTTCTCGACCCCAAGACGCAGGCCGCCGAAGTTGCCTTTGTTGTGCAGGACGAATGGCAGCAAAAAGGAATGGGGACGTTCCTGCTGGACTATATCACTCAGATCGCAAAGCAACGCGGCGTAAAACGCTTCTACGCAAAAGTGCTGCCAAACAATAAACCCATGCTGGTCATATTTCACAACTCCGGCTACAAAGTAAATACCGAATTTGACGGTGAGGTCTATAACATTACATACGACTTGACCGGGAAAAAAGGGTAGACTTAACTTCCTCTGTTGTTAATCGTGAAAGGTAATTAATTGATATGGCTATTATGGACAAGTATACATTTATGGACATTAGCTATACTGTGAAGTCGTGAGTAGTTTTAAAAATATAGATATTGTTATGACCTTGTGTAACAATATCTTTAAATCGGAGAAAAGATATGCTTACTTCGGTAATTAAATTTTTTGAAGCCGTAATAACAGAACAGATATTGGGCGACCCCGTCTGGGCAACAGTAGCCTTGATAGGACAGATAATATTCGGAGGACGCTTTATCCTTCAATGGATAGTCAGCGAATACAAGAAAAAGTCTTATGTGCCGACGGCTTTTTGGTTTATGTCTCTGGCAGGCAGCTTAATCCTCCTTAGTTACTCTGTGCACATAAAAAATCCTATTTTCATGCTTGCATTTTCCTTAAACACGCTTATATATCTGCGTAATCTTCATCTGATTTATAGGGGTGCCGGCGGAGGTACAATAACAGCCGTGAGCAGGACAAACAGTTGAGATGTTAGCAAAGGACATGGTATGGCAGGGAACGAAGTCGATAGCAAAATAACAAGGTGGTTTATCACCGGCGGTGTATTGATGTTAGCAGCAATCAACGCATCCTGGATGCTTTCCTCGAGAACATTAGATAACCATGAGTGCTTAGTTTCGGTTACCGCACGCGAGATGCTGGAAAGCGGTGATTGGATATTACCCACCTGCAATGGACAGCCCAGGATTAACAAGACACCGCTTAGCTATTGGCTTGTGGCGGGTTTAGCCAACTTAACTGGTAAAATTGATGAATTTACTACGCGATTACCCAGTGCAATTTCTGCGGTCTTATCCGCGATGGTCATTCTATATTTTGTAAGCCAATGGCTTTCTTTCAGAATTGCAGCTCTCTCAACGGCTGTTTGGGTGACATCGCTAAGTTATATTCGCTGCTCACATATTGCCAGGCCCGATATGGTGCTTGCGTTTTTCATAATTGTTTGCTTGATGAGCTTCTATTCAGCAATTATCGCCAGCAGTCGCAAGAGTCAGGTTATCTATATGCTGGTTTTCTGGATAAGTCTCGGATTTGGAAACCTTGCCAAGGGGCCGGCGCCGCTGGCATACGTTTTTGTCCCGGTGCTCTCGTATGTTTTGATAAATCGTCAGTGGAAAATGCTTGTAAAATTGCTGCCTATTG
>Ga0315541_1001077_pt1 | contig 26496 bp, 27 predicted proteins | sample SalMarSW160190MG_FD_203095 | JGI IMG/M metagenome (GOLD analysis project Ga0315541, IMG submission 203095) | Salt marsh sediment microbial communities from the Plum Island Ecosystem LTER, Massachusetts, United States - Salt Marsh Sediment SW1601-190 ...
CCTCGATGGTCTCGAATATCAAATTTCGAGACTGTGGGTCCACACCAACAGTCGGCTCATCAAGCAGTAGAAGTGGCGGCTCGTGCAAGAGAGAGCAGACCATATTAAGCCGTCGTTTCATTCCTCCGCTATATTTAGAGACACGCTCTTTGCTGCGCTGCGACAGCCCTGCTATTTCAAGGCAATTGCTGATACGCTCTTTTAACTTTCGCCCTCTTAGTTCATATATCCTGCCGAAAAAACGCAGATTCTCTTGAGCCGAAAGCTCCTCATATAATGCCAACGTTTGTGGAACAACCCCTAAAGATAAGCGTACCTCAGGCACGGTAGGGTCGGCTTTGCCATCGAGCGATACTGTACCCTGGTCAGGCCTGGTGAGTCCACAGAGTATGTTAATTGCGGTGGTTTTACCAGCTCCGTTGGGCCCCAGCAGCCCAAAGGTTTCACCTTTGTTCACCTCAAAGCTTACATCGTCCAGAGCAACAATGTTTCCAAATCGCTTCTTCAAATTGTCGACCTTGATCATACGAGCCCTCAGAAATTTAAGATTTACGATTGCCGATTGCCAATTGAAAATCGAAATTGAAAATTGAAAATCAGCCTTTCTACTGTGCACACCTTACGGCTGCTCCGTTAGTGAGCGTGGGTCCATAAAGTGCAGCAGATAATCTGGGCCGCCGGCCTTAGTGCCGACGCCGGACATCTTGAAGCCGCCGAAAGGCTGTATTTTTACCAGAGCACCGACACAACCACGGTTCAAGTACAGATTGCCTACGCGGAACTCTCTACGGCATCTTTCCAGGTGCTCCCGATTTCGGCTAAACACTCCACCGGTCAGAGCAAATCTGGTGGAATTGGCCCACTCAATAGCCTGGTCGAAGTCCCTGGCCCGCATCACAGCCAGCAACGGCCCGAAGACTTCTTCCTGAGCCAGCCGGTCTTCGGGGGTTATGCCTTCCACAATGGTCAATGGAACATAGTAGCCCTTCTGCGGTACCGAGGCCCTAAGGGCAATCGTACCTTCCTTCGCCGCAAGCTCAATATATTCAAGAATCTTTTTCACAGCAGCCTGGTCGATGACCGCTCCCATATAATTTTCGGGGTCTTCGGCTGGACCAATTTTTAGCTTGCGAGCCGCCTCGACCAAACGTGGCACAAACTCATCATATATCTTGTCAAGCACTATAAGACGAGAGCAGGCCGAGCACTTCTGTCCCTGGTAGCCGAAAGCCGAATAAAGTACAGCAGGTATCGCCTTATCGATATCAGCATCTTCATCGATTATCATGACGTTCTTGCCGCCCATTTCGCAGACAACTTTCTTTACGCAGGGCTGATTTTCAGGAGTTCGACCGGCTCTTTCTATGATTCTAAGGCCCACTTCCATAGAGCCGGTGAAAGCAATAATGCTGACCTTAGGGCTATCCACCAGAAAATCACCGATAACCGAGCCACGTCCCGGAGTATAGTTAAAAACGCCCGCTGGAAGGCCGACTTCACTGAACAGCTCTACCAAGTGATGGCCTACTACGGGCGACTGATTGGACGGCTTGAAAACCACGCAATTACCGGTAACGATAGCTGCTGCGCACATCCCACAACTGATGGCAAAAGGAAAATTCCACGGTGCTATGACTGCTGCGATGCCCTTGGGCTGATAAAAATATTGATTAATTTCGCCTGCGTAGCTGCCCATATCCTGCGGCTGGCCGAAGCGGATCATCTCGCGAGCATAGTAATCTAAAAAATCGATGCCCTCAGCCAGGTCGTTGTAAGCCTGGGCCCACTGCTTGCCTTCCTCAAGGACTTGCCAGGCAGAGAATTCGTATATTCGTTCGCGTGCGATTGCAGCGGCTTTAACCAAGTATTCGGCTCTCTTGCCAGGTGGAGTATCGCGCCAGCTTGGAAGGGCATTTTGTGCAGCTATCAGGGCATCTTCAACCTCCTTTGTGCCTGCCTGGCAAACCCGGCCAACGACCTCATCCGGATTCGCAGGATTTATCGAATCAATAACCTCATCAGTAACTACATCTTTACCACCGATATAAAGAGCGTAGCTCTTGCCTAATTTTTTTCTAACCGCGGCAATTGCACGGGGGAAAGCTTGCTTGACCTTGGGGTCGTCACAACCCGGAAAGATTCTCTCATTTTTGAAAGCCGGTAATTTCAACTCTGATGCAGTTTCATTTTGCTTTTTGTTCATTTTCTGCAACATCCTTTCATAATTTCAATAAATTGGTTATTGGTAATGGCGTAAGCCATGCTGTGCATTACCAATTTCCAGTTACCAGTTACCATTTTCTAACCACTGGAAAGCTCCCGGCTTCTCTCGGCTGCGCGTTTCACAGCAGCAAAAACCACTTCATCGAAATTTCTGTCAGCAAAGACCTTAAACGCTGCCTCGGTAGTGCCGTTTGGCGTAGCGACCTTCTTGGTAAGATGAGCTGGTGTTTCACCTTTTTCGTCCGCCCTCTCGGCGAGTAGCGCGGCACCTTTAGCAGTTTGCAGAACCAGGTCTTTAGCTACATCTTCCGGCAGGCCTAACTCGACGCCTGCTTTTATCATCTCCTGCATTAAAAGGAAAAAATAAGCGGGTCCTGTCCCGCTTATTGCGGTAACTGCATCGAGTAAATCCTCATCCTCTACAACAATAGCCTCGCCCACTGAAAGGAAAATCAACCTTGCTATTTCCACTTTCGTTCTTGCTTTCTCATTAGCAAACAGAACACTGGCACCCTCGTCAACCCAGGCCGGCATATTTGGCATTACACGGACTATCGCGACGTCACCCAGAACAGCAGAAATATTAGCGGTCTTGATACCAGCCGCGATGGATATTATAAGAGCATCCGGCTTAATTGCATCCTTAATACTATCCAAAGCATCAGTCATATTCTGCGGCTTGACGCTTAAAACCAGAATATCGGCTTTCGATGCCAGCTCTGTGTTACTCTTCGTAGTCCTGACGCCGTAGTGTTCTCGCAGATACGAGAGCCGCTCAGGCCGAACATCGCTGGTAAAAACAAGGCCCGGCCTATAAACATTTGCTTTTAGCACACCATTTATCATAGCTTCAGCCATGTTACCGCTACCGATAAAACCTATTGTGTCCACTTCTTTCTCCTTGTTATATTCGATACTAATCTTATAATTTTCAACAGAATGTTCTTTGCATTAAATATTAAAACCAAATGGGGAGAAAATCAATGCAAAAAAAGGTTAAATATGAACAAGCAATCAAGACCAAGTACCCGGAACAAGTTGTAATAGCAATCGCTAAAGACAGAGCCGGCAAGGCCAATCCAATTACGCTCGGCTGGACAATGATTGCATCAGGTGAGCCGCCGATGATGGCCATTGCTGTTGCAAAGACTCACTATTCAATAGAGGCTATAACATACTCAGAGTGTTTTACTATCGCCTTTCCGTCTTCTGAAATGGCTGAGGCCGCCTTATTTTTCGGCTCAAAATCCGGCCGGAACATCGACAAATTTGCAGAGTTTGAATGCAAGACGGAACCAGCAAAGAAAATCGACTCGGTCCTGCTCAGTGATGCTGTGGCTAATTTTGAGTGCACGCTGGAATCACAAATGGTTGCCGGCGACCACGTAATTTTCGTGGGCAAAATTGTTGCATCTCATACCAATACAGAGCCGACCAAGCGGCTTTATACGGTCGGGCCAGGACACAAACTGGGACCGACCTCATAAAAATCTGCCCGAAACAGTCCTATTTGACAGAAGCAACTTTGTTTAATATAATCATATTATGATTTCAGAACAGGACAAAACGAAAATAATAGATATTGCTCGCCAATACGACGTTCGGGAAATTTTGCTGTTTGGCTCGAGCGCCGATCCAAATAGGCAAGCAAACGACATCGACCTAGCTGTTATAGGTATTGCACCCGAAGAATTCTTTGATTTTTATGGAGAGCTACTTTTTGCTTTATCCAAGCATGTCGACCTTATAGACCTGTCAAGTGATACTAAGTTCAATAGATTAGTTTATCGAGACGGAATCCGACTGTATGGCAGAAGTGCATGAACAGGTTGAAGCAGAGTTAGAAAACATCGAACGCGTTCTCGCAGAATTGCCTGCCAATGATTTGCTGTCGAAGCTCTCGTCTCTTGAAATAGCAGGAGTTGCCGCTCTTATTCACAATTTTTATAATGGCATAGAGAACATTCTTAAGCTAATCGTCATTTCCTCTGGCAAAACACTACCTGATAGCCCATCATGGCATCGAGACCTGGTAACCATAGCGACAGAAAATAATATCATTTCTGAATCGACCGCTAAAGAACTGAGGCGATATTTGGCATTTAGGCATTTTTTTAGCCATAGCTATTCGTTTGAACTCGATAAGAAGCGCATTAGTAACCTCGTTAAAGATATTCGAGTGATATTTGATCGCTTTAGATATGACATAAATAAAGCACTTGAAAAGATTTAGTAGATACATATTTCTTATTTAGCCCCGCCGATCCGTGTCTATTGAGGCAGGAGATCTATTGTAAATTTTTTGAATTCGATAACGCTCGCTTGATAGCGCGTAGCTCGGAAATGACAGGCCAAGGCGTTCGCATCAGTTTCAATCGACTGTCAATATCGCAGGTCCATTCTATCGGAAATTCCTTTATCCTGTAGCCTTGTTTTTGCGCCCGCAGGATAATTTCAATATCAAACATAAAACCGTCACTGATGCACTGGCTGTATAATTCTCTGGCCACATCGCCTTTGTATATTTTGAAGCCGCATTGTGTGTCGGTCAGATCTGCTGGGATTTGCAGAAGTTTTTTGATTAACCACTTAAAGAGCCTTGACGAGATTTGCCTACGCCACGGCTGGCCCTGTTGAATATCACTTTCTATTAGTTTTCTTGAGCCGTGTGCGATATCGCAGGAGCCATCCTTTAACATTTCCAAACCCAGCAAGACATTTCCGTAGGGCACACAATAGCCGCTGTCGGCGAACATCACATACTCACCACTTGTCTCTTTTATGCCGGCTCGAACAGCGTAGCCTTTGCCGCAATGCTGCTCATTTCGTATGACCTTCAGTGTTATACTCGGCGGAACCTTAACGCTTTTTGCGATTTTGCTGGTTCCGTCTGTACTGCCGTCATCGACGACGATGATTTCTCCCTGGAAATTATTGCCTTCCAGGAATGTTGCTGCCATCTCAATATCGAAAGCAATCTTTAAACTTTCGTTTAGTGCCGGTATGACGATAGATATATCCATACTACAGTATTATAAGGCCCCAAGGCCGTTGAACAAAGATGAAATTTGCCTGACGGCAGTCAAGGCTCGATTCTCGATGAAAGATAGGTGTCCGTCAAGATTGTTAGTAAAACCTGAAGACATAGATGGGTGTCATTTCGACCGTAGGCCCACCATAGGTGGGCCGAAGTGGAGAAATCTTCTTTGAAGGCAGATCTCTCCGCTCGGCCTTGCAGCCTCGGTCGAGGTAACAAAAGGGAACCAGCCTTTATCGATTGAGATAATAGACAGTTGAAAGACCACACTTTACTTACAAATGTGACGTGCACCCAGGCTTGATTCTCGCCTACGACTTGATTGGGGGATATCAAGTATCGAGTATCCTATATTGAGGTGGTTTTTTCTTGACGTCTTTTATCCGAATAAGATAAACTATTATTTAACAATGGCGAGACATCAGAAAGGAAGGTGTGGTATGAAAGCCGTTTACATTCTCAGCTCAAGATTTCTGCTGTTTAGTTTTGTCGTTGGCCTTATGCTTCTCAGCGTTTGTAGAGCAGACGAGCTGGTTTCTGATTTTAATGGTGATGGGATCGTAAATCTTTCGGATTTTTCAATACTTACCCAATACTGGCTGCAGGGTGAACCATCGGTTGACATTGCTCCGACGCCTTTGGGCGATCAAATTGTAAATTACAAAGACCTGGCTGTCTTGGCCGAGCACTGGCTCGAAACAGAAACTGTCTATATACAATGGCTGGCTCATTCAAGTGTCAAAGTCTGGGCAGGTGACGTGGTGGTTTACGTTGACCCGCGGAACTTAAGCGTGTCACCACATGATGCGACGCTGGTGTGTGTTACGCACAGTCACAGTGACCATTATCAGCCGGCGGATATTGCCAAGGTATCGGGGCCGGAAACGTTATTCATCGCACCGGCTGATGTTGTCACACTATACGGCAGAGGTCAGACAATTCTGCCGGGGCAGATGATGCAATTTGACGGCTTTAGTGTGACGGCAGTGCCAGCGTACAACACCAATAAACCGAACCATCCGAAGTCGAATAATTGGGTTGGTTATATAATAGAGCTCGCCTCTAAGCGGATTTATATTGCCGGTGACACCGATCTGATAGAGGAAATGAAGACTCTTGGACATATCGACGTGGCGTTTTTACCTGCGGGCGGCGCATATACAATGAACGCGCAGGAAGCGGCGGAGGCCACAAAATATATCAATCCCACATTAGCCATACCATACCACTGGGGCCAGAATGTAGGCACCATAAGAGATGCCGAGACATTCGCTGAATTAGCCGCTTGCAACGTTAAAATCATGTCACCCGGCGAAATTATAAGTTCAGATGATTGGCTGAAAGATTTTTCACTTGTCGCGCATTGGAAGCTGGATGAAACAACCGGCCTCATAGCGCAAGACAGCGCCGGAGATAAACACGGCACTTTGAACGGTAATCCTATTTGGCAGCCGGACAGCGGCAAAATAGATGGAGCGTTGCAGTTCGATGGGGATGGCGATTATGTGAGTACACCTCTTGTGTTGAACCCTGCAAGTGGAAGATTCAGCGTTTTTACCTGGGTCAAAGGAGGTGCGCCGGGACAGGTTATTATTTCAAAAACAGGTGGAGCGAATTGGCTTTTAGTGGATATCTCTACCGGCAATCTGATGACCGAGCTAAAAGGAACCGGACGCAATATCCGGACGCTGGCCTCACAAACTATAGTCACGGATAGCGACTGGCATCGAGTGGGACTCGTTTGGGATGGCTCTAATCGCGTGCTGTATGTCGATGATGTGGAGGTTGCCGGAGACATGCAAGGTAATTTAGCAGGTTCAGACAGTGGTTTGTTTATAGGTGCGGGGAGAAATCTAGAACCAGGAAGTTTCTGGACCGGCCTGATTGATGATGTGCGAATCCATAATCGAGCTGTAACGCCTTAGAATCATCGTGACAAGGAAAAACGCTACCCAGGATAAAATTTTAATACAGATTAGCATTTCGGATAATCTAACAATACGTTCAATCCACCTCACGAAGATAACTTGCAAAGAGTTAATAAATGCTAAATTTTCTGAACTTTACTTGTAATCAGCACGGATTTCACAGACTTTTGCAAAATATTTAAAAAAACCTGTAGATTAGAAACCCTATATATAGTAGATTCTATAATTTGGAGAACTATATATTGTTTTCTGATAGTATTATGTGTAAAAACAAGCTGAGGGATAAGATATTTTAGATTTTTTGTCGATTTTTATAGACTCTGCCTGAAAGTTAAGTTATAATTAAACTATCGGCAAACAAATGACGATGGAATACGTAACAGATCCTATAGATGACTACTTGGTTAAGGGGCCTTGCGCAGCTGTTGCTTATGCTCGTCGCACTAATGGCAAGAGACCAGCTCTCGACTACATAGAAAACTTGGAGAAGGAAGATCAGGCAAAACTGGCCAAGCGGTTCATAACAATGGCGCAAATTGGTAAGATTTGGAACGATAAACAATTCAAGAAGCTTGGTGGAAGAAGTGGCAAGGTATGGGAGTTTAAGGTCCATCCAAAAGTTCGCGTTCTATGCTTTCAGCTTGGGAAAACTTGGTTTCTGACGCACGGATTCGATAAGGAGACTGGCGATACACCACGAAAAGAAATTGGCCGTGCAGAGCAGATAATGAAAGAACATATATCTTTAATGCAAAAATAATAAAAGTGGAGAACTGTTTATGGCCAAGAACTTCATTCAAAAGCTCATGTCTGATGAGGAAGGTAGGAAACTTTACTTTCGTGAGGATCTAATATTTGAGATCACAGAAGCTATTTGCAAAGCCATGAAAGAAAAACAAGTTACTAAGTCAGAACTTTCCCGTCTTGCAGGTGTGAGTAAGAGCAATATTACTCAACTACTGAGTGGCGACCAGAATATGCGACTGACGACGGTGTCCGACCTCTTGTATGCGCTCGATTCAAAGTTGCAGGTCGTCGCCGTTCCGATAGATATTGACAGAATCCTGGAGATGACTACTCCGACTGGGGATGACCATTGGATTCCTGCAAAAGAGTTCATTGTCGAAGAATTAGAATATAACGAACTAATCAAACAAGAAGGGACAAAATTTACTCAGGCGGCTTAAATCATGGCGAAAAAAAAACGAAAAATTAAAGGTATACAAACAAAAAGCACGTTCCCTGGGCTAATGGTTTCTGATCGAGTAGAGTTAAAAGATATCCGCTTAATAAGCTCCAAGTGTAGTCAAATACCTGAAGCCACCATGGGCAAAAAGACGTACAATATCGACTATTCAGCTAAAGTTCATGCAGACAAGGAGAATGGCTACATTATTGTCATTCCCGAATTTCACTTCGAAGCTTTTAGTCAAAGCAAAACCCAAAAACCAGCTATTCTCATCGATGCTTCTTTTGTTTTGTCTTATAAGATAGACAACTTTAAAGGTCTAACCCAGAAAGGATTTGAGCAATTTGCGAATCTGAATGGTATTTACAACGCTTGGCCATATTGGCGTGAATTCATACAAAATACTCTTGTCCGAATGGGTTTACCTTCTCTTTCGATCCCCGTTTTTAGGATTGTGGAACCGCCCAAAGAGAAAGCACCGGAGAAAAAAATGACAAAGAAAGCTTCAGGTAAAATATAGACTTCGCATCGTTTGATGCAGATTGTATATGGTCTACTAAGAACGATTGCTTTTTGAAAAGTAAATACGGGGGCGAACGGCTTCGACCGGATGACGGATTGGTAAGCTGCATGTCCAGGACGCCGGTTGGCCTGGCTAATCATCCGGCAACAAAACTTAAATGGCAACTATCAGTTGCGCATGGCTGCCTAATTGGTAGCCCGTCCTGCCGAGTCTTGCCTGTGGGCCTGGTAAGGGCGTCAGACAGCAGGCTGGCCAAGCCGGTTTTTCGGGCCGGCAAGGTAAGATTATTTCCGAAATAGCCGAGCCAAGAGCCTGTCGTTTGGCGTTTGGTGAGGCGAAACAACAATAAAGCGACTAAGCATGTAGAAGCTTATCTTGAAGCATCACGGGACGGGGGTTCGAATCCCCCCGCCTCCATTACCCCCAACTGGTTGTAATTCTTTGCCATCTAATAACTTGGATTCTACTGCTACAGACTCGACATGCTTGCGTTGCACGCTCATAGCACACCTTTGGGTGAAGGAAAATTGGGTTTGTTTGGCTTTGTTTTCCCGGCCTGCAGAGGCGCGGCTCATTTTCACAATCCTTTTGCAAATAGTAGTTTACACTCATTCGGGCTTTTTTGAAATTGGCTTTGTTTTGCATAAAATAGGGCCGATTTGTACCTGTGGCAGTCTTAGGGACTCCTTACGAAGAGCTAAAGGATTCTCGACAGTTGTAGAACGTAGGGTGCGAAACCTCGCACCATTTCCATATCCCAATATAATCTGATTTTACCGTCCTCTGTCCTTCCTTCTTCGCTAAAGCTATGAAGGAAAAGCCGTCCTCTGTCATCTGTTTTTAATATCCGCTAACCGTGACATGCTACACGAAATACGCAATGCGCTATACGATATCACATTATACAATATTAAGTGTTAATTTTCAAGTAAAATCTTTTCTCGATCCTCGCCTGCCCTGAGCTTGTCGAAGGGATTCTTGCCTGTCCTGAGCGCCAGTCGAAGGGATACTTTCCTGTCCTCCGTCATCCGTCTTCTGCCCTCTGTCTTCTGTTTTATTTTACTCGTCTTGGAGAAAGCCAAGCCGTAGCCAGATTGGCCAGCCGCAGGTCGTGAGCTTTGTCGAAAGACCACAGAGGGCGGAAATTGTTTTTGTGACTTTGGGATGGCAGCTTCCAAAAAGCTATCCTTGCAGATTATTATTTATTACCTTTAAGTTTCTTGCTCTGTGGTTTTTGAAGATAGTTTTCCCTGCTAATCACCTTATGTCGGGTTTCCTGTTCGAGTTTTTTGCGCGCTATGCCGGCGACATTTCCGCCTCGCCGCGCGACGCTCTTGTTTTCATCAAAACCATCCGGGCGCTCAACCTTTGTAATCTGCGTTGTTGAAGCCTCGCCGAGCATGGAGAAAATAAGTTCCAAATCAGTCATGTGGTCACGCAAGTTTTCCCGTTTCAATCCTTTAAGTTTTTTGTATTGGCTGGGAGTAAGGCCGAAGGCCGCCTTGGATATCTCGGCTGTTAAAATTTCGTATTCCTTTTCTTCTTTGACACCATGATTTTTCCATTCATCGGTAAGCTCTTCGCGGATCGCGATACCACGCATACGTTTTTCAATCCAGTCATCGCTATATCCTTTGGCTTTATATAAAGCCCTTGTGCGTTTAGTCGCAATTTCAGGGTCTTCGATTTCCTGCACCCGTTCATAGCCAACTTTAGCCAGCCAAAGCTTAAAAGGCTCCGCCTTGGGCGATGGAATCGACTGAATTATACGAAAAATGCCTTCGGTATTTGCGCAATTTGTCTTGCGTATCTTGCCATCCGGTGCTGTCAACTCAAGGGGGGTACAAATTGTACCCCAGTAGGAACTCAATTCAGGATCGCGTTGTCTCATTTTCTTGATATATTGCTTTGTATCAGTGCTGTCCGTTAGCGCAGCAACAACATCCGTTATCGAGAACCACCATTCGTTATTGTGAATGGTTTTTCTGATTTCTTTCTTCCTAAAAACAGCTATTTTCGTTGTGGGTATTAATTCATTTGCCATTCTTATTCCTCTAAAAACGTGACTTACTTTCAGTAACCAACGGCATATGAAACATAAATTAGTAGTAATTGTTTAGCGTCAAATTGGAGGTTTATAGATTATGATTCATTCTAAGATTTTTTTTGAAACCTGTTCAATTATCGCGCTCGATTTCCCTTTTGGTAATTTTTTGAGAAAATTGAGAATCATCTTGACGATTTTCTCTTCTTCCTCTTCTATGTTAAATAATCTCATCACAGGATTATCAAAAACATCTTCCATCAATTTCTTTACAAAATCGGCTTCCACTTGATCTTCTTTTCGCATTCGGACTAATAGGTCTCGATAAGGTTCAATACTCAAGCTTATTGCTGATTTGAAAGCATATTCTTCTTCGGCTTGTCGTTCCTTCTTATATTGGGTGGCAGAAAAGAACATCAGAAAAGCTAAAGGTATCATAATAGCCAGACGAACGAAAAAGATTATGTCCGGTTTTGCTTCGCAAATCCACGCAACTAATAAAATCCCCCCAGCAAGTAGCACTGAAGTCACAACCACAGCCCACCTCCAAAATCTTGTCCCCTTGGAAAGAAACTCTTGTCGCTGGCTAAACACTCTAAATAGGCCACCACTAACCGCCTTAGTAAGTAACTCCTGTATTTGTTCTTGGTAGGAAATATTTTGCTTAATAATTTCGTCCGTTTTTGTTGAATACTCTGAGATTTTATTATCACATGTTTGTTTTAACTCGGAATAGTCAGCCTTTGCACTTTTAATGGAGTCCAGCATCTCTTTCTTATAGTTCTCTACTGTTGTGTAGAATTCATCTGCTGCCTTCTTTCGTTCATTAATCGCAGCTAATGTCTCATTTGCAGTGTTGTTTTTAGCGGTTATCTGAGATGCCGTTTGATTAGCATTGTCCAGTTTAGCCTGTATCTGGCTTATAAGGTTCTGAGCATTCTTGTTTTCTGCATCGATCGCGTTTTGGGTGGCAGCACTCTCTTGTTGGGTTTTCTTTATCTCTGCCAAAACTTGATTTGCAGTATCTAACAACTTTACAACGCCTTTATGTTTCTCCTTGGTAGACTGCTCAGTCTGAGTTATTTTATCTTTTAATTCCTTACTAACATTAACGTTAGAATCAAGTGTGGCCTTCTTTTCATTCACATTCTTTTGAAATTCCTGAGTCTTCTTGTCAATCTCATTGCTTAATTCGATTACCTTTTTCCCTAAGTTCTGAACATCTCTTTTGGCATTATCAAGAATTTGAATCAATTCTTTCGCTCTGAATCCAAAACTCACAATTCCGCTCTGCAAGCAAATTGCATAAAGTTTGTCTAAATTTTGTTGAAGTGATTTGCTCTGGGATTGGTCTTTTGCTAATAGAGCTTTTATCTGTGCATTTGCGTCTTTAACACAATTGCCAATTTGCTCAGTAATATATCTAGGAAAATAGTCAGCTTTCTCTCCTTTGTAAAAAGAAATGAGCGCATTAACCAAAAGGTTGGCATTTGAAATCGCGATCTCTAACCCTTCGACGGACTTGGCTAAGTTTAGGATCTCAGTGTTTCCTATAACTTGGTCAAGGTTTTTCTTCAATTCCTCAATATGTTCAAGCATCTAATCATCCTTTTATATTACTTTATGCTATATCTTTTCCACTTCCATTTGCAGGGCGGGCAAGCCCTATAAATCCAACCAGCATTTTTAATAATGAATGTTTAGAGTTTATTGCAATTTCTCCGCCATTCTCTGTTTCCAAAATTTGTTTACCGCAAATAATCTCAAACTACGCCAGAGGCGTATAAAAATGTTACTACTTAAGGCCAACAAATACAATCAGATTTTACCCAACAAAAAATTAGCAATGATGCCCCGTGATTTTGCAGCTATTCTGGTAAGGTATGTGATAAACTCAGGCGGAAGGTTGGGTGAGGCGTGTAAATTGTAACTCTAATGAAGGCCTGGTCACGAAAGCCTGCGACGTTTAGCCGTCTGACCGGCCCCAATTGATGATAAGCCACACGAGCGATCACAAGTCGCGAAACAGCCTTCCTGTCACCTCTATTATTTGTGTAGTCGTGTTTGCCCGGATATGGCCTGTTTTTTCATCGTAGATCCAGCCTACATCCTTTGCGTCCGCTGCTGCTATACCTGTGCAACCCTTCCTTGGTCCGATCGGCAAAGGCGGAACCTTCAACACATACGGGCCGTAAATATGTGTTTTATCCCTGGTGGCCTGCGCATGACCAAAGGCATCGGTGTACTGTGTAAGCTGCTTGACGATATTGGACACTAATGGATAAGTATTACTGTGCTCTGCGGCGAAGACCTCTATGGCATTGCGAAGCACCGCCAGGTCTCCTTCGAGGGCTGCCTCATCGGCGCCACGCGAACCTCGGCTCATACGAGGGATGGCAATTGCCGCCAAGACAGCCATGATTGCAATGACAATCACCAACTCGAGCAAGCTGAATGCACCATTACGGTAAAATCTTTTCTTGTCATATTCAGTCAACTTCGCACCCCGGCAGGAGTGTATCTATTTGTGACGTTGTTCATATCTTATAGAAATCGTCAAGATGACATGCCTTGTTGACAAAAAAAGTGGCAAGAATGTACATAAACGGCCTTTTTAATGGCCTCAAAATCCTTTTGACCCATATCAGAATAAATTTTGAGCCTTGTTTTAGCCCTCAGGCAAAGCATCAGGCGTTAAATTAAGGGCCTATCCGAATAACCCCTGAATTGCCGATATACTCAAAGGCAATGTTGTAAATCCGGCTTTAGACGGAATACCTTTGAAAGAGTTCAGGGACGTCAGATATATAATCCTATTTTTATGTAAAAAAATTTTCAAATGCATTTTCAGCCAGGAATTTGAGGTTTAGTGGCTTTATAATTCGCAAGAATAAGCCCATTTGGAGACAAACTGGAGACAAAGAAACCGAGTGGAAAAGTAAGGATTACTATTCCGAAAGTTAGCTTGCAGATTATACTAACAAGGAGTAACAACTGGCCTTTTATGAAATCATGATTCAGCTTTAGTAAGTAAATAACAATTCAAATCCAGACTCAATTATACTCCTCTGTCCTGTGCCGTACGATTTGGCCTTCAATCATGTAAATCACATCTTCTGCAATATTGGTGGTATGGTCGGCTATTCGTTCCAAATGGCGAGAGGCCGAAAGTAAGTGTATTAAAGCTGATATTTGTTTCGGATTTTTCAGAATGGCCTCCTGGACTTTTAAGTACATCTGGCTATTCATCTGATCAACCATATCATCACTTGCACAGACCTTATGAGCAAGCTCAGCATCATGATTAATCAGCGCATCCAGGCTTTTTTTTAACATCGACTGGGCATTATAGGCCATATCAACAAGATCGATTGAAATATTGATCCTGGGTTGACCTGCAAGAAAAACTGCTCTTTCAGCAATATTTACGGCTAAATCTCCGATGCGCTCAAGATCACTATTTATCTTCAGAACAGCAACGATAAAACGCAGATCAATTGCTACCGGCTGATGTAATGCAAGGATTTTCAGGCAGTCTTCCTCTATCTCAATTTCTGTGTTATCAATGTCAATATCATTGTCTATTATTTTTTGAGCCAGTTCAGCATCTCGTTTCTCGATGGACAATGTGGCGTCTCTTACAGAAGTTTCCACCGTCGCTCCCAAGGCCAGTAATTTCTTTTTCAGATTTTCGATTTCTCTTTGTAAGTGTTTAGCCATAACCTAACTCCGAAAAGTTATTTTTATTGTAATTTCAACCAAATCTTCCAGTGACATAATCTTCAGTTTGTTTTTTGCTTGGATTGCGGAATATCTTAACTGTCCGGTCGTATTCTATCAGTTCGCCTAAGCAGAAAAAAGCTGTTCTTTCACTGACTCTTGCAGCCTGCTGCATATTGTGGGTTACAATAACGATTGTATAATCGTTTTGAAGCTTATCTATCAGATCTTCTATTTTGCCTGTGGCTATCGGGTCCAGAGCCGAACAGGGTTCATCCATCAAAATGACATTAGGCCTGGTAGCTAAAGCGCGGGCAATACACAGGCGTTGCTGTTGACCGCCGGAAAAAGCTAAAGCCGACTTCTTCAAATCATCCTTCACCTCATCCCATAGTGCGGCGGCCTTGAGACTGTCTTCTACAATTTGCTGTAGTTGGGAACGATTCTTTACTCCCTGCAATTTCGGTCCGTAGGCAACATTATCAAATATGCTTTTGGGAAAAGGATTTGCTTTTTGAAACACCATGCCAACCTGCTGCCTGAGGTTAACCAGGTTGGTGTTTTTATCATACACGTTATATCCATTTACCAGCAATTTGCCCCGGACAAGCGTATTGGAGATAAGGTCGTTAATCCTGTTGATACTTCGCAGGAAGGTACTCTTACCACAGCCGCTTGGGCCGATTATGGCGGTTACACTACAAGGGTAAATTTCCATGGAAATATCTTTAACACCTACAGTGGAACCATAATAAAAGCTGAAGTTCTCGGCTTTTATTACGGCACATTTACAGTCCAGCTCTTTCTGTTTAATTGCAGAGTTTGCTTTCTGACTCAAACTTACGACGGATTTGATTTGGTCGGTATTAGTTTTCTTTTCTAAAGCGGATATCGGCACATTATCTTTGGCTTTTTGCATTATAATTAAATCCCTTTACCGATTTAATTTCCTCTTAGCTTTCTAAATACTCTTGCCCGCAGAACAATTGCTATAGTGTTAAGACAAAGTATAAGGAAAACAAGAGTTACAACCATACCATACTGATTATGAGGCACCATCATTGCAAGTCTGTCACCAACAGCAATATCATAACTGCCATAGGACAATGTTCTGGTCGGGTCAAACAGTGATTTTGGTAAAGGCCCAAGTGCAACAGCCCCGGTAAAAAGAATAGGGGCTGTTTCACCAGCAACCCTGCTGAGGCTTAATATTACTCCCGTTAGGATTCCCGGTAGTGCAACAGGCAAAGTTACCTTCACGAATGTCCTGAATCTGCTTGCTCCAAGTCCTAAAGAGGCTTCCTTGTAGCTCTGCGGGACTGAACGAATCGCTTCCTCGCTGGCCCGTATCATCACCGGCAGAGTCAATACCGCCAAGGTCAGAGAAGATGCCAAAATGCATGGTTTGGACGGCCCGCCGAAAAGCGGGATGAAAAACAGAACGAAGAACGCCAGGCCAAAAAGTCCAAAAACTATGCTCGGAACACCAGCAAGCGTGTTTATACACATACGAATAATCCTGACAGCAATATTATCTGAGGCACATTCCACCAAGTAGGCTGCGGAAATTACTCCCAAAGGAAACACAAACAGCATAGCTAAAAGCGTCAGCAGTAATGTACCTAAAATCTCAGGCCCAACACCACCAAAATAATGCCCGGGTGTACTGTCATCGATGAAATACTGCCAGTAAAATCTCGGTCTTGGTAAAAGCATTTTATCGAGGTTGTTCTGAACATAACTGAAAAGAGGTTCTAATTTTGTGCCTGCAAACTCCTCGGCTCTTGAAACGCGAATTTTAACTAATGGCTGCCCTGCTTCTTTCTGTATCCATTGTTCAGACCACAACAGTTTATCTAAAAGTTTTTGAGCCAGGTCCCAGCGAGTTGCTCCATATCGGTCCATAGTTAAAGCCGGCAGAGGTTCGCTCGGCTTGGGGCCTAAAAGACGAAAAACAATCTCTTCAACTTGCTCCAAAGAGCCGGCATATTGCTGACGTTTATTCAGATCGATATTCTCAATGGACTTGAGGAAATCTTCAGCCAGCGTAAAAAACTCAGCGGCAGCAGTATCAGCCAAATCTTTATACAAGCGGTATTGCAGAACATAGTCTACGTTTTCTTTTATTATTTTTTTATCATTACTTTCAAAAGCTGCCTGTAGTTTGTCTCTGAGCTCTCTTGCAAGTGAACGAATTTTCTGGTATTCCTCGCCGGTTATTCCTTTATATCGCAGCTCCTTACCAAATTGACGATAAATCTGTTTTGTTCGGTCTATCAATTCTTCGGTATCGATGCCATGTTTAAATGTATCTATTGTTTCATATACAATTTTGCGAAAACTCTCGGCCTCGGTATTTTGAATCTTCAGGCTCGCAGGATTACCCCTGTTATAAAGGTCAAGCTGCATTTTGCGAAATTCGACCGTATCTTTGAATATAACAGCCTTTGCGCCACGCCAGACCATAGGACCAAGAACAATCAGCAGCACAAATGTAAGCAGCACAACGCTTGTCCCTGTCAGGAAGGTGAACGCTTTATCAGTTATTTGGCGAATAATCGGACGCATAGTTTAAGATTTCCCCGTTTTTTTCTTAGCTGAAGCAAGGAAATATTCACTGATGATATTAAGTAAAAAAGTCATCGCCAAAAGCACAACACCTATAGCAAAAAGAGACCAGTAATGGGGCGAGTCTTTGGGCGTTTCGCCCATATCGCCGGCTATGGTCGCCGTCATTGTACGAACAGATTGAGACAAATCCCACCAGGGAGAAGGTATCTGGTTGGCGTTGCCCGATGCCATCCAAACTACCATTGTTTCACCGATAGCCCGCATCATTCCTAACACAATCGCGGCAATGATTCCACTGTGAGCTGCGGGCATAACTACCTTGAATATTGTTTCAAACCTTGTTGCGCCCAAACCATAAGATGCTTCTCGGAGTTCTCTTCCAACCGCTGATATTGAATCTTCAGCTACGCTGATGATGGTCGGTAGGGCCATTATTGAAAGAATAATCGAAGCATTTAAGGCATTAGTACCGGTTGTAAAGCCCCATTTGTTTTGCATCCAGGGAGCTAAAACAAGAACAGCAAAGAACCCGTAAGCCACCGATGGAATGGCCGCCAGAATTTCGATGACCGGTTTTACAAAATCCCTGATTTTTAACGAGACGATATCGCTCAAAAAGATAGCAGCCAGAATTCCGGTCGGCACGGCAAATACAAGGGCCGATATGGTTACGTATAAAGAACCAACTATCAGAGATAGAGCACCGAATTTAGGTGTAGCGGCTTCGGGATACCACGATTTTGTTGTCAGAAATTCAATTAAGCTGAATTTTGTAAAGAAAGGCAGAGCTTGGCGAATAACAAAAAAGAAAATGAGTAATACCAGAACAACGGAGCTGCAGGTTATCAGAAAAAGCAGCATACGCCCTATGTGGTGAAGTAAAAACCCCTTCATGTCCTGTAAAGGCGTAAGGACCAGCGACTGATTTTTATCAGCCGCTGGCCTTAGCTGCTGGCCTTGAATAGTACTGTCGGTAATCATGTTTTCAATAATTTGTCACCGGTACAAATCCCTTAGCTTCAATGATCTCCTGACCGGTTTCAGTCAGGTAAAAGGTGCAAAATTTATATGTCATGCTGCCAAGTTTGGGATAGCCGTTTGTGAACATAAACAACGGTCTGGCAACTGGATATTGACCTGTCGTAATAGTCTGCCTGGAGGGCAAAATCCCGTTAATCTTCAGGGCTTTGACATTAGCATCAAGAAAACCGATTCCAACATATCCGATAGCTCCAACAGTAGTCTTTACTCTGGCATGCGCTTGTGGATTGGAATTTACATATTCGACTTTTGACCCCATCTCCTCTTTGTTCATAACAAGACCGTGAAAGGTCTCGTAAGTGCCCGACGAGGTGTCACGGCTGATTACCACGATAGGTGAATCCGGCCCGCCAACTTCTTTCCAATTTGTAATTTTGCCCTTGTAGATATCACGAATCCGAGAGGTGCTTAGCTGCGTAACAGGGTTGGAAGGGTGAACGACAGCACAAACACCATCCATCGCTACTACGTGGGCCACAGGAAATATCCCGTTTTCTACAGCTTTTTTGAATTCTTTTTCTTTCATAAAGCGGCTCATAATGGCAATGTCACACCGCCCATCTACCAAAGCCGCTGCACCGTCACCGCTTCCTGTCTTTTTGACAGTGATCTCTAAATCAGGGTAATTACTCATGAAAGCCTCTGCAAAGGCATCTGCAATCGGGCCGACGGTTGTCGAACCATCTATTTGCAGTGCTTGTTTTTCGGCAGCTATCATCTCGGAGGCCAATACCAGGCCCAGCATAATCAGGCCGCATACAATAATTCTTTTCATTTCAAAATCTCCTTTTTTCGCTCTCTTGAATCTTACGATTCAATTATTAGATTTTTGTTAAAACCAGGTTAGAATTTTGTAAATGTTGTTAGAACTTTAAAATCAGGTCTGCCTGGAGTCTTCTGTAGTCGTCATTGTTGCTGCCTCTTTGGTTGAGGAAATACGTCAGACCCCCCTGGAGATTTTTTGCCAGCTGATATTTCAGGCCTAACTGATGGCCTTTGCCATTCGTACCGCCGCCAATAAAGTCTGAATCACTGAATACCCCTATTACTGCATCTGCCTCCAAATCTCGGTAGTTGTAACTGAGCTCCCAGGAACCCGGCTTTTTGGCCTTGTTAAACTTGCAGCCGATAAGCCAGCCGGTATCTTCCGAGGTAGTTGCGGCTGCATTCTGGACATAACTGCCAAAAACCGCCATTGGTATATCAGCAACTTTGAAACCGTATTCAGCGAAACCTTCAACAATATCGTAGTCATTAACATATAGACCCGAAGAATCAACCGAATTGCCATAGCTGTCGGTTGAATCGTAAAGCGTGGACTGGCCTTTGGTATTGCCGTAATCAAAGTAGCTTGCCCCAGCGATGAGATAATTCTCATTCTCAAAGCTGTGTTTTAGGTAGGTCTGAACACCCCAGAGCGACTGGTCGATGCCGCTACCGCTTTCCTCCGCCCAGAAACCACCGCCATTGATGTATAATTTATTATGTTCGCCGAGTGGCATTACGTATTCGGCGGCAATACCTTCGGGATTAAGGTCACCGTCCCAGATGAGCTGATTTTTACCGACTTTGTAAAAAGGATTCTTCATCTTTCCACCGTACAGATTCAATCTGTCTATTGTTGCCGGATGCCAGTTAAAGTAAGCAAGATCAAGCCAAAGGTCCTTGCTGGAAAAACCACTATCCAGAGTTTGATTGGTTGAGGAAGGATCGGAAGAACCACTGGCAATTCTAAATCCCACATCCCATTCGTCGTTGATTTTGCCCTCAAGACCTAATCTTGCGCGAATTCGATGTCGATGCCTGCCTTTGCCCCATCTGCCACTGCTTTCGGAATCGATTGACTCGTGGCGATATCTCAAATCTCCGTTGATCTTCACATTTTCAACCCATTTAATACTGTCAGGCAAAGCCTCAATTTGCTTTTCCTCAACCACCTTAGTAATCTCTTTTTTCATTAGTTCGCTTTGCTGATTTTGCTTTGCCTCAAGTTGCTCTATTTTTTGCTGTAACAAGTTGACTTGTTGTTTCAGCTCTGTTAGTTCGTCAGCCTTTGCACCTCCTCCTAAAACCAGAAAGAACAAACACACTGCTAACACAATAACCTTTCTCATTTTGTACCTCCATAAAAATAATATCACTAATTCCATTCTTCGGGCCTGTCCCGAAGAACTTCTTTACTGAAAAGGTATCTCAAAAACGTTAGGCGGGTATAAGAGCAGTGTTAGAATTCTGTTTATGGTGAAAAAATTGCCTTACTCAGAATCGCCGAAAACAGTGAGGTTGCAGTGACATAATTCTGAGATTTTATCTTCCGTTGATTTATTTGCCGAACCTTTTGACTTTCGGAGCGATTGCAGCAGAATTTTCAAAAAAGTGGTGATACGCCAAAATAAGTATATTGTTCCTATCAGGCATAAAACGTTAAAACTTAACTCGTGCATTTTGATACTCCCAAAGAAACACAACTGACAATCTTTATTTTCATAAAGAGATATACATTACCAATGTTAGAAGGAAGTAAAAATGGTGTTAGACTTTTGTTAGGTGAGAGATATTTGTTAATGGATGAAAGAAAATGTAAGTTTGCGATGTGTATTATATGTAGTTGCCACTAATAAATCTAACTGGCTGGCAGGTAAATCTCGAATGTACTTCCTTTACCGATAGTACTTTGTACTTCTACATGACCTCCATGAACTTGGGCGATATGTTTTACTATCGATAGGCCTAACCCCGTACCCCCGAGTTTACGGCTGCGGCCTTTGTCAACAACATAGAAACGCTCAAATATACGCTCGAGGTGATCTTTCTCTATTCCGCAACCCTGGTCGGATACCGTGATAAGAACCTCATTTCCTATTCTCAGAGCATTAACCTGTATTTTGCTGTTGTCCCGGCTGTATTCAATTGCATTGTCAATAAGATTAAGCACCGCCTGTTCTATAAGAGCAGAATTTATTTTTGCTGTTATCTCCTTGTCACAAAGCAGTTCGATTGTTATATGCTTTTCTTCTGCTTTAACTTTAGAAAGTTCAATAGCTGAAACGAGAGTCGGCCTTATGCTTGTTTTTTCAAAAGAGAGCCTTCTTTTTTCGCTGTCTTCCTCTAATCCTGAAAGACTTAAAAGGTCTTCGATTATGGCATTGAGACGGTCAGAATGTTTGGCGATGATTTTCAAAAAACGTTGAGCTTGCTCCGGATCATTCACAGCGCCATCTAATAGTGTTTCCACAAACCCTTTGATAGAGGTGACGGGGGTTTTAAGCTCATGAGATACGTTTGCGACAAAGTCACGTCTTACTTCTTCCAGCCGACGAGTTCGGGTAATATCGTGCAATACCAGCACAGCACCACTCCTGTTGCCTTTGTTGTCGGTCAGGCTGGAACCATACAGTTGCAGGAAACGTCCGCCGTCATTCAATACGGAACAATCGGTTTCAGTGGATTGTTTATTTTCGAGAGTGTTTTTTACATACTGCTGGAACTGGGGATTGCGGACAACCTCTTCAACACTTCGCCCATGTGAGCTGGTTGCATCGATACCAAGCAACTCTGCTGCCGCTTTGTTAATGCTGACAATGTGCCCGGAGGAATCAACTGCCAGAACTCCCTCAATCATACTTGAAAGAATTGCTTGTATCTGGCTTCTTTCTTCGGTGATTGTATCAATCTTTGCATTAAGCTGACGGGCCATTTCATTTAAGGCTTTCGCCAGTTCAGCCAGCTCAGCTGTATTTGGCATGGATAACCTCAGATCAAGCTTGCCTGAAGCGAAATCTTTGGTCACATTGGTCATCTGTTCCACGGGCCGGCTTATTTTCTTGGATATAGCCAGACTTATCGCTGCCGTACAAACAGCGATAATTACACCTGCCCAGAAAAGTTTTTTATAAATATTTCTAAGTGTTTCATCAATCGCGGTAACGGGTACAGATGTTCTGACAACAGCCAGGACTTTATCATCTTGCTTTATCGGGATTGCCACGTACATCATTCTTTTGCCAAGAGTTTCACTAAACCGAAGCGAGTTACCCGAACCTTGCTTCAGGGCATCCTGGAATTCCGGTCTATCGGCATGATTTTTCATGCGGCCAGGTATTTCATCAGAATCCGCTATTACTTCGCCATTAGGCAAAATCACTGTAATTCGTGTGGAGCTTGCCTCTCTGATTTGTTTGCATAAATAATCGATTTCTTTAAAATTATGATCTACCAAGTTAGTTGATATCTGTTTTTCGACCAAATGTGCCCGGGATTTGAGATCCTCGGCAACCTGATTAAGGTGAAATTTACGTAAAGACTGTGACCCATACCAAGCTACACCAACTACTGAAATAACAATAATCAGCAGGAAGGATGGGTAAAGTTGCCATAGTAACCGCTTTTTAAACATTGATTAATCCTTAAAGCGATATCCAACACCGCGAACAGTTTCAATATATTTGCTGCAAGGACCCAATTTTTTTCGAAGTCCAACTATCTGAACATCAACAGCCCTGTCTGTAACAAGGTAGTCATCACCGTGTAATGCATCAACAACCTGGTATCGCGTGAAAACCAAACCTGGTCTTTTAGCTAATGTGTAAAGGATGTTAAATTCAGTAAAAGTTAAATCCACCAATTTATTTTTGATCAGAACCTGACGGCGGGCCGGGTCTATAGTTAACTCGTGAATTTTCACCGGTGCCTTTTCCAAATCACGAGCTATGGCCCTGTGTAGAATCCGCCGTACTCTGGCTACAAGAACTTTCGGACTGAATGGCTTGGCCACATAATCATCAGCTCCCAATTCCAGACCAGTGACAATATCGGCCTCTTCCCCCTTGGCAGAGAGCATTATGATGGGGATATTCTGCGTTTTGGTATCGCTTTTCAGTTTTTTACAGACCTCAAGACCATCGATACCAGGAAGCATCAAGTCCAGAATCATTAGGTCGGGTAATTTGGCCCTTGCTTTTGTCAAAGCATCCTCACCAGTGGTTGCTGTCTCAATTCTGTAGCCGTTCTTGTCGAGGTTATACCGGACCAGCTCAAGCACATCTTCCTCATCATCTACAATCAGAATATTTTCTTTTACCATAGACTTTTTATACCTTATTTACATTAGTGTATTGTTAGCAAATTGTTAGATTTTTGTCAGGTTTAGCTTCTTTAGTATACTAAGAAACAATTTGAACTCAAGGGACCAATTTCTTTCAAAAAAGGCCTTTGAACAGGAAGGTTATCAAAAATACGAAATCCCAATCCCCAATGGTTGAAAAATAGTGAAAACAAATGGAATAGCCCTTTTTAGGACAACCCATAGTAATTCTTTAAATCGATTAGTATAACCATTTACCAACAGGCAATTGCTCTACCGCACGACGCAAGACAGGATCAACATTCGTATATACCTTGTTTGTCAGATTCGGAGAAGAATGCTCCGGTAATCTTTGTGTCACAGCCGTCGAAACCCCATTTTGAGCAAGCAAAGAACCGAATGTCTTTCAAAGATCATGAAATTTCAAATCAGCTAAACCGGCATTATTACAAATCTTACGCCATTTCCTGTGACTGAAATTAGCACTAAATAACTTCTCTTGTCCAACTTTCATCGCTTAAACAAACCTGGATAGCTCTGCCATAACTTCAATTGACACTGGACGCGAAGCCATGCTTTTCTTGGTTTTCCTGCTCGTCGTAGCTATGCAGTTTCTTTCAAAATCAATGTTGCTGATTTTCAATGCTTCAATATCACCATGTCTAAGCCCTGTACCTAATGCCAGCAATACGCGCATTTTTACCGAAGGATATGGTTCAGCTGCTTTGAGCAATTTCTTAATCTCAACGTCATTTAAGGAGCCTACAGGCCTTTCCTCTTCTTTCAGTTCCCTGATTTTCAGGTCCCCGTTTAAGTATATGTTTTCTTTGCACCAATAAATAATTAGAGTACACAATTACAATAGCCGATAGCGCTTTCCATATTTAAAGCTTTGAATGTTTGGTATTCCTCCATACATAAGCTAACTTGCAATTCAGGCTTGAACCTTCTAATCGTATCAATGAGATGCTTATAAATTTCTATCCGTAGTATGAGGGGAAACCGAAATCGTCCATCCCTTGATTTTCTTTTTTCGATTTGGTCTGAGATCGGATTTATTTTGCCTAATTTTCGTTCGGTAAGCCTCAGCGCGCCGGCATAGCTGCAGATCTGACCGAGTGTGATACGCTCCAGTGGCACTGTAAATAAAAAATTCTTTAGAAAATTTGCGTACATATTTTGCCAGCCGATGACAGGGATGATTGGCATAATTAAAGCACGCAAGGGATAACCTGATTCCAGACACTTTTGTATTGCTGCGATTCTTTCTTCACATGAAGGGACATTCTTTTCGAAAGCGCGACAAATTTCAGGTGGGTTTAAGCTCCACGAGAGAATTGTATGCCCTTGATGGTTAAGGTCGAGCATATTTTCGACATTCGCACTTTTTGTCAGCAAGATTAATCGCGCCTGCTTCTGGCGAGCGAAGAACTCAACCATTATCCGGGAATAACCTGTCATAGGATCCAGAGCTAAACCATCCTGGAGCTTGCCTAAATAGAAGGCTGTGGGTTCGGTTAGTTGCGAAGCAACCTTATCAATCTGATTCAGAATTTCCGGCAGATTCAAAAAGATTTTTACTGTTGGGGAATACTTTACACCGGGTGTGCCAGCCAGATAGCAATATTGACAATCGTATGGGCAGAAACCATAGGGCGAAAAGTGCCAATAGTTCGGGCATGTATTCCTATCTTCGTTGCTGTAACGTAATGCGCTTTTATGTATCCCAAAAACTAATGTCTTTTTACCTTGGTAATGTTGCACCAGAGAATCTGAGCTGTCTATTAAAATACGATTATGCGGAACATCGAGCTTTTCAATAACTTGGACTTCAGGATAAACAGAGCAAATTGCCTTTACTAGCTCATATTGATTTTTGCTTTGAAGAGTTCCTTTGGTTATTACAATTCTATCAGGATTGAAATGTGGAACTGGCCTGGGTCGATATTCCAGACGTGAGTTTCCTACGAAAGGCCTGTTTTGATGCCAGATCTCGCTTTTCATTCACATGTACAAGGCCGGAATTGCCTTCTCAATTGACTGTTCCACTGATTGGAGGTTAAAGCCACCCCCAAATTCGGTGCGTATTATATTCTATAGAAGCGAGAAAGTCAAGAACGATAGTCGAAATATGACCCACAGTTTTTGCAGCAGCAAGAGAGCGGGCGTTTGCCAAAAGGCACTTCTGAGGGCCTTTAATGGTAAGATAGAAAGGCAGGACTAACGTTTCAAAACTGACGATGCATGGATAAAACTAAAGAATTGTATCAGTCATTACATGAGTAACAGATTACCACCACGGCGGAACCCAATACCAATAATAACCCTCTTCCCCATTACCAGCATCGCCACCGTTGCCACCATTACCGCCACCATTACCGCCACCATTAGAGGGTTGGGGTGCCTGCGATTCTGCAGTTTTATGTTTGTCGTCGTCATCATCATTAAGCTCATCTATTGATTTGTAGATAATAATAGATGAACCTGTTAGTTCTAATATAGAGCCTACTACACCTTTTTCCTTAAAGGCAGATTTATAATCCTGCATATTGGCAATACCCTGCATTTCTACCGCGTTGCTGGCCAATTCCCAGGGAACAACCAATAACCAGTCCAGCATTTTATCCGTGTCTTCTTCCACACCCGTAGTCACATAGAGAACCTCTCTTGGCAGATTAGTAACAGCTTGACCACCTTGCTTTATGCACTCGATTACGTCCCCAACACACATTGCTGCTGAGCCGCTAACATTATCAAAATAACCCCAGGTTAAGGTATTACCTATGTTTTCGGAAGTTTTCCAGCCACTTCCTACTGCCCTTCCTGTAAAGAGAAAAGGTCTTACTACAGGATTATTATCTCTATAAACATCCTTCTGAATATCAACCAGACTGTCAAAAGCCATAAGGTCTATAATAGAATAAACTCCATCCGTAAATTCGGCGAGGGTTTGTCTGCCTTGTTCACCCACTGTTTTTGCGTGCCACAAAGGGCTGTTACCATCATTTCGTCTAAATACTTTTCCTCTATCTGAGCCGTACCCCAAGGTGAAGACATTTATTCCATCTTCAACAAACAAGCCTGCATTAAGGAAAAATTTTTCAAGATTCTCGTCGGGATATCTGGACCCTTCTTTG